>Ga0208242_100343_pt1 | contig 38100 bp, 31 predicted proteins | sample SubbioAug_CSW13A_FD_184825 | JGI IMG/M metagenome (GOLD analysis project Ga0208242, IMG submission 184825) | Serpentinite rock and fluid subsurface biosphere microbial communities from McLaughlin Reserve, California, USA - CR12Aug_CSW13A (SPAdes) | ecosystem: Environmental > Terrestrial > Deep...
GGAAGCGCATGGGCTCGACGTGGGAGCGGTCGATTTCATCGGCAAGCCCTTCAACACCAAAGTGGTGCGTGCGCGCGTCAAAACCCACGTCACGCTCAAGCGCCAAGGCGATTTGCTGCGCCGCTGGGTGTTTCTCGACGGCCTGACCGGCATCGCCAACCGGCGCCACTTCGACGAACGGTTGGCCGTCGAGTGGGCGCGCATCCAGCGCAGCGGCGCACCCTTGAGCGCGCTGCTGATCGACGTGGACCACTTCAAACGCTTCAACGACAGCCACGGCCACCAAAGCGGCGACGATTGCCTGCGCCGCGTCGCGGCTGCGCTGGCCAGCGGCTTGCAGCGCCCGACCGACCTGGTGGCGCGCTACGGCGGCGAGGAATTTGTCTGTCTGCTGCCCGATACCGACGAGTACGGCGCCCAGCACATGGCCGAGCAATTGCGCCAGCGCGTGCACCAAGAAACCCAGCCCGGTGTCAGCGGCGCACCTTGGCCAGCGGTGACGGTGAGCATCGGCGTGGGCAGTGCGCGCCTGGACCTGATGCACAGCGCCGACGATTTGCTGCGCGAGGCCGATCTCAACCTGTATCGCGCCAAAAAAGCCGGCCGCAACGCCGTTCGGGCTGGGGCCGCTGCGTTGTCGGCCTAGTGCCAGCGCTCAGTCGGCGTATTCCATGTCCTCGATGGCGTCGCGCAAGGCCAGCAGCGGATCGGGCTGGGTCGGGTCTGGGTTCACGAACTTGGGATCGCCGGCCTGATCGAGGGCCTCCATCCAAGCAGCGGGCGGCTTGAGGCGGTGGCGGCGCACCAGTTCGAGCAAAAACCGTGCTTGGGTGGCGCGATCGCCGCTGGCGGGCCACTGCGCCAGATCGGCCCGCAAACGCCGCCGGCGCACGCGGCGCCAAACCATGCCCCACATGCCGGCCGCAAACGCCACCACACCGAGGGCAAAAAACGCCCACCAAAAAATGATGCTGCCCGGCACGTGGGCCAGCGGCGCTTCGGTGGGGACGATGTGTGAGCGTTGCAGGGGGTTGTAGGGGAACATGCTGAATAAAAGGAAGGCGTCCGATTCGGATGCCGACGAGCGAGTGTAGCGCCCCGCCCGCTCTGGCTTAACGCCATGCATCCCAGCGGGCTGGCAGGCCTTTAGCCAGCCGCTTGCAGTCCGGAACCGGTGGGCGTGGCAGCAGCGTCGAGCCGGTAGCCCAGCCCGCGCACGGTTTTGATGAGGGCCAACTCGTGGCCGTCGTCGATCTTGGCGCGCAGGCGCCGGATATAGACCTCGACCACGTTGGTGAGCGGGTCTTCGTAGCTGCCCCAGACGTTGGCCAAAATGCGTTCGCGGCTGTACACGCGCCCGGGCGCGCTCATGAGCAGCTCCAGCAGCGCCAGCTCCTTGGCCGTTAGATGCAAGGCGCGACCGGCGCGCCAGCACTGCATCTGGTCGCGGTCAAACAGCAAATCGGCCACCTCCAGCGTGCGCGCAGCCTGCGCCAGCGCCGTCGGGCGGCGCAGCAGCGCCTCGATGCGTGCCAACAGCTCGTCGAAAGCAAAGGGCTTGCCCAGATAGTCGTCGGCCCCGCAGCGCAAGCCCTGCACCCGGTCTTCGACCCCATCGAGCGCGGTGAGCATGAGCACCGGCATTTGCAGGCGCTCGGCGCGCAGCCGCTGGCACAACTCGATGCCGCTCATGCCCGGCAGCATCAGGTCGAGCAGCAGCAAGGCACAGGGGTGCTGGCGCAGACGCAGCAGCGCCTCTTCGGCGTTGGCCACGCGTTGGGTGCTGTATCCTTCTGCAGCCAGCCCCCGGCGCAGAAAATCGGCCACCCGGTCGTCGTCTTCCACGATCAGCAAATACATGGGCAGGGCGCTCTAAAAAATGGAGGGGCGGCGTTCAATTGCTTGGGAGATCGCAAAGGGGCGCAGTGGGTGAAGGGCGGTTTGGGAATGGCTTAGGCGGCCGCAGCGGCGGCGCCGGCCAGCGGCAGCTCGATTGTGACGCGGGTGCCGCCAACCGCCAAGGCTTCCATGGCGATGCTGCCCCGGTGTGCGAGCACGATCGCGCGCGCGATCGACAAACCCAGACCCAAGCCTTCGGGGCTGCGCAGGCGCGCGGCTTCGCTGCGGAAGTAGGGCTCGAACACCTGCTCGGTTTGCTCGGGGTCGATGCCCATGCCGCTGTCGCTGATGGCGATGCGCAGGCACTGCGCCGCCGCGTCGGGCTCGGCCTCGATCTGTACTTGGCTGCCGGCGGCGCTGTAGCGCACCGCGTTGTCGAGCACGATCACCAGCGCTTGCTGCAATTTGTCGAGGTCGGCTTCGAGCACGCAATCGCCGGCGGCGGCGCTGGCTCGGTCCAGCAGCTCGATGCCGCGATTCGAGGCGATGGCCTGCATCTGCTGCTGCGCCCCTTGCACCACGGCGCGCAAGCGCACCGGCGCAAAGGCGTAGCTTTGGGCGCTGGCGCTCGATCGCGCCAGCCGCACCAGCTCTTGCACCCGCTGGCCCAAGGCGGCGGCTGCCGTGACGATGCGCTCGAGGGCGCCGCGATAGGCGGCGTCTTGCACGCCAGCCTGCCCGCCGCTGCGCAGGGCGATTTCGGCCTCGCCGCGAATGACCGTGACCGGGGTGCGCAACTCGTGGCTGATTTCGGCAAAAAACCGCTGGCGCCGCGCATCCACTTGCAGCAGCGCCTCGTGGCTGCGCATCAGCGCCTGGGTGCGCTCGGCCACGGCGGCGTCGAGCCCGGCGCGCAAGGCCTCGTTTTGGCGTTGATTGGCTTCGAGGCGACGGGCCAATGCGTTCAATTGCTGGCCGATCAGGTTGAACTCGTCTGGGTTGGCGGTGTCTGGGCGCTGCCGGTAGTCGCCATCGGCCAGCGCCTCGGTGGCCAACCGCAGCTGCCTAAAAGGTTGATGCAGGCGGCGCATAAAATAACCGGCTGCCAGCAAGCCCCACAGCGCCGACAGCAGCATGAGCCCCAGACTGGAGCGCTGCAGGGTGTCTAGCGTTTCGTTTTGCTGCGCCATGGCCTGCTCGGTGGCCTCGCGTTGCTGCGCAATCGCAGCGGCCAGCTCCTTGCGCATGTCGCGCCCGCCGTGGTGATCAAATACGGCAGCAGCCTGCAACCACATCAGGGCCTGATCTGCAACCGGACTGCGCGCCGTGGCGGTGCTGGCTTGCAGCACGTAGGCCCGCATGGCGTCAAAATTGGCACGCAAAAGGGCGATCGGGTGGCTTTGGGGTGCGGCGTGCGGTGACGATGCGGTCTGGGTTGCCGAGCTGCCAGCAGGTGTGCCAGAGGGTGGCGGCAATGGTTGCAGCGCCTGCAGCCGCTCCAGCTCGTGCAGCGAGCGCTCCATTTCTTGCAGCAGTTGGTTGCGCGTGTCGGCACTTCCTTGGCCGGTCAGGGCCGTGCCTGCCAACCAGACCAGCAAGCGCTGTTTGTTGGCCGCCAGCGCCTGGTACTCGGTGAGCATCTGCTGGGCGTCGCGCGTGAGAGCAGACTGTGCGCTGGCGGTGCGCACGGCCCACACCGAAAAAGCCGCCTGCACTGCGCTGAGCAGGATCAGAACCGCAAAGGCAATGCTCAGGCGGCTAAGCAACACGGCAGATTAAGAGCCGGTGAAGGGCAGCGAGGAGTGGTGCAGCACAATGCGCAGATTGCCTTGGGGGTCGAGTCGGAAGCCCCAGGTTTTGTCCACCGTGGTGCGGCTGCCATCGCGGTTGGTCAGGGTGACGTTGCCCATGGTTTTGGCCACGTCGCCGTGGATCAGCACCGCGGCGTTGCGCACCTCGACGTGGGTCCAGCCCTTGAGCGCGAAGCCGCGGTCATTCGGGAAGGCCGGGTTGTTGCCGACAAAGTAAGCCAGTGCGCCCTCGCGCGTGGTGCGGAAGGTGTGGGGTGCCGTGGTCAGGGTGGGCTTGAACAGCACCGGGCCCATCTGGTAGCCGTAGGCTGCGTCGAGCACGGCCGAGGCGGTGGCGGTGGCACGCGCAAGGCCACCGCTGGCGAAATCGCTGCTGATCTGCACCAGCGCCCGGCCCCAGGCTTGCTGGGCGGCCAGCACTTGGGCTTCGGTGATGGTGCGCGCTGCCGGGGTGGCGGCCGGTGCGGTAGCCGGTGCGGCAGCGCGGGGGGCGCTGGCGCCAGCGGCATGGGCATGGGCCTGTGTCGAAATAAGCAGACCGGAAGCCAAGAGGGCTGCGCCCAGAAGTTTGAGTTTCATCTCGAAAAATCCTTTCAATCGATTGTCAACCACGGCCACGGCCAAGCGCCATGACTGTTTTAGATTAAAGCCCTGGCAACCTTGCGCTGGCTAACAAACGCATGAAGGTAAGCTTAAGGGTAGATGAACGCCAGATGAACACCGGCTTGCGCCTGTGGCTGCGCCAGATGCCAAGCGGCCATCCAGGGATCAGCCAAACAATGCCTCGACATCGATGCTCGAGCGCAGCCCGACCAGCGCGGCGCTGTCGTGCAACCAAGCTTGGGCGTGCGCGCGGCCCTGCTGGTGCAGGTGCTGCAGAAACGGCGTGTGCGGGATCAGTTTGCTCTCGCTGTGTGCCAGGCTGTCGAGTTCTTCACCGCCGATGAGGTGGAAGCGCTGCTGCAGCAGTCGCTGCAGGCTCGGCGTGGCGCTGCGTGGTGTGTGTGCGTGGCGGGCGGCTTGGGCGAAAGGGCGCATCTCGTTCAAGAAGTGGGTGCCAAAGCCCAGTTCGACCAAGCGCGTTTCGATTTCGGCCAGGCTGCGCGGGGTCTGGCTGCGGCGCAGGGGGTTGAGCAGCACCAGCAGCACATCGGGCGTGGCGCAGTCGTAAACCAGGGGCGCGATGGCAGGGTTGGCGCTGTAGCCGCCGTCCCAGTAGGGCTCGCCGTCGATGTGGACGGTGTGGTGGATTTTGGGCAGACAGGCCGAGGCCAACAGCACCTCGGCGCTGATCTCGTGCTCCCTAAACAGGCGCAAGCGCCCGGTGTTGACTTGGGTGGCACCGATGTAGAGCTTGAACGGGCAGTCGCGGCGCAAGCGCTCGAAGTCGATCTGGCGCTCGAGCAAATCGCGCAGCGGGTTGAGGTCAAAGGGGTTGAGCTGCGCCGGCGTGAACTGAGCCGCCCAGTGCGCCAGCAAACGCCCAGCGGGGGCCAGGCGCACGGTCTCGCCCTTGCTGCGCACCAGGCTGGCGGGCAGGTGCTGGCCGAGTTCGCCCCAGAACTGGGCCAGCGCAGCGCGCGCACCGGCACGGCCAGCGCGCACCCAACCATCGGCCAGCAACACGGCGTTGACGGCGCCGGCGCTGCTGCCGCTGAGGCCCTCGAGCTCCAGCGCCTCGTGCTCGAGCAAGGCATCGAGCACGCCCCAAGTGTAGGCGCCGTGGGCGCCACCGCCTTGCAGGGCCAGGTTCAGGCGCAGCTTTTGCGGGCCGGGGCTGGCGTGGCCAGGGCGCAGCCAATCCTGCCAGCGCGCCAGCGCCCGGCGCCACGCAGGCTCGGGCTCAGGGGGAGGGGTGGGGGTGGGGTCGGCCATGTGCAGTGCGCGCCGCGCGCGCTCGGCAGTGCGGCTGCAGTTGCAGTGAGTGTAGCGCTCCCAGCAGCGACTTTGGCTTGCGTTTCGGCTGGGTGGCTGGCTCAGGCGTGCGGCAGTTGCGTGGGAGCGGCTCCAGGTGTCAAGCGCTGGCGCAGGGCCAGCACGGCACTTGTGGGCGCTGTCAAAACCGGGAGCGTCAACCGCTCCCGGATCAAAGGTGCCGCGCGCGCCATGCTGAACTGCACCAACGCGATCAGCGCGCAGCCCTTCGACTGGAGCTGCAGGGCTGCTTCGAGCACGCTGGCATCGTGTGCGGCCGCGTCTTGGCGCTGCAGCGCCTGCAGGGCGTGCGGCACGCAGGCTGTGAGCACTTGGGCGTTGGGCCCAAACTCGGCTGGCAGTGCCTCGAGGGTGGGCGCAAACGAAGCGATCAAACCGATTCGTCCCCCCAAGCCCAGCGCCTCTGCGACCATGGCTTGATAGGGCTTGAGCACGGTCAGGTGCGGCCGGCGCGCCGCCACGCCCTCGATGCACGGGCCAAAAGCCGAACAGGTGTACAAAATCGCTTGCGCGCCACTGAACTCGGCGTAGGCAGCCAAGCGCTCGAAGCGCGTGTGCATCGCGGCGTCGAGCCCGGTGCGCGCCACATCGCTGGCCAAGCTGTCGTCGAGCAAATTCATGCGCTGCGCCGCGGGCCAGTGGCGCTCGAAAGCGTGCGCTATCGGCGCCACCGACTGCTCCAGCGCATGGATCAGGGCGATGCGCGGCCCGGGTGCAGACACGGCTTGCACAAGGGGCTCCTGGTTCAAGTCGAGGCAACCGTCGCCGTTGCCGACTTGAGGCGGCTATTGCGCCGCCACTGCAACCCAATGATCAGCCCCAACAGGGCCAAAGCCGGGATGAAAAACCACTCAGGTTCAGGCCGCTCGTTGGGCACGTCGAGCCCGGTGATGCGAAAGCCCTGCTCGATGCCTTGGCGATCGGCCACGCTGCGGAACTGCACAGCCATGACCATGTACCCTTGGCCGTCGAACATGGCCGTGATGCCGGCGTGGCGCAGGCGCTGGGCGGGGTCGCCTGCGGGCCCGAGCGGCAGCAAAACCCCTTTACTGATCTCATCGCCTTCAAGGTTCATGCCTTCGACCGAGAGCCGCTTGCTGGCATTCGCCGGAGCCGTTTCCAGCGCTTGCACCATTTCTTGGCCGCTCAAAGAGGTAAAGGGCGGCGCCACCATGTCCATCCAAAAATTGGGGCGAAACAGGGTAAAGCAGATCAGCAACAAGGCCACGGCCTCATACCAGCGGTTGCGGGCAAAAAAGTGCCCCTGCGTGGCGGCGGCAAAAATCAGCATGGCCACCGTGGCCGTCACCACGGTAAGCACCAGATCGAATGGCCCGGTCAAACCTATCAGCAGCAATTGGGTGTTGAAAATGAACAAGAACGGCAAAATCGCGGTGCGCATGCTGTACCCAAATGCAGTGATGCCGGTTTTGATCGGGTCGCTGCGTGCAATCGCCGAAGCGGCTATCGAGGCCAAACCCACGGGTGGTGTCACATCGGCCATCAGGCCAAAATAAAACACAAACATGTGCACCGCAATCAGCGGCACGATCAAGCCCTGCTGCGCCCCGAGTTCAACGATCACCGGCGCCATCAAGGTGGCGACCACGATGTAATTGGCGGTGGTGGGCAAACCCATGCCCAGCACCAAACAAATCAGGGCCACCAGCACCAGCATCAGCGTCAGGTTGCCGCCCGAGAGGATTTCCACCAGTTCGGTCATGACCTGCCCGACGCCAGTGAGCGAGACCGTACCGACCACGATCCCGGCCGCCGCCGTCGCTAGGCCAATGCCGACCATGCTCTGCGCCCCTAGGGCCAGTCCGTCGATGAGGTCTTGCACCGCAAAGCGAAAATTGGCCCAGACGCGCCGGTCGCCGCGCATCAGACCCAGCAGGGGTTTTTGCGTCAGGATCAGAAAGATCAGGAATGCCGTGGCCCAAAAGGCCGACAGCGCCGGCGAGAGTTGCTCGACCATCAGGCACCAGATCAGCACCACCACCGCCAGCAGATAATGCAGCCCGGACTTGACGGTCGGGCCGGTTTCGGGCAGCTCGAACAAGGGGGAATTGGGGTCGTCCAGCTCCAGTTCGGGTAGCTTGGAGCTGAACCACAGCAGGCCAAGATAGGCAGCCAGCAACCCCAGCAAGATCACCGGCAGCGCCGCCTCACCCAGTGTGCTGCGTATGAAGCCGATGCCGTAGTAGGTGAGGCCGGCGAGCACGATGAAGCCCGTGATGGTCGTCAACACCGACAACATGCGCTGGGCAAAGGTGGAGGCGTGGCGGCGCGGCAAGCCCTGCATATTGGCTTTGACGGCCTCTAGGTGCACGATGTAGAACAGCGCGATGTACGAGATGAGGGCGGGCAACAAGGCGTGCTTCATCACCTCGACGTAGGGAATGCCCACGTATTCGACCATCAGAAAGGCTGCGGCGCCCATTACCGGCGGCATGATCTGGCCGTTGACCGAGGCCGACACCTCGACTGCACCCGCTTTGTCGGGGCGGTAACCCACGCGTTTCATCAGCGGAATGGTGAAGGTGCCGGTGGTGACCACATTGGCAATCGATGAGCCGGAAATCACCCCGGTGGCGGCCGACGAAACCACGGCCGCCTTGGCTGGGCCGCCGCGCATGTGGCCCAGCAGGGCGAAGGCGCTTTTGATGAAGTAGTTGCCGGCGCCGGCTTTGGCCAAGAGTGAGCCAAAGAGCACGAACAGAAAGATAAAGCCGCTCGACACCCCCAAGGCAATGCCGTACACCCCTTCGGTGGTGAGCCAGAAATGCGACACCGCGCGGTTGATCGAGGCCCCTTGGTGCGCCATCAGGTCGGGCATGATGGGGCCGGCAAAGGTGTAGAACAAAAACACCAGCGCCACGATCACCATGGGCAAACCCAGCACGCGCCGGGTGGCCTCCAGCAGCAGCGTGCAACCAATCACCGCAACGTACACATCCATGGTCGTGGGCAGCCCGGGGCGTGCCGCCAATTCGCGGTAAAACAGATACAGATAGCCGGCACAAAACGCCCCCACCAAAGCGAACACCCAGTCGAGCAAGGGCACGCGGTCGCGGGGCGAACGCTTGCGCGCTGGAAACAGCATGAAGGCCAGAAACACCGCAAAAGCCAAGTGGATGGAGCGGCTTTCGGTGTGATCGAAAATGAAAATGCCCAAGGCAAAGGGCAGGGGTGAGGCAATCCAGAGCTGAAACAAGGACCAGCTCACGGCCACGATCAGCAGCAACTTGGCGATCGCTGGGCCGGGTTTGCGCCCCCCGGTGTCGGTCTCTTCGACCAGTTTGTGGACATCGACCGGGGGTTTGTCGGATAGGTTGGTAGCGCTCATCTAAAGGCACCTGATTCAAAAAACGGCTATGGCGGCAAGGCAACAAGAAACGCCCAATGCCAGCCTAGCCGACATTGGGCGCAAGGGCGGGTATGCCCTGGTTGGAGTTGAAGCTACAGATCAGCGAATCCAGCCGCGCTCACGGAAGTAGCGTGCGGCACCGGGGTGCAGCGGTGCGGTCAAGCCGTCGCGGATCATGGTCTCGTGGCTCAGGTTGGCCAGCGAGGGGTGCAGGCGGCGGAAGGCGTCGAAGTTCTCAAACACCGAGCGCACCAGCAGGTACACCGATTCCTCTGACGCACTGGCCGAAGTCACCAAGGTGGCGACCACGCCGTAGGTCTGGGTGGGTTGGTCGTTGCCGCGGTACATGCCAGCCGGGATGGTGGCACGGGCGTAGAAGGGGTTTTCGGCAATCAGCCGATCGACCGCCGGGCCGGTGATGTTGACCAGCCGCGCGCCGCAGGTGGTAACGGGGTCGAGGATGTTGGCACTCGGGTGGCCGACGCCGAAGAAGAAGGCGTCGATGCGGTTGTCGCACAGGGCGGCGCCGTGCTCGTCGGGGCGCAGCTCGGAAGCGAGGCGAAAGTCGGCCGTGCTCCAGCCCATGGCGGCGAGCAGCTTGTCCATGGAAGCGCGGTGCCCGGAGCCCGGGTTGCCGACGTTGACGCGGCGGCCACGCAGATCGCTGAAGTTGCGCACATTGGCGTCGGCGCGTGCCAGCACGGTAAAGGGCTCGGGGTGGATCGAAAACACCGAGCGCAGTTCACGGAAGGGGCCCGCTTGCTGGAAGGTGCTGGTGCCGTGGAAGGCGTGGTGGTTCCAGTCGGACTGGGCGATGCCGAAATCGAGGTCGCCGGCGCGGATGGTGTTGATGTTGGCCACCGAGCCGCCGGTCGATTCCACCGTGCAGCGGATGCCGTGGCGCGCGCGGTCTTGGTTGATCAGGCGGCAAATCGCCCCACCCACCGGGTAGTAAACGCCGGTGAGGCCGCCGGTGCCGATGGTCATGAAGCGCTGCGGCGTTTGCGCGCTGGCCACGGGGGCGGACGCCAAGGCCACGGCGGTGAGCGCGGCGACGGACAGGCCGGATAGGATTTGCTTCAGGGTGGTTCTCATGGGTGGAGCTTCCAGAGTCGTTGAAAATGTGCCGCATGCGATGGGCGGCGCAAGATGCCAGTTTGTGACCAGCGGGTTGCAGTTTGTAACACGGTTCGGCCACATGGGGCCTTATGGTTTCCCCGAGTGGAAGAGAAAAATCTCCAACACCGGGCTACAAAATTTCAAGCAGGGCCGCATCGAGCGCCGCGCGCAGCCGCTGCACGATCAGCGCGGTTTCGTCTTCGCTGACGATGAACGGCGGCGCCAGCAAAATGTGGTCGCCCGTGCGGCCATCGACCGTACCGCCCATCGGATAGACCATCAGGCCTTGCGCCATGGCCGCCCGTTTGAGGCGCGCATGCAGGCGCAGCGCCGGATCGAAACACTGCTTGCTGGCGCGCTCGCGCACCAGCTCCAAGCCCCAGAACAGGCCACGGCCGCGGATATCGCCCACGTGGGGGTGCTCGGCGAATGCCGCTTGCAGCAGCTGCTGCAACTGCAGGCCGCGCTGGCGCACGGCAGGCAGCAGCTGGTCGCGCTCGATCACCCGCTGCACCGCCAGCGCCGCCGCGCACGCCACCGCGTGCCCCAGGTAGGTGTGGCCGTGCTGGAACAGGCCGCTGCCCTCGGCCAAGGCGGCCACGAGGTGCCCTTGGGCCAGCACGGCCCCGATGGGCTGGTAGCCGCCGCCCAACCCCTTGGCTATGGTGAGCAAATCGGGCGCCACGCCTTCTTGCTCGCAGGCGTGCAGGGTGCCGGTGCGGCCCATGCCACACATCACCTCGTCGAGGATGAGCAAAATGCCATGTTGATCACACAGTTGGCGCACCAATTTGAAGTAACTTGGCACCGGGGTGAGCACGCCCGCCGTGGCGCCGCCCACGGTCTCGGCCACGAAAGCAATCACATTTGCGCCGCCCAAGCGCTCGATCGCTGCCTCCAGTTCGCGCAGCAGGCGCTGGCCGTACTGCTCGGGCGACTCATCGGGCGCGCAGTCGCGGTAGGTGTAGCAGGGTGAGACGTGCTCGACTTCGATCAGCAGCGGCTCGAACTGGGCCCGGCGCCAGGCATTTCCGCCCACCGCCAAAGCGCCCAAGGTGTTGCCGTGGTAGCTCTGGCGCCGGGCTATGAAGTGGCGCCGCTGCGGTTGCCCGATCTCGACGAAATACTGTCGCGCCAGCTTGAGCGCGGCCTCCACCGCTTCCGAGCCGCCGCAGACGAAGTAGGCGTGGCTCATGCCGGCGGGGGCGTTGGCAACCAAGTGGTTGGCCAATTGCTCGGCCACTTCGGTGGTGAAAAAACTGGTGTGGGCGTAGGCAAGGCGGTCGATCTGCTGATGCATCGCGCGCAACACCTCGGGGTGCCCATGCCCCAAACAGGAAACGGCCGCGCCACCGCAGGCGTCAAGGTAGCGCTGGCCGTGCTCATCGGTGATCCACGCCCCCGAACCACTCACCGCGCGCGGCGGCAAGTGCTGCAATTGGCGGTGCAAGACGCGGGTGGTTTGCATGGTCGGACTCAGTTCGACGGCTCGTCCTCGAGCGCCAACAGGTCGCTGGCCTCAAGGCCGGTGGGTGCGTTGGCGGGCAATGCTTCTACGTCGCGCAACTTGCGCTCGATGGCGCGGGTGCGGGTGCCGATTTCGCTGAATTTTTTGGCCGCGTTGTCGATCGACTTGTGGGTGGCGTCCACGATCTCGCCAAATTTCTTGAACTCGGTCTTGACGCCAGACAGGATGTGCCAGACCTCGGACGAACGCTGCTCGATTGCCAGCGTACGAAAGCCCAAGCGCAGGCTGTTGAGCATGGCGGCCAGGGTGGTCGGCCCGGCGACGACGATGCGGCACTGGTTCTGCAGCGCCTCAACCATGCCCGGGATGCGGCAGACCTCGGCAAACAACCCCTCGGTGGGCACGAACAGGATGGCGAAGTCGGTGGTGTGTGGCGGATTCAGGTATTTGTCTTGGATTTTTTTGGCTTCGAGCCGCAGCGAGGATTCAAAGGCGGTGGCCGCTTTGAGGATGGCGTCTTTGTCGGCCAGCTCGTGGGCATCCATCAGGCGCTGGTAGTGCTCGACCGGGTACTTCGAGTCGATCGGCAGCCAGACGACGTCGTCGGCACCCTTGCCGGGCATCTTGATGGCGAACTCGACCAGTTCGTTGCTGCCAGGCACCGTCTTGACGTTTTTGGCGTACTGCTCGGCCGTGAGCAAGCTCTCGATGATGGCGCCAAGCTGCACTTCACCCCAGGTGCCGCGGGTGCGTACGTTGGTCATGACGCGCTTGAGGTCGCCCACGCTGCCGGCGAGGGTCTTCATTTCACCCAAGCCGGTGTGCACCTGCTCGAGGCGCTCGCTCACCAGCTTGAACGAATCGCCTAGGCGTTGCTCGAGCGTGGCGTGGAGCTTTTCATCCACGGTGCGGCGCATTTCTTCGAGCTTGCTGGTGTTGTCGGCCTGGATGGCCGCCAGTCGCTCGTTGAGCGCCGTGCGCAACTGCTCGGAGTTTTGCTGGCTGCCCTGCACCATGCCCTGCAGTTGCTGCGCCACGGCGTCTTGCAAAGTGGAGAACTGGTTGCGAATCTGGTTGCCGTTGCCTTCGAGTTGGTCTTTGAGCGCGCCCGACATCACACCCAGCTGGCCCACGACTTCTGATTTTAGGGTGCCAAAGGCCGTGGTGAGCTCGGCGCGGCCTTTGCGCGACTCTTCCACTGTTTTTTCGAGCTTGTCGTCGAGGATGTTGCGCAGCGCCTCGTGCGACTGCATGGCTTGGGCCGTGAATTCGCGCAACTGGGCTTGGGTGCGCTCGTTGCCGGCTTCGTTGCGTGCGCTCGACTGATTCAGCGCCTGCAGCGACTGCTCCACCAAACCCAGCCGAACTGTCAGGTCGGCGGGCCATTCGACCCGATTTTTGCGCAGCAACAGAATGAGCAACAGCAGGACGCTGATGACCCCTAGGCCGAGGGCGGCCAATGCGATGGGTTCAAACATGGTTGCAAGGCCTCGCCTGTGAGCAGCAAAACGCGGTAGCGGGAAATAGAATGCGACGACGGCGCGGGGCCAACGCTGGCACCCCAGTTTGCCAAAACGGGGGCATCAAAGCCAAAATCGGGGTGGATCGCCCGAAAAGTCGCTGGCAGCTCAATCGAACTGCAGAAATGTGGCGGAGAGAGCGGGATTCGAACCCGCGGTGGGGGTTAGCCCACACACGCTTTCCAGGCGTGCGACTTAAACCGCTCATCCATCTCTCCGGGTAGCCCAGCATTCTACACTGGCGGCGGCGCTGGCTGACCGAGCGCTGGCTGACCGAGCGCTGGCTGACCGAGCGCTGGCTGACCGAGCGCTGGCTGACCGAGCGCTGGCTTACCGAGCGGCAGCGCTCGCGCTTCCTGGCAACGGCGCTCGCGCCGCGGAGGTAGGGCCGCGGCTGGGGGCTCAGGCGCTGGGCTTGAGCGTGCGCACCATCTGCATCGCCGAGCCGATCAGGTGGCTCACTTCGGTCATGTTCGAGGGCACGATCAGGGTCGTGTGGGCATCGGCCGCCACTTTGGCGTAGGCTTCGACGGCTTTTTCGGCCACTTTGAGCTGCACCGCCGCCTCGCCGCCGTCGGTGCGGATGGCGTGGGCGATGCGCTCGATGGCTTGCGCCGAGGCTTCGGCCACCGCCAAAATGGCCGAGGCTTGGCCTTGGGCCAGGTTGATGGCGGCTTGGCGTTCGCCCTCGGAGCGGGCGATGGAGGCTTCGCGCTCGCCGTTGGCGATGTTGATCTGCTCTTGCTTGCGCCCTTCCGAGGCGGCGATCAGGGCGCGCTTCTCGCGCTCGGCGGTGATCTGGGCCTGCATCGAGCGCAGAATCTCGGCCGGGGGCGTCAGGTCTTTGATCTCGTAGCGCAGCACCTTCACGCCCCAGTTGAGCGCGGCCTCGTCGATCGCGTTCACCACCTGCGAGTTGATCATGTCGCGCTCCTCGAAGGTTTTGTCGAGCTCCATGCGGCCGATGATGCTGCGCAGCGTGGTCTGCGCCAGTTGCGTGATGGCCAGCATGAAGTTGGACGAGCCGTAGCTGGCGCGCATGGGGTCGGTGACCTGAAAGTACAAAATCCCATCGACCTTGAGCTGGGTGTTGTCGCGCGTGATGCAGATCTGCTCGGGCACATCGAGCGGGATTTCTTTCAGGCTGTGCTTGTAGGCGACGCGCTCGATGAAGGGCACCAAAAAATTGAGCCCGGGCCCGAGCGTGCCGGCGTATTTTCCTAGGCGCTCTTTGACCCAGGCGTTTTGCTGCGGCACGACTTGGATCGAGCGCACCACGAACACGATGGCGACGATGACGACGGCGAGGGCGATGAACTCCATGTCAGGATTCCTTTGTTTAGTGAGAGGGCGCGCCGGGGTCTGGTGCGGCGCTGGGGGGTTCGGGGTTGAGGGCTTGCACGATCAGGGTGTTGCCGTGCACCTGCACGATGCGGTAGCGCGAGTGCACACTGGGGCTGGTGCCGGGTTGCAGCTGCACGCTCCAGTTGGCGCCGCGGTAGCGCACTTGGGCCCAGCCGTCGGCTGGCCAGCGTTCCACCACCAGCGTCTGCCCGATGTCGAGGTTGATGTCGGGGTTGCGTTCTGCTTGGGCTTGGATGGGGTGCCGGGCGCGCCAGCGCTGCCACAGGGCCACGGCGCCGCCGCCCACGATCGCGGCCGTGAGCAGCTGCCCCGTGAGCCCCAGCCCGGCGTGCGCCGCCAGCGCACCGGCCACCAAGCCGAGCGCGAGCATGAGCAGAAAAAAAGTGCCGGTGAACAATTCGAGCACGATCACCAAGCCGGCCAGCAGCCACCAAACCATCCAATCCGTCATACGCGCGCCCCGCAGTCAAAGCCATTGCGGCCAGCATAGCGCATTATGGGCGCACGTGGTGCACAATCGCTGCGCCGCCCCCCAAGCCCAGAGGCCACGGGGGGTTTGCGTCATATTGAGTCTCTACACTGCCGTACTATGAAATTTCGCTTCCCCATCGTCATCATCGACGAAGACTTTCGCTCCGAAAACACCTCGGGTCTGGGCATACGTGCGCTGGCGCAAGCCATCGAGAGCGAGGGCTTCGAGGTCGTGGGCGTGACCAGCTACGGCGACCTGAGCCAGTTTGCGCAGCAACAAAGCCGCGCCAGCGCCTTCATCCTGTCGATCGACGACGAGGAGTTCACCCCCGGCGCGGAGCTGGGCCCGGCGGTGCTGAATCTGCGCCACTTCATCGATGAAGTGCGGCGCAAAAACGCCGACGTGCCGATCTACATCTACGGCGAAACCAAAACCAGCCGCCACCTGCCCAACGCCATTTTGCGCGAGCTGCACGGTTTCATCCACATGTTCGAGGACACGCCCGAGTTCGTGGCGCGCCACCTCATCCGCGAAGCCAAGAGCTACCTCGAGGGCATCCAGCCGCCGTTTTTCAAGGCGCTGCTCGACTACGCCGAAAACGGCTCCTACAGCTGGCACTGCCCCGGTCACTCGGGCGGCGTGGCCTTTCTCAAGTCGCCGGTGGGGCAGATGTTCCACCAGTTTTTTGGCGAGAACATGCTGCGCGCCGACGTCTGCAACTCGGTCGAAGAGCTGGGCCAGTTGCTCGACCACAACGGCGCCATCGGTGAGAGCGAGCGCAACGCCGCGCGCATCTTCAACGCCGACCACTGCTTTTTTGTCACCAACGGCACCAGCACCAGCAACAAAATGGTCTGGCACCACACCGTGGCCCCGGGCGACGTGGTGCTGGTGGACCGCAACTGCCACAAGTCGGTGCTGCACAGCATCATCATGACCGGGGCCGTGCCGGTGTTCCTCAAGCCCACGCGCAACCACTGGGGCATCATCGGCCCGATTCCGCAGAGCGAGTTCGAGCCCGACGCGATTCGCGCCAAGATCGCCGCGCACCCGCTGCTGGCCGGGGTCGATGCGCAGACGGTCAAACCGCGCATCCTGACGCTGACGCAGTCCACCTACGACGGCGTGCTCTACAACACCGAAGCCATCAAACAGATGCTCGATGGCTACGTGGACAACCTGCACTTTGACGAAGCTTGGCTGCCGCACGCCGCCTTTCACCCCTTTTACGGCACCTTCCACGCCATGGGGCGCAAGCGCGGGCGGCCGCAGCATTCGGTGGTTTATTCCACCCAGAGCATCCACAAGCTGCTGGCTGGCATCAGCCAAGCCAGCCACGTGCTGGTGCAAGACTCGCAGAGCACGCCGCTGGACCGGCACCTGTTCAACGAGGCCTACCTGATGCACACCAGCACCAGCCCGCAGTACAGCATCATCGCCAGCTGCGACGTGGCCGCCGCCATGATGGAGCCGCCCGGCGGCACCGCGCTGGTCGAAGAAAGCATCGCCGAGGCGCTGGACTTCAGGCGCGCCATGCGCAAGGTCGATGCCGAATTTGGCGACGACGACTGGTGGTTCAAGGTCTGGGGCCCCGAGGCGCTGGCCGAAGAGGGCGTGGGGCGCGCCACCGACTGGATATTGCAGCGCACCAACGCCGACGGCCAGCCGCTGCTGCGCGGTGGCGACGCTTGGCACGGCTTTGGCGACATGGCGCCGGGCTTCAATATGCTGGACCCGATCAAAGCCACCTTGCTCACGCCGGGGCTGAACATGAAGGGCGACTTTGCCGCCACCGGCATTCCGGCCAGCATCGTCACCAAATACTTAAGCGAGCACGGCGTGGTGGTGGAAAAAACCGGCCTCTACAGCTTTTTCATCATGTTCACCATCGGCATCACCAAGGGCCGCTGGAACACCTTGCTCACCGCCTTGCAGCAGTTCAAAGACGACTACGACCGCAACCAGCCGCTGTGGCGCATCATGCCCGAGTTCTGCGCCAAGCAGCGGCGCTACGAAAAAATGGGGCTGCGCGACCTGTGCCAGCTGGTGCACGAGCTCTACGCCAAATCCGACATCGCGCGCCTGACCACCGAGATGTACCTGAGCGACCTGACCCCGGCCATGAAGCCCAGCGATGCCTTTGCCCACATCGCTCGCCGCCGCACCGAGCGCGTGCCGATCGACGCGCTCGAGGGCCGCATCACCACCGCACTCATCACCCCGTACCCGCCCGGCATCCCGCTGCTGATACCGGGCGAGGTGTTCAACCGGCGCATCGTCGATTATTTGAAGTTCGCGCGCGATTTTGCCAAGCAGTGCCCGGGCTTCGAGACCGACATCCACGGCCTGGTGGTCGAGCAAGACGCCGACGGGCGCAACGCCTACTTTGCCGACTGCATCAAGGCGACCTAGAGAGGCTGGACCAGCCTCTGACTCGGTTACAGTAGCCCATGTAGCTGCGGCCGCGTGGGCTGTGCGGCAGCCAAGACCAGATCGAGACTCTGAAGAAGGAAAAACTGCGCCTCAAAGACGAGCTGTACGTGGTTTTGAGGAAAGCCGACGCGGCACGCGCGGCTTGATTGGGGCCGGCCGCGCTAGCGCTGCGTCAGCAGCGCGGCGGCTTGTGTGGATGCAGCTGTGGGCGTGGGCGTGGACGTGGACGAGGGCGCTCTCAAGCCGGTGGCCTGAACCCGGCGCGCGCCGTTGAAGCGCGTATCCCAGAAGCGCACATCCATGCGTTCGATGCGCACCCGCGCCCCGGTGCGGGGCGAGTGCACGAAGCGGTCGTCGCCGATGTAGATGCCCACGTGGCTGTAGCGCCGACCCAGAGTGTTGAAAAAAACCAAATCGCCCGGAGCCAGCTCGCTGCGTGCGATCGACTCGGTGGCGCGCGCTTGGTCGCGCGCGATGCGTGGCAGCTGCAGCCCCATCACTTGGCGAAACGCCGCCTGAACGAAACCGCTGCAATCAAAACCTTCTTCGGCGCTGTTGCCGCCAAGCCGGAATGGCACCCCGAGAAAACCGAGCGCGTGCACCACCAAGCTGGAGTGCAGGGGGCGATCGAGTTCGGAATCTTCAGCAACAGACCAATCAGAGGCAGCGACTGGGGTGACCGGGATGGCCGTGGTGGCGGACTCCAAGGCGGCGCTGGGTGGGGCTGCTGCCAAGCCCTGCTGCTGCAAAAAATCCGCCAGCGCGTCGGTGGCGTGGGCGGATGCGGGCACAATCAAGGCTGCTGTGAGGGCCGTGGTCAGGGCCGTTTTGGCCAGCCAAGCCGCTGCGCTGGATGCACGCGGTGTCATCCAAGTGCCGTGCGGAGGTGTTGCAGTGGTTGGACTCATGGCCGCAGAGTATAAGCAAAGCCGTGCCTTGTCAATGCCTTGAATGTCCCACCTGAAGTAAACCACCAAACTGAACCCCTTCCCATGCTGCTCGAACACGACGATTGCCAACTGGTGCTGGTGGACTACCAGACCAAACTGATGCCCGTGATCGCTCACGCCGACGAGGTGCTCGCGCGTGCCCTGCTGCTGGCGCGTGCGGCTCAAGCCTTGGGTGCTCCGGTCTGGGGCACCGAGCAAAATCCGCAGCGTCTGGGCCCCAATGCGCCCGAGCTGCGCGCCCTGTGCCAACAGACCTTCAGCAAGATGCATTTCAGCGCCTGCGAGTCGGGCCTGCTCGATGCCCTGCGCCCGCCCGAGCGGCCCGCGCCCAAGCTCGCTGGCAACGCCCGCAGCCTGCCCAGGCACCTGCAAAAACCGGCTGCCGCGCCTGCGCCCGAGCGCCAGACGGTGCTGATCGCCGGTTGCGAAGCGCACGTGTGCCTGCTGCAAACTGCGCTCGGCCTGTTGGAGCGCGAGTTCGATGTCTGGGTGGTCACCGACGCCTGCGGCTCGCGCCGCGAGCGCGACCGCGACGCCGCTTTCGACCGCTTGGCCCACAACGGCATCGAGCTGGTGACAAGCGAAATGGTGTTGTTCGAGTGGCTGCAGCACTGCGAACACCCGCGCTTTCGTGAGCTGCTGGCTTTGATCAAATGATCTGTGGCAGGGCCGGAATGGGGTGCAAGAACGGTCGCGAGAATGGGCGCAAAACGGGCCGGTAAAATCTGTGGCTTCCTTGCCCACCTAGGCCGACCGTGACCCTGCACCTGACCCTGATCGAAGGCGGCGCCGCCCTCGACGACTTTCGCGCCCAGCAACTGCTGCCCCGGCTGCAAGCCATATACCCAGCCATCGTCGGCCTGAGGGCGCGCTATCTGCACTGGGTGGCCACGCCTGTTGCACCCACGGCGGCCGAGCTGCAGCGCCTGCAGGCCCTGCTGAGCTACGGCCCACCTTGGAGCGCCCCCGATGCCAGCGCCGCCAGTGCGGTGCAGGTGCTGGTCACGCCGCGCATCGGCACCGTGTCCCCGTGGGCCTCCAAGGCCACCGACATTGCGCGTAACTGCGGCCTGGCGGTGCGCCGCATCGAGCGCGGCACCGAATACCAGCTGGAATTGCGCAGCGGCCTGTTTGGCCGCGCGCCTGCCAGCCCGAGCACAGAGCAGTGGCAGCAAGCGGCGGCGCTGCTGCACGACCGCATGACCGAAAGCGCCTTGCCCAAGCGCGCCGACGCCCAACGCCTGTTTGCCGAACTGCCGGCGGCGCCGCTGGAGCACGTCGATGTGCTCGGTGCCGGCCGGGTGGCGCTGGAGCAGGCCAACCGCGCTTGGGGCCTAGCGCTGGCCGAGGACGAAATCGACTACCTGCTGGCGGCCTTTGTGGGGCTGGGGCGCAACCCCAGCGACGTCGAGCTGATGATGTTCGCGCAGGCCAACAGCGAGCACTGCCGGCACAAAATCTTCAACGCCGAGTTCGTCATCGACGGCGTCGCGCAGCCGCAGAGCCTGTTTGGCATGATCCGCCACACGCACCAGAGCCAGCCACAGCACACCGTGGTGGCCTATTCCGACAACGCTGCCGTGATGCAGGGGCACCGCTTGCAGCGCTTCGTGGCGCGCATGGCGCAGCCCGATGCGGTGCCGGTCTATGCCGCCGAGGACGCCGAGCAGCACATTCTGATGAAAGTCGAGACGCACAACCACCCCACCGCGATCTCGCCTTTTGCCGGGGCCGCCACCGGGGCCGGCGGTGAAATCCGCGACGAAGGGGCCACCGGTCGCGGGGCCAAGCCCAAGGCCGGGCTCACGGGTTTTAGCGTCTCCAAGCTCTGGGGCGGCTGGTCTGACCTGCCCGAGGGCAAGCCCGAGCACATCGCCAGCCCGCTGCAGATCATGATCGAGGGGCCGCTGGGCGGGGCCGCTTTCAACAACGAGTTTGGCCGCCCCAATCTGCTGGGCTATTTCCGCGAATACGAGCAGGTGGTGGGCGGGCTGCGACGCGGCTACCACAAGCCGATCATGATCGCGGGCGGCATCGGCCAGATCGACGCCGCGCTCACGCACAAGGTGCAGTTTCCGCCCGGTTCGCTGCTGATCCAGCTCGGAGGGCCGGGGATGCGCATCGGCATGGGCGGCGGCGCCGCCAGCTCCATGGCCAGCGGCACCAATGCGGCCGAGCTCGACTTCGACTCGGTGCAGCGCGGCAACCCCGAGCTCGAGCGCCGCGCCCAAGAGGTGATCAACCACTGCACCGCGCTGGGGGCGCAGAACCCGATCCTGTTCATCCACGACGTGGGCGCGGGCGGCTTGTCCAACGCCTTCCCGGAGCTGGTCAACGACGCCGGCCGTGGCGCGCGCTTCGACTTGCGCGCCGTGCCGCTGGAAGAATCGGGCCTGTCGCCCAAAGAAATCTGGTGCAACGAAAGCCAAGAGCGCTACGTGCTGGCGATCGCGCCCGACGCGCTGGCGCAGTTCCAGGCCTTTTGCGAACGCGAGCGCTGCCCCTTCGCCGTGGTGGGCGTGGCGACTGAGGAACGCGAACTGGTGCTGACGGATGGGGAGGGTGTCACCCCACCGGTCCAGATGCCAATGAACGTGCTGCTAGGCAAACCGCCCAAAATGCGGCGCGAGGTGCACAGCGTGCCGCGCCCCCAAGCCGCGCTCGACTTGCATGAAGTGGAGTTGCAAGCCAGCGTGATCGCCGTGCTCAGCCACCCCACGGTGGCCAGCAAGCGATTTCTCATCACCATCGGCGACCGCAGCGTGGGCGGCCTGACGCACCGCGACCAGATGGTGGGCCCGTGGCAGGTGCCGGTGGCCGACTGCGCCGTCACCTTGGCCGACTACACCGGCGTGGCCGGCGAAGCCATGAGCATGGGCGAGCGCAGCCCGCTGGCCGCGCTCAACGCCCCGGCCGCAGCGCGCATGGCGGTGGCCGAGGCCATCACCAACCTGCTGGCGGCGCCGATCGAGCTCGGGCGCGTCAAACTCTCGGCCAACTGGATGGCCGCTTGCGGCGAACCGGGCGAAGACGCCGACCTCTACGCCAGTGTGCGCGCCGTCGGGCTCGAGCTGTGCCCGGCGCTGGGCGTGAGCATCCCGGTGGGCAAAGACAGCTTGTCGATGCGCACCCAATGGCGCGCCGACGGCCAAACGCTCAAAGTCACCTCGCCCGTGAGCCTGATCGTTAGCGCCTTTGCCACCTTGGCCGACGTGCGCGGCACCCTGACGCCGCAACTGCAGCGCGGGCCCGATTCGGAGCTGCTGCTGATCGACTTGGGCCGGGGTCAGATGCGCTTGGGCGGCTCGATGCTGGCGCAGCACCTCGAGCAAAGCGGCGACGCCGTGCCCGATCTCGACCAGCCGCACGATCTGGTACAACTGGTGCACGCCATCAACGCCTTGCGCGCCCAAGGCCTGCTGCTGGCCTACCACGACCGCAGCGACGGCGGCTTGCTGGCGGCGGTGGCCGAAATGGCTTTTGCCGGCCAAGTGGGCGTGGCGCTCAACCTCGACGCGCTGCTGCTCGAGGGCGACGGCATTGCCGACAGCCGCATGGACACCGGCGACAGCAAAAACTGGGCGGCCCAAGTGGCGGCGCGGCGCGAAGAGCGCACCTTGCGCGCGCTGTTCAACGAAGAGTTGGGCGTGCTGCTGCAGGTGCGCCACGCCGAGCGCACACCCGTGATGCAGGTGCTGCGCGCACACGGGCTGGGTGCCTGCAGCCACTTCGTCGGCAAGGTGCAAAGCCCAAACTGGCCCAGCGCCGGGGCCACCAGCCCAGACGCAGCCGCCCAGCAGCGGTTGCAAATCTGGCGCGATGCGCGCAAGATTTTTGATTCCAGCCTGCAAGACCTGCAGCAGGTCTGGGACAGCGTGAGCTGGAAAATCTGCCGCCTGCGCGACCACCCGGGCTGCGCCGACGCCGAACACGCCGCCCTGGGCCAGCCGAACGACCCCGGCCTGCACCTGGCGCTCACGTTCGATGCGGCCGAAGACGTGGCGGCGCCGTACCTCAATCTGGCGCGCCCCAAAGTGGCGATCCTGCGCGAGCAGGGCGTGAACTCGCAGCTCGAAATGGCCTATGCGTTCCATCTGGCCGGCTTCGAGGCGCACGACGTGCACATGAGCGATCTGCACAGCGGCCGCGCGCACCTGCGCGACTTCAAAGGCCTGGTGGCCTGCGGCGGCTTCAGCTACGGCGACACGCTGGGTGCCGGCATCGGCTGGGCGCGCTCGATCACTTTCAACGCGGCGCTGGCCGAGCAGTTTGCGGCCTTCTTTGCGCGCCCGGATACATTTGGCTTGGGCGTGTGCAACGGCTGCCAGATGTTTGCCGAACTGGCCGAGCTCATCCCCGGCGCGCACGCTTGGCCGCGCTTCACCAGCAACCAGTCGCAGCGCTTCGAGGCGCGCCTGAGCTTGGTCGAGGTGCAAAGCAGCCCCAGCCTGTTCTTTGAGGGCATGGCCGGCAGCCGCCTGCCGATCGCGGTCGCGCACGGCGAGGGCTACGCCAATTTCGCCCAACGCGGCCACGCCGCGCAAGCCATCGCCGCGCTGCGCTTTGTCGATCACCACGGCGCCGCCACCCAAGCCTACCCCTACAACCCCAACGGCAGCCCGGGTGGCCTGACCGGCGTCACCACCGCGTGCGGGCGCTTCACCGCCCTGATGCCGCACCCTGAGCGCGTGTTTCGCAACCTGCAGCTCAGCTGGACCGACCCGCGCCACAGCGGCGCGCTCGAAGGCCCCAGCCCGTGGCTGCGCTTGTGGCGCAACGCGCGGCGCTGGGTGGGCTAGAAAGGTCGGCGCTGCTTACCGCAGCACCCCAGCTCCTCATTTTTTAAAAAATGACCCCAGAAAACTTCCGTTTTTCGCATAGGCTGCGGGTGCGCTGGTCCGAAGTCGATATGCAAAAGATCGTCTTCAATGCGCACTATCTGGCGTATTTCGACCTCGGCATCTCGGAGTACTGGCGCGCCCTCGCGCTGCCCTACGAAGACGCGATGGCGCAGCTCGGCGGTGAGCTGTATCTGAAGAAAAGCACGCTCGAGTTCAACGCCTCGGCGCGCATGGACGACCAGCTCGACGTGGCGCTGGCCTGCCAGCGGCTGGGCAACACCTCGATGACGCTGCGCGGCGCCGTGTTGCGCGCCGGCCAGCCGCTGGCGCTGGGCGAACTGGTGTATGTGTTTGCCGACCCCAGCTCACAGCGCCCGCGCCCCGTGCCTGCGGCCTTGCGTGCGCTCATCGAAGCTTTTGAGGCGGGCCAGTCGGTGCTGGATCTGCGCCGGGGCAGCTGGGACACGCTCGGCCCCGACGCGCAGCGCGTGCGCACGGCGGTATTTGTGCAAGAGCAGGGCATTGCACCCGAGGACGAATGGGACGCCGCCGACGCCGATTGCCTGCACGCGGTGGCCTACAACCGGCTCGGGCAGCCGGTGGCCACGGCGCGCCTGCTGCCCGCCCAAGCCGGGGTGGCCAAGCTCGGGCGCATGGCGGTGCATCGGGTGCTGCGCGGCACCGGCGTCGGCCGCCAGCTGCTGAGCGAGCTCGCGCAGGCGGCGCGCGCGCGCGGCGACCGTTGCTTGCGCCTGAGCGCGCAGCGCAGCGCCGAAGGCTTTTACCAGCGCCTGGGCTTCGAGGCCCTGGGCCAACCCTACGACGAAGTGGGCATTCCCCACATCGAGATGCAAAGGCTGCTGTAGCCGCTCTGGGTCAGCAGCGAAGGATGGGGCGCGCGAGGGTTTGCGTGCGGCTGGGGCGCTGGGTTCTGCAGGGTGGGTGCGGCCGTCAGGCTGGTGGTTTGTATGGCCGGCACTGGCGCTGGCGGCCGGTGTGTCCACTCCTGCACTTCGAGCCGGCTGCTGGCTGCCGATGGGCGCAGCCAGCGCGCGATCAGGCTGCTGCGGGTGCCGTAGCCGTGCTGCGGCATGCACACAAAGGGGCTCGAGAGCAGCCGCTCCAGCTCCAGCGGCACCCCGGTGGCAGGCAGCTGATCATCCGGGGCTGGGCAGCGGTCCAGCAGCGCCTCGAGCAGCAGGGTCTGCCAACACGCTTGGGCCAAGGTTGCAGGGGTGGAAGCCAACGCTGCACTGTGCAAGGCCAAAGTTGGCTCTTGCAAGACGGAAGCGACCGCCGATTTGAGTCGCAGCAGCTTGGGCCATGGGCTGTCGAGGGCGGCGTTGGACAGTCCGTACACGCCGGGAGGGAGCGCCGCGCCGCACCAGCCGGGGGGCAAAAAGTCGCGGGGCAAGTTCAGGGGCAGTGGGGATGCGCTGGCTTTTTCAGCGGCGTGGCTGGCGTGGTTGGGAATCTGCATCGGCGCCGGAGTCGGCGTCGCTGCTGCTGAACCTTCGCGCTCCATGCGGCGCGGGCGGTTCGAGAGCCAAAACCAGTGGCCGCTGACGCAGTCGCCCAGCACGAGGTTAAAGCCGCCGTAAGCGCTGGGGTCGGTCTGCTGCAGCAGGGTCTGCAAATCGTGCCAGGCCTGCGGGCCAAAGGGCAAGGTCTGCGCGGCACCCACAGGCAGGCCAAGCGCTTCTGGGCTAGGCGGTTCAGTGTGAGGTGGCGGCCCAGCCAGCCAGCGCGTCACCAGTTCGCCGCGGCTGCGCGCCGCTTTCTCTGGCTGGCCGTCGCGCACGTTGGTGAGCAGGGCCACCCGGCCGGCCGCCGAAAAGCCCAGCCAGGTGCCACCGGCGAGCAGATCGCGGCCGCCATACACCGTCTGGCCGTTATCGAGCTGCCACGCCGCCAGCGGCAGGGTAGGGCGCTGCCAGTATTCGTCGCGGTTGGCTGCCAGCAGCAGCGGGCAGTCGGGGCGCTGGCCGATGGCCAAGGCGATCAGGCACATTCACACATCGGCCAACAGTTCGTAGGGCAGGGGCAGCACATGCAGGGCCGCGCCATCGGGTGTGCCTAGGCGCAGCGTCTGGCCGTCGGCAGCGCTGGTCTGCAAGCTGAGCAAGGCGTCGAAACCGCCCGCCGGGTGCGCGGCGGCCTGCACCACCACGCCACAAGGTTGCTCGGCGTCGCTGGGGTGGAATACCGCTTGCCCAGCAATGGGGGCGCTGCCGGTGCCGGTGCCGGTGTTGGGGCAGTGCGCAAGATAGGCGCGGCGCTTCAAGGTGCCGCGAAACTGGCTGCGCGCCACCACTTCTTGGCCAGGGTAGCAGCCTTTTTTGAAGTTCACGCCCCCGACCGATTCATAGTTCAGCATCTGCGGCACCAGCAGTTCGACCAGTGGCCGGCTGAGCAACACCACCGCGCTGCGCACCTGCAGCCAGTCCCAGTGGGCTAGGGGCAGGGGGGTGGCTTGGGATTGAGCTTGAGCTTGGGCTTGTACTGCTGGCTCATGGGCACCCGCATCGCTTTCCACGCACAGCAAAGCCCGGCCCAAGCCCGCCACCGCCGGCAGCCGCACCCAAGTCTGCGCCCCAGCGTCGAGCTTACTCCAGGTGGGCGCGGGCAAGTCGGCCGCCACCGCCGCCCCCACCGCGCCCCACAGGCCGCAGCGCTCCGAGGCATCGCTCAGGCGCACCTTGGCGCGCAACACGAAGCGCTGCAGGTGTTGCAGGGTTTGCGGCAGCAGGTCGCGCGCGCACAGCAGCAGCACGCGCTCGGGGCCGCGCTTGAAACCGATGAACGAGGCCAGCATCCGCCCCTTGGCGTTGCACAGCGCCGCCAGCCGCGCCTCGGCTTGGCCGAGCAGGGCAAAGTCGTTGCTCAACTGGTTGTGCAAAAAGCTCGCCGCATCCGGCCCCTCAGCGGCGATCACGCCCCAAGCGGGCAGGGGCGCGAGGCCGCTCCAGCCGTCGGGGGCGAAATCGGGGCCGTGGGCGCTGGGCTGACCGGCATCAGATGGGGTCGGGTCGGAGGGGTGATCGAGGTTCATCGGGTCGGGTGTCACTTATGATCGCAAGCAAGCCAGATTGTCCATCAGGGCGCACAATGGCGCGCGTCGCTGCATCTGGCACCGATTTTCTCAGAGGTGTTAATCCGTGTTCCGAACCTTGAAATGGCTGCTGCTGGCCGCAATCGCCGGCGCCGTGTTGCTGGCCGCGCTGGCCGCTTGGTGGCTGCAGCGGCCACTGCCCCTGGCCCCGCAAGCGCAGGGCGTGGTCGATGTGGTGATCGAGCCCGGCACCTCGGCGCGCGGGGTGGCGCGGGTGCTGGTGCAGAGCGGGCTGCAAACCTCGCCCGATCTGCTGTTCTTGTGGTTTCGCGCCTCTGGGCAGGCGCACCGCCTGCAGGCCGGCACCTACGAATTTGGCCCCAACACCAGCCCGCGCGAGCTGTTGCGCAAACTGGTGGCCGGGGAGCAGGCGCTGCGCCGCATCACCTTGCTAGAAGGCTGGACTTACCACCAAGTGCTGCAAGCGCTGCGGCAAGCCGACGCGCTGGTGTTTGACCTGCCCGCGCAAGTCAGCTCAGCCGAGCTCATGCGGTTTTTGGGCCTGCCGCACAGCCACCCCGAGGGGCGGTTTTTCCCCGACACCTACGTCTATCCCAAAAACTCCAAGGCCTCGGCGTTGCTGCGCCAAGCCGCACAAGCCATGGACAGGCAACTGGCCCAGGCCTGGGCGCAGCGCCACCCCAATCTGCCGCTGCGCAACCCCGACGAGGCGCTGATTCTGGCCAGCATCATCGAGCGCGAAACCGGGCTGGCCAGCGACCGCCCGATGGTCTCGGGGGTGTTCAACAACCGGCTGCGCATCGGCATGCGGCTGCAGGCCGACCCCACCGTGGTCTATGGCCTAGGGCCCGGGTTCAATGAGCGCTTGCGCCGTATCCATTTGCAAACCGACACGCCTTGGAACACCTACACCCGCGCCGGCCTGCCCCCGACCCCGATCGCCATGCCCGGCATGGCCTCGCTCTTGGCCGCCGTGCAGCCGGCCGATACCCAGGCCATGTTTTTCGTGGCCCGGGGCGACGGCTCGAGCGCCTTCAGCCGCACCTACGCCGAGCACAATGTGGCGATTCGGCGTTACATCCTTAACCAATGACGCCTCCCGTACCTTTACAGCCACCCGTCGGCACAGGCTGCTTCATCACCTTCGAGGGCATCGACGGGGCTGGAAAGTCTTCGCACATCGAGCCCTTGGCGCAGGCCTTGCGCGCTCAAGGCCGGGCGGTGCAGCTCACCCGCGAGCCCGGCGGCACACCGCTGGCCGAGCAACTGCGCACCCTGCTGCTGCAGCAACCCATGGACGCCCTGACCGAGGCGCTGCTGCTCTTTGCCGCCCGGCGCGACCACCTGCAAACGGTGATCGAACCGGCCTTGGCGCAAGGCCAGGTGGTGCTGTGCGACCGCTACACCGACGCCACCTTTGCCTACCAAGGCCACGGCCGCGGCTTCGACCTGCAGGTGCTGCAGACGCTGGAGCAGTGGGTGCAGGCCAGCCCCGTGGGCAACTCCACCAACCCCGCCGTTCCCACCGCCGCCGTGCGCCAACCCGACCTCACGCTCTGGTTCGACCTGCCCGCCGCCACCGCCGCCGCACGCCTGGCCGGGGTACGCGCCCCCGACAAATTTGAAGCCGAACCGCAAGCCTTTTTCGAGCGCGTGGCGGCCGGCTACGCAGCGCGCTGCGCCCAGTGGCCGCAGCGTTTTGAGCGCATCGACGCCAGCCTGCCCTTGGAGCAGGTCTGGCACCAAGTGCGCACCGTGATGCAGCGGCGCGGCCTGCTGAACCCCACATGAGGCAAGCCCTGCCACCGTGGCTGCAGCGCCAACTGGCCAGTTTGCGCCAGCAGCGCAGCCACGCCTTGCTGCTGAGCGGCCCGCCTGGCCTCGGGCAGTACGATCTGGCGCTCGAGCTGGCGCGGGTTTGGCTGTGCGAGCGCCCCAGCGACCAAGGCGCCTGCGGCGCTTGCAGCGGCTGCCACGCGATCGAGGTGCGCACGCACCCCGATCTGTTCGTGCTGCTGCCCGAGGTGCTGGCGATCGAACTCGGCTGGCCGCTCGACCCCAAAACACAAGACAAAATCGACAAAAAAGAACTCAAACCGAGCCAGTTCATCCGCGTCGATCCGGTGCGCGCCGCGCTGGCCTTTAGCCAAGTCACGGCCTCACGCGCCGCCGCCAAGGTGGTGCTGATCCACCCGGCCAACCGGCTCAATGTCGAATCGGCCAACGCGCTGCTCAAAACGCTGGAAGAGCCGCCTGCGGGGCTGCGCTTCATCCTCAGCACCGAGGCCGCGCACGCCCTGCCGCCCACCATCCGCAGCCGCTGCCTGACGCAGCAAATGGCTTGGCCCACCGAGCCCGAGGCGTTGGCGTGGCTGGCGCAGGTCGCCGCGCCCGGCACCCCGGAGCCGCAGTTGCAGGCAGCCTGGCGCGCCAGCGGTGGCCGCCCCGAAGCCGCGCGCCAGTGGCTGGCCAGCGGCCTCGATGCCACTCTGTGGGCCAGCCTGCCCAAACGCGTGGCCGCAGGTGATTTGAGCCCCGTGCGCGAGTGGCCGCTGGCGCAGCAGATGGGCTTGCTGCAACAGCTCTGCCACGACCTGATGAGCGCCGCCGTAGGCGCCGAACCCCGCTTCTTTGCTGCGGCCGACCTGCCCCCCGCACCACCCTTGGCAGCACTCAGCGCCTGGCAGCGCGACCTGGTGCAGGCCGCACGCACGCTCGAACACCCCTTCCAAGCCGCCTTGCTGCAAGAAGCTTGGGCCCTGCGCGCGCGCCAAGCGATAAACTCGCGCCCATGAGCACTGCCGAAGCCCCGGCGGCCACCCGCCCCACCGTCATCCAGTTGTCGATCAAGGAAAAAGCCGCCCTCTATGCGGCCTACATCCCGCTGTTCGCTGAAGGCGGCATCTTCGTGCCCTCGGTGCGTGAATACCAGCTCGGGCAAGACGTGTACGTGCTGCTCACCCTGCCCGACGAAGCCCAGCGCTACCCGGTGGCGGGCAAAGTGGCGTGGATCACCCCCCCGGGCGCGGCCCATGCGCGCACCCAAGGCATCGGCGTGCGCTTTCCGGCCGACGAAAAATCCAAGCAGCTCAAAGCCCGCATCGAAGAAATCTTGGGCGCCCACCTGGCCTCCGATCGCTCCACCCAAACCATTTGAAAGCATCGCGCCGAGGATGTACATCGACTCCCATTGCCACCTCGATTTTGCCGAGCTGCGCACATTGCTGCCCGACGTGCTCGCCGCCATGCAACAAGCCCAAGTGGGCGCCGCCCTGTGCATCAGCACCACCATGGAAACCTTCCCCAACGTGCTCGAGCTCGCGCAGCAGCACCCGCAACTCTGGGCCACCGTGGGCGTGCACCCCGACAACGAAGGCGTGCACGAACCCACCGTGGCCGAGCTGCTGGCTGGCGCGCAGCAGCCGCGCGTGGTCGGCATCGGCGAGACCGGGCTCGACTACTACCGCCTAGGCGAGCGCAGCGTGGCCGACATGGCGTGGCAGCGCGAGCGCTTCAGGGTGCACATCCGCGCGGCGCGGCGCTGCGGCTTGCCGCTGGTGATCCACACCCGCGCCGCGGCGGACGATACGCTGGCCATCCTCAAAGAGGAGGGCGGTTTTGTGCCCGGCGCCGACCCCACGCCCGAACTGCCCCCGGCGCGCGGCGTGTTCCACTGCTTCACCGAAAGCGCCGAGCTGGCGCAGGCCGTGCTCGAACTGGGTTTCTATATTTCTTTCTCTGGCATCATCACCTTTCGCAACGCCGCCGAACTGCGCCAGGTGGTGAGTCTGGTGCCGCTGGAGCGCTGCCTGATCGAGACCGACAGCCCCTACCTGGCACCAACCCCCCACCGCGGCAAGCTCAACACCCCGGCCTATGTGCCCCACGTGGCGCAGCAACTGGCTGCCACCAAGGGTCTGAGCTTGCCGCAGGTGGCGCAGGCCACCACGGCCAATTTTTTGCGCCTGTTCAGCGCCGTCATCCTGCCGGCCGAGATCACATGAAAAAGCTTTTACAACTAATTGTTTTAGCTATTTTTTATGCTTCTTTGTCGGGCCCGGCCATGGCCCAAACCGGCTCCTTCGAGCGCTTCTTCATGGCCATCAGCCGCGACGACGTCGGCCCCATCATCGAGCTGCAACTGCGCGGCTTCGATATCAACGCACCCAATCCCGATCTGGTGCCGCCGCTGGTGCTGGCCATTCAGACCGATTCGCTGCGCGTGGCGCGCCACCTGATCGAGCAGCCTGGGCTCCAGCTCGAAGCGCGCAACCCGGCGGGCGAAACCGCGCTCATGCTCGCCGCCATCCGTGGCCACCTCGATCTGGTGCAGCGCCTGCTCGAGCGCCGCGCCCAAGTCAACCACCCCGGCTGGACGCCGCTGCACTACGCCGCCAGCCACGACGGCGAGCGGGCGCTGCCCATTGCGCAGCTGCTGCTGGAGCACCATGCCTTCATCAACGCGCGTTCGCCCAACGGCAGCACGCCCTTGATGATGGCAGCGCACTACGGCCGGCGCGAGGTCGTCGAGCTGCTGCTGCGCGAAGGCGCCGAGCCGCTGGCACGCAACCAGCAAGGCCTCAACGCCATCGACTTTGCCATGCTGGCAAACCGCGTTGATGTGGCCGAAGCGATTGCCGCCGGCGTGCGGGCGCAGCAGGGCAGCGGCACCTGGTAGCGCAGCCCAAAATCCCCGCTTAGCAGCCGGTGCCGCAACGCCGCGCTTGTGCAGCAATGCACACGGCGGTGGGTGCAGCCTATACGTGCAATTACTTAAACCAAGGCGACCCGTTTGCGGTTCCAATCTGGGCAGTGTCCGATACCTTCAGACCCTACCAAGGCTCACCCCATGCGCAACAAAGACCTACACGACCTTTTAGGCGGCTTGATCATGCTGGCCATCGGCGCCTTTGCCGCCATCTACGCCTACATCAACCTCGACCTCGGCAGCCTGCGCAGCATGGGGCCGGGGTTCTTCCCGATCGTGCTCGGCTCCGGGCTGGCCGTGATGGGCCTGCTGATCGCGCTGCCGGCCTTGTTTCGCCCCCGTGCCGGGCCGCTGGGGCTCGATTACAAGGCCCTGTTTTTCGTCACCCTGTCGCTGCTGGTATTTGCCTTTTTGCTGCGCCCATTGGGGCTGATTTTCACCAGCATGGTGATGGTGATGGTGGCCACGCTGCCGCTGTCGCTGGCCACCGTGGGCATCAAAACCCGCATCCTCACGGCCTTGGGTGTGGCCGCAGTCACTTGGTTGGTGTTCATTCTGGGCTTGGGCATGAACCTGCCCACTTGGCCTTGGAGCCACTGAAATCCCCCCGCTTACGCCATAAAACTTTAAGGCTCCACCATGGATATCGCCAACGGACTGTTGCTGGGTTTGCAGACTGCGATGCAACCCGAGATCTTGCTGTACTGCTTCATCGGTGTTTTTCTGGGCACGCTCATCGGCGTGCTGCCCGGGATCGGTGCCCTGGCCGCGATTTCGCTGCTGCTGCCCATCACCTTTCACCTCGAGCCCGTGGCCGCCATTGTGATGCTGGCCGGCGTCTATTACGGCGCCCAGTACGGCGGCTCGACCGCTGCCATTTTGCTCAACCTGCCCGGCACCCCATCGTCTGCGGTGGCTTGCCTCGACGGCTACCCCATGGCCAAGCAGGGCAGGGCCGGCGTGGCGCTGTTCATGACCACGGTGGCCTCGTTCATCGGCTCCATGTTGGGCATCATGGCGCTGGTGGCGTTTGCACCCGGCATCGCCGAGATCGGGCTGCTGTTTGGTGCCGCCGAATACTTCTCGATCATGCTGCTGGGGCTGATCGCCGCCGCCACGCTGGCCGCCGGTTCGCCCCTCAAAGGGCTGGCCATGGTGCTGTTTGGCCTGCTGCTGGGCACCGTGGGCACCGACGTCAATTCGGGTGTGCCGCGCTTTGATTTTGGAATCCCGGAACTGATGGACGCCATCAGCCTGGTGGCGCTGGCCATGGCGCTGTTTGGCATCGCCGAACTGATCTCATCGGTCAACCTCAAGCGCGACGGCGAGGTCAAAGAAAAAATCACCCTGCGCTCCATGCTCCCCACCCGGGAAGATGTGCGCCAATCGGTGCGCCCGATGTTGCGCGGTTCGGGCATCGGCGGCTTCATGGGCGCCTTGCCCGGCGCCGGGCCCAGCATCGCCTCCTTCATGTCGTATGCGATAGAAAAGAAAGTCGCCAAAGACCCGAGCCGCTTCGGCAAAGGCGCCATCGAAGGCGTGACCGCACCCGAATCGGCCAACAACGCTGCCGCCCAAACCGCCTTCGTGCCCACGCTGTCGCTGGGCATACCGGGCGACGCCGTGATGGCCCTGATGCTGGGCGCGCTCATCATCCACGGCATCCAGCCCGGCCCGATGCTCATGACCGCCCAGCCCGAGCTGTTCTGGGGCCTGATCGTGAGCTTTGCCATCGGCAACGTCATGCTCGTGATCCTGAACCTGCCGCTGGTGAACATTTGGGTCTCGATTTTGCGCATTCCGTACCACGTGCTCTACCCAGCCATTCTGGTGTTCATCTGCTTGGGCGTGTACAGCGTCCACAACAACACCTTCGACGTGTACATGACCGCTGCGCTGGGCGTGCTGGGCTACATTTTGCTCAAGCTGCGCTTTGAGCCCGCGCCCTTGCTGCTCGGCTTTGTGCTGGGCCCGATGATGGAAGAAAACCTGCGCCGCGCCATGCTGCTGTCGCGTGGCGACCCGAGCACCTTCATCGAGCGCCCGATCAGCGCCACTGTGCTGGGCCTGTGCGCGGCTTTGCTGCTGTGGACGGCCTATGCCGCAATCAAACGCGGACTCAAGCGCCAAGAACAAGAGCAAGACCGGATTCCGGAATAATCGGGGGGCTGCCAAACCCACCCTTGGCACCCCTCAAGCATGCTCGACGACATCAAAAAAACCCTCTGGGCCACCGCCGATAAGCTGCGCGCCAACATCGACGCCGCCGAGTACAAGCACTTGGTGCTCGGGCTCATCTTCCTGAAGTACGTCTCTGACACCTTCAGCGCCCGCCGGGCCGAGGTTGAAGCCCGGCTGCAAAACCCCGCCGACGAGTTCTATTTTTCCGATGCCAGCCCTGCAGACCTGGCCGCCGAGCTGGAGGACCGGGACTACTACAAAAGCGCCAACGTGTTCTGGGTGCCCGAAGGCGCCCGCTGGGAAACCATCCGCGCCATGGCCAAGCACGTGGAGATAGGCAAGTTCATCGACAACGCGCTGAACATCATCGAGGCTGAAAACCCCAAACTCAAGGGCATTTTGGACAAGCGCTACGCCCGCGCCCAGTTGCCCGACGGCAAGCTGGGCGAGCTGGTGGACCTGATTTCCACCATCGGCTTTGGCAGCGACGCAGCCGTGGCCCGCGACGTGCTGGGCCAGGTGTACGAATACTTTCTGGGCATGTTCGCCAGCGCCGAAGGCAAGCGCGGCGGGCAGTTTTACACCCCGGCCAGCATCGTTAAAACCCTGGTGGCCGTGCTGGCCCCGCACCATGGCAAGGTGTACGACCCCTGCTGCGGCTCGGGCGGCATGTTCGTGCAGAGCGAGCGGTTCATCGAAGCCCACGGCGGCAAGCTGGGCGATGTGAGCATCTACGGCCAAGAAGCCAACCCCACCACTTGGCGCCTCGCGGCCATGAACTTGGCCATCCGCGGCATCGACTTCAACCTGGGCCGCGAACCGGCCGACACCTTCACCCGCAACCAGCACCCCGACCTGCGGGCCGACTTCATTTTGGCCAACCCGCCGTTCAACATTTCCGACTGGTGGCACGGCAGCCTAGAAGGCGACCCGCGCTGGGTGTACGGCGACCCACCGCAGGGCAACGCCAACTACGCCTGGCTGCAGCACATGCTGCACCACCTGAAAGACAGTGGCCGCGCCGGCATCGTGCTGGCCAACGGCAGCATGAGCAGCAGCCAGAACAACGAAGGCGTCATCCGCGCTGCCATGGTGGAAGCCGACGTGGTGGAAGTGATGGTGGCCCTGCCGGGGCAACTGTTCTTCAACACCCAGATCCCGGCCTGCCTGTGGTTCTTGGCCAAGAGCAAGAAGCGCCGAGGGCAGGTGCTGTTCATCGACGCCCGCAAGCAGGCTAAGATGATTTCCCGCGTGCAGGCCGAGCTGGACGATGCCGCCATCCAGCGCATTGCCGACACCGTGGCCGCTTGGCGGGATGAAGTGGAAGAGGGCGCCACCGTCACCGCCTACCAAGACCAGCCCGGCTTTTGCCGCAGCGTGCCGCTGGCTGAAATTGCCCAGCACGGCCATGTGCTCACCCCCGGCCGCTACGTGGGCGCCGAGGAAGTGGAAGACGACGACGAAGCCTTCGACGACAAAATGCGCAAGCTGACCGACAAGCTGGGTGAGCAGATGGCCAAAGGCGCAGAGCTGGATGCGCTGATTCGGCAGAAAATGTCTGCCTTGGGTTATGAGTTCTGAAGCGCATCAACAAGGAAGAGGGAAGGCACCATGAACAATGAAGCCAAACTGGACCTGGAGCCGCTGCGCCGCGCGTTGGCATCGCTGGAGGATGGGCTGGACGTGGTCAGCGATGCCCACTGGTTCAACCAACAAACGGACAAGGTGCAAAACACCCTGATAGCCGGTGTCATCCAGAACTTCGAGTTCGTGTACGAAATTGGCTTCAAGATGCTGCGCCGCCAGATCGAAGCCGAGGCCGCCAGCCCGACCGACGTGGACGAAAGCAACTTTCGGGATGTTCTGCGCGTGGCGGCGGAAAAGGGCCTGATTGCCGACGTGGAGGCGTGGTTCCGCTACCGCAAGATGCGCAACATCACCGCCCACACCTACGACCATGAAAAGGCCCAGCAGGTGTACCAGGGCACGCTGCTGTTCATTGCCGATGCCCGCGCGTTGCTGGCGCAGCTTGAAGCACGCAATGCATAAGCCCCCTTTGATCGACGTGCGCCCCGACCTGTGGGAGATCGTGCGCGGTATCTTGCAAACCCATGTGCCGCAGTACGAGGTATGGGCGTTTGGCTCACGCGCCAAAGGGACGGCAAAGCCCTATTCCGACCTGGACCTGGCGGTCATCACCAGCCAGCCTTTGACGCTCGACGTCAGCGCCGCGCTGAGCGATGCCTTCGCCGAATCCGACCTGCCCTGGCGGGTGGATGTGGTGGACTGGGCCACGACCAGCGAATCGTTTCGCAAGATCATCGAGCGTGAAAAAGTTGTTGTGCAGCCTGCTGGCAAAGACAAGTGGGGGGGATGGGGTATGGGTTCTGAGCTGCTGCCCCAACAGCCCGAATACCGCAGTTGGCTGGGTGAGCTCAAAACCCGTTTTCGGCAGGTGCAGCTCAAAGCGGCGGTTGCGGTCAACACCGCTTTGCTCCAGTTCTACTGGGAGCTGGGGGCCGACATGGTGGCGCGTCAGCAACAATACGCTTGGGGCCAAGGCTTTGTGGCGCAACTCAGCGCCGACCTCATGCGCGAATTTCCCGAGGTGAAGGGGTTTTCAGAGCGCAACCTGAAGTACATACGGCAATGGCACCTGTTTTGGCGTGAGGCAGCAATTGGGCAACAGCCTGTTGCCCAGTTGAGCGCCATCCCTTGGGGCCACAATCTCGCCATCTTGACCAAGTGCAAGCAGCACGAAGAGGCGCTGTACTACGTGCAAAACACCATCGCCTACGGTTGGAGCCGCAGTGTGCTGGTACACCAAATTGAGAGCGGACTGTGGCAACGTGAAGGCCAGGCCATGACCAACTTTGCCCAGACCTTGCCCGCTGTGCAGTCGGAGCTGGCGGCGCAGGTGCTGAAAGACCCGTATGTGTTCGACTTCCTGTCGCTGACCAAAGAGCACAGCGAGCGCGAGCTGGAAACCGGACTGGTGCAGCACATCACCCAGTTTCTGCTGGAGCTGGGCGCAGGCTTTGCCTTCATGGGCCGTCAGGTGCCGCTGCAAGTGGGCGAACGGGACTTCTTTCTGGATTTGCTTTTCTATCACGCACGCCTGCACTGCTACGTGGTGGTGGAGCTGAAAACCGTGGACTTTGAGCCAGAGTTTGCGGGCAAGCTCAATTTCTACCTCAAGGCCGTGGACGAACAACTGCGCCGCGAAGGCGACCAGCCCACGATTGGCTTGCTGCTGTGCAAAAGCAAAGACAGGCTGGTGGCCGAATACGCCCTGAGCGACATCCAGAAACCGATGGGCCTGTCCACCTACAACTTGAGCCACACGCTGCCCGAGGCGCTTCGTGGTCAGCTGCCCAGCATTGAGCAATTGGAGCGGGAGTTGGGGTTGCAGACTAACGATGGTGATGCAGCAAAAAATGGGGGGCTGGGGTATGAGTTCTGAGTGGCCTGAGGTAAGCGTAGGCCAAGTGTCGACGCTTGTTACGAAGGGGACGACACCTACAACCGTGGGCCATGCCTTTCAAGAAGATGGTGTTCGATTTGTAAAAGTCGAAACACTCTCGGAGGATGGTCGGTTTCTTAACAACAAGTTTGCCCATATTTCGGAAGCGGCACACCAAGCGCTGTTGCGTTCGCAATTGCAAATCGACGACGTACTTTTCACAATTGCAGGTACGATTGGTCGCACAGGTATCGTCAAAGCTGACCATCTTCCTGCGAACACGAATCAAGCAGTGGCGATTGTTCGTCCAGACAGAGCAAAAGTCGAACCAAGATTTTTACGGTACGTTTTGGGAAATCGCGCATTTACGCGAAACGCACAGAGCAAAACCGTTCAGTCTGTCCAAGCCAATTTCAGTCTTGGTGAATTAAGACAAGCAAAGTTTCCTTTGCCGTCTTTAAAAACTCAACGAGAAGTGCTTGCGGTGCTCGCCCCTATTGACGACCGCATCACCCTCCTGCGCGAAACCAACGCCACCCTCGAAGCCATCGCCCAGGCGCTGTTCAAGTCGTGGTTTGTCGATTTCGACCCCGTGCGCGCCAAAATGGAAGGCCGCGCCCCCGAAGGCATGGACGAGGCCACGGCGGCGCTGTTTCCGGATTCGTTTGAAGAGTCGGAGTTGGGGTTGGTGCCGAGGGGGTGGAAAACAGCTCGTGTGGCAGACATCGCAGAAGTTGTGAAAGGTAAGTCATATTCAAGTAAAAACTTGGTCGAATCACACCACACTGCACTGGTCACATTGAAATCGTTTGAGCGCGGCGGGGCTTTCGCATGGATGGGTTCAAGCCCTATTCAGGAGCCTACAAGCCAGCGCAAATTGTCATGGCGGGTGACCTGATTCTTGCGTACACCGACGTTACTCAAGCTGCTGAGTTAATTGGGAAACCAGCCATCGTGGTGGGTGTGGACGAGTTTCAAACCCTCGTTGCTTCTCTCGATGTGGGCATCATTCGTCCGAATGAGGTTGTTTGTGGCAAACAGTTCTTATACGGTCTGTTCAGAACAGATGCGTTCCAAGCACATACCTTGGCTCATACATCTGGCACCACCGTCCTGCATCTCGCCAAAGATGGCGTGGGAAGCTATGTTTTCCCGCTACCAAATGTTCAGTTGGTACATTCCTTTGAGGAAATTGCATCGGCTATAGGGGAACGGAAGCAAACAAACAGTGACGCGATTAGAACTCTCACAACCCTCCGCGACACCCTGCTCCCCCGCCTGATTTCTGGGACTTTGCGCCTGCCCGAGGCTCATGCCGAGCTGGAGGCGGTTTGAAACTTTTCTTTCAGTGCCCACCAATAAATTAAACCTGAATCCGTGACCCCATTAGCAGCCAAACTCTAACCCAAGCCGAATCCGCTTTTAGACATGAATTCCGCTCTGGATTTCTCAAATTTGGCCCAAGCCGAGCGTGTTTGCGCGCCCATGCGCTATCAAAGCATGGGAACGGATGCGTTGAACAAGGCCGTATGGGTGTTTTTGCCTGCAAGCG
>Ga0208242_100344_pt1 | contig 38057 bp, 41 predicted proteins | sample SubbioAug_CSW13A_FD_184825 | JGI IMG/M metagenome (GOLD analysis project Ga0208242, IMG submission 184825) | Serpentinite rock and fluid subsurface biosphere microbial communities from McLaughlin Reserve, California, USA - CR12Aug_CSW13A (SPAdes) | ecosystem: Environmental > Terrestrial > Deep...
CGCGATCCTGGACGATTATTCGAGGTACATTGTACAAGCCCAGTTTTACTGGGATGAAAAGCTCCCCCGGTTGGAAGACAGTCTCAAGAAAGCAATCCTCCGCCACGGCCTCTGTGAAAGATTTTATGTCGATAACGCCTCAAATTGCTCCCGTGCCTGCCAGATAATAATCTTTCCGGTGGCCCGGGAAATTTTTTATGAGAACCCTCATTGCCAAAATATAATGGCTGAGAGGTCACATCCTTGATAAGGCCAAGTGACGGCTACGGAAAGCCCGCGCCAAACGGCTCCAGTGCCTTTAGTTCGGCCACCAACCCTACAGTAATACCTGACTCCCGAATGAGCATATCAATAATAACTTCTTCTTCCGCGTCAACCTAGTGTGCTGTCTCTGACTGAATTGCCTCGAGAAAAAGATCCGGTTTCGACGCGGGACCATAGTCCTATTGTTTATAGGTCGTTCGTTCGATTCAAATTTAAGTGCTTTAGTGGTATGCTAGGTTAAGTCAGATAGCTGTACTTGTTATTAGCTCTCCAGCAGAACTCAGGCGGTGGGTTAATAATCGTTGGTTGGGAAGTATAAAAAACAAAAAAAGAGAGGCGGGCCATTTGGACCCGCACACTCTTGACACTTTGTTTCTCAATTTGGTACAATATTACTGCCTGACTTTGGTCGGACAGTTTTGAAAACTCCTTTTGAGAATACTCCCCCTCTAGGCGGAGTATTTTTTTAATAATTTTCTTGAAGTCATCAAGACGAGAGGGTGCTATATATTGGCTTTTATTTTTGCCAATTCACTGGGGGTAATTATGTATTCCGCATCGCCTTCTGGTGATATTCTTACTGGAGTAACACCAGTTGCGCTTAAGCCACGTGAAGCAAGTTTTCGTCTTTCTGCGTCTAAGCGCATAATTTTGTAGTGGCGAGATTTTGACATTATCATAAACGTTTTACCGTTTTCTCTCATCGAATCTGATCGGAATGACCCCACCCCACTTGTGGCCAGTGCCATCCCTTTTTCTTTTGTTGTTAATCCGTTCCCATGACCGTACGCGTCATAAAGCATTCGTACTAGACCAGGATCTCTGTTAAGAGTTTCCATCAAATGTTCACGCTCTGGTTTCTCTGAGGCTACAGAGAATTTTTTTCTGCAGCTAATAAAAATCTTTCGTCTTGCGCGAAAAAGGTCTATTCAGAAATTATGTATCGTCACTTTTCTCAGGGAAAAAGCGCAGCTCTCTACGCCAGTGACCAACCTATATGCGAACAAATAAAAGTAGAGGCTTCTAGGCTTGGCTCGCATATTGCGTTTAAATACATACCACACCAACTTTAATAGTCTCAATAGTTTCCATGGCCGGCTCGCTAGGCCGGTTTTTTGTTGTCCGAATTTAATTAGCCGGGTGCAGATTTAAAACATAGGGCTTGTCCAAATGTTTCATAACGCGGTCTATGATGAAATGTGCTTGCTTAACCTCAGTCAAAAAGATTGATGCACTGGGGGCTAAGATAAACTTGCCATCCCTGTTTGTTGCGGTGATCCTTGTAAATATTGAGCCATTAACCCCCAACACTTCTGCTGCCTGCCTTGCCTGCGCATATAGTTCCACGGTTTCGGGCGATTCAGGTTTTTCACAAACACAGGCTGAAATTGCTTGATGGCAGTTCGGGCATTTTGCCACTTCTATTTTTGGTTGCTCCTGCTCGGGTGCCGGGCGCCAATCCTCTTTGATTGCGGCAATTAGAAACGCAGCCGGGTTGTTTGTCTGGTCCAGTTTTTGCTCCAGAACCACCAGCTTTTCTCGCAAGTAGTCTACGGTGATCTGTATGCCAGTAATTTCACCAATGCGCTTTTTAAGCGCTCTCGTGCTTAAATCTTTACGGCCAGTGATCTTTGTGTATTCTTTTTCAATTTCAAAAAGAGCATCATCATCAACAATGATCTGTTGTTGATGTTTTTCTTTTTCTTTAAGACTGTTTGTATTATAAGATTTGTTTATATTAGTGTCCGATTTATCCGTATCCGACTTAATCCCAAGATCATTGCAAATTTTATCTCGTCCAGGAAAACTGGTACTTCCCCCGCCAGAGTAACATAAAATGTATCCGCATATAGCTTTAGCAGTATTGTGTAATCCTTTGGCAACCACAGTACCGTTTTCATCAACAAGGTCATGTGATGGCCATAGCATGATTGCTTTTGGAATAGTTCCAAATCCTTTATGGTTAATTCCTTCGATTACCAGTTTATCCATAAAAAAATAGCCTCCCGTTTTGTGTTTTTTGCCAAAAAGGCTGAAAAACACGCATTTATAAAGGGAGAAATCCCCTAAAAATGCTTGGCCAAGGGGTCCTGCAGTGCGAAACTTATCAAGAGCTTCCCTGAAACGTACAGGAACCACATCAGCAAAAGAAAACAACCCGGTCCATCGTTGCCGTCGGGTTGATGCATCCAATTTTGGTTAAGTCGTAAATGCTGCAATCTGCATGGAGTTAATTTAAGACAAAAAAACGCCGCCCAGTCTTAACGAAAACGGATAGCGCAGAGACTATCTGCTAATATTTTATCTCACATATTTTCTCACGGCTTTTACTTAAACTGATGAAAATAAAAAATCAGGTAATAAAACTATCCCTAAATAATGGGCTTTTATAAACATGATCGCTTGTCTAAAACTCAGAAAAATGCAATATAAAGGTTCGGGACCAAGTAGTTTCAGCCATATAGATTTTCATGCTACAAACAGGCAGGAAGACATCCGTTACTTAAGTTTACTTTAAAACAAAATAAAAGACCATTCGCTTTGCGAATGGTCACATATTGGTCACGTGCGTAATAATAAATAACGAAAAATCTGATATATAACGGATGTTCTCTTACAGGGAAAGCGTTTGATTTCAGTACATTCTAACACTTATCAACACTAAACGGCGCAAACAATATTTAGGTAAACCGGATTTGAAGTCCGGGGCCCACACCAGGCAGACATCTACTCCCACCTAGTATTATGTCGCAAAAAGCCTGAAAAATCAAGGGGTTATAATTGCAAGACGAACCATTCTAATCCGGGATGAAAATATGACACAGCATTTCTTTGCGGATAGTACGATAAACGAAAAAATCAGAATCAATTGTGATAATATTACGAATACCGGTAGTCTCAGAAGTTACCAGGAGAGTTGCGTCCGCAAAATCCATGGGAAGGTCGGCGTACTTTTCCGTCATGTAAATGATCGAGCTAATGGATTCCTTACATAGCGAATGAATAGTAATGGAATCGCGTTGCAACCAGCGCAGGAAATCGATTTGTGCCCCTACATGAAAGTCAAGCATATGAAGCACTTCTGTAACAACAGGCCATGTTGTGATTAATTGCCCTTCATACTGCTTTAGGAACTTTTTAATTACCTGGTGATATGCGTCGTCACGGTCGAACAGTGCAATAAGTGGCCCGGCATCAATTAGACTTTTTCGCATGGATTTTCTCTCTCACATGTTTTTTATAGTCAAAAGAAAGTGAGCCGATGCCACTGCCGTATTTGCCGAATAAATCCTCTCCCAGGAGATATGGGCTATCGGTACGTTCACGTTTATCTAGATATTCCTGTAGCGCTTCCTTAATGATATCTGATTTAGTCATATTGTCTTGTAATGACCGCTGTTCCAGCCTCTGTTCCAGTTCGCCGGGTAATCGTACACTCACCATAGCAGGCACCTCCTTGTATTACAAATTGTATTACACCATCTGAGGTGTTGTCAATAGCAAGAACCGAAAAAGTGACGAACCGCCACTTTAACGTTAAACATATGTTAAAACAAGGCCAGGAACCCATGTATGTTATGAATAAATACATAGGTTCCTGGTCACAGTATTACAGAACTTTTCTAGCTTAGCTGGCTCTTATACTGTTGAACCGTAGTTTGATCTGCCGGCTGGGCTGGTTTATAAAATCCCTTTTGAGTAGCCTTCTGGCTGAGATCGAACTGAAACTGTTCATCTGAATTCCTAATCTGCTGCAGCGCCTGCCGAAGCTGGGGGTTAGAACTCTCAGCAATAGCGGTCGCATATGTGGTCAGACTTGCATTAATCTGGGAAAGAACATCATTTACCATGTCTTTATCTTGCACTGAAAAACCTCCTTTGTGTTAGTTTAAGAATTGCATCAACTTTTGTTTGGTCTGACGGGCACTGTTAGCTGACTGCTGGAACATTTGCTTGATTTCAGGATCAGTACAATCCTGAGCGTAAGACTCCAGCTTTTGAGCCCCGGTGTCATGGGCACCGATCAAATGCCGTAAGTTTTCTAATTCCTGCTGGTTAATCTGAGCCAATCTCAAAACCCCTTTCTTGTAAGATTTTTCAGTAGTTAGTATGCCGTACAGGGATTTTTATATTCTTAGAAAGATAGCTTGTTTTTTAATTTCTATAAAAAAATAGAGAACACTCAATTGTGTTCTCTGTCTCTTTGTGTTCTCTATTGGTCAATAGTAATCTTTCACACAAACCCGCCACCAACTCTTACCGGAAAGCAAGGGTTTTGCTGCGAGAGAAAACTGGCTCGTTCCAGAATCCGATCCTGTGACGGCGGGACCAAATCCTTTAGCGGATAGTCCATTGCCAGATTTTTATAGGTGTCGGTGCCAAGACGATGATAAGGTAACAGTTCTATCTCTTTTAGTTTTTTCAAGGATTTGCAGAACTCTGCTACTAAGGACAGATTTGCATCCGAGTCGTTTGCACCGGGAATCATCGGGATGCGCACTATGATTTCCACGGGATATTCGGACTGATCAATCTTTTGGATATTTTCAAGAATTTGTGAGTTATCAGCGCCAGCCAATTGTTTATGGAGTTTACCATCCATGTGTTTAATATCAACATAGAGTACATTGAGCCAGGGCAGAATTTTTTTGATGCTCCCAAACGGCGCAAAAAGACTGGTCTCCATCGCTGTGTGAATTCCAAGCGCTCTGCACTCCCGCAGAACTTCTGATACAAAATCGGGCTGGCTTAGGGGTTCACCACCGCTTATGGTAACACCACCTGAGGAGTGAAAAAAGAAAATCTCGTCTTTGGAGATTTCCTGTACCACTTCCGGTACGGACATGAAGCTTCCGTATTCTTTAATTGCGCCGAACAGACATTTTGATACACAGATAAAGCAATGATTGCATTTTGAGAAGTCGGTAAGTACTTTCAGGCCATTATCCGTCATGGAAAGGGCCCCTTCCGGACACGAGCCTACGCAAGTTCCGCATCCTGTGCAGCGGTCAATGGCATAGCCTTTCTCAGGATTCGGCCGCTGCGACTCAGGCGTCGAACACCAGCGGCATCTAAGTGGACATCCCTTGAGGAAGAGCACTGTCCGGAGCCCTTGCCCATCGTGAATCGATGCCCGTTCAATCCTCAGAACCGAACCAACCGCTGCATCTTGATTCATTAAATCACCCCACAGATATGCCGTGTTGTATCGTGCGTCCAATAATCTCATCCTGCACATCTTTCCCAAGTTCCACAAAATAGGCGGTATAGCCTGCCACTCGCACGAGCAGCCCCTTGTGCTCCTCTGGATTTTTTTGCGCACGAATCAGTTTTTCCTGGTCTATTACATTAAACTGCACATGATAGACGCCAAGGCTGCACATGCTCTTCAGCAGGCCCATCATCTGAGTGATACCGTTTTCAGTGGATAGCATAGCCGGCTCCACTTTCATATTCAGTAAAGTCCCCTGGACGAAGCGGGCATGAGGAATATTCGCCACCGACTTTAACACGGCGCCGGGACCATTGAAGTCTGTACCCCCGCTGGGACTGACGCCGTCCGCCAGTGGTTTCCATGCATTGCGGCCAGATGGGAGAGCGCCAACTTCAAGTCCAAAGGGAGTGTTGCCGGATACTGGGAGAATTCCGGGCGTCATGCGTCCAAACTTGCTGCTGTATTTTTCAATCTCATCGGCAATAAAGGTGAACATATCTCCTGCGATATCATCGACCATCGGGTCGTCATTACCGTACTTAGGTGCGTCAAGGCATAGTTTTTGAATCTCCCTGTACCCCTGGAAATCACAGTCCATTGCGTCTAGCAATTGCGCCATGGTCGCCTGTTTTGTCTCAAAGACAATATGCCTCACGGCGGCGATACTATTGATCAGGTCTGCAACGCCTATCAGAATAACGCCGTTGCCGGTGTTGTATTTCGCTCCGCCCCAGGCGTAGTCTTTCCCCTTCTCAATACACTCCTTAAACGTAAATGATAACGCGGGAGACGGGCGGTCCATGCAGACTTCGTCAATGACATGGCTCCCTTTCACAACGGCGCGAGTCACATATTCAATCTGCTTCTTCACTGCGGACAGAAAATCTTCGTATGTTTCAAATTCAACCGGGTTTCCCGTTCGGGCGGATATATAGTTACCGCTCTTTCTGTTTTTTCCGTCCAAAAGCGCGAACTCTACAATGCTCCCGAGGTTAATGTCGGCAAGCGCCGTGTAGTGGCGCAACCGTCCTTCCAGGTTAGTCTCCACGCAGCCGCATGGGTTCCAGTTGAATGCTTCTTTCAGTGGAATGCCCTTATTCATCAGCATTCTAATGCCGATATCATCATTGTGGAATGCAGGAAATCCTGTGCCCAGACTAATGAGTTCCACTACTTTTCTTAAAAATGAATTGGGGTTTTTGGCCAGACTGTAGCGAACCGACAGAGAGGGTTGATACAGTTGCACATCCATTGTTGCCTGAAGGATCATGTAGGAAAGATCGTTGACAGCGTCCCTGCCACTGTCATCCACTCCGCCCACACAAACGTTCTGAAACATGGGATAACCGGCTGCGAATTCTGCGGTAACGGCATCCTGGAAGAGGCATGGTTCGCTGAGTTTGACCCAAAGACAGGCGAGAAGCTCTTGTGCTTCTTCAGGGGTGATGCGCCCCGCTTCAATGTCGGCTTTATAGTACGGCCAGAGATACTGATCCATCCGTCCTGGATTATAGCTTGCTGCGTTCTGTTCCATAAAGATGCAAATCTGATAGAAATAAAAGGACTGCAAAGCTTCCCGGAACGTCTGTGCCGGATTTGCGGGAACATGACAACAAACTTCAGCGATTTCTAAAAGTTCTTTTTTCCTCCGCGGGTCTTTTTCGATGGCCGCCAAACGATCTGCTTCCATGGCATAGCGCTCCGCCAGTGTCACCATTCCTTCGGCCACAATTAAAAGGGATTTCAGATAGTAATCCTTTTCATAATCACCCGGTACAGTGATATCGAGTTTAGCTTTCCTGTCTTCCACCACTTTGCTGATACCCAAAACGCCTTCGCGAATCAGCCACTCGTATCCGGCGGTAGTTTCTCCCCAGCCGCGGACGGCTTTACGGTTGATATATACCACGCCATGATCCCGAAGCTCACGGGTGTCATCGGGGATCTGGGCAAGCCACGCTTCAAAGTTTGAACGTCCTTTCCAGTAAGGGCGGATGATTTCCTCAAAAATTTTCCGGTCATCCGGTTGCAGATAAAACGGATCATAACGGCGTTGACCGATTGTTTCCAGTTCATCGTTCAGCACGGACCAGCAAGCATCGGCGCACAAAATCCCTGCCCGCATTTTACTTCCGGAACAGCCAACGATTAGTTCGTCATCCCATATCGTGACAGTCTTCTCCTGGCACTGCTTACGGAAAGCCTTGGCTTTACGAACCACAAGCGGATCTCCCTCGGCTTCCTGAAAACCTTCCGTAAGAATCCTCGCATTCTCAAGATCCATTTCCGGGCTGGTTCCAAGCACTCTGCTCTTCAGGCGATTCACACGCCCCATGTATTTAGGTTCCTGTGCTGTTTGAGACATATAAATCCTCCGTTCAATCATTCAACTTTCATCATTCTTTTTGGTGAGCCATTGGGATATCCTATACCTTATTTATTGCACTCCGGCATATATTTGTCAACCGACTCTGTTGCTTTACCCATCAAAAAGGAGCTGAAAGTTTTTGCTCTCAGCCCCTTTACATTATGATACTATTGTTGTTTATACTGAGGTTCCTGCTCCTGTATATACTTCTGTCTCTGTTGGAGAGTGTCTACTGCGCCGTCAAGGGTTTGGGCCAATTGCTGGAATGTCTGTTTGGCTTGCTGGTCCTGGGTTTGGAGAGCGAAGGTTTTCATGCTGGCGGCGGCGCTTTGCACACCGGCAATACACTCTTCTAATTGTGTTCCTACGGTCAAATAAATCACCTCCTCTCCGTTGTCATTGATTTACCCTTTTGACTTAAACACTAAAGATGCCAAAAAACCAAAAATAATGGCGGCAGAGATACCTGCACTGGTAACCTCAAAAATGCCAGTGAATACCCCAATAAATCCTGTCCTTTCCGCTTCTGAAAGAGCACCTCTTACCAATGCGTTGCCGAAGCTGCTGATGGGAACCGAAGCTCCGGCGCCGGCGAATTTAATTAACGGCTCGTAGAGGCCAAGCCCGCCCAGTATCGATCCGGCCACCACCAGTGTTACTGTGGTGTGCGCCGGGGTTAACCGTAAAACATCAAGCATTAGCTGTCCGATGACACAGATCGCACCGCCGACAAGAAACGCGATTATAAATTGCTGAATCATAAGCTGTCTCCTTTACCGTTCTATCGCCACTGCATGGGCAATACAGGGGATACTTTCTTTCTGCTGATAAGAGAGAGGTGAGAGGAGTGCCCCTGTGGCGACAATCAGGATTCTGTTCAGCTCACCTTTACGAAGCCGATTGAGAAAATGCCCGAATGTGACAGTGGCCGAACAGGCGCATCCGCTGGCTCCGGACATTACCGGCTGATCTTCACTGTAAATAAGCAGGCCGCAATCGGTGAAAACTTCGGCCGGTATCTCCACATTATGTTTTTGCAGCAGGTCTCCGGCAATGTGGTGCCCCACGCGGCCCAAATCTCCGGTGGCGATAACGTCATAATGATCTGCGCCCACTCCCAGATCACGAAAGTGGGCCTGAATGGTATCTACCGCCGCAGGGGCCATGGCGACCCCCATATTAAAGGGGTCAGAGATACCCATATCAATTACACGCCCGATGGTGGCCGCAACAACTTTGGGGCCGTCCCCCTCCTGTGCAACTAATGCGGCACCTGCCCCTGTCACCGTCCATTGGGCTGTGGGTGGCACTTGAGCACCATACTCCGTCGGGTATCTGAACTGCTTGTTGACTGAACCGTTGTGGCTGGAAGTAGCCGCCAGTGCATAGCGGGCTGATTTGCTGTCAACCAGCAGAGATGCCAGAGCCAGAGATTCCATAGAACTGGAACAGGCGCCAAACAAGCCGAGGAAAGGCACTCCGAGTGTGCGGGCGGCAAAGCTGCTGGATATAATCTGGTTCATTAAGTCCCCACTTAATAAAAACTGGATATCTTCTTTTTTTAAGCCGGCCTTGGCGATGGCTTTTTCGCAGGCCTGCTCCAGCATTTTCTTTTCTGCTTTTTCAAAGCTTTCCTGACCAAGCCAGATATCATCATGGAGGATATCGAAATCATCGGCAAGTGGCCCTTTGGCCTCAAAAGGACCACCAACGGCAGCAGATGCCAGTATGACCGGCTTTGTGGGAAAGACCCATGTCTGATGGCCATGCAGCATTTACATCCCACCTAACGCTTTTAGAGCTAGCGAAATTAAGCCGATAACAAAGGCGGAGACGACACCGTAGGTGATCACCGGTCCGGCAATTTTAAACATATTCCCGCCGACGCCAAGAACATAACCTTCTGTACGGTGTTCAATGGCGGCAGAAGCTACCGTGTTGGCGAAACCGGTTACAGGAATGATGGTGCCGCCACCGGCATATTGGGCCAGGTGGTCATAAACACCGAACCCGGTCATAAGCACCGCTATGATAATCATTGTAGCAACCGTGGGATTGCTGGCCGTTACGTCGGTAAACTCGAAATAGGTCATGTAGAACCATTGGAAAAACTGACCGATCAGGCAAATGGTGCCGCCGACAAAAAATGCCCGCAGACAGTTCTTTAAAACCGGCCGTTTTGGCTCCCGGGATTTGGCAAAGGATTGATACTCCTGCTGCGTTGGGCTTAGTTTTTTATTTTTCTTGTTTGACATATTGCCTCCTCCTTTTTAGCGCAACAAATAGGGCTGTAGTTTTTTTATCAAACTGTCTAGCCTCTCTGCATTTCTGTAATATATCGATTTCGCTTCCGAATCTTGAGTTTCGTAGCTGTATTTCATAAAATCGGCCTGGGCTTTTTCCAGATTGGCATAGAGCAGTTCCCGCACGTTAGCCTGGGGCATCTGCACAGAATCATCAAAGAGATCAAAATATAGTTCGCCATTGGAGTCAACCTGTCCGATGAAAATATTATCCAGGGAAAGGCCGGCTGTTTCCAATTGAATGTTCAGCCAGTTATGTGTTAATCCCATTTCCGTGAGCGGATCATGAAGGATATTGCCATCGAGCACCACGGTTTGCGGTTCGGTTTGCGGCGCCACATCCCATTGAAGATCATATGGTGTTATTGGCTTTTTATCCGACTTCAATAAAACTGTGAGTTCCCCCGTTGTCTCCAGCATGGCAAATTCAACGTCAGCAAGATTAAAGACATTCTTTTGCCGCAGGTCTGCCAACAGTTCTTCCCCTGTCAGCCTGACCTGCTGCAGGTTCTCTTCCATAATTTTTCCCTGTTTTATTAAAACTGTCTCCCTCCCGTGTAAAACATCATGGATTGCTTTGCTACGTGTGGCAAGAAAATCACCGAGTATCGGTAGCGCGACCCATACTGACAAAGCCAGAGACCCGATAGCCAGGTTTGGGAAAATACCTAATATTAGCAACGCTGTGATAACGGCAATTACCGTGTAATTCACAAAACTAAAGGGAGTCGTTTTCGCAGGATGTTTTTTGCCGATTATCCTGATAAATGCAAAAACAAGGATATAAAGGCCAATTGCCCGTAACAGTACTATAAGCCATTCCTGCATTCTTTCACCTCACCTAGTACTAGTTTCCTTTATACTGCGGCTCGGAAAATTCCAGTGTTCGCAGCCTGTCTTCCAGTTCACCCAGAATTTCATCCACCGCTTCCACCGCTTCATGGAATAAAACTCTGGTCTGTTCGTGCTGCGATTGTTCCGCGTAAATCCGCAGAGTTGCCTGGGTACCTTTCAAACTGGCCAGCGTCTGCTTTACCTGGGAACCGACGGTCATTTTACCGAACCTCCTTTACTACGTAAAATTATTGTTCTCCATTAGTAACTCAAAACATACAAAAAAGCTGCCACAGGCTCTTAAAGCCGGGCAGCATTCTTCTTTTGACCAATTATCTATGGGACAAGTAACGGAACCAGGATAGTTATGCAACCCGGGGACGGTTCTCGGGTTGCAATGGGATTATTGGGCGGCTTCGTTTAGGCGGCGAAGCAAATCAGCAGGGTCCTGGCCGTGCTTTAGGGCCGCTTCGTGGACCGACTCGCCGGTTGCTGAAGGGCAGCCAAGGCAATGGATTCCCAGACCCATGAATACTTTTGCTGTTTCGGGAAACGTGGACAGAACTTGAGAGATCGTCATATCAGGTGTGATTTTTGACATTTGTAACACTCCTTTAAATTTTTATCATTACCACATACACATAGTATGGGTTAAAACCAATGTTTTAAAAAATTTATTCGAGATTATACTTAGCCTTCAAGCGGGCAGAGATCCGGAGCAGAAGATCATATGCTTTCTCCACCGCTTCTTCGCTGCGCGCTCCGACCAGGTTACATGTGGCAGGGGCAAGCTGTGCATTGCGGACAATTTTTTCTTTGTCTACACCTTTAGCCACCAGATGGTCCCATAATAGCTCCAGCTTTGCAATCAGTGTATCTTCCGTTTCCACATCCAGTAATTCGATATTGGTGGGCACAATTCCCCATTCCAATATTTTACCTTCTTCAATAAAACGACGCACGCTGTCATAGCGGACAACAACTTCACCTCGGCGATACGCATCAAAAGATAGAACGTCAATTTCAGCGTTGAGTAAAAAATCCCAATCCGGATTACCGCAAAGATGAACTCCTTTGATGCCGTCGATACCGCTTAAAAGTTCTGCCAAATCCCGTTTCGCCATATCACTGGTATACCCGGAAATGCTGGAGAAGATAAGTTCAAGCCCCGGCTCATCAAAAAAGATAATCGTGTTAGGATTGTGCTTTCGAAGTTCCGCGTACTGATGATTAATTTTTTCTTTAGTAAATTCAAACATCAACATACGAACTTCATCATGAAAGATCATGGGCTTAAGGTTCTCATCAGATATACGCATACCAAATGAAATCGGCCCCATGACCTGTCCTTTAATCGCGGAATACTTCGTTAAATCCTGGTCAAGGAAGCGGTGAAAAACATTGGCATATTTCTCAGACAGGCCGAAGGTTTCCGGGTCTGCAGTTTTATCAATGTATTCCGGAAGCTGTTCGTAAAAAAGAGTGGTGTTAAATGTAATCTTTTTGTCCGTTTCATCGATAATCATGCCGGGAAAGTGCTCGGAAAACTGGACATACATGTCTTGATAATAGGAAACATGGGGGAGCTGGGGCCAAAACGGAATATCCAGGGATAAAGCCAGCTCCAAAGCTTTATCCACATCTTTGTGGGGTAGAATTCCCATCGCGGAGGTCTTGCAACCACCAAAGGCGCTCATATCATCCGCTCCTTCCGACTTTGTATCCTAGTATATCACTTGAGAAATAAAAAATAATTAACAAGCAACCACAAAACTAACCCGCAATGCGGGTTAGTTTTGTGGTTGCGGAGTCGTGTCAAACTGTGGAGGATTGCTTAGCTCTTCTTCCACTGCATTGAACCAATTACGGGCGTTGGCCACTAACTGTGGATCATCGAGCGGATTAAGTTCAATCACGGCATTCCACTTTTCCAGGGCTTCCGTTGGACGATTCAGCCCGAGGTAGAGGAAAATACCGTAATTGAAAAATGCTTTTGCATGGGTCGGATCCGTGGCGATGGCGGTTTCAAATTCTGCTTCGGCTATATCATAGTTGTCAGACCAGAACGCACAAACTGCCCTGTCTACTCTTACATTAACATCATCCGGTTCAATCTCAAGTGCCTTGCCGTAGGGTTCCATTGCCTTGCCAAAGCTCTCACTGGACCGGGCTTCATCGTTGTTTGAACTGTAATACACCCCAAGTTGATAATAAGAATTCCCCAATTGTGTGAGTAGGTAGAGGTTACCCGGTGTACTCTCCAGGCTCTGTTCATACTGGCTGATTCGGTATTGCAGTTCCGCCAGTTCTCCTGCTCCGGCAGGGGTTTGTGCGCGGGGTGCTGAACCAAAATAAGCGAGACCGGAGGAAAGTAAAAGTGCTCCGACTCCTATAATAACTACAAAATAAACAAGTCTTTTATTTCTTCTAATACGCTGTGAAGTATTTCTACTCTTAGCCAAAATGTTCCCTCCCAAGTAGGCATCAAGTCATACCAAATTACTATTCGCTTTATTATACCAAACTCCTTTGATGAAAATTTGAACTTTTTATGAACTTTTAGTCGTAACGGTTACAGTTCGAAGAGTATACTTAAATAATTTCGGAGTCAGGAGGTAGATATGCTTAAAAATCATACGATAATAACCATGGCTGGCCTGCGTATTTTTTCCGGCTTGTTGGAAGTCTGTGCAGCACTGCTGATATTACGGTTAAACCGGGTGGATACAGCGCTACGGATTAACAGCGTTCTTGCAGTTATCGGCCCAACAATTCTTTTAGCTGGTATTATGGTAGGTGTCGTCGGTTTATCTGACCGATTGCCCTTGACTAGGCTACTTTTAATTTACGGCGGTGCTTTTTTAATTTTCTGGGGAACGCGGCGGTTATAAACTAGAGTTAACACTGAAAAAGCGAAGTTAGACTTCGCTTTTTTAGGTATTTTTTATTTCCCCTGTTCTTCCCATTCTGATCGGGCCGCATTGGCGGCGACTAACACTGCATCCCATACGCCTTTGTAAGGAGGAGCATAACACATATCAACCTCAGCTAACTCATCAAGTGTCATCTGCTGTGTGATAGCTGTTGCTAAGATGTCTATACGGTGAGCAACGCCTTCATACCCTACAATCTGTCCGCCCAGCAAAACGGAGGTGTTCCTGTCATACGTCAGTTTTATTCTAATCCTTCTCGGGTTTGGATAATAGACAGCGTGGTCAAGCGTCTCAACCGAGGATGACATAGTATTCATGCCTTCCTGCAGAGCCGCTTGGGCAGTCAGGCCCGTAACGGCTATGGCAAGGTCGAATATTTTAGCGACAGCCGTCCCCAGCACGCCTGCAAATTCACCAGGTTCGCCGCAAACGTTTTGGCCGGCTAATCTGCCTTGCCGGTTTGATGTGGTGCCCAGAGGAATATAAAGATTTCTCTTGAGTAAACGGTGATACGTTTCTGCACAATCTCCGGCGGCATAGATGTCGGCAACACTGGTACGCATCTGACGGTCTACCGCCACCGCATTTTTAAAGCCCAAAGCAATTCCGGCTTTTTGCGCCAATTCACAGTTCGGTCGTACGCCGATACTAAGAATAGCCACGTCGCACGGGTATTCTCCGCTCTCTGTGGACGCTGACTGAAGACGACCGTCGCCGTTAAAAGAAGTTAAGGTCTCTCCACAGTGTAATTGGACATCGTGTCGAATCAGTTCCTGACGAACTATTTCAGAAAACTCAGGATCCAGGTTTATTAAAATTCTCTCTGCCCGTTCCACTACACGAACTTGTTTTCCCAGCATTCGCAGATTTTCCGCAACCTCAAGCCCGATATAGCCCCCGCCAATGATAACCACTCGTTCCACATCGGATTTCGCCAAACGTTCCTTTAAGACTAACCCGTCATCAAGAGTCCGTAACGTATAGACTCCTGGCAAAGTAATCCCAGGGATTACGGGAACAATGGCACTGGCACCGGTCGCATAAACCAATTTACTATAAGGATGCTCAAACGTTTCTCCTGTATTCAGGTTCTTTACCGCAACATTCTTTTTTGACGGATCTATGGCAACTACTTCATGATGAGTCAAAACGTTTATGTTTTGTTTATCACGAAAATATTCCGGACTGCGAATAACCATCTTATTATGGTCCGGAATCACATCGGACAAGTAGTAAGGCATACCACAGGCACCGTATGAAACAAAGCCGCTTTTTTCATAAACAATAATCGGCAGATCCGGTTTAAGCCGCCGCGCTTTGGAAGCCGCACTCATTCCTGCTGCCACACCGCCAACCACGATTAAAGGCTTCATCTTTCCACCCCCGACACACTTAATTCTTCGATTTCGTCTGATTTCCTGCCCAATTCGTTTAATTAATGTTTCATTAATAGCTAATCACGCAACTCTTTCTTTTTTGTCCAGGAATATTTTGCACCTGCTTCGGTCAGGCTACAGGTAAATAACACCAGTAGGTGATGGATATTGACAGTTTATCAAATGCCTTTGCGCGAACTACAGTCACTAGGTGAATTGAAGCAGGTAGAAGCGCGTTTAAGGGAGATTTGCCGCGGTGACGACCAATGGACACCGCTTTTTTCGTCGACCGTTACCGGTGGGGGAAAGCGGCTGCGTCCGGCTCTTGTAATATTATGCGGCTCATTTTTACCAGCACCAAAATCGGAACTGATTGATGTGGCTACGGCCGTGGAATTAATACATGCCGCGTCCCTTGTTCATGATGATGTCATTGACCATGCGTCCAGCAGGCGGGGGCGACCTACTGTTTCCGCTCAATGGGGAGAACATCAGGCAGTTTTATACGGTGATTTTCTTTTCGCCCGGTCATTTTCATTGTTAACGAAGCACGGTCACTCAGGAATATTAGGAAATATGACGCGGGCCATCAGCCTGATGTGCGAAGGAGAGATTGAACAGTTTGCCCGCCGTTATGATTGCAGTATAACGGAAGCCGATTATATGTCCTATATCCATAAAAAAACCGCTTTTTTCCTTTCCGCATGTTGCTTGGCAGGGGCAGAAGTTTGCGGCCTGCCGCATGTGCAGAGGAAACTGCTAGCAGCGTTTGGGCTCCAGCTAGGATACGCATTCCAAATCACCGATGACCTTCTTGACTATTGCGGGTCAGCCGACCAAACGGGGAAACCGGTTCTTCACGACCTGGCAGAGGGATACCTGACTCTGCCTGTTATTAAATTACTTGAGCAACCTCAGTACAGGGTACGGGTGCAAGATATCATAACCCAACAGGACTTTGGCGCAGAAAACCTGGCATATATTCAAAATGCTCTGGAAGTGAGCGGCATTTTGGTTGACATACGACGAAAAGCCCGGGCTACTGTTGCCCGGGCGAAACAAAATGTCGGCAAACTTCCCAGTAAGCCACAACGGGTAATTCTCTCACGTCTGGCCGATTATATTACTCAGAGAAGCAGGTGACGTAGAATGTTAAATGACACCCTGCCGTCTGAGACGCAGACAAACCCTATGCAACCACAAGGTCTCTCCGCCTCCCCGGCGCAGCAAACGCTGTGCCACTTTTTTTCTCGCCGGATGCACGGCTTTTGGGTCTGAAAGATATAAAGCAAGTAATCCTTTGATCACTGTGCTGTGAAAAGCAGGACGGGGTAGCTTCTCCACCCTGCTTAATGATTCATCCAGAAATCGGACCAAGCCGTCTTCCATAGCCTGGGGTGAAGGGTAGTAGGCAACAAAGTTCAGGTCGCCATGTTCTCTGTCTTCATCCAGATCAATAAAATAGTCAAGCAGAATATGTAACCCGCATAGCCAGGGAAAGTAGCAGTCCAGAAGCAATTCCGTTTCTTCGTTACTGACGTTACCCCCTGCGGCCATGGCAGCCAAGGCAAAAACACCTAAGGTTGACCCTGCCGCGGCGGCGAATTCCCACCAGGATATATCCGGTGCCAGGCTCTGATGACGGCTGAACCAACGAATAAGCATTTCTTCCCTCACACTGAGACCCAAATGCTTAAAAACCTGCAAATCACTATATAGAGTTACAAGGTGTAATATATCCTCCCGTACGTCCCGGTAGCCGGGCAAAAAAGTGATGACCCGTTGACTTGTCCGTACCAGGAAATCGAGATAGCTTCCATCTTCACGGTAAGGATAATTCTTGTACCAGTCATCGACGGGTACAGACGCATCAACAGCAGATTTCATGGCTCCGTGAAGCACCGCAAAAGATTGCTCATCAGCATTACTCACCCGGTCGCAAAGATTGTCCAGATAGTCGCTGATTGTCTGCAAGGCAACAATAAAGGTAATCATCCGGTGACCCTGCAAAGGGGTATAAAGGGCATAGACACTCCCGCCCTGACAATGAAACCTTTTCTTATCGAGACTGGCTACCGCTTGCCTCTGCAGTTCCTCATCAGGAATGGATGCGGCCACTTTACGCCAGACACTCAATTCTTTTTCTACCATGGGCAGCACTCTGAATATGTAGGGAAAGATTAACGCTCTGTCCTTTGACCGTCCTATCACAGACTGCATGTCACACCTCCTCTTGACTTATTCTTCCTCAAGTTCCTTATATCTACTCTCCGGTTATGATAATATGTCCGCGAGAAGGGAATTTGCCTTTAGTGACGAACATCAGAATTCAGGAGGCTAACACTATGAAAAAAATAAATTTTGCTTTTGTAGAAATATTAAACGAAATTAAGGAAAAACCTGCAGACATGGCTAACTATTCCAGGAGGCAGATGGACCGGGTCAAAGAAACACTTCGTGATATGCCGCAATATGCCTGCCCTGCTTCCTGCAGTAACTGCTGCCACGGCGCCATTCTTATGTCCTATGTGGAATACATCAATATTCTGCTGAACATACATGGAACGGGCGGTGACGAAAAGTTGGAGCATCTTTTGTCTTCACGGCTTGGCGTTATAGAAGATGGCGGCAAGCTCCTCTGTCCCTTTGTCCGTGATGATAAGGAAGAGGAACATTGCGCCATCTATATGGAACGCCCTTTAATTTGCCGGGTATTTGGCACCTCCGCCTCACCGTGCGAAGAAGATATCGACCACCCGGAGTTTGCTGACGAGCTTTTTTATCATGCTTACAACATGCTGTATTATATGTCTGACGGCAGCTTTATCGGATTGCCTCTTACCGATGATCTGGTTCTTTATGAAGCGCCCTTTGACATTTGGGCAATTGCGGATAGCGGCAAAACTGCAGAACTTATGAATATTTTTAAACAGCACGGCAGTATGCGGTCAGTTTTATTCGATCTTGTTGAAAACTGCTTTTTCACAATAACAGAAGACGGAAAGCGTCATTATATCAGCTCATAAAAAAGACGATACGCGTTTTCAGATGAACGTCTTTTTTATTCCGCTAGGGGCTGCCGCCCCTTCGGCGGGTCTGAGGACCCTGAGCACCCCGCAAGAGTAAGGGGGAACACCCCCTTACAACCCCCACGGCAAGGATCGTAGCTTCCCTGAGCGTTATAATTTCCTTGCCTATAAAAAAAATCCAGCTCCCAAAGGGCGCTGGTATTATACTTAGGCAGTTAGTTGTTGTTTTTCATTTGCTGTTCCGTCTAAAGTAATTTTTACTGTTTCCACGGGAACATTCTTTCCGGAGCGTTTTAGTGCTTCACGAACCACACTGATTAAGCCACTGCAACAGGGAACTTCCATATGGGCAACAGTGATGCTTTTAAAATCGTTTACCCGAATCATTTCTGCCAGTTTATCTACATAAGCCATGGCGTCATCAAGCTTGGGGCAACCGACAGCTACTGCACGGCCTCGAAGCATATTTCGGTGAAAATCAGGATAGGCAAATGGCACACAGTCGGCAGCAACCAATAGGTCGGCGTTTTTCAGATATGGGGCAGCAGGATTCAGCAGTTTAAGCTGGACAGGCCACTGACCCAACTCCGATGGAGTACTTTCCGCAGACAGCGGAGCCGGTTGTTTTTTCGCAGCTAACGTACGGGCATGGGTCCCCGGACAACCACATCCGAAAGACTGTTCCTGGGGCACTTCTTGTTTTTGCTGTTCCAGATGCTTGTGGACAGCTTCTTCATCAAATGCATCTGTGTCCCGCTCCTCGATAATCAGTGCATCCTGAGGACAATCTCCCAGGCAGGCGCCAAGGCCGTCACAAAGTTTATCGGCGATTAAACGAGCTTTCCCGTTTACAATCTGCAGGGCACCTTCGGCACAAGAAGGGACACATTGGCCGCAACCGTTACATTTTTCTTCATCGATACGAATGATTTGTCTTTTCATAATGTTTAAAACCTCCCGGTTATAGTTTTCGTTACGATAAGTATAGCATGGGATTATTTTTACAGATGTGATATATATCAAATTTTAGAAATATTTTTTTTCTAATAATTAACATACTTGCAGGACAAATCAACTGTCAAAAGAATTAAGCAGTAGGTAGATTTTTGTCCAATTAGGAGGTTTCGCTATGAATGTTGGTATAATTGGCGGAGGCCATGGAGGTTTAGCAGTACTGAACTTACTTCTTTCTATTCCCAGTGTACGAGTGTTGTGGGTCGCAGACGTGCAAAGCGAGGCGGTTGCAATGCTCAAAGCCAGGGAACTCGGCATTCAGACAATTAGCGATTTTGTGCCAAAGGTAAAAGAAGTCCAATTACAAATGGTGATTGAAGTTACAGGCGTAGAGAAAGTAAAACAACTTTTAAAAGATAATATGAAAGAAAACCTGGCGGTAATGAATGCGGTAGCCGCAAAGCTGCTGATAACCATTATTGAAAGCCGGGAAGAAATGTTTAAAAAAATATATGTAAACGCCGAGCAGTTGGCCAAATATACGGAGCAATTAAATGAATCGGCTGGTCAAATCCGAATGAGTGTGGAGCAGTTAGCAGGCGAAGCAGAGAAACTGGCCAGTTACGGTGAGTCGCTTGCAGATACATCCGAGACGGCAACCCAGGAGGCTGAAAGAACCCATGAAATCCTCAAGCTGATTGAAGATATCGCCAAGCAAACAAATATTATCGGTTTAAACGCCGCCATAGAAGCGGCCCGGGTCGGCCAGGCGGGTCAGGGATTTTCCGTTGTGGCCACTGAAATCCGTAAGCTAGCGGAAAACACCAGTGTGTCCACGAAGAAAATCAACGTCATCACCCGGGCAATTATTGAGTATATGCGGACGATTAATGGCGGTATTAAGGAATCCGGCTTAATTGCTCAAAACCAGGCAGCAGCCTCGGAAGAAGTGCTGGCAGCACTGGAAACGCTATCCGATGTCTCAAAAATGTTAAAACATCTGTCTGATGATTTAATAAAACTAACATAATAACGGGATGATAAAACGAGGCTCAGGATTGAACCCTGACCTCGTTATTTTTATACGAAATTATATCACATTACATCTTCTGCGGGAGGCGTTCTAATGAATATGTTTTCCGTCATAGCACCGTTTTATGATGTTATGCTCTCTAAATTGCAGCAGCGGCAAACCGGCACACTCATTGACAGATTACCGGACTTACACGGTAAAACGATATTAGATTTGGGAGGGGGAACCGGTAAACTGGCCGCCGCACTGTCCACAGAAGGGGCCGATGTCTATCTCCTTGACGCTTCCAAACAAATGTTGAAACGGGCGCAGCGCGTATTACCCGGGAATCGCATATTTCTAGGCGATGCCGCCCGTTTACCCTTTGCAAACGACATGTTCGACGTGGCGCTTATTGTTGATGCCATCCATCATATGCCGGCACAACATGAGGTTATTACCGAAACACGCCGCGTATTACGGCCGGGAGGTTTGCTCTACATCCTCGATTTCTCAGTCAACAGCTCATATATCAGGGTTCTGCAAAGGCTGGAAAGATTGGCGGGAGAGCCGTCCGTTTTCTTTGCTCCGGATACACTGGCGGAGCTACTGGCTACATCCGGTTTAGAGCAAGTGAATATTGAGATGTTATCACAGCATGAGTTTCTGGCCAGAGCAATGAAGCCTGTAAACTAAGATGCGTGCTTCTTGGTATGATTCAGCAAACCGCCGTCCAGAATGATTGCGATCTGACGTGGAGAAAGACCATGATTCACTTTCACGGAGTTCCCTGACGTACGGTTAATAATAGTTAGTTCTTCTCCTTTAACCATTGCTTCACGAACACCCTCAATTTCCAATAAATCTCCCTGGCTAATCTGTTCGTAATCTTCCTCATGAATAAATGTCAACGGTAAAATGCCGAAGTTTACCAGGTTAGCACGGTGAATACGGGCAAATGACTTGACCAAAACTGCTTTGACGCCGAGGTACATGGGGGCCAGTGCCGCATGTTCCCTGCTTGAACCCTGACCGTAGTTATTGCCACCGATTACTATGCTGCTGCCGGCTTCTTTAGCCCGGGAGGCGAACGTTGCATCGACAGCGGCAAAGACATATTCACTGATGGCAGGAATATTGGAGCGGAGCGGCAGTACCTTGGCTCCGGCCGGCATGATGTGGTCTGTGGTGATATTGTCATCCACTTTTAGTAAAACCTCAACCGCCAATGTAACAGGCAACTCCGTATTAACGGGCAAAGGCTTAATGTTAGGTCCCCGGACCACTTCTATCTCTTCCGGGTCGGCCGCAGGAGAAATAATCATACTATCATCAATTAAAAATTTTTCGGGCATTTCTACCGGCTGGAATTCCCCCAGTCTGCGCGGGTCAACAAGCTTGCCCGACAGAGCTGCCGCAGCAGCCACTTCAGGACCTGCGAGATAAACGCCGGCGTCTGCCGTTCCTGACCGGCCGGGGAAGTTTCGGTTAAATGTACGGACGGAAACTGCCCCTGAAGGGGGCGACTGGCCCATGCCGATACACGGCCCGCAGGTGGATTCCAGGATGCGGGCCCCGGATGCGATTAAGTCTGCCAAAGCCCCGTTTCTGGCCAGCATTTCAAATACCTGCTTTGATCCGGGTGAAATGACTAAGCTGGTATATTCATGAACGTGCTTCCCGCGCAAAATGCGGGATACCTGCATCAAATCGGCATACGAAGAGTTGGTACAGCTGCCGATGGCTACTTGATCTACGCGGATCTCTCCCACTTCACTAACTTTTTTAACTGCGTCCGGGCTATGCGGACACGCTACCATCGGTTCCAATTCGTTCAAAAAAATGACTATTTCTTCATCATAATCCGCATCAGAATCGGGCAACAGTTCACACCATTGCTCCCCACGCCCTTGGGCTGCCAGAAACTCGCGGGTAACGTGGTCACTGGGAAATACAGATGTGGTCGCACCAAGCTCTGCTCCCATGTTTGTGATCGTAGCCCGTTCAGGAACAGATAAGCTCTTTACGCCCGGCCCAGTATATTCAATGATTTTACCGACGCCGCCTTTTACACTGAGGCGGCGCAACACTTCCAAAATAACATCCTTTGCTGATACCCAAGGCGTACGCTCTCCCTGTAAATCGACGTTTACCACCTTAGGCATAGTCAGATGAAACGGCCCGCCCCCCATGGCTACAGCCACATCCAAACCGCCTGCACCGATGGCCAGCATGCCAATTCCGCCGCCGGTCGGTGTGTGACTGTCAGAACCGAGCAGTGTCTTGCCAGGCACACCAAAGCGTTCCAGGTGCACTTGATGGCAGATACCGTTACCGGGACGGGAAAAGTATATCCCGTACTTTGAGGCGACCGTCTGCAGGAACCGATGATCATCAGCATTCTCAAACCCTGTTTGCAGCGTGTTATGATCAATATAGGACACGGACAACTCGGTCTGAACCCGAGGTACTCCCATCGCCTCAAACTGCAGGTAGGCCATGGTCCCCGTGGCGTCCTGGGTCAGTGTCTGGTCAATTGAAATGGCAATCTCGCCGCCGGCAACCATTTCTCCATCCAATAGGTGTGCAGCGATAATCTTTCTTGTCAAATTTTTGCCCATATTCTATTCCCCCTGTTCTGTCTTTATTGAATTTATCAAAAAACGCATTTTCTGTCAACGAAGCGCCGGGAAGGATTCTGCATCGCGGTAAGAGAAAATATACTATTGATTTATAATTTTCAAAGTTATCGAGCCTGCGAATGGGTGGTGAAGTAAAAATGCCGGCCAATCTGACGCCCCAATATTACTCTGCGGAAGAAAAATACCGCAAGGCGGCAACCCCGGAGGAAAAGACAGAAGCTCTCCAGGAAATGCTGTCGGTCATGCCTAAGCATAAAGGAACAGAAAAGCTACAGGCGGATTTAAAAAAACGTTTGTCGCAGTTACGGGAAGAGAGCCAGAAAAAGAAACAGAAGGGTGGTTATAACCCTTTCCATGTGGAAAAACAGGGTGCCGGCCAAGTTGTGCTTGCCGGCTGTCCAAACACCGGCAAATCATCCCTTGTTTCTGCACTGACACGGGCAAAAGTAAAAGTGGCTGACTTTCCTTTTACCACCACACTGCCCGCCACGGGAATGATTCCATATGAAGATATTCACATTCAATTAGTTGATACTCCCCCGTTTACAGCAGACAGTGTTCCTCCCGGACTAACCGGAACGTTCCGTAACGCCGATGCACTCCTAATTGTTATCGACCTTAGTGCCGGAGAATGCCTGGACCAGTTGGAAACAGCAATATCGTTGCTGGAAGAACGTAGTGTGATTGACCCATCCGGGGAAAGTCCTGTCGCCGTTCCGTACATGATTTTGGGAACAAAAAATGATTTGCCGGATGCGTCAGGCAATTTAGAGATTCTCAAAGAACTGCATCCGAAAACCATTATCTTTCCTGTTTCTGCAAGCGGTCAAAATCTTGAACTACTGAAGGTACGAATATTTGAGATGTTACATGTAATTCGTATCTACGGAAAGGCTCCCGGCAAAAAAGCTGAAATGGAGCGTCCTTTTATTCTCAGAAACGGCTCTACAGTTCTGGACTTGGCATACACTGTCCACCGCGACTTCCCGCAAAAGTTAAAAAGCGCTTTGGTGTGGGGCTCCGCCCGGTTTGACGGGCAGGCGGTGCCGCGGGATTACGTCCTGCATGATAAAGATATTGTAGAGTTGGTAATATAAATTAAAAAAGGGTCCGCATAAACGGACCCCAGGGCTGTACTGCACATTACTTCTACAGTGGAGTTTACGACGGAGAAAACCCTTGCTTATCCCACCACTCTTCTTTAAGTACATCATAGATTTTTTCTAATGATTCCAGATGGGACCCTTCCCAGTCTGCCAGATGCGAAAACAGTTTCTTTAAAGCCGGTGTTGTCGTTTGTTCGGCAGCTTCCCGGTAAAACTTCAGTGATGCCATTTCCATCAGGATGCCGATTTTATACACGGAGATTTCCAGTGAACCGGATTCTGGCCCTACCTTATCATATCGAAAAATTTGCGGAGACGGGACATCGGTAACCTCAATGTCCAGAGAAGTATCTTGCTTGTCCGACAGTTCCTTATACATTTTCCGTAACCAGGATTCATGCTGCTGCTCTTCCTTGGCCAGGTGTAAAAAAGCGTCTTTCACTTCAGAATCAGCGGTACGCATGGCGGCTAAATTATAAAACTGATAGCCTTCCGCTTCGTTGAGAATTGCCGTTTTTAAAGCTTGAAGTTCGGTCATCGTATCTTCACCTCTTCAATTCATTGATATATTCTATATCGTATCATTTGTAGAAATGTTCCGCAATTATCAGGATAGTTTATTAATATGTCTGTAATAACTTTCTAGACTAGATAAAAACTGAACTGGTGTTTACACTGAGTCTTTCATATAATAGTGAAGACACAGTTAATATATAAACTGATTTGCGGAAAAGAGGGATTCTTATTGATTAAAATAACTGTTGATATTATCTTACCCAATAACGAAGTAAAAACTGTAGAAGGAAATCGCAGTCTTCAGGATATTAGCAGGGACGTAGAAAACTGTTATCCTTCTGCTATCGTGGCAGCAATGGTAAATGAAAAGCTGCATGACCTGACTTATGAGGTAAACGAACCGGCAGAGATTCGTTTTTTAGACCTGATGACGAAGGAAGGCGCCCGAATCTATCAGCGTAGCCTGACGTTTCTTTTGATTTACGCCACCCATGAGTTGTTCCCCGAGGCGCAGATTAAGGTAGAGCATTCCCTGGGCAAAAGCCTTTACTGTGAAATTATTAAAGAACCGGCGTTGAATGAAGAAGATGTGTCGTGCCTGGAGAAAAAGATGTGGGAAATCGTTAATAAAAATATGCCCATTACAAAAAGAAAAGTACCCATTGAAGAAGCGATTCAAATTTTTGAAGAGGAAGGGTTTCAGGATAAAGTTCAGCTGTATAAATACTGGCATAAAGATTATCTTACTCTTTATTCCCTTGGTAAACTGGAAGACTCCCTGCACGGGTATATGGTAACAAGAACGGGGCTGCTACAGATGTTTGCGCTCGAGTATCATAAGCCTGGCTTAGTTATTCGTTTTCCTGACGAAAAAGACCCTTTTACGATTCCTCCCTTTATCCAGCAGTCAAAGCTGTTTGACATCTTCCGCGAATCGGAGCAATGGGGGAGTATTTTAGGTTTTGAAACTGTAGGCGCCATGAATGTGCTGAACAGTGAAGGTAAAGGATCTGAAGTCGCACGGATTAATGAAGCTCTCCATGAAAAGAAAATCGCACAAATTGCCGATATGATTACGGAGAGAAAGGATGAAATTTGTATTGTATTAATTGCCGGCCCTTCTTCTTCCGGAAAAACCACGTTTGCGCAAAGGCTGAGGACACAGCTTATGGTAAACGGAATTCGGCCTTTCCCGATTTCACTGGATGATTATTTTGTAGACAGGGAACATACACCGGTTGATGAGTCTAACATTCCCGATTTCGAACATATTGAAGCCATTGATCTGGGTCTGTTTAATAAACACTTACTGCATTTAATTAACGGAGAAGAAGTGGAAATTCCCACGTTTAACTTTACCACCGGGACACGGGAATACAGCGGAAATAAAATTCAACTGGAGAAAAACCAACCTTTAATCATTGAGGGTATCCATGGCCTCAATGAGCGGCTCACCAAATCAATCCCCCGCTATCGTAAATTTAAAATCTATGTATCAGCACTGACAGCTTTAAACGTTGACACCCACACACGAATTCATACTACCGATACCAGACTCATCCGCCGCATTGTCCGTGACAGCCAATTCCGGGGTACCGATGCAATCACCACTATCCAGCGCTGGCCATCAGTACGACGGGGAGAGGAACGAAACATCTTTTTCCTTCAGGAAGAAGCAGATATTATGTTTAACTCATCCCTTGTCTATGAGCTGGCCGTTTTAAAACAGTTTGCCGAACCTTTGTTGGAAAAGATTGCGCAGACAGAACCTGAATATATTGATGCTAAACGATTGCTTACCTTCCTCTCCTGTTTTGTCCCGCTCGATTCCGGAGATGTGCCTTCCAACTCCATTCTACGTGAATTTATTGGAGAATCCTGCTTCTTCAGAATCTGACCCAAAAGAGAGTTCACGGCTTGCCGTGAACTCTCTTTCTATTGTTTTTATATACCGGTATCCAATAGGAGGCGCGATTGCAAGTTACACGCAAATAGAAGTTGTTCCCTTGACGTCATGACGTCATAGCGCTATAATGGGACTGAGAGGTGATTTTTTATGACTGAAGCCAATAAGCGCTCCACCGTCTACTTCAAGCCTGAAATCTATGATGCTTTACGTTTGAAAGCAGCTTTAACACATCGTTCGGTATCGGATTTGGTAAATGAGGCTGTTCGGAATGCTCTGAGGGAGGACCAAGAGGATTTGGCTGCTTTCCAAGAACGGATAGCTGAGCCTACAATAAGCTACGAGTTACTGTTGGAGGACCTCAGGGCCCATGGCAAGATTTGAGATTCGTTTTAAGGAATCTGTAGCCAAGGATCTCCGGTATCTGCCGAATAAAGATGTTGAGCGGATTCTCAAGCGTATTGACGCACTGAGAAGCGAACCACGTCCAGTTGGCTGTGAGAAACTCTCAGCTCAAGAGCGATATCGTGTACGCCAAGGTGTCTATCGGATAATCTATGAGATTAAAACCGACTGTCACATTGTCCCCTGTTTCCGTGGGCAAGCAGGCGGGTTGTTCCGAAATAAAACCGCTAAAAGATGCATCCACAGCCCAGGGAGAAAACTCAACGTTTCCGCTTATCACATTACCGGGACACATTCCGCCCCACCAGTTATGCTTAGCGTCAACCGGTATCAGCGCATCTTCACTGATAAGCGCCTGTCCCGGGTATCCGGAAAAAGAACTGAGGTTTATATTTACTCCGTCCGTATACCACAATGTAACAGGCGTACCACTGACTTCACTGATTAGCACATCGGACATAGTAAAGTTTTTTAAAGGGTTACTGAGGCTTTCACCTATTAAATGCAACCCGTCTTCCACATATTCAATCCATACATTTATAATACTAACATTCTGAATGGGTATTCCGCCGGCAATCAGCGCCCGTCCGCTTCCATCGCCACAAATATGCAAATCATTAAGAGAGATGCCGTCGTAACATAGAGGTTTGACGTTAAATCTGCAGACCATACAACATTTGCACCTATCAAAACTATCATAAGCATTAGAAAGATGGTAAACAATTTTTTTCCGGCTGGCATAGGCACCCCCCTCAGAACATCTACCTTTACCAGCCTATCATTTTTTGTACAATTTTTCTCAAGAAGCATGTCGCAGATTTTTTGTTTTTTTTAAAAGAAAATTGTTCTTAAATGAAAAAAAGCCGCTTATTTTAGCGGCTTTTCGTTAAAATTCTTTTCCTGCATTACCATGAGTGAACCTGCAAGTATAAGAAACCCGGCGGCTAAAAAGATAACGTTCGTATTCATTCCGTAAGCCGTGAACGTCACACTCCCGTTCTCATCTGCAAACTCTGAGAAAGATTCAGTCGCACCATAGATATATCCATTTGCCGCATTCTCAGGATACAACGAATCGCCGGGAAAGATTGTTATATCTTCCCATACACCTTCACTTAGATGCCACAGACGGAAACTTGTATCTCCGATGACTGCCTTTTCATTTTTTATTTTTATTACTACAGGGTTATCGGGAAATTGCGTTACTTCCGGTTTGATGTACCAAGCAGAATTAATCACTTTCCCTGAGAGAGGCACAGACAATTCAGTTTTTGGATCAAGCTTCATTACAGTGAGTGAGCTGCCGAAATTCTGACTTTTAAAGTCCAGCGCCAGCACCTCATTGCCTCCATCAATTAAAGACACTTTTTTCCCACTTTGTATTTCATAATCCCAAAGATAAGGCAGGTAATCTACATTTCCGGTGATTACTTCTGATGGGTTATTCGTACCCCAGCGGTTTCCCCTTGCCATTACTGCTTTACTGACATCCTGTGCAATTAATTTTATCCCGTCCCCGTAAAAAACCATGTTTTCGAGAATCAGGTCCTCACTCTCCAACGCCAAAACAAAACTGCTTTCAGGATTTACTTGCGTATCACCTTTAACAGCTATAGTTTTAATTGTTACACCATTGGCTGTGATTTTAAAACCAAAATCGTTACTGCCAAAATTTAGTATTGGGCGTTTTGTTACATCATCTGATTCAATTGTTACCGGAATGCTTACAGTAACCGATTCAAAGTAAGAAAGAGGCGTATTCTTATCTTCACTTTGCACTTTTATTTTTCCACCAATCTTTACATTACTCAGAGCATCATTAATGCTTGTTACACGGTTTCCTTTGGTATCTTTTCCAACATGAACAACGCCTGGTTTCCCCTGAGCAAAACCAACGGACTTATCTGGGGTTTCCTCATCCTTAAATGTTGCTGTATAAAACATATTAAAGGTTGGACCACCGTTGGAAACTGTCAGTTCATACATTGTTCTGGCATCATTACTTCCATCCAAAAGCGGGTCTGTAAATCCACGAATAATAACCCAGTCATTTAAGCCGTCTTCTGAAACAGCCATACCTGCCATATCTGTGACAAGCCCGTTTCCGGTAAAACTACCTGAGACAAAGAACAAAATAAAAACGTCTTGGTCACGATCAGCATCATAGTGTTTAATTACTTGGCCCGTTGGTAAAAACTTTTGTCCATCTTGTTCTGCTATCTCAACGCTAGATAAACTTTTAAAATTCAAAAAATGATCTTCCCCAGAGGAAATTGATTCAGACACACGAATTTGATGATTACTATCTATCCAGTACAGGTAAAATGAACTCCCAATAAAAACAGTATCAATAACACCTCTTGGGCTCAAATCGTCAATGCCGTTTACTTTTTGAGGATCACTCCAGGTCTTGCCGTTGCCGCTACTGGAATAAAATAATCCTGCATCGAGTTTCCATAGATACATCCCATAGCCATCAGTTTCCTCAAGAGTGAAAACTGCTGGACGTCCGTAAACTCCATTATTCATTCCATGTGTCTCAAATAGTATTGGTTCACTCTGGTTAAACTGCAACTTATTAGGCTCTGATTGCACCACCCGAATTCGTGGTTCATCTTCACTGGCATGAAAATCGTCATACCAAATAATATACGGAGAATCTTCTGTTCCGGAGCCCACTACCGAAGTAAAGCGAACATCACTGTTAATATTTGGCCGACTTAATTCCACAACGTCTAGGTCTAAATCTTTAAAATTACCGGCCGCAACAACAAACTGGAAGGGGAGTAAAGATAAGGTGATAAGTACTATAATAATTATTAGAGTGTTTTTCATGCTTCACCTCATAATTCAGGGCATATGTCCCTTTTATCCCATGTTTAATTTCGCTATTTTTTGCGAATTTCCTGCAAAGTTTTCATATAATTGTTATTATTTCATTAATTGACATAGAAAGGATTAATATTTAAAATTTAACCATAAGAGGTTAATTATTCTAAGGGGTGATATCATGGATATCAGCAAATTTACCGAAAAAGCACAACTGGCATTAAATGAAGCACAGGACATGGCAGTACGTAGCGGCCATCAGGCAGTTGATGTGGAGCATCTCTTTCAGGCCCTGCTTCTCCAGGAAAACGGACTGGTACCCCGCCTTTTTGAAAAAGCCGGTTTTAGTTTATCAATCTTACAATCAAAGTTGGCAGAGGCTCTACATAAAATCCCTTCTGTGACAGGCTCAACATCCACATATATCTCTCAGCGGCTAAATCAGTTATTACTACGGGGTCAGGATGAAGCCAAGCAACTCAAGGATGAATATGTCAGTGTTGAGCATTTGGTGCTGGCTATGTTTGGTGAAAGAGATGATGCACCGGTAAGCAAACTTTTTCGTAGCCTGAAAATAACCCGTGCCGCCTTCCTGCAGGCCATGACGGAAGTCCGGGGAAATCAGCGGGTAACCAGTGCCAACCCCGAGGAAACGTATGAAGCGTTGGAAAAATATGGCCGGGATTTAACGGAACTGGCACGGCGCAATAAGTTAGATCCTGTGATCGGACGGGACACCGAAGTTCGTCGTGTGATCCAAGTCCTTTCGCGCCGCACAAAAAATAACCCGGTTCTCATCGGAGAACCCGGTGTGGGCAAAACGGCAATCGCCGAAGGGTTGGCGCGACGGATTGTTGCCGGTGATGTGCCAGAAAGTTTAAAAGACCGAAAAATTGTCGCTCTGGATATGGGAGCTTTAGTAGCCGGGGCTAAGTTTCGCGGTGAATTCGAAGAGCGCCTAAAAGCAGTGCTACAAGAAGTGACTAAGTCAGAAGGGCGCATCATCCTATTCATTGATGAACTCCATACAGTGGTGGGCGCAGGGAAAGCGGAAGGTTCCATGGATGCCGGCAATATGTTAAAGCCCATGTTGGCTCGGGGCGAGTTGCACTGCATCGGTGCTACCACTTTGGATGAGTACCGTAAATATATTGAAAAGGATGCTGCGCTGGAACGCCGCTTTCAGCCTGTTATGGTGGAAGAGCCCAGTGTTGAGAGTACGATCTCCATCCTGCGCGGCCTGAAGGAACGCTACGAACTTCATCACGGAGTGCGTATCCAGGACGCCGCCTTGGTTGCTGCCGCTGTACTCAGTCAGCGTTACATTTCAGACCGCTTTCTCCCCGATAAGGCTATCGACCTCATTGATGAGTCTGCGGCCAAACTCCGCACTGAAATGGAAAGTATGCCGGAGGAACTGGAAATACTTGAGCGGCGGTTGATGCAACTGGAAATTGAACGGGAAGCGCTGCGCAAAGAAAAAGACCAGGCTTCACTGGAGAGGCTGCACTCATTGGAAAAGGAACTGGCCAACGTGAAGGCGGACAGAGACACACTACGGGCCCAGTGGGAAACGGAGAAAGGCACGATCGGCGGGTTAAGCTCCCTGCGGGAAGAGCTGGAGCAGGCTAGGCTTGAAATGGAACAAGCGCAACGGGAATATGACCTTAATAAAGTTGCTGAATATCAGTATGGTAAAATTCCTGAACTGGAGCGCAGGCTAAAAAGTGCAGAAGATCTGCTAACCGGGGATGAAACACGACTTCTTAAAGAAGAAGTGACTCCGGAAGAAATAGCTGAAGTCGTTTCACGCTGGACCGGGATTCCCCTCAACCGTCTGCTGGAAGGGGAGAAGGAAAAACTGCTCCGTTTGGATGAAATTCTCCATACTCGGGTGATTGGTCAGGACGAAGCGGTGCAGGCGGTCACAGATGCTGTTATCCGTGCCCGCTCCGGCCTCAAAGACCCGAAACGCCCCATTGGTTCCTTTATCTTCCTAGGCCCCACCGGTGTGGGTAAAACGGAGTTGGCCCGCGCTTTGGCGGAATCCCTCTTTGACAGTGAAGAAAACATGGTTCGCATTGACATGAGTGAATATATGGAAAAACATACGGTTGCCCGTTTAATCGGTGCCCCTCCCGGCTATGTAGGCTACGATGAAGGCGGCCAGCTCACCGAAGCGGTCAGGCGCAAACCCTACTGCGTCTTACTCTTTGATGAAATTGAAAAAGCACATTATGATGTGTTCAACGTACTTTTACAAATCTTGGACGATGGACGCCTCACCGATAGTCATGGCCGAACCGTTGACTTCAAAAACACGATTATAATTATGACAAGCAATATCGGCAGTGTTCATCTCCTGGAGAATATCCAGGCAACGGGGGAAATTTCCGAAGACATTAAGAAACGTGTCTTTAATGAATTACGCACCCATTTCCGTCCTGAGTTTTTAAACCGTGTGGATGAAACCGTCCTCTTTAAACCCCTTACCCTGGAAGAAACTACACGTATCGTTGATTTACAGCTGGACTTACTGCGCAAACGGTTGGCAGAGCGCTATATCAATTTGGAACTGACCAATGAAGCAAAACACTTTATAGCCAGATCCGGTTATGACCCGGTCTACGGTGCCCGCCCTCTAAAGCGCTACCTGCAGCGTGAAATCGAAACGGTCCTGGCCAGAAAACTAATTGCCGGGGAAATAACAGACCACAGCCAAGTATCGGTGGATTTGCAGAACGAACGCCTTGTCTTTCAGATAGCTTAACATAAAAAGCGAAAGCTCCCAATTTTTTTGGAGCTTTCATTATTCTTGCGGTAGTGCCGTTAATTTTAAGCGTTTTGTCTCGTAGAAGAGCGGAGCGCAGGTCAGCAGAGTGAGACACTCATAATCATTCAGGCTGTAGAGAGCAGGATCATCGGCGTCCAGCGTTTCTTTCCTCGCAACGGAATATGTGTGGATCACGCCCTCATACGCCAAATAGATAGGGTCACCTGCTTTAAGCATATCCAACAGGCCAAAACTGCTTTGTGGGCTAAACGCAGTCTGTGGATTGTACTGGTGCCCCACAATAATAATACTGGTCCCGTCTCCGGGGAATCCGCTCCCCGGAAGATGTGCCACTGCACGCTGCAGAGTATGACGGGACACCTCATTACGCACGATTGTATCCACGCTAATTTCCGGAATGACTAACCAGAAACGGCCCTCTTCCACTACCGCTGGATCCATAACCGGCTCTGCAGCCAGTAAGTTGTAAGCCATTGGATACACCAATGTCAAAGCAATGAGCAGGCCTGTTACGATAAAAGCTAATCCGGCCATGGTACGGCCCGATATTCTTTTGGCAGGCTTTTTGTTTGTTGGTCGCATGAATATCTCCTAAATTAAAATTGAAAGTAATCAAACCACCGGCCAAAATCCATGCCGGACACAGTTTTATATTTAAAATCCGCATAAATCTTTTGACAACCATCTTCGAGATAATGAGATTTAATGCCATGGCTGATGGAAAGGTATGCTTCCAAATACGCGGCAAAATTATCACATGCTTTAACGATTTCTCCATCTAACGGTGAAAATGAATCCCGATTATAGATGTCGCCGATTTCGCCGGCCTCCAGGATAACTGTTTCACCGTTTACACAAATCTTATTTTTAAATTCATTCTCGGTAAAATAGCGGATTTGCTTATGCCAGGAGGCAGGCAAGAGGGGAAAGAGTTTTTCTTCCACCTGCCTTTTTTCAATTTCTTTGATGAGCTCTTCCAGCCCTTCCACTGATTTTTTTACCGGAGACACAATATCCCGGGTGAGAACCTCAGGCAGGTCGTGAAACAATCCAGTAAAGTAATTATTAAAAATTCGTTTGTCACAGGCACCTACATCCACGGAGCAGAGGTAGGACAACATTGCCACAATCAGCATATGCCCCATTACTGAAGTCTCCGGAATCCGCGGCGTTTGTGCCCACCGCTGCTGAAAGCGCAACTGGCCAACCAAATCCATAAAATTGCTTGTTTTCTTTCCCAGTTGCAGTTTCTGCACTCCGGCCAGATCATAATGCTCCTCAATTTCATCAGCAATCTTTGCGCTGGTCTCATCCAGTCCATAAAGGCCGACATTGAATTTATAAATAAGCTTAAATTCCCAGTTTGTAGCAAGATAATGGGCTGCTTTAAGAATCTTTTTTTCAACGCGGGAGTATTCGGGATCAAACATGTAGGCTTTAAACTTCGCCAGGAAATCCCCTTCTACGGTGTCTATACTTCCCTGCAGCCGGTCTAGAACCCACGCGTTAAGCAGTTCCCCTTTTTCCGCCATCAACTTATGGAAAATAGGCGGCTTAATATCCGTGAGCACAATCCTGTGCAGAAACTCAAAAAAACCGCCTTCGATTAATTTCCTCCAGTCCACAGAAGCTTTTCTGTCACTCTCTTCAAACTTGGCCACCACAAAGGCATAAATCATTTTATGAGCCTGCTTATCCAGTTCGGTGAATCCCTTCGGCGGCCGGATATGGTCATTCCAGCGTTGGATGCTGGCAGATTCGTACAGCAGTTCAATCAGTTCCTTTTTAACCATTTCTTCTCTCCTACCTTCCCGTTTCCACATTAACATGTAATGGTAAGATATTCTACCGAACACTGCGCCTATCCTTTATCAACAATAAAAAAACCTGCTATTCCCGCAGGTTCATTGCCGTTTAAGATTGTTACTCCCGATTCAGAGTTAGCAAAGGCTACTAAATCCAAGACATCCAAACCACTTATGTCCCTTTTATAATCCACATCATTTCCCTCTTGTTTATCCCTTTTGCAAGCTTTGATACAGCTTTATATTCTCGACTCAAAATTATCCCCCTTAAAATCGTTGTCTGGCGCTCAAAGCGTTTCTATATTATAACCTAGCAGTCTGCTATTGAAACTAAAGGCTGATGCTTTTTATCATTAAATCATCTAACAGTTAAAGACCGCGGCTATACCCGCAGCGGTACCATCGAACCGGGTATGACTTTATGCACTTTTCAGTTGCTCTATTCCTAGAATTTTGACGGTTTGCAGTTCTCTTTCAAAACTACCACTGTATTTATCTTCAATTCTCATGCGTATTGATTCTTCCTCTTCAGGACATACGAAATGATAGTCTGAAGAAGCCCCCAAATCTTCAAAAACCTGCTGAAGAAGTTTCATATATTGAATTTCTTTACAATCAAAACGTATTGGATGAGCCTTACATTCATAAAATTTCCCATGGTATCCATCACAAATGCCAAAGTCAACCGTTGCTTTAGTTTTACCACAAGTAGGAAATAAATTATCCACGCATCGATACACAACTTCTTCGGTTCCACTTTGATTGTTGAGTATTACCTTTGCTCCCCAACCAGCCTTACGCCGACTATCAGGTTCTAAAATTTTAGGACCACCATGCATACCTATTACCAATGCTTCAACCATACAGCCTCGGATTATAGGTATATCTTCATTTTTGGTACAGACAGAGAATCCTCTTTCTATTATATCTGTTAGCTTTCTACGTTCTCGAATAGAGCCGAAGCTTTTCTTCCATTTTTCAAGTCTCTCGTGAAGGTTTTCAAATCTCCATTTTTTTGTAGCAATAATAAAGTTACAAAAGACTGGTAAGTATAACCGCTTTGTTTTTAACTCGTAAATATATTTCAACTATCTTTTCGTCAATTACTTCTATTTTTCTCTGGGTGTCTATCTTAATTTCAGTATTATTTCCTGACAATCTTTCACAGTCCAAAGATACAAGTTCGACATCTTGTAACTGCACGTGATTCTTGATTAGTTTATATGTCTCGAAATCCATGCCTTTTCACCTTCCTCTGTAAAAATAAAGATAGAGTCTGCATTATTCGCAGACTCTATCTCTTTCGCCAAAAAATGTGGTTTTTCCTCTATTGACCATTTAGGTTTGGTAGCTATGTCAGGCAAATAGCTAACTAAATTTATGAGGTATGCTCTCAAATCCATTCTTACATCTTCATCCGTTTCAAGTTCCGATAAATCACTTGTCAACGACTGGAGCATTTCAAGCTCGTATTCTAATTGCATAAATATTTTTCCGTCATTTATACAACATTTCTCCAGCAAATCTTTAAAGGTCGGGAAACCTTTGTCCTCTAACCATTTAATGAATCTGATATCTCCAGAAGAAAACGGTTTACTTTCCAATTCAGAAAAAAAATCTTCAGGCAAATAAAATTCTACACCAAAATACTGACTTATGACCTTCACAAATTCGGCATAAAGGTCATTCAATATCTCTGGTGCTTCATATGTTGCTGCGGTTTCGTCAATAAAACACCAGCGTCCTATTTCCATTATAATCCTCCTAGTAAAAAAATATATATCTACCTATATGATTGGCAAATTCCCCATATGCTATACTCAATTAACACTTAAATGATGTTTTTTAACATCTCACAAACTCAATCTTACCCCGTTATTCCGTAACCAATTTCTCCGAGCTTTATAATCAGTAAGTATGCAACTCACCTCATCCCAGAACGCCTTCGAATGGTTTTTATGAGAAAGGTGAGACATTTCATGCACGACTATATAGTCCAGAACAGGGGATGGTTCCATCACACACCTCCAATTGAATAAAAGGCCGTACAACTGCCCCACCGTTTCTTTTGGTCCCTTACACGAACATCAGAAGGACTCTGGCTGAACTTATGCTGATAACACTCCCTGTAAATCTTTTTCTTTTAAATTCATTTATAAATAGCCTCCTAGGCTATATTTGGGTTGGCCCGGCAGATAACTCTATCGGAGGCGATTTATATTGCAACCCAGCCTAGATTTTAAGGGTTAGCTATCAAGCAAAATCCCAAAATAATTTGCAATCATATTGTCTTTATCTTCTATAAACACCACCTCCTTATGTAAATTTGGAAAAAAGAAAAAACACTTTCGGGAACCGAGCTATCATAGCGTTAAACGCCGTAGACCTCTGGCTTTGCGTCCCCGCTTTTCAACGGGTTTGCCATTTCGAGTGTATCTCGTGCTTCTGTTCCTCGTGTTGTTGAATTCTCAATTCTCCACAAATCCCCAAAATCCTGCATAAGTGTAAAACAAAAATTCACAGCTCCTTTTAAAATATTCATACGATACTGTTTCTGCTTGTGGTGTTAGAAAAAAAGAAGTAACAAGGTTTACGGAATAAAGATGTGTGACTATATCTGACCAAATCTCGGCTTATGGATTTGCATTGTAGCCCCATAACACAAAAAAACACTACGCCTAAACGTAGTGTTTATGGGACAAATACAAAGCAAACCTGTAAGCCGAGGACTAAGACACCCCCTATGAATACCCCTGCTCTCCCATGAGCAGGACATTCATAGGGGGTGTTTGCTTCTCTAAAGGTAATAGAATGGCCCGTAAAACCATTTTTTTTACCTTATTAGGGCACACAACCTTGGATGCAGGATTCATGTTGCCAATACCACCTTTGGAGGAGATTTTAATGAGACTGGACGACTGTTATAACGAGTTCCTAGACTATCTTGGCTCGGAACGGGATGCGTCACCCTACACAATAGCAGGATACAAAACCGATTTCAAGTTTTTCTTTGCATTCTTATCCCGCGAGAATATACCATTACTTGCTGAAGTTATTACAACACCTGACATACGCAGATATCTGACGTATCTCAAATCGGAAAAGAACTACAGCGTAGGTACCATTCGCCGAAAAATTCATTCACTAAAATCATTTTACAACTTTTTGTTGTCACAGGAGTATGTCAACAAAAGCCCAATGATGCCGATTACTGCACCCAAAGACGTGGACAAAGTGCCAATATACATGCAACCCGAAGAAATTATCCGCTTAATAAATGCCCCCGTCCGCCGTGGAGGAGAGAATGCCCTTCGTGACAAGTGCATCTTGGAAACGTATGCCTTCACAGGAATTCGCCGCAGCGAACTAGTTTCCATGGATTTCGAGGACCTTGATTTTAAAAACTATACCCTAAAGGTTGAAGGAAAAGGAAAGAAAGAACGGGTTATCCCTATTTCAGAACCTCTTATCTCTGACCTTTGGGCATATCTGAATTCACGCCTGCCATTAACGGAACAGGCTGTATTCACATGGTCTGAAGGTGGCAGAATTACCCCACGAACTGTAAACAGAATGTTCACCAAATATATTAAATTGGCAGGACTTGAGGGCAAGGGATATACCCCTCACAAACTTAGACATTATGTAGAGTGTTAGATTATGGTGAGTGACCCTAAAATATGCCCTAATTAAAGGCTTTCTTCCATAAGACACTCACCATAACATTTCTTATTCACATATGGAATTGAGCCATTTCATTAAGCCA
>Ga0208242_100346_pt1 | contig 37756 bp, 40 predicted proteins | sample SubbioAug_CSW13A_FD_184825 | JGI IMG/M metagenome (GOLD analysis project Ga0208242, IMG submission 184825) | Serpentinite rock and fluid subsurface biosphere microbial communities from McLaughlin Reserve, California, USA - CR12Aug_CSW13A (SPAdes) | ecosystem: Environmental > Terrestrial > Deep...
AGCAGCACGATGCGTGCACGCTGCACCAGTCTCACGCTGGTGAGCTTGGAGCGAGCCAGCCGGGTCAACTCGGCTCGCTCTTCGTCGGTCAACACAATCTCGGGGGCAACTCGCACTGGCTCTCTCCGTTTGCTCGTAGTAGAGCATTGGAAATGCACTCGTAATATAAGTTCCATCAAGAATCAAACACTACACTAGATATCCACCGGCGGTGGGCTCGCCTTGGCTACCCCTTCGGCCATCTGGTGCCTTCGCTGGCCACGGCCCTGGGCAGCTCCGGGGACCGACCCGCCGCGCTGGCCGAGTTGATGGGCATCGTCGTCAACGGTGGTATCCGCCGTCCCACGCACCGCATTTCAGACTTGCATTTTGCGCAGGGCACGCCGTGGGAGACCGCACTGCGGCCCACACCAGTGGTGGGTGAGCGGGTCATGGCGCCCGAGGTGGCTCTGGCGTTGAAAAAAGCTTTGTCGGAAGTGGTGGAGGCGGGCACGGCCCGGCGGCTCGCCGGCAGCTTCCAGTCTGCCTCGGGAGCAGACCTGTCGCCCGGTGGCAAGACCGGCACCGGCGACAACCGCGTGGTGGTGAAAGGGCGCGGCGGCCTGGCCCTGAACCGCACGGCCACCTTCGTTTTTTACCTGGGACCAAGGCACTTCGGCAGCGTGACCGCCTACGTGGTGGGACCGAACGCGGCTGACCACCGCTTCACCTCCGGCCTGCCGGTGCAGATCTTGCGCTCCATGGCGCCTGTGTTGATGCACCACCTCGATGCAGGGTCCGGGAGCGGTTGTCCACGCGAGCCTTGATGCGCCAAGGCACCCTCAAGTCAGCAATCCGTCCCAGCCCGCATGCGCTCCACCGAGCCGTGTAACGCAGCGCAAGTGAATTCCTTCTTGCCAAAACACAAGGGCACGTCAAGAAATCCCGTCTTGAGCGCCGAATTGATCAAGGGCAGTGGACTGCCAGTGGCGGTACCGACAAAGTGCAGTTGCCGCCGAGCAAACGCCGAAACTGGCCCCCGAGCGATTCACGTTGTGGCGGTAGATTGGCCCGCAGGTATTTCGGCAGCCTGCTATACTCTGTTTCGTTGGTGCTCGCGGCGTGGTTCACATGCCGCAGTTCAACGGGAAGCAGGAGGGCGAGTCCACAAGGACGAACCTAACCTGCGCTGCCCCCGCAACGGTAAGCAGACGAGAAGCCTGAATTGTTCAGGCGACTCAGCTTTCATCACGCAGCCACTGGACGACAACCGAGTCGTCTGGGAAGGCGATGGAGGTCGTTCTGTCAGCCCGGATACCGGCCAACAGGGTGGTGGTGCGTCTGGCAACAGGTGTGCTGCCGTGACGCTCAAGCACCGTCGGGGAAGGCGGTGAGAGCCCGTGATCCGGTCTGCTTCCTTCGCATGAAATTTCGCAACCTGCGCGTTCCCCGATGGGACGCCACTGGCTTGATGGCTTGTCTTTCGCACGCCCGGCCTCCGCAATTTTTCTCACTGGCGGGTACTGCGGCGACCGCCACGATGGCGAACCCCTGGTCGAATGCCCTGTCCAGTGGCGTTGTGGCATCCGTATCCAATGCCGCTGACGTTGCGGGGCGTTCGATGGGACAAGTGCTCCGGGGCGCCTTCATGCGTCTTGAGACCGTTGCCTTAGACAACTCAATTAACGAGCATCCACCGCCGTGTCTTTGGAGTCGGCGGTTATACGTCCGGCGCGCCGTAGAAGGAGATACGCCGAGGGGCCTGTGCCTGAACAGTGTGGGTGGAAAGCTCGACGAAACCACTACCGGCCATAACCTGCCGGGACGAGTGGCTTGCGTGACGCTCAACGCAGAGTCTCAACAGTGATCACCATGTGCCCCGCCATTCTCGTGGCTGCCCCGGCGTCCGGTCAGGGCAAGACCACGGTCACCACCGCGTTGGCGCGTCTTCACGCGCGCGCTGGGCGAAAGGTACGGGCGTTCAAATGCGGACCTGACTTCTTGGATCCGATGTGGCTCGCGCTGGCAACGGGCCACCCGGTGCACAACTTGGATCTGTGGATGACAGGTGAGCTCGACATCCGCGCGCGCCTACACGTCGCTGCGCAAGAGGCCGACTTGATCATCGTTGAGGGGGGCATGGGCCTGTTTGATGGCGAACCGAGTGCGGCGGATCTGGCGCGGCGCTTCGGCCTGCATGTGCTGGCTGTGATCGATGCATCGGCCATGGCGGGCACCTTCGGAGCGCTGGCCTTTGGTCTGCAGCACTTCCGCCCGGGCCTGCCTTGGGCCGGAGTTCTGGCTAACCGCGTGGCCAGCGGACGGCACGCACAGATGTTGCAAGATGCTCTGCCTTCGCAAGACGGAGAGGCGGCTTCGCGTTGGTTGGGTGCGGTGATGCGCAACCCTGCGTTCGCCTTGCCCGAACGCCACCTGGGGCTGACAGTGGCGAGCGAGTTGCTCGATGCAATGGCCCGGCTCGATGCCGCTGCCGACGCCTTGCTTAGCACGCCGCTGGGCAAGCTGGACTCGGCCGATCTTGCGCGTTGGTCGGTCAGCTTTGACGCCCCTACCGAGCGCCCTTCGATAGCGCCCCTGTTGGCCGGAAAGACGGTGGCGGTGGCGCGTGATGCTGCGTTCTGCTTCATCTACGCTGCCAACCTGGACACCTTGCTCGCGTTGGGTGCGCAGGTGGTGTTTTTCTCGCCACTGGCCAACGATCCCGTGCCCACATGCGATGCAATCTGGTTGCCCGGTGGCTACCCCGAGCTGCACGCAGAAACTTTGTCGATCAGCGACACAACCCGCGACAGTCTGGTGGTCCATGTCAACACGGGACGCCCGGTCTGGGCCGAGTGCGGCGGAATGATGGTGCTGTTCGACGCAATAGTGGACTTGGAGGGGCGCAGCCATGTGTCGTGGGGTCTGTTCCCGGGTGTGGTGCGAATGCAGCCACGACTTGCCGCGCTGGGACCACAGAAGCTGGAACTGGCGACAGGCGAACTGCGAGGACACACCTTCCACTATTCAGTCTGCGAAACAGCTCTGGAGCCGGTGCTACATACGGCCTCCGCGCGTGGTGGTGCAAAGTGCGCTGGCGAGGCGGTGTACCAACGAGGTGCCTTGCGAGCCAGTTATTTCCACGCCTGGATGGCGTCCAGTCCAACGGCCGCAGCGGCGCTTTTTCTGCCGGAGGTGTTGGCATGAACCAGGACCAGTTGAGCACCCGCTGTCTGCCGCAAGAGGCCATAGAGTATCCGTGCGCATTGGGCATCAAAGTGGGGGCCCCGGAGCTTAGGTCGCCTGTCCGCGTGCGGAGCACGTTCCGAGAGCTCGGTCACATACCTGTGATGCACGACGCGCAGAACATAAGGAGGTTCTTCGTGGACGGGGCTGGCTCACGCACAGGTTGTCAAAGCGTTCGCAAAGTGCGTACGCAGCACGTATTTGTGATCCTGACAGAGTCGTCGAGGATTCAAACAGGAGATGAAGCATGACGTCGGGCACGGTCTGGTTCGTTGGCGCTGGTCCTGGCGATCCGGAGTTGATCACGGTCAAGGGTCGTGGCTTGATTGAGCGAGCCGGCGCGATCTTGTTTGCGGGTTCGCTCGTCAGCGAAGCCGCCCTGCGCTGGGCCTCAGCAGGCTGCGCGATTGCCGACAGCAAGAACATGACCCTGGAGCAGATGTCTGCTTGGCTCATCGAGCATGCCGCCCGCTGCGATACGGTGGTGCGGCTACAGACCGGCGATCCTGGCCTTTACGGCGCGCTGATTGAGCTGGTGCAGCCGCTGGACGCGGCGGACGTCGCCATCCAGGTGGTACCGGGTGTTTCGTCGGCAATGGCCAGCGCGGCAGCAGCAGTGGAGAGCCTGACCCTGCCCGAAGTCACGCAGACCGTGATCTTCACCCGCGTCGAGGGACGAACCCCCATGCCCGAGGGCGAGTCGCTGCGTGAGCTGGCTGCGCACCACAGCACGCTGTGCATCTTCCTGAGCATCACCTTGCTGGGCAAGGTGTCGGCCGAGTTGCTGGCGGCGGGCTGGTCGCCCGACGCGCCGGTGGTGGTGGTGCACAAGGCCAGCTGGCCGGGCGAGGAAAAGATCGTGCGCGGCACGGTCGCCACTATTCAGGCCCTGTGCCGCGACGCCAGAATCGCCAGCCAGTCCATGGTGATCGCCAGCCCCACGCTGGGCGCGCGCCAATGGACCACCCTGGCGAAATCCAAGCTGTACGACGCCAGTTTCACCCACCGTTTCCGGCGCGCCAGCGTGCCCGCTTCAACCCTCACATCGGACGCTCCATGAACACCGAATCCATTCTGCTGGTGGGCCACGGCTCGCGCGAAGCCTCGGGCAACGACGAGATCTTTTCCTTCGCCGAACAGTGGCGCCAGCGCCAGCCGGGCTGGCGCATCGAGGTCTGCTTCATCGAGTTTTCCGAGATCACCATGAGCGAGGGCCTGAAGCGCGCCGCCACCGGCGCCAGCCGCGTGATGGTGGTGCCACTGATCTTGAACGCGGCGGGCCACGTGAAGATGGACATTCCGCAGGCCATCGATGGCGCCCGCCTCCAGTTCCCGTTGGTGCAGTTCCTGTATGCGCCGCACTTGAGTGCCTGCGACCCGATCCTGGCCATCCTGCGCCGCCGCCTCAAGGGCGCGATGCAGGCGCTCGACATGCCCGACCCCAGCACCACCGGCGTGGTGCTGCTGGGGCGCGGTTCGTCGGACCGGCAGGCCAACGGCGACATGGCCAAGATGGCGCGCTGGTTGCTGGAGGAAACCGACCACGATCTGGTGGACCTCGCCTTCACCGGCATCACTCACCCGCGCTTGGAAAAGACGGTTCAGCGCCAGAGCATGCTCGGCATGAAGCAGGTGGTGGTGCTGCCGTACTACCTGTTCAACGGCACGCTGGTGGAGCGCATCACCCGTCAGGTCGAGCACTTGAAGGCTCAGTACCCGACGCTGCGTTTCGCCTCCACCAAATACTTTGGGTTCGAGAAGGAAATTGTCGAGTTGTTGGAGCAGCGCGTAAACGACATGCGGCGCAACGCGCCGGTTGCGCTGATGCCTTGCGACGGCTGCAAATACCGCAGCTTTGCCGAGGAACACGGCATGGGAGGTCACCACCACGACGACGCGTTGCCGCACAGTCACGACCACACGCACGACCATGCTGACGCATGAACACCCCCACGCACCTGTACACGCGCATGAGTACGACCATGCCCATGGCCACAAGCGCCCCCATGACCATGCCAACGCCTGAGACGGCCAACGTCATCACCGAGCAGCTCACTGCAGCGGGTCGCGCCATCGAGCACGACTCGTTTGCCGTGATCGACCGCGAGGTGCTTTCTCACCCCTACATGCCCGAACAGTGGCCCATCGTGCGCCGCATGATCCACGCCAATGCCGATTTCGACTTCAACGGCCTGACCGATTTCCATCCCCAGGCGGTGGAGCGGGGGGTGACCTCGATCTTGTCTCGCGCAACCCGTGTGGTGGCGGATGTGGAGATGATCTGTGTCGGCCTGTCGGCGCCGCGCCTGGGGCACTTCGGCATGAGCACGCACCAGTTCATCTCCGACCCGGACGTGATCGAGCAGGCCAAGGCCGAAGGCACCACCCGCGCGGTGCAAGCCATGCGCAAGGCACACCGACTGGGCCTGATCGACGGTGCCATCGTCGGCATCGGCAACGCGCCCACGGCGCTGATCGAGATCGTGCGCCTGATCCATGAAGAGGGTGCGCGCCCTGCTCTGGTGGTGGGCATGCCGGTGGGTTTCGTGTCGGCGGCAGAGTCCAAGGATCTGATGGCGCTGGAGACCGATGTGCCATGGATCGTGATCCGTGGCCGCAAGGGCGGCTCCACCCTGGTGGTTGCCGCGATCCACGCGCTGCTGGGCCTGGCCGAAGCCAGGGAACTGGCCGCATGATGAAAAAAGACGCGCCCCGCGGCACGCGCACCGGTTTCACGACCGGTGCGTGTTCCGCTGCGGCGGCGCGCGCGGCCGCCATCGGCCTGATCACGGGAGAGGTGCCCGGCGAGGTCGAGTGCCTGCTGCCCAACGGCGACGTGGTGCGCTTCGCCGTGCAGGACGGCCGGGTGGACGGCAGCGGCACCCAATGCACCGCCCACGCCATGGTGATCAAGGACGCGGGCGACGACCCGGACTGCACCGACAAGGCCCACCTCACCGCCGACCTGCACCTGCTGCCCGGGCAGCCGGGTCAGGTCGTGCTGGCGGGCGGTGTCGGCGTCGGCACGGTCACCATGCCCGGCCTCGGCTTGGCGGTGGGCGGCCCGGCCATCAACCCGGTGCCGCGCCGCAACATCGAGGCCAATGTTCGCCTGGTGGGGCAGGGCCTGCTGGACGAGATGGGCCTGGAGGTGCGTATCTCGGTGCCGCAGGGCGAAGAGATGGCCAAGAAGACGCTGAACGCGCGCCTGGGCATCCTGGGCGGCATCTCCATCCTGGGCACCACCGGCATCGTCAAGCCGTATTCCACCGCCGCCTACCGCGCCAGCGTGGTGCAGGGCGTGCAGGTGGCGGGCACGCTGGGCCACGGCGTGGTGGTGCTGACCACCGGCGGGCGCACCGAAAAATTTGTGATGGAAGAAATGCCCGAACTGCCCGAGCCGGCGTTCGTGCAGATGGGCGATTTCTTGCGTTACGCCATGGGCGCGGCGGTGAAGGCCGGGCTAAAGAAGGTAATCATAGGTGGCATGGTCGGCAAGCTGACCAAGATCGCCCAGGGTGAAACCATCACCCACGCGGGCCGCGCCGAGGTGGACACCGGCCTGCTGGCCGATCTGGCCGCTCGCGTGGGAGCGCCTCCCGAGGTGTGCGAGGCCATTCGCGGTAACGAGACGGCGCGCTACGCTGGCGAGCGCATGGACGCGCTGGGCCTTGGCAGCGCGTTCCACACCGCGCTGGCGCAGAAGGTCATCCAGACCCTGCGCACGCGCTACCCCGATCAATTTGAATTGCAGGTGCTGGTCTGCGACTTTGACGGTCGCAAGATTGCGCAGGCGGAAGGCTGACATGGAAGTGGCTCCCGTGATCGACAAATGCCGCATCGTTGGAGTGCTGGACGATGGCGTTGCCAGCCTCGGTACCACGGCGCTGCAGCACCTGCGGGCGGCCCAACTTGTGATCGGCGGCACGCGCACGCTGCAGCTCCTGGCTGCGCACATCTCGCCCGACGCGGTGCAGCACGACCTGAGCGGCGCGCTGTCGCAGGTGCCCGAGTGGATCCGCGCCGCGCAGGCCGAGGGCCGGCGTGTGGTGGTGCTGGCCACCGGCGATCCGCTGTGCCACGGCATCGCAGCCTACCTCGCGTCACGCCTGTGCATCGAGGCCATCGAGGTGATGCCGAACGTGTCCACGCTACAGCTCGCCTGCGCCCGGCTGGGCCTGCCCTGGCAGGACATGAAGTTCTCCTCCGTGCACAGCAAGGACGCGGGCGACTGGGTGCCGGGCTCACCTCCCAATCACGGGCTGTACGCGCTGCTGCGCGATATCCGCCAGCACGACCGCCTGGCTGTGCTGACCAGCCCGGACAACACCCCCGACCGGATCGCTCGCATGCTGATCGCCGAGGGTCTGGCGGACGAGGTCGAGATGGCCGTGGCCGAACGCTTGTGCCAGCCCGAAGAACGCATCGTCAGCGGCATGTCCCTCAGCGCCGCCGCGCAGATGCCCTTTGCCGACCCCAACGTCGTGCTGCTCTGGCGCACCCGCCTGCGCGCGCCGCAGGTGCTGCTGGGTCTGCCGGACGCGAGCTTCGAGCAGCGCCACCCCGAGAAGGGGCTGATCACCAAGCACGAGGTGCGCGCGGTGTCGCTGGCGCGTCTGCAGTTGCGCGCCGACAGCGTGGTCTGGGACATCGGCGCGGGTTCGGGCGCGGTGGGCCTGGAGGCGGCGCGCCTGTGCCGCAACGGCCATGTGTACGCGATCGAAAAGAACGCGGACGACGCGGCCATAGTGCAGCGCAACCGCCTGGCCATGGGCATCAGCAACCACACCCTGCTGCACGGCAAGGCGCCCGAGGGCCTGCAAGCCTGGGCCGACCCGGACGCGGTGTTCGTGGGTGGCTCGGGCGGAGAGTTGGCCGAGCTGATCGCGCTGATCTTGAAACGACTTCAACCGCAGGGCTGGCTGGTGATGAACTTCGTGACGATTGAAAACCTGGGGGTGGCCGTGGCCACGTTGAAGGAGCAGCGTGCGAGCTGGGACGTGCTGCAGTTACAGGGCTCGCGCAGCAAGCCCATCCTGCACATGCACCGCATGGCGGCGGAGAACCCGGTGTGGATCGTCTGCGCGCAGACCGGAGGTGTGGCATGACGCAAACTGGCACGCTGTTTGGCGTCTCCCTCGGTCCCGGCGACCCGGGCCTGATCACCCGCCGCGCCTGGGCACTGCTGGAGCGGCGCGACGCCATCTGGACCTACCCGGTGCGCAGCCTGCGCAAGGACAGCTACGCGCTGGACATCGCGCTGCGCGCCGGGCTGGCGCTGCCCGGGCAGCACCAGTCGCTGCTGTTCCCGATGACACACGACGCCGAGAAGTTGGCGCGCCACTGGTTGAAGGCGGCGGAGACGGTGCGCGAGATGCTGGCCAGCGGGCAGGACGTGCTGTTCCTGGTCGAGGGTGACGCCTCCACCTACGCCAGCTTCTGTTACCTGGCCCGCGTGCTGCGCGAGCTGGACCCGGGGGCCCGCATCGAGATCGTGCCCGGCGTGACCTCGTTCAACGCTGCCTGCGCGCAGCTGCAGGTGCCGCTCTCGGAGCAGGACGACACCATCGCCATCGTGCCCGCCGCCTACGGCATCGCGGCGGTGGAGAAGATGCTCGACGACTTCGACACCCTGGTGCTGATGAAGGTCAAGCCGCTGCTGGACGATCTGATCACCCTGCTGGAGCGGCGCGGCCTGCTGGCGCACAGCCGCTTCATCGAAAAAGCCGGCTCACCGGTTGAGCGCATCGTCACCGACGTGGCCGAACTCAAGGGCACGAAGGTCAACTACCTGTCGCTGCTGCTGGTTAAGAACCCCGGGCGCGAGCGCGGCGACATGCAACGCGGCTGCCGCAAGAAGACCAGTACCGAAATTGAAGAAGAGGAAACCCAGGAATGACCACCCAAGAAACTGCTGTGCGCGTCGTCCTCGTGGCGATCACCAAACACGGCGCCGAGCAGACTGCCGATCTCGCGCGCCAGATGCCCGGAGCCCACGTGTGCGTTGCGACCAAGTTCGCGCCGCTGATGGCGGGTCTGCCCAACTCGGTGCGCTCATACAGCGGAGCCTTTCGCGACGAGATCGCCACGCTGTTCGCCGACTTCGATCAGGTGGTGTTTTTTGTGTCACTGGGCGCCGTGGTTCGCCTGATCGCGCCGCACCTCAAGAGCAAAGACGAAGACCCCGGCGTGCTGGTGGTGGACGACGCGGCCCAGTTCGTGATCCCGGTGCTGTCCGGTCACGTCGGCGGCGCCAACGCCATGGCCGAAACCGTGGCCACCCTGCTCGGCGCCACGCCGGTGCTGACCACGGCGTCGGACGTGGGCAAGACCATTCCGGTGGACATCCTGGGTCGCGAGTTGGGGTGGAAGGTTGAGGCACCCAAGATCAACATCACGCGTGTGTCGGCCCACGTGGTCAACGGCGAGCCGGTGGCCGTGGTGCAGGAAGCGGGCAGCCCGCACTGGTGGACCCGGCCCACGCCGCTTCCGCCCAGTATCCACCGCTTCGAGCGCCTGGCCGACGTGGACCTGGCGCGTTTCAAGGCCGTGCTGTGGATCACCCACGCGCCAGTGACCGCCGCGCACTGGGCCGAACTGCACGAGCGCCTGGTCGTTTACCGCCCGCCGGTGGAGACGCAGGCGTGAACGTGGCTGTGGGCCTGGGTTGCGACCGCGGCACGCCTCTGGCCACGCTGCAGGACGCGTTGCGGGCGGCGCTCGCGCAGGCCGGGGCGTTGGCCCCAGATGTGGTGGCAGCGGCCAGCATCACGCTCAAGGCTGACGAAGCAGGCCTCCTCGCCCTGGCCGCCAAACAAGGCTGGGCCATGACCTTCTTTACCCCTGCCCAGCTCGCCGGGGTGCCGGTGCCCAACCCGTCGGAGACCGTGCGCCGGTACACCGGCACCCCATCGGTCAGCGAGGCCGCGGCCCTGCTGGCAGGCGCCCGAGTCTTCGGCCACGAACAGGCTTTGCCCATGACCGCCTTGCTGGTCGAAAAATTCAAACACCGTGGCGCCGATGGGCGCAACGCCACGGTTTCCATTGCCCGCTGTGACAGTTTTCTTTTTCTCACCCCTGAACGGAGCACGCCATGACTTCATCCACCACCACCCCCATCCCCGACGACCAGCGCGTGAGCGCCACGCGTAGCCTGCTGCTGCAACTGTGCGCTGGTGCCGTGCTGGGCCTGGTCGTACTGTACGGCGTGGCTTTTGCTGAAAGCCCCATCGCGCACAACGCCGCGCACGATGTGCGCCACGTCACGGTCAAGCCTTGTCATTAAGAGAGTCACCCCCGACGCGCTTCGCGCGACCCCCTCAAGGGGGCAACGCGTGTGGCCCGGCAAAGCCGGCTCCACCGCGTTCCCGGTTGGGGCACTTAGGGCGTTTCGGATCGCGCGGCCGACGGGTTGCCACCTATCTGTGTATGGAGAGTTTCATGATTTTTCGACGATTGATCTGGGCGGCGCTGGCCGTGGCCATGCTGGTGGGGGGCTTGCAATCGGGCCTGCAGCAATGGCAAACCATGCCGATCATCCTGGCGGCTGAAGGGCTCGAAAGCCAGAAGGTGGAGACTGCGTTGGCGGTTGCCGACACGCACGCACACGGGGACGGTGCGGCGCACGATCATGGTGACGACGCAGAAACATGGACGCCCGCCGATGGGGTGGAGCGCCAGATCTGGACTTGGGTGGCCAATGTGCTGCACGCGTTCAGCATGGCGCTGCTCGTGCTGGCCGTGATGGCGGTGTGCCAGTGGCGCGGCAGCGCCTTGCGCGCTTTGCCCTTGGCCGCCTGGGTGGCCGCCGCCGGCTGGTTGAGCTTTCACTTCTGGCCTTCGCTGGGCCTGCACGCCGAGATCCCCGGCATGGACGCAGCCCGACTGGGTTCGCGCCAGGGCTGGTGGGTGCTCGCGGCGGGTGGTGCGGCGCTGGCCTGTGCGGCGGTGGCGCTGGTGCGCAGCCCCCTGCGCTGGGCCGTCGCAGCCGGCTGGCTGGCGTTGCCCTTCGTGGTCGGAGCGCCGCACATCATGGCCGACCCGCTGGCCGGTTTCACGCGTGAGGCCCAGGTGGCGCTGCGCCAGCTGGGCAGCCAGTTCATCTGGACCACCGCTTGGCTGTCGCTGTCGTTCTGGCTGAGCATCGGCGTGTTGGCCGGCCTGGCCTTCCAGCGCTGGCTGCACCCCGCCGTGGCGGCCGTGCTGGAGCGCTCGGATGCGGGCTGTGCCCCAGCCATGAAAGCCCCGCAATGAGCGACGTCAAAGGCAAGATCATGCTGGTGGGCATCGGCCCCGGCAGCCACGATCACATGACCCAGCGCGCGCGAGACGCGATCGCCGAGGCCGATGTGGTGGTGGGCTACGTCACCTACATCAAGCTCGTGGCCGATCTGCTGGAAGGCAAGGAGGTCATCCGCAAGGGCATGACCGAGGAGTTGGACCGCGCAGTCCATGCCCTGGCCAGCGCCCGCGAGGGCAAGAAGGTGGCCCTCATCTCCAGCGGAGACGCCGGGGTGTATGGCATGGCCGGGCCGACCTATGAGGTGCTGTTCCAGGCCGGCTGGACGCCCGAGTCGGGCGTCCAGGTTGAGGTGGTGCCGGGTGCATCGGCCATCAACGCCTGCGCGGCGCTGGTGGGTGCGCCCCTCACGCACGACTTCTGCTCCATCTCGCTGAGCGACCTGCTCACACCCTGGCCCGTAATCGCGCGGCGGCTGGACGCGGTGGCGGCGTCGGACTTCGTGGTGGCGCTCTACAACCCCAAGAGCGGCCGCCGCACCCAGCAGATCGTGCAGGCACAGGCGCTGTTGCTGCGCCATCGCCGGCCCGACACCCCGGTGGCGGTGGTCAAGTCGGCCTACCGGCGGCGCGAGCGCATCGAGTTCACCACGCTGGACAAGATGAGCGAGTGCGACATCGGCATGCTGACCACGGTACTGATCGGCAACAGCCACACCTTCGTGCAGCACGGCCTGATGGTCACGCCGCGCGGCTACGCCAACAAGTACGACCTGGACGACGGTGGCAGCACCCGCACGGGCGAGAAAGCAGGACGCTCGCTTTCCACCGGCTTGCTGGGTTGGATGGAGAACCTGCGTGCCGACCATGCCGATGGCGCGAGCCTGGCCGCACTGGCGCAGCAGCACCGGCTGCCGGTGGACTACGTTGAAGCCGTGCTCAACACACCCGTCGAGGAAGGGGTGGCCCCTTCGGCGGATGCAGAGGATCAGGCCGAATAAGGCGCTCCTGCGCGCGCACTTCGCCCCTGAGCGGACTATGCCAACCACCACCTGATGCCACCCACGAGATCCGTTCCATGAGCTACATGGTCAAAGAAGTTTTTTATACCCTGCAGGGTGAAGGCGGCAACGTCGGCCGTGCGGCAGTGTTCTGCCGGTTCGCCGGTTGCAATCTCTGGTCCGGGCGGGAAGCCGATCGCGCGAGCGCTCAATGCCAGTTCTGTGACACCGATTTTGTCGGCGTGGACGGCACTGGTGGGGGGAAGTTCGATTCGGCCCAGGCACTGGCGGACCAGGTTTCAGTCCAATGGCCAGCATCGGTGGCGGGGCGCAAGCTGGTCGTGCTGACGGGCGGTGAACCGTTGCTGCAGGTCGATTCCGCGTTGATCGACGCATTGCACCGCGGCGGGTTTGAGATTGCGGTGGAGACCAATGGCACGATCGCTGCGCCTGCAGGGGTGGACTGGCTGTGCGTCAGTCCCAAGGTACGCACATTCCTGAAGATACGTGCGGGCCACGAGCTCAAAGTTGTTGTTCCCCAGCCCGGCATCGACCTGGACGCGTTGATCGAACTGAACTTCGAGCGCCATCTGCTGCAGCCCATGGACGGCCCTGCGTTGAAAGAAAACACCCTCTGGGCCATTGATTACTGTCTGCGTGACCCCCGCTGGCGCCTGACCCTGCAAACCCACAAGATGGTCGGAATCCGATGACATACGAAATTTCGCAAAGTTTCTTCTTTGACGCTGCGCACACCCTTCAGCGCGAGATCGAGACCGAAGCCAGCACGCGTATACATGGGCACACCTACCGAGGCGAGGTCGCGGTGATGGGTGTGGTTGACCCCCACACGGGCATGGTGGTCGATTTGGGGCAGCTGCGTTTGCTGGTGACGCAGGTGCGTGCGCAGTTGGACCACCGGCTGCTGGACGAGGTACCCGGCCTGGGCATTCCGACCCTCGAAAACCTCTGCGCTTTCATCGCCCAGTTTGCGGGGTTGACGGAGTTCCGCTTGAGCCGTGTTTCGGTGTGGCGCGACGGTATCGGGGACCGTTGTGATTTGCGCTTCGCGCGCACTCTTCCTTTCCAAGTCTGATATGCACGAACCCATCAAGCCTCACATCGGCGGCTACAAGCGCCACCTGTTGGTCTGCACCGGTCCACGTTGTACGCAGGATGGCGCCTCGCAGGCCCTGTTCGATAGCCTTGGCAACAAGTTCAAGGCCGCTGGTTTGCACGAGGGCGAGTTGCGTGTGAAGCGCAGCCGCGTGAGTTGCTTTGCCGCCTGCAAGGGCGGGCCGGTGATGTGCGTGCAGCCCGACGGCACCTGGTACTACAACGTCACTGAAGCCAACATGGACCGCATCATCGACCAGCACTTGGTCGGCGGACAAGTGGTGCAAGAGCTGGTGTTTCATCAGGGCCCCGGAGGCGTTGATGCCGAATGAGTCGGACATTAGGGGCTTTGTCTCCATCGTCGGCGCCGGTCCCGGACCGGCCGACCTGATGACTCAACGCGCGCTTGATCGCTTGCAAAGGGCCGACGTGGTTGTGTACGACCGTCTGATCTCACCCGAGGTGCTGGCGCTGATTCCGCAAGGAGCGCAGCGCGTGTTCGCGGGCAAGGCCCTGGGAAATCACGCCATTCCACAAGAGGCAATCCACGCCCTGCTGGTGCAGCACGCCAAGGCGGGCCGGCGAGTGGTGCGGCTCAAGGGTGGAGATCCTTATGTGTTCGGACGTGGCGGTGAGGAAGTGCAAGCCATGCAAGCGCAACGTGTACCGTTCGAGGTCGTACCGGGCATTACAGCCGCGAGCGGTTGCTCGGCAGGAGCGGGCATCCCCCTCACTCACCGCGACCTCGCGGCCAGCTGCGTGTTCCTGCCCGGACATCTGGCCGACGACAAAGCCACGCACGATTGGCGGGCGCTGGCGCGCCCCGGACAAACGCGGGTGTTTTACATGGGAATACAACGTCTAGCCCACATCGCGGAACGGCTGATCGCCCACGGCCTGAGCCCCAACACCCCAGCGGCCGTCGTACGCGACGGCACGCGCTCCACACAAACCGTGGTGGCCTGCAGCCTGCGCCGCCTGGTTGAACAGGCCCCGGCCTACGGCCCCCATCCCGGTTTGCTGATCATTGGCGAGACAGTGCAACTGAGCCCAGACTTCCATGCGGAGTGAAACGCCAACGGCCGAGAAGTCCTACGACAAGGCCGAGAGAGGGAGTGCCAAGGTATCACCTACGCCCTTGACGGTAGGCGCGAAATTATATGCATCATCGTTCCTGAGCGAGAAAGGCAATGAAGACTGCACGACATCGCGGTGCCTGATAGCTTCTCGTGCGGCGCTTCAGCGAGCATCGCACGATCGAACTGATCAGCAGCTATCAACGAGGGGCTGACCGAATTGACCAACAATAAGCACGCATCCAACGCGAACATCCTGTCGCCGTGCGGCATCGAATACTGAGCCCGCCATGCCCGACAAACCTGCCCTTGATCGGACTTTCTCCCCGGCCGAGCGAGACGCTGTTTACCGCGCCATTTTTGAACGGCGCGATATGCGTCACTTCGCAGGGGGAACGGTTGCGCCGGAGCTGATGCGCCGGCTGCTCACCGCCGCTCACCATGCGCCCAGCGTGGGTTTCATGCAGCCCTGGCGTTTTTTGCGGGTGGCGTCGCCGTTGCTGCGGTGCAAGTTGCAGGCATTGGTGGAGCAAGAACGCGTGCAGACTGCGAGAGCGTTGGGTGAGCGGGAAGAGGCTTTCATGCGCCTCAAGGTCGAGGGTGTCAATGACGCGGCCGAGGTCTGGGTGGTCGCGCTCGCAGATGGACGTGAGCAGCATGTGTTTGGTCGCAGGACACTTCCACAGATGGACCTCGCCTCGACCGCCTGCGCGATCCAGAACCTCTGGCTGGCCGCCCGGGCCGAGGGGCTTGGAATGGGTTGGGTTTCGCTGTTTGACCCAATCGCTGTGGCGTGCCTGCTTGGAATGCCCGACGGGGCCGAGCCGATCGCTTTGTTGTGCATCGGTCCCGTGCATGATTTTTACGAGGAACCGATGCTTCAACGGCAGCGGTGGGCCTCGCGTTGCGCGTTGGACGATGTGCTGTTTGAAGACACTTGGGCGCAGCCTCTTGGATCGAAGTCACCAAGCTAGCTAGCGCCCTAGATGTGGATGTTGGCGCTGTTTTTGAATGCCGAGCCCTCGCACGAAATCTTAGACGGCCGCTTCGCCTGCCACGGGCTGCAAACAACATAGCTTTGCCGACTACAGCGAGCGCGGACCGCTTGAAGGCGGCAGAGCCCTGAGCTGCAGCGACTTCTCGCTCGCTTCCTGGAAGCTACCCACGCGCTGCAGCGTGAGCTTGCCGTTCTTCGGGTCGAAGGTCACCAGCATGGAGGCGCTGGCCTGGTCGTCGTTGAGAACGGCCACGTATTCGATCTGCGGTGTGGCCGAGAGCTTGGCCTGCAGTTCGTTGATCTGCTCTCAAGGGAGTGGGTGCCCTGAGTACGGATTGACCGTGTTGCCAGCTGCCACTCTGTTCTGCAAAGCCCATTGAACAGGTTGGGGAGACCAGCGCGTCCGCCTTCGAGAAGATTCCAAGCATTGGGACAGCAGGCTTTCTGACTTAGCCTGTAATGGAATGCGGCCCAGATTTGACGCAGGGCAGTGGTCAGCCTGACCGGCCGACGCTCCGCTATCTATAGCAGCCCGCATTGACCTTTTTCTGAGGAGCAGGCCACTTCAAGGCACCGGCAACACGATGTCAACCCGCCCGCCGCCCAATGAGCCACCTGAAAGCTTCAGCTCCCCATGGTGGCTGGCCACCAGGTCGCTCACCACTGCCAGCCCAACGCCGTGCCCGGGCATTCGCTCGTCCCCCCGCACGTGCAGCTGCAGGATGGACTCGGTGTCGCTGAATCCAGGGCCGTCGTCCTCGATGCGAATGCACAAGGATCCCGGCTCACGCCATATCCGCACCAGGACCTGGGTGCGCGCCCACTTGGCCCCGTTGTCCAGCAGGTTCCCAAGCATCTCGAACAAGTCGCCCTCGTCGATGCGCCAGGTCAGGTCGGCTGGGCACTCGACGCTGAAGTCCAATGCCCTTTCGGCATACACCTTGGCCAGCGCGTCGCGAATGCGCTCCAGGATTGGCGCCACCAGAAGTGGCGGCGCAAAACGCGCGGCGCCCCCGGCGATGGCGCGCCCCAGCTGGTGCTGCACGATGTCATCCATGCGGCTCACCTGCTGGGCTACGGTGGCTGGCAGTTGCGCCGGCTCGGCCATGGCGCTGCGCAGAACAGCAAGCGGAGTCTTCAGGCTGTGAGCGAGAAAGCTCAGCGCGTCGCGATGTCGGGCCTGACGCTTGCGCTCCTGCTCAATCAGGTTGTTCAGGTTGTCCGTGAGGCTGGAGATTTCGGTAGGGTAGCGGCCCTCGATGCGCGATTGCCCGCCATCTTCGATACGCCGGATCTCGCTGGCCACGTGCCGCAGCGGCGCCAGGCCCCACCGCAACAGCCACAGCTGCGCCAGCAACAGCAGCACGGCAGCACCCCCCAGCCAGAGCCAAAGGGTGCGGGTGAAGGCACCGACTTCGCGGTCGAAGGCCGCGCGGTCCTCCAGCACCGTGAGCACCAGCGGTGCCTCACGCTCGGAGGCCTTCCAGGTGACGGCATAGCTGACCGACAGGAAGGACTTGCCGGCCCCATCCACCGTCTCGTTGCGCCATTGACCGGGTTGCTGGCTGCGCCGGAACGGTGGCTGCAGGCCCAGGGTCGAGGCCGACTGCCACTGATCCCTGCGCAGCACGTTGTATATGCCCGCGTACAGGCCGGAACCCGGAAGCGACAGGCGCGGCTCCGCAAACTCTGGCGGCATCACCAGCGCTCCGCCAGCATCGAGTTCGGCAGCGGCCAGCAGCAGGTAGATGGTGCTCTGCAGCCGGCCGAAATAGGCCGCCTGCACGCTTTCGGTATTCGCACGCTGCACCGCCAGCCCCGCGCCGGCCATAAATGCCAGCAGTACCACCGCAGCACCCAGAAGCAGGCGGGTACGAATGGAGTAGCCGGCCTTCATTCGAGGGTGAACCGGTAGCCCCGCCCCCGCACGGTCTCGATCGGGCCGACGCTGCCGTCGGGGTCGAGCTTGCGCCGCAGGCGGCCCACCAGCACCTCCAGAACGTTGCTGTCGCGGTCTTCCCCGTGCGGGTACAGGTAGTCCGACAGCGCCTGCCTGGTGACGATGGCCGGGCGCTGGCGCACCAGGTGCTCGAGCAGGCGGTACTCGAACGCTGTGAGCTCCAGCACCGCGCCGCTGAGCCGCACCGCCTGCGCCGACGGGTCGATGCTGAGGGGGCCAAGCGTCAGCATGTCAGTGGGGGCCCCCAGCGAGCGCCGCAGCAAGGCCTTGAGCCGCGCCGCCAGCTCCGGGTATTCGAAAGGCTTGACCAGGTAGTCGTCGGCCCCGGCTTCCAGGCCCACCACTTTGTCTTGCCAGCTGCCGCGCGCGGTGAGGATCAGAATGGGCAGGGCGCTTCCGGCTTGCCGCAGGCGCTGCACGATGCTCAGCCCGTTCAGCTTGGGCAACCCCAGGTCAACGATGACAAGATCGACCGGGTACTCGCGCGCCAGAAACAGACCCTCTTCGCCGTCCTTGGCCTGGTCGACCCGGTAGTCATCGGCCTCCAGCTGGCGGGCCAAGGTGAGCCGTAGCGCGGCATCGTCCTCGATCAGTAACAAGCGCATTGGTCTGAAGCTGCAGCAGGTTGGCCTTAGCGGGTCTGGCCAGTGACGACGTCAATCTGGATCACGCGGACCTCACCAGCCGGCGTAACCACCTTGATGCGCCATACCGGCTGGCCCGAAGACTCGAGCTTCTCAACGGACAGCACGCGGCCGCCACTGGCCCGCTGGGCCACTGCAGCCGCGTCGTCGCGGCTCAGATCGGCCCAGGCCAGGTTGGATGCCAGCAGCAGGGTGGCGCAGAGTAGTTTGGCAAATGTGTTCATCGGTTGTAAGTATCAAGGTATTCGCGTCCGCCACGTTCATCACGCCTGCCCTGGTATTGGCGTCCACCCTGGTACTCGCTCTCAATCGGAGTGAATGAAACGCGAATCGGCAAGGTGCGGCCTGGGTTCTCGCGGGTCACCGTGCTGTAGACCTGGCCGCGGTACTCGTATTCGACTTGGTAACCCGTGAGGCGGGACTGCACGTCGTTGACAGTGCGGCAGTTCTGCACCTGGCGCTGCTGCGGCTGGGATGCCTGCTGGTAGCCACCACCCCAGTTGTTCTGGTTGGCAAAGTGCTCGGCTGCCAGCGCGCCGACCACGGCACCGAGCGCGGTGGCGGCGTCTCGGCCGCGGCCCTTGCCAACCTGGTTGCCGAGCAAGGCGCCGGCCACACCGCCAACCGCCAGCCCCCCGTAATTGCGCGAAGCCGCCACGGGTTGCTGCTCGGTCACCCACTGGCTGGTGCACTCGTTGCGCGGCACGGAGATGTTCTCGTACCGCGGTTCGACGTTGCGCACGCGGGCAGTGTCGTTGAAGGTCTGGGCTTGGACGCCCGCCGCCAGCAACGTGGTCAGACAAAGAATGGAAGTACGTTTCATGGAAAGCTCCTTGGTTGATGTGAGACGGAGCTTAGGAAGAAGTGGGTGAACCGAAGCTGAACGAAATTGATAAATAGGCTAAATGAGCCCATCCCCTCGAAAAGGTAAAACGAGCGGTTTTCCCCTCTGAAAGAGGATTAGCTTTCAGTCAAAAAGATCCCCTTGCCCCGGCTGCGTGGCGTTGCTCCAGAACACCGAGTCGGCATATTGTGCCGCCAAGGCATCCAGATCAATATCCCGCTCATCGTCGCTGAACTCGAACGACCCGAACATGTTCACGTGCTGCCACGCCACTGGCGACATGCCCTGGATGAACGCGATGGCGTCCAGATCGCCGGCCGCCACCTTCTGTTCGTACACCTTGGACAGCAAGGCCGTGTTGTAGTAAATGACCGCGTTGGCAATCAGCCGCGCGCAATCGTTCCAGACCTGCTGCTCGGTTTCAGTCTGTACCTTGAACTTCCCGCCATTGATGAAGGACACCGCCCGGCGGAACCGGTGATAGGCCTCGCCCCGATTGAGAGCCTTTTGCACGCTCTGGCGCAGTTCGACATCGTCAATGAAGTCCAGAATATAGATGGTGCGAAGGATGTTGTCCAACTCCCACAGGGCCTTTTTGGTGTTGTTTTGCCGGGCGTAGCTGCTGAGTTTGCGTACCACGGTGGCCTGGGTCGTGTCTTTTTGCGCAAGGGATGCCAAGATACGCTGGATATTGGGCCATTCGCTGATGATCAACTCTTCGTTGGCCCTATTGGTTGGCCGAATCAGCATGTCGGCCGGATACTGACTTGGCAGCTTGAACCCGACCAAGGCCGCGGTTTTCTTTTGCACGGTCTTATAGCGCGGGGCAAAGCTGTAGCCGCTGGCATATAGGCACAAATAATTGACCTGGTTGGTGCCATGCGTATCGGTCGAGTGGCGCGTTGGCTTGATCTCCGACGTGTTGTTGTAGAGCAGATCGAATACGAAATGGCTCTCATGCTCGTGCGTACCGATGATCTTGGCGTTGATGGGCACGTGGTTGGCAACCACGGTGCACGCGCTCACCCCCTTGTCCCAGCCGAAATACTTGGGCGAATAGCGGGAGTTGAAGGTGTTGATCTGGGTTTCAAAGCGCTGACCGTCGCTGCTGGAATGCAGCTCGTCGCGGATGTTGAAGAGCTTGAAAGCCGGCAGCGCCGCCGTGGCATTGCTGATGGCGTCATTGGCCGCGTGTACGGTTTCCGGCCGCAGATAACTTCTGGCAGTGGTGATCAGGGATGCATGGCTCAAGCCGGAGACCTCGGCCATCTTGCCCAATCCCATGTTGGTACCGTAGGCCACCACGCAAGCCAGGATCTGGCGCAGATCCGGCGCGTGCTTGACGGATCGATTCAGAACATGTTCGAAGGCATCCAGAAAATGCGTCTCTTTGTTCACGAAGCGCAACAGGTCGGCAACAGGGATTCCGGGCAGCTGGCTGTAGAACGGGGTATTACTGGTCTCTGGCGCAGTTGGGTAAATCAGGGACCAACGCTTCTTATCACCTTGGCCCACGACCTTGATGTTGGTGTTGACGCAGGCGGCCACACGCTGATTGACGGTTACCAGGCGGTCTTCGAGTTTGGCGCGCAAAGTCGCCAGCGTCTCTTCGATGGGCGTGGTCAAGAAGGGCTGTCCGATTTCAGCGAGCACGGCGTCTTTGTGCGCCCAGCGGGCATCGCTGATCAGGTCATCTTCAAACTGGCGAAATTCGTTGCTGTGATGGACATACAAGTCCCCGGATTCCAGTGCATTGCGCAACAGCCGGTAGACCAGAAATTCGTATCGATCGACATCCAGGGTTTTGCGTTTCTCCCCGTCTTCGATAGACTCGACATACAGGTGCTTTTTGAGAGCCGGTGGGATCACGGTCTCAGGAAACTTTGAGGAATCTGCCTGGCGCAGTGACTTGCTCCGGCGCAACAGGTCTTGCATCATGGCGATCGCGGTGACCAAAGGGGCGTTCTCCAAGCGACCGGCAAAATCGATATCGCAAAAGAGGTGTCGCAAGTTGCGTTTGATGGTTGGCGACAGCATGGTGAAGTAAGTCCACTCGTAGTCCAGCTTGTCAAAGGCCACATTGCGCAGGAAGTTGGACACCGATGGAAAGGCAGCCGGCTCCAGCAAGCCGAACGCGCGCTCTTTGACCGTCGAAAACGGGCAATCACTTGCGATTGACTCATCCACAAAGAGGCCCAACACCTCACCGGCAGCTTTCAAATTACTGTTGGCCTCGTCGGAGGCCTGCTGCATGGCCACTTTCGCCGCCAGTTTGGCGTGCTTATCAAATTGCCCGACCAGGTGGATGAACGCTTCAATCAGGTTGTCGTTGATTTGGCGGAACCGGTGGAAGGCAAAGCACAATAGATACAGACGTACCGTGGAGATATCCATGCGGCGCAGCTTGTAAATCGTGTAGAACTGGACCAGCCCGGCGTAATACTTGATGCTCTCCCTGGACAGGGTGGCATCCATCAAAAATGTTTGGGCGAAGGCATGCAAGGGGGCCAGTTGTTTGCGCCGACCGACCTCCTGGCGCAGCTCCTTGTTGCTGAAATCACTCGCCTCGTGTTTCAGGACATTGATCAGATGGATTTTGTCGTCCGCATGCAGCAGGGTATTGAGCGATTGCTGCAGGTCGGCGGGCAAGGTGGCATCCAGCTTTCGGGTAACACGCTTGCGCTCGTCGGTGACAGCCTGGCTTACAAGGTCCTGCAAAGACGTGTATCCCGGTGCCACGATGCGCTGGCTTGAGAGATGCTCCAGCACCTCACGCAAAATGAATTTCGGCTGGGTTGACAACATCGCCGCCCGCTGCGCGAAAGCAAACAGCGCTTGCCTCCCCTCGCTCCCACACAGGCGATAGTCCAACAGCTCAAGAATGATTCGTTGTTGGGCCAGCCGGGTGGGCTTTGATAAAGATCTCACCTCGACCATAAGCCTGCCTGGAAAATAGCGCGTCAGAATGTGATCAATGTCGGGCCGAACATGGTCAAGACTGACAACGAAGAACTGTGCCTTGGCCTTGAAGTAGCCCAGTTGCAGTACGAGATGAACGCCCGCCGTGATTGTGCGTGCAGCATCGATGGTCTCTCGCTCTTCGGGACTCAAATCAAAATGGATTTGGCGTTCACCCTCGGTGAAGTGCGGCAAGCCATACAGGCTGTCAACTTCTTCGGTTGACAGAATGGAAAGGCGCCGAGAGGCTTCGGATTTATTGCTTGGCAAGGCTGACGTGCTCCGACGGCTGGCTCAGTCGCACGCTGAGCTCATAAAAGTGAAATGGGGATGAAGGGGCGCTTGCCGACGCCGGCAGCCAGGAGTTGTTCATTCTCGGTCGGCGTGTAAAGCTCCGCCAGCTCACGCGGTGTCGGATCGGTTTCAGGCCGGGATAGGTCGTCTCATGGAGCGTGGTCATTCGCGGGGACTACCCCGCCCGGCGGCTTTGCTACCCATCGCTTCAGTCCCAGTAGGTGTCGGTGGCGGGTTCGTGAAACGCGGTTTCCAGCAGGCACTGGTTGTCCTCGGCGATGCGGTACATGTCATCAAGCAGCGTGGCGATCACCTCGTCCAGCAAGTCGCGAGACAGATAGGGAACTGCCAGCTCGTAGAGCGTCCCCTCGGTGTTCAGGCGTTGCATGGCAAAACGCTCGAAGCAGGTCTGCTCGATCAGCCGGTGGCCACGGGCCAGACCGCGCGACTGCTTGCTGGAGCGGGCCAGCACCATCGTGACGCGCAGGACCGCCACGGGCGTCGTTCCTTCTGCCAGCAGGCGGGGGCCTTCGACCTGTTCGGTCAGCAACAACAAAGGCGGCGGTGGCTGCGGAACTGCCGGGACCAGGGCTGTCAGACCCTGCTCGAACCGGGCTTGCAGGTTTGAATCCGACGCATCAAGGTAACGCATAGCCGATTTGACGTCCTTCCAGCCGACGTATTCCATCAGTTCCTTGATGTCCCAGCCGCTGGCGCGGGCCCAGCCGGCAAAGCCGCGGCGCATGGAGTGGCTGCTGTATTCCTCGGGGGCCACGACGCCAGCCTCCGAAAGCAGGTTCCGCAGCAAAGCAATCAGGCTGTGGGCATGCAGGGCGTCCTCGGCGACATGTCCCCAGCGGTTGATCTTGCGGAACACCGGACCCTCGGTCAAGCCGGCCAGGCTGACCCAGGCATTGAAGGCGATCACGGGGCACAAACGGGACAGAGCCGGGCATTTGAAGACCCGGCCCTGCAGCTGCCTGTCGCCTTTGCTGCGGCCCAGGTAGCAGGTCAGGCCCTCGCCGGGCTTGACCTCGACGTTTTCGACGCGCAGGTTGACCAGCTCGTCAGAGCGAAAGCCACGCCAGAACCCCAGCAGTAACACGCTGCGGTTACGGGTGTGGCGAAGCAAGGCCTGAGCGTCGCCCATCTGCGCGGCGTTGCTGATCGCGGTATCGAGCCATTGAGCGACCCGCTCGAGGACCGCCAGTTCCAGCGGGCGAGCACGCTTTTCTGGCACGGCGTGAACCGAACGAATGCCCTTGAGGACCTGGCGCACCAAGACTGATTTGCTGGGATCAGGAAAGCCTTGGTCTGTATGCCAGCGGGACAGCGCCGCCAGCCGCTGGCGCAGCGTGTTGATGGCCAGGGTAGTCGCATGGTCGGCCAAGTAGCGGGCGATAGCATCGGCAGTGGAAGGCAGCAAGCCTTTCCATTCGATTTCAAAATGGCGTATGGCCGAAGCATAGCTCCGGCGCGTGTTCTCACGCTCGGCAGCCTCAATGTACTGGGCAAGGCGGGTCATGTCACTGTCGTTACGGCGGGCTTCTTTGATCGGTCTGAAGGCAGGGATGCTGGACGCCGCAGTAAGCGGCGCCGGGGGTTCTCAGCGAGAGAACACGATTTGGGATAAATCTGGAACGTCTGTCAGCATCGCACCTAGGGCAATGCTGATCAAGATCCCGTGCAATGTGGGTGACGTTGTCGCCGGGTGGCTTCACCGCTTCACGTTTGAATTCGCCCGTGAGGCTCCTTCTCATCTTCGTCATCTCTCTCCTGAGCACATCATGTCATTGGATATGTCCGAAGAACGGGAAGGAGCCCAGTAAGACTAGCGCCATTGCTTGCTGGTGGAGACTTCATGCTTGCACCTCAGGCGCAGAACGCATCATGCCCAGGCGCTCCAGCAAGGCGACATCGGCGCCTGTGTCGGGGTTGCCGGTGGTCAGCAGCTTGTCGCCGTAAAAGATCGAATTGGCGCCGGCGAGGAAACACAGTGCCTGCACCGCATCGCCCATCTGCTGGCGGCCCGCCGACAGGCGCACACGTGCCTTGGGCATGGTGATGCGCGCGACGGCAATCGTGCGCACGAATTCAAACGGGTCCAGGTCTTCCTGGCCGGCCAGCGGCGTGCCCTCGACCTTCACCAGGTTGTTGATCGGCACTGATTCGGGGTAGGGCGACAGGTTCGCGAGTTCGGCCACCAGGCCGGCGCGCTGGCGCCGGCTTTCGCCCATGCCGACGATGCCGCCGCAGCAGACCTTGACGCCTGCACTGCGCACGCGCGCCAGCGTGTCGAGCCGGTCCTGGTAGTCGCGCGTGGTGATGATGTCGCCGTAGAAGTCGGGCGCGCTGTCGAGGTTGTGGTTGTAGTAATCCAGCCCGGCGCCCTGCAGGGTTTGCGCATGGCCGTCTTCCAGCATGCCCAGGGTGGCGCAGGTTTCCAGCCCGAGCGCCTTGACCGTGCGCACCAGCTCGGCCACTTTTTCAATATCACGGTCTTTCGGCGCGCGCCAGGCGGCACCCATGCAGAAACGGGTGGCGCCGGCGTCCTTGGCGCGCTGCGCAGCGATTTTCACCTCATGCGGCTCCATCAGCTTGGTGGCTTCCACGCCGGTGTCAAAGCGTGCCGCCTGCGGGCAATAGTTGCAGTCTTCCGGGCAGCCGCCGGTTTTGACCGACAGCAGCGTGGCGAATTCAACGCGTGAAGGGTCGAAGTTTTCACGGTGCACGGTTTGGGCCTGGTGCATCAGTTCTGGAAAAGGCAGGTCAAACAAGGCCTCGATGGCATCAACACTCCAGCGGGCCTCGGGGCGGGCCGGGACGCTCTGGCGCGGGCGGTGCAGGGTGACGGGTTGTTCAAAAACGCTGGACATGTCGTTGTTCCTTGAAGCGATACACATTTCGTATCTGGTATCTAGGTTGCGGGATGCTGCTGCAATCTGAATGGCGTTGAAAGGGTGTGAAGTCTGGCCGAGCGCATCCGCTGGCTGCCGGGCGACGGCCAGTTCACTCAAGGCCTGGACCAATTCGTCGATATCGGCCTCTGTGTGGGCTGCCGACAGCGCGATACGCAGCCGCGCTGTGCCGTCGGGCACGGTGGGCGGGCGAATCGCTGGAACCCACAGACCGCGTTCGCGCAGGCCCTCCATGACGGCCAACGCTTCATCATTGCGGCCAATCAGCAGCGGCTGAATGGCCGTGAGCGAGGCGCCGAGCTGCCAGGCGCTACCTTGCAGGCGCTCGGCAAGGCCGTGTCGCAGACGCGTGATGAGCTGGATCAGATGGGCTCGCCGCCATTCGTCTTGCTCTATCAATTGCAGACTGGTGAGCAAAGCGCTGGCCAGCAGCGCAGGCGCGGCGGTAGCAAAAATATAGCTGCGCGTTTTTTGCAGCAGCCATTCGACCAGGGCATCGCTGCCCGCCACAAAGGCTCCCGCCACGCCGGCTGCCTTGCCCAGTGTGGCCATATAAAGTACGCGCGGCGAGGCGCTTGCCCCGCTCAGCCCGAAGTGGGCCAGGCAACCACGACCTTGCGGACCCAGCACGCCAAAACCGTGCGCATCATCCAGCAGCAGCAACGCGTCGTGGCGCTCGCAAAGTGCCAGCAGGGCCGGAACGTCGGCGAGATCACCGTCCATGCTGAACACCGCGTCGCTGATGACCAGTTTTCGTCGAGCCGGACTCTGCGTCAGCGCTTCGTCCAGCGCTGTGAGGTCGGCGTGTGCGTAACGGTGAATCTGTGCACGCGAGAGCCGCGCGCCGTCGATCAGGCAGGCATGGTTGAGTGCGTCGGAAAAAATAGCATCGCCCTGGCCCACCAATGCGGGGATGATGCCGATGTTGGTGGCGTAACCGGCATAGAAGTACAGCGCGCGGGGCAGACCGACAAAAGCAGCCAGTGCCTGCTCCAATGCCTCGTTGGCAGCGCTGTGGCCGCTGACCAACGGCGAAGACGCCGCCCCCACGCCAAAACGCTGCGCCCCCGTGCAGGCTGCTTCTATGAGCGCCGGATGGTTGGCCAAGCCCAGGTAGTCGTTGCTGCAAAACGCCAGCATGCTCTGGCCATCGACCTGCAGGCGGGCGCCGCTTTCCGGCAGCACCACGCGCCGGCGGCGGCGCAGGTGGCTTTCGTCCAGCGCAGCCAAACGTGCAGGAAATTCGTCAAGCCAGGAAGAGGTCTGCGGAGAACAAGTGCTTATCGCCATGCCAGGGGGAGCTCCATCGTGATTGTTCGGGCATCAGGCACGCACTGCCAGGCCAAGCGGGCCAGCAAAGGCGCGTTCAGGTGTTGCTGCAAAAAGCTGATGTTGTCGTCTTGCGCCAGCATGGCCGGATCGACGTGGTTGGCAACCCAGCCGGCCAGGCTCAAGCCGCGCGCGCGTATGGCCTCGAGCGTCAATAACGCGTGGTTCAGGCAGCCCAGCCGCAGGCCGACGACCAGAACCACCGGCAGGCCCAGTGCCTGGGCCAGGTCCGCGCCGGTCTCGCTTGCCGAGAGTGGTACCAGAAAGCCTCCCGCGCCTTCCACCACCACCGCATCGGCCAGCTGCAACAGCTGCCGGTGGCAGGCGACGATGTGGGCAATGTCAATGGTGCGGGCGGCCCGGGCGGCGGCTACATGCGGCGACACCGCGTCGGGCAGCAGCACCGGGTTGTCCAGCGCTGCGGGCACTGCGAGGGTGGAGGCCGCGCGCAGCGCCAGCACGTCTTCGTTGACTTCGCTGCGGTGGATCAGCGTGGTCCCTGCTGCTACCGGCTTCATGCCGACGACGTGCTTGTGGTGGCGTGCCAGTGCATGCAGCAGCGCCGTGCTGACCAGGGTTTTGCCGACACCGGTATCGGTGCCGGTGACAAAGCAGGAGATGGTGCGTTGCCCGGTCATCGCCAGCTTGTTTCTTCAGCCAGCGTGGCCTGCAGTGCGGCAAGCGCACCGCGCGCCAGGTGCGTGCCGCTTTCTTCGTCGATCACGTAGGGCGGCATGGCGTAAATGGTGCGGCCTATAGGGCGAAGCAGAACGCCGTGCGCCATTGCGTGCTGGTGGTAACGCTGCGCAAAGTGAGGCAGCGAGGTGTCCACATCCCAGGCCCAGATCATCCCCAGGTGGCGCGCGTGCCGGATGCGTGGATGGCTGCTCAGAGGGGCAAAAGACTGATCCAGCGTCCGGGCCAGAACAAGGTTGTTGGCCAGCACATCGGTTTGCGCAAACAGCGCCAGGGTTGCCAGCGCGGCCCGGCAGGCCAGCGGATTGCCGGTGTAGGAGTGTGAATGCAGAAAGCCGCGCGCCACTTCGTCGTCGTAAAAGGCCTCGTACACCGCGTCGGTGGTCAAAACTGCGGACAGAGGCAGTGTGCCGCCGGTCAGACCTTTTGACAGGCAAATGAAGTCGGGCAGGATGCCTGCCTGCTGGTGCGCGAACATGGTGCCGGTACGGCCAAAGCCTGTGGCAATTTCATCCACCACCAGATGAACCTCGTAGCGATCACACAGCGCGCGAATCCGGCGCAGGTAGCTTGCGTCGTGCATGGCCATGCCGGCTGCGCATTGCACAAGGGGTTCAACGATCAGCGCCGCGGTTTCCTGGTGGTGTTCATCCAGCCAGGCCTCCAGCGCGGCGGCGGCGCGCTGCGCCACGTCGGCGGCGCTTTCGCCGGACTGGGCGGCGCGTGCATCCGGGCTGGGTACGGTGGCGGCCAGCCGCACCAGTGGTGCATAGGCTTCGCGGAAGATGGCGATGTCGGTCACGGCCAGCGCGCCCACGGTTTCTCCGTGGTAGCCCCCGGACAGGCCTACAAAACGGCACTTGCCGGGGCGTCCGGTGTTGCGCCAGTAGTGCGCGCTCATCTTCAGCGCAATCTCGGTTGCCGAGGCGCCGTCGCTGCCATAAAAGGCATGGCCCAGTCCGGTCAGCGCGGCCAGTTGTTCTGACAGCTCCACCACCGGCTGGTGTGTGAAGCCTGCCAGCATGACGTGGTCGAGTCGGCCCAGCTGGTCCACCAGGGCCGCCTGAATGGCCGGATGGTTGTGCCCGAACAGGTTGACCCACCATGAACTGATGCCGTCCAGGTAACGATTGCCTTCAAAGTCATGCAGCCAGACACCTTCGGCACGTGACACAGGTACCAGGGGCACGGCTTGCGAGGCGTGCTGCTTCATCTGCGTGCAGGGGTGCCACACATGCCGCAGGCTGCGCTGGCTCATGGTCTGGTTGTCCATTGCGTTCGCCGGGAAGTCAGGAGAAAGACGGTTTCAGCGGACCTGCACCGGAATGCCGGAGCGCGCGTCCTTGATGCGGTTGCTCTCGTCGACAAACACCAGCTTAGGCTCGAAGCTCGCTACCCGGTCGGCTGGCAGCTGGCCAAAAGCCGCAATGATGATCAGGTCGCCAACAGCGGCCTGGCGTGCCGCCGAACCGTTGACCGAGATGGTGCCGCTACCGCGCTGCGCCCGTATGGCGTAAGTCACAAAACGCGCGCCGTTGTTGATGTTCCAGATGTGGATCTGCTCGAACTCGGCAATGCCCGAAGCATCCAGCAAGTCGTCGTCAATGGCGCATGAACCCTCGTAATGCAGTTCGCACTGGGTGACAGTGGCACGGTGGATTTTTCCAGCTAAAAGGGTACGTTGCATAGCGTCTCCAGCCTCGAGGCTTGGTGAGAGTGTGGGCTTGGAAAAACGGGGCTTCCTTCGTCCGCGCAGGTATCGAAATGTTCCGAAGATGTGGCCAATACCTCACTGAGGTGTTGACTGGCTAGCAGGGGATCGGCGGCAGTCAGGTCAACTTACTGCGTCGGTACGAACCGAGTCAAGTCCACGGCTTTGGGTGCTGTCCATCCCAGATATCCGACCACAATGTGCCAGCAGGACCTCGGAACGGATTCTAGTACAGCCGGCTGAGGGCTCACCCTCTCTCCTATTCCTCCGATAGCGTGCTAACCACAGGATAGTTCGCGAAGCAGCTATGCTTGCCGCCAACATTTGTATGAGACAACGAAAAAAATGAATAGTCTGCACTTTTGCGATGCCATCATGGCACTTCCTGCGCACGCCGATGCAGGCCGGGCGCTAGACGAAGACCTCGGGACAGGAGACTTGACTGCCGGCCTGGTGGACCCAGTGCAACGCAGCCAGGCCCGCGTGCTGGCGCGTGAAGCTGCAGTGATTTGCGGTCGGCCCTGGGTGGAGGCGACTTTGCAGCGACTGGACCCGCAGGCCGACCTGGTCTGGCATGTGCGTGATGGCCAGTCCTGCAGTGCCAACCAGGTCATTCTGGAAATCCAGGGAAATTCGCGCGCGCTGCTCAGCGGCGAGCGCACCTTGCTTAATTTCCTGCAGTTGCTCAGCGCCGTGGCCACGCAGACGGCGGCCTATGTGCGGGCCGTGCAGGCGGTAGCGGGCAACCGGGCCCGCATTGTGGACACCCGCAAAACCCTGCCCGGTTTGCGGCTGGCCCAAAAATACGCGGTGCGCTGCGGCGGCGGCAGCAACCACCGCATCGGCCTGTACGACGCGGTGCTGATCAAGGAAAACCATATCGCGGCCGCCGGTGGCGTCACGGCTGTTTTGCAGCGTGCTGCCGACGTGGCGGCCCGGGCAACTTTTGTCGAGATCGAGGTCGAGACCCTGACCCAACTGGAAGAAGCGCTCGCTGCCGGTGCCCAAATGGTTTTGCTCGACAACATGGACCTGGCGCAGCTCCGCGAGGCGGTGCGTATCACGGCGGGCCGGGCGATTCTGGAAGTGTCGGGCGGCGTCGGGTTGGACACGGTGGCCGGCATTGCCGCCACCGGGGTGGACCGCATTTCCATCGGAGCCCTGACCAAAGACATCAAGGCGATTGATTTTTCCATGCGGTTTACGCAGCTGTGAGGCCCGCCATGAGTGACGCCGCAACCACTGTCCAGTCCCTGGTGCGCATTGACTACGAGCAGCCCTCCTGCCCGACGCGCCATGCCTGGGCGCGCGTGCCGGTGGAGCCGGCGCAGGATGAACGCGCTGTGCTCAAGGACCGGATTCGCCGCCTGCTGAAGGAGCGCAACGCTGTCATGGTGTCGCACTACTACGTGCATCCCGACCTGCAGGACCTGGCCGAGGAAACCGGCGGGCTGGTCAGCGATTCGCTGGAAATGGCGCGTTTCGGGCGTGACCATGCGGCAACCACATTGGTGGTATCAGGCGTGCGTTTCATGGGTGAGACCGCGAAAATTCTCTCACCGGAAAAACGCGTGCTGATGCCCGACGTCGACGCCACCTGCTCGCTGGATCTCGGTTGCCCGGTGGACGAGTTCAGCGCCTTCTGCGATGCCCACCCCGACCGCACCGTGGTGGTTTATGCCAACACCAGCGCCGCGGTAAAAGCACGTGCCGACTGGCTGGTGACCTCCAGCTGCGCGCTGGACATCGTCAGGGCATTGAAGGAGCAGGGCCAGAAAATTCTGTGGGCACCCGACCGGCACCTGGGCGACTACATCCAGCGTGAAACCGGCGCCGACATGTTGATGTGGAACGGCAGCTGCATCGTGCATGACGAGTTCAAGTCCTTTGAACTGGAGGCGCTGAAGAAGGAACACCCGAAAGCGAAGGTACTGGTGCATCCGGAATCACCGGCGGACGTGATCGCGCTCGCCGACGCGGTGGGTTCGACCTCGGGCATCCTCAAGGCGGCGAGCGAGATGGATGCCCGCGAATTCATAGTCGCCACCGACAACGGCATGATGCACAAGCTGCGCACGCTGAACCCCGGCAAGGTGTTTATCGAAGCCCCGACAGCCGGTGACAGCGCCACCTGCAAAAGCTGCGCGCATTGCCCCTGGATGGCGATGAACGGCCTGGCCGGCCTGGCGCAGGTGTTGCAGACCTTGAGTCCGGAAGTGAACGTGGACCCTGCCCTGGGCGTGCGGGCCCGCCTGCCAATAGACCGCATGCTGGCGTTCACCGCGGCGCAGCGCGCCGGGCGGCCGGTGGGCGGGCTGGTGCCGCGCATCGGTGCGGCCTGATGCCTGCCTCGTCGGCGCGCATCGATTTTTCCGACCCCTACCTGCCGGACGGGCCGCGCCTGCGGCACGTGTTTAGTCGCCCTCGCCAAATACTGGCAGCGCATGAAGCTGCGCAGGTGCGGCCGGTGCTTGATGCCGTGCAAGCCGCAGCCGCACAAGGTTTCTGGTGCGTGGGCTATCTTCGCTACGAAGCCGCACCGGCCTTTGACGCGGCGCTGGCCGTGCATGCGGCGCAAGGTCCATTGGCCTGGTTTGCGGTTTATGACGAAGCATTGCCCTGGCCAGTGGACAACAATGATACTGACTCCGCGCAGGTGCAATGGCAGGCCGCCTGCTCGCGTGCCGTGTTTGACGCCGCGCTGGACAGCATTCACCGGGCCATCGTGGCCGGTGCGCTGTACCAGGTGAATTTCACCGCGCCCCTGCACGGCGTTTTACGCGGCGAGCCGGAGGACGGCGCGGCATCGGCCCTGTTTGCCGCGCTGCAGCGCGCCCAGCCGGGAGGCTACGCAGCCTTTCTCGACACCGGCGATGAGCAACTGCTCTCGGTGTCACCCGAGCTTTTTTTTGACTGGCACAACGGCTGCATCCTGACCCGGCCCATGAAAGGCACCGCGCCGCGTGGCGCCACACCCGCCGAAGACGCGGCACGGGCGCTGGCCCTGCGCACGTCGGCCAAGGAGCGCGCCGAAAACGTGATGATCGTGGACCTGCTGCGCAACGACCTGTCGCGCGTCGCCGAGCCGTTCAGCGTGCAGGTCCCGCGCCTGTTCCATACCGAAGCTTTGCCCACTGTGTGGCAGATGACGTCGGATGTGGTGGCAAGCACGCGCGCCGGTTGTTCACTGGCCGACGTGTTTGCGGCGCTGTTCCCCTGTGGCTCGGTCACCGGGGCGCCCAAGGTCAGCGCCATGCAGATGATCCAGGCGCTGGAGCCCGAGCCGCGCGGTGTTTATTGCGGCGCTTTCGGCGTGGTGTATCCGGGTGAAAAAGGAATACGCGCCACCTTCAATGTGCCCATTCGCACCGTGACCTTGCGCGGCAGCGCGGCAACCTGCGGCATTGGCAGCGGCATCACTTCCGGTGCCTTGGCCGGGGCAGAATGGCAGGAGTGGCGCCACAAGCGCGCCTTTGTGGAGCGCGCGAGCATGCCGTTTGAATTACTGGAAACCCTGGCACTGGAAGACGGTCAATTGCGCGATGCACCGGCGCATCTGGCGCGCATGGCGGCAGCAGCAGCCCACTTCGCTTACCCCTGGTCGCTGCAGCAGGTGCAGCAGTGCCTGCAGCAGCTGGTGCAGACTCACGAGAAGGGCGTCTGGCGCGTGCGATTGCTGCTGGATTCCAGGGGGCAGGCGCGGGCCGAGGCCTTTGTCTTGCCGCCATCGCCGCAGCGCGTGCGGCTACAGCTGGCCGGTCGAGCCCTGGACGACGCGCACAGCGAGTTCGTGCGTTTCAAGACCACACGGCGCGCCCATTACGACGCCTTCATGCCGGCGGAGGAAGGCATCTTCGACACCCTGCTGTGGAACGCTGAAGGTGAAATCACCGAATGCACGCGCGGCAACATCGCGCTGCTGCTCGATGGCCGCTGGCTGACCCCGTCGCTCGATTGCGGCCTGCTGGGCGGTATCGGCCGCGCAAACGCGCTGCGAGCTGGCCGGCTCAGCGAAGGCGTTGTGCGCCTGGAAGACCTGCCGGGGGTGCAGGCGGTGGCGTTTGTGAACAGCCTGCGCGGTTGGCTGGACGCAGACCTGGAGCCGCGCCGCGGGTGACAGTCAGGGCTCAGGCCCCGGGCGGCACCAGCACGGTAGGCACGGCCACCGCATCGGTCTGCGGGTAGTCACGGCTGAAGTGCAGGCCGCGGCTTTCGTGGCGTGACTGCGCCGAACGCACGATCAGCTCGGCCACCTGGACCAGGTTGCGCAGCTCCAGCAGGTCGCGCGTGACGCGGAAGTGGGCGTAAAACTCGTCAATTTCCGACTGCAGCAGTGCGATGCGGTGCGCGGCGCGCTCCAGCCGCTTGTTGGTGCGGACTATGCCCACGTAATTCCACATCAGCCGGCGCAGCTCGTCCCAGTTGTGGGCAATCACCACCTGCTCGTCGGCATCGGTCACCTGGCTCTCGTCCCAGGCGGGCAACGAAACTTTGGAGTCATTTTTGCCTCCGGCCCTTATGGAGCGGGCGTGAGCAGCTTCCGATTTGATAGCACTCGCGACTTCCTGCGCGAACACCACACACTCCACCAGCGAGTTGCTGGCCAGCCGGTTGGCGCCGTGCAGGCCGGTGCAGGCGGTTTCGCCCGCGGCGTAAAGGTTGGCGATGTCGGTGCGGCCGGCCAGGTCGGTCAGCACGCCGCCGCAGGTGTAGTGGGCGGCCGGCACCACGGGAATCGGCTGGCGCGCGATGTCGATGCCGAGCGCCAAGCAGCGTGCGTGGATGGTCGGGAAGTGTTCGCGCACAAAGGCCTCGCCCTTGTGCGAGATGTCCAGGTAGACGCAGTCCACACCGTGTTTTTTCATCTCGAAATCAATCGCGCGAGCCACCACATCGCGCGGGGCCAGCTCGGCGCGTTCATCGTGTTCCGGCATGAAGCGGGCACCGCCTGCCGATTCCGGCAGGCGCAATAAGCCGCCTTCGCCGCGCACCGCTTCGCTGATCAGGAAGGACTTGGCTTCGGGGTGGTACAGGCAGGTCGGGTGGAACTGGATGAACTCCATGTTACCGATGCGGCAGCCGGCACGCCAGGCGGCGGCAATGCCGTCGCCGGTGGCAGTGTCGGGGTTGCTGGTATAGAGGTAGACCTTGCCGGCGCCGCCGGTGGCCAGCAGGACATCACGTGCGGCAAAGGTATGCACCGTGCCGCCGCTGCCGGTTCCCTCGTCGCGGCTGTCCAGCGCATAAAGGCCCACGCAGCGCGGCCTGCCCGTGGCGGTGTCGTTCTGGACGATCAGGTCGACGAGCGTGGTCTGTTCAAACACGTCGATGGCAGGGTGCGCCCGCACGGCCGCAATCAGGCTTTCCTGCACGACGGCACCTGTGGCGTCGGTCGCGTGCACGATGCGCCTGTGGCTGTGCCCGCCTTCGCGGGTGAGGTGCAGCGCCGGTGCGACACCCGGCTCCTGTGTGAAAGCCACACCCTGGGCCTGCAGCCAGGCAATCGCTGCCGGCGCGCCTTCCACCACCTGCGCGGTGGCCGCTTTGTCGGACAGCCAGGCGCCCGCGACCTGCGTATCGGCAATGTGGGCTGCAAAACTGTCGCCTTCCTCGCCACGCTCCAGCACGGCCGCAATGCCGCCCTGGGCCCAGCCGCTGGATCCGTCGGCGAGAGACCCCTTCGTCAGGATGGCGATGCGAAACCGCGCGTGGCCGGATGAACCGGCTTCCTGGTCTTCCAGCAGCTTCACCGGGCAGCGCATAGTGCGTCTGCTCGTACATCGGAAACACGGTCACGTAGCCTGGCACCGGGTACTTGCCCTTGGCCAAGTGAGGGAAGACGACCATGACCAGATCCGGGTTCGGCACTCTTGCGAAGCGCTGCTGCATCGGCTGCAAAGGCGTCCAGTACGCGCTCTCGCGAGCGTCGTCCGCGCTCAACGGGCGCGCGGCACTATTGCCGTGCAGCCGCTCGCGCACGTCGGTGGCATCGGTGGCCGCGCTGGCCTGGCCCCGGTAGACCTGGCTGACGGTGGGACTTCCCTGGGTGACCTCATTGAGCGGCGATTCGCGAGGACCGGCCACGCTGCATGCGCTGAGCGCCACAGCGCAGACAAGGACCAACAGGGTGGTTGCTGATTGGTGGTCATTCCAGGCCATAAAAACCTCCTCTTGCGGTGTTGGGGGATGTTTGGGTGCGATGAGCAATGCGACGCGCACCCACGGTCTTGTCGATTTGCAGCTCCTGATCGAGGTGCACGACCAGCTCGTGACCCGCAGGCGTGACCACGGCATCAAAGGAGTTCTTGAGGCGGCTGAGCAACCAGGTAGTGAACTCATCCGTTGCGCCCGAGACTGCCTGACCCATCACGTAGCGGTCGGTGTCCATGATCTGGGTAGTGGTCGAACCATCGCCGCGTTGGGTGACGAGGCGTGCGGCATCGGCGAAGGCCTGCGAGGCCACGCCCAAGGTCTTTGCACCAACGATGTCGGTCAGATAGGCGGGCGCGTTGGTCACGAACTTGCCCATGATGCAGGGGTTGCCGTGGCGGTCTGAGATGAAGCCCAGATCGCCAGATGCGCCTGATCCTCCACCGCTTCTGCCGCGTGAGGATACGGTGCGAATGGTGCCGTCGTTGAAAACAAACGTGGCCGAGCGGATCTTGCCTTCGGAGCAACTCAGTGCCATATCACCAATGGCGACGCCCGTGACGATCATGCCGGCCAGATCGTCGGGCAGTTCCCATCCATTGGCAGCCAGATTCTCACGGCCGACGATGGCCTTGAACTGCATGGGATCGGTCACCCGCCCATCGATGGGGACCCGACCGATGATGCTTGTCATCGCCGTGACCCCAACCAGCGTGGCATTCTCCGGAATGGTGAAGTAAGCCTCATCAGCAGGTGCTGACGCACGGGCGGCAACTGCTCCGGTCCGAGAAGGCGCAGCGCCGGTCACTGCATCGTTGGCGGTGGTGCGCACATAGCGCTTTTGAGGTGGTCCCTGCGTGCGGTTGCGCGTGTCCTCAAACGCCACATAGCCCATGGGGGTGACGGTTTTGTAGGCCACGGTGCCGGGTCGGGTCCTCTGCCGAGCCCACGGCCATGTCGCCTACCAGCGGCGCAGCGTTAATGACCCGTCCGATCTGTTCACCCGGCGCTGCGCCCGAGCTGCGGCGATTCAACCCACCCATCAGAGCATCAGCGGCGCGCCCGGCGGTGTCTACAGCTGTTTCCGAGCCGGTGGTCGCCACTGTGGTGGATGTGTCTGTCGCGGCAGGCCCGCGACTCCCACCAGCCAGACGCCGGTTTTCTTCTTCCAGCCGGCGGTTGCGCTCGATGATCTCGGCCACATCCCGGCGAAGTTCGGCGTTGCTGGCCACCACGGTAGCCAGGGTTTCGCTGGCGTTGTCGCTATCGGCCCCTCGCTCTGCAGGCAAGGCGGATGGCTGAGGAACCTGACGCATCGTGTTTTGCGCCGCAATGCTGCCATCGGAGGTCATCTGCTGGTACATGATGGTGCCCACGATGAGCAGCGCAATAGCGCCCAGGACAGGCAGCAAGGTGTTCTGTTTGATCGCCATGAGAGCGTTCCTTGATGGGGTAGGGGTGTCTTGGGTGTTACAGGCAGGACTCGAAGGCCCGCTCGCAAGTCAGGTACACCGCTGTGGTGTCTGTCTGACTGCCTGCGGCCCCCAGTCGACCGTGCTGGGCCGTCGCTGCCAGCCAACGCCCGCGCAGCTGCTCCAACTGAAGCTCCAGGGGCAATGCCGACTGGTTTGTCAGTCGCACCGCTGTGACATAGAGCCCAGCAGATCGCCACTGTCCCATCGGCACGGCCAACACCCGCGCACCGCGCAGCAGACCAGATACCGGCTGCTGTCCCACCTGCACCTGCTGAATGCCGGGCTGGGCAGTGGCAAGGCGGGCTGGTGCGTACAGCATTCGGGACGCGAAGCGCGTGAGTTCAACCATGTCCGCAGCCGGCGGCGCACTGTCAGCAGGTGCACTGCCCGCTGCACTGAGAGCAGGTTCATCGCTCCTCGTGCGAGCCACGAACACTTCCAGTTCCGCACTGGCTTGCGCTGCTTGTGGCCCAGCGACCAGGTCGAGCGGAATCTGCTGCCCACCATCAATGAGTTCTGCAACGATGCGGATCTGCGCGAACGGCACCAGCGCCGTGACGTAAATAGTGCGGTCAATCGCTTCGATTCGGGCCACGGCATCCAGGTCGTGTGGGACGTGCAGCGCCGCCGGGCCAGGCAAGGTGATCAGGCGCTCACGCCCAACGGGTAGTGCCACTCGCACGGGATGCCTGTCGAAAACGGCCCGCTCGACACCCGCACGGTCGGCTGCACGGCGGTCGTTGTTGAGGCGAGGTTTGCCAGTGGATGTCGCGCCTGTTGGGGGCGTTTGGCCACTCTGTTGTGCAGCCACCTTGGAGATGACACTTGCAGCGATGACCTGGCGCAATGGTCACTTCTTCCCAGAGGCTGCACCCGTTGAGGAGGTGGACGCCCAGCGGGACGAATGGACCTACGTGGTCTTCTTTGCCGCGCTGCTGCACGACATCGGAAAAATCATGACCGACCTGCGGGTGTCCTGGTCATGCCAGGACATGGATGGGAGTACATCAGCGCAGGGCGGTGGTGGGCTACCCTGATGCGTCACTGTTTGCTGGCGCGCCCTCCATTGCCCCTGGCGTCTGGCGTGAGCGTGACGGCCCTTGCGGCTGTCCTGGTAGCGTTTG
>Ga0208242_100347_pt1 | contig 37737 bp, 29 predicted proteins | sample SubbioAug_CSW13A_FD_184825 | JGI IMG/M metagenome (GOLD analysis project Ga0208242, IMG submission 184825) | Serpentinite rock and fluid subsurface biosphere microbial communities from McLaughlin Reserve, California, USA - CR12Aug_CSW13A (SPAdes) | ecosystem: Environmental > Terrestrial > Deep...
AGCAGCACGATGCGTGCACGCTGCACCAGTCTCACGCTGGTGAGCTTGGAGCGAGCCAGCCGGGTCAACTCGGCTCGCTCTTCGTCGGTCAACACAATCTCGGGGGCAACTCGCACTGGCTCTCTCCGTTTGCTCGTAGTAGAGCATTGGAAATGCACTCGTAATATAAGTTCCATCAAGAATCAAACACTACACTAGAGCGCTCGGCTTCAGCCATCGTTCACGGCATCGATCTCGCCGCTGTCTACATTGACTACGCCAGATCCCGTAACCCGAATCCACGGCTCGAGTTCTGGGTAGGCGATGCCTGTGCTCTCGCGTATCCGGACAGTACGTTCGACTGCGTTCTCTCGCTTCTCGTCCTGCACTTCGTGCCGCGTCCGCACGATGCGATTGCCGAGATGCGGCGTGTCGCCAAGCCGGGTGCCGTAGTCGCCGCTGCTGTGTGGGACGCACGCGGTGGATTCGTAGCCAACCGCATGTTCTTTGACACTGCGGCAGCACTGGATCGGAAGGCCGGGGAGCGACGGGCCAAGAACTACACAAGGCCTCTGACTCGCCCTGGCGAGCTTGCGGCCGCTTGGCGCCGCGCCGGCTTCGTGGACGTTGCCGAAACCGTGCTAAACATCCGCATGGAGTACACGTCGTTCGCCGACTACTGGGCTCCCTATCTGGGCAAAGACGGTCCAGGCGCCGAGTATGTGGGCACTCTGGCCGCAGACGAACGCAGTCGACTAGAGCACGCGGTTCAAGCTGCGTACCTAGACGCCGAGCCCGATGGGCCTCGGTCATACGCTGCCTTGGCATGGGCCGTCAAAGGCGTCGCCCCATAGCGCGGAAAAGTGATGCCTAACGAGTAAGGATAGATCGCGCGAAGCCGCGATCTGATCCGTTTGTTGGACAAGGCCGGTGGTGGAGACTGAAGTGGGAAGTTGCGCCCCTGTAGATTGATCCGATGGATCGGGGTGCGGCGGGCAGGCTCGGGTGGCCTGCCGAGGGTTTGCAGCGTGCGGTGGCTGCCATGTTTCAAATTCTCTCTCGCTCAGGGCATTCGATCTGCCTCAATTGCCGGTCCAAGCGCGCGCCGATCCAGCGGCTGGGCCAGCGGCTCAAACCGGGTTCGCGGGCGGCAGGTGCAGGCCGTTTCAGTGCGTTGAAACCTCCACTGGGTCGGCCTTGTCGGGCCGCTCGGTCTGCGGTGCTGCGCACGGCGGCGCAGCCTCAGGGCGCATGCGCCGCCTCAGAATCAACATCACCCCGCCGCAAGCGCAGCGCCACACCGGGCGGGGTTGCGGTGGTGGCGCTGCCGACTGCGCCGCTGGCCGCAGGTGCAGCAGCTGCAGCTGCAGCTGCAGCAGGTGCAAGGCACGGTGGCTGTTGTGGTGCAGAAAGCCGAAGTTCCTGGCCCGCTGAAAGTCCTTGGGCAAGTCGTGTTGCAGCAGCAGCCACAGGAAGTCGGCGCCGGGCAAGCTGCGGGTGGCGGTCTTGCCGCTCTGGGCATCTCGGTACCGGAAGGTGACCCTGCCGTCTTTGCAGCGCAGGATGTCTTTCTCCGAGATCATGCCCCGGTTCAGATACCGCCCCAGGTAGCGCAGCGCGGCCTGCCCGTCGCCCACCGCCTTGCAGTCCACCACCCAGCGCTCGGGCAAGTCGCCGGGCAGGCTCAGCCCGGCTTCGGTCAACGCGGCCTTGACCTTGGCCGCAAACACCTTGCCCAGTGCCTTGTGGCTGAACAGGTAGCCCCCGTGTGCGGGTTGTGTGCTGCCCGGCGTCTTGCCCAGATGGACCTTGGTGCGCCACAAGCGCTCGCTGGCGTCAAAGGCCGCAGCGGGCAAGCACACATGCACATGCGGATGAAACCCGAGTTGGCGGTTGTGGGTGTGCAGCACCGCCAGCGCGCCGGGCGTGCCCGCCAGGTGTTTGTCGTTCAAACTGAAGGTCTTGAGGGTGTCCCAGGCGCAGCGCATCAAGGCCTCGTAGACCACGCGCTGGTGCGCCCAGGCCAGGGTGCGCAGCTGGGCGGGCACTGTGAAGGTCACCAGGAAGTAGGTGGCGGTTAGCCGAACGGCCAACGCAGCAACAGCTCATCCACGCTTCGTGGCAGCCAGGAGCCTGCCGTCTAGGTTTACACCGACTGGCTACGGCCCTAAGGGCCCAGATCCGAGATCTGTTTTTTCATGCCAACGCGCCGAAAATGCGCTGCCGTCAATGCCAGCCGGGGCTCTTGCGCAGCAAAAACTGAAGCGGCTCCAATGCCTGGCCGGGGCGCTCGGCTGGCCGGCGGGTGCCCCGAAGGGTTTGGCCGCAGTCCTGCGGCACGCCCGCCCACACCGCGTCTATGGCGATGCCGTCGGCAGACTCGTCCAGGTTGAATTCCCCGTCGATCACGTCGCCCGACACCAGGGCAGGCACGGAACCGCCTGCTGCCGTGCGCTGGAGGTGGCCGCGGACGCTGCCGGGGTAGTCGGGATGGCGCTCAAACCGCAGCGTGCCGGTGGATAGGGGCGCAGATTCGCTGCCCTCGGGCCGCCACAGCGTGAGCGTCCACGTGCCATACAGGTGGGCCGGGGTCATGGCAGACGCTTCGGCGCAGGCCAGGGGGGGTGCCTTGGCGGTGGGCTGCTGACCCCAGGCAGCGGGCACCAGCAGCAGGCACAGCAGGGCGTTCCATGGGGTGCCGATCTTCAGTCGTTTCATGGCGTCTCCTCTGCTTTTGCCGCCGCTGTTTCGGTGGCGCGCTGGGCAAATTCGGCCCGCAGCGCACGCAATTTTTCGCGCGGGTCTTCACGCACGGTGTTCTGGTCCAGCCCCATTTCCTGAATGAAGCGGCTGGCTTGGCCCGGAATGCTTTCGCGGCCTTTTTTGCGGCGCTTGAGCCAGCTCACGGCCAGCGTGCGCTGGGCCCGGGTGATGCCGACGTACATCAGGCGGCGTTCTTCTTGCAGGCGCTGGGCCATGCTTTCGGTGGTGGCGTCGCTCTGGCCGGGCTCTTCTTCCATCTTGAAGGGCAGCAGGCCTTCGTTCACGCCCACCAGCATCACGTGCGGCCATTCCAGGCCTTTGGAGGCGTGCAACGTCGAGAGCGTCACCATGTTTTCATCCTGTTCGCGCTCGCTCAGGGTCGAAATCAGCGCAATGGTTTGCACCACTTCCAGCAGGGTTTTGCGCTCGGTTTCGGTTTTTACGCCGCCGTCGTCTTCGAGCTTGCCGCCGCAGCGCCCGGCCACCCAGTCGCAAAAGTCCATCACGTTGGTCCAGCGCGCGGCCGCCACTTTTTCGTTGTCTTCGCTGTCGTAAAGGTGCTTTTCGTAGTCAATGTCTTTGAGCCATTCGGTGAGAAACGCGCGCGCCGCTTCGTGCCCCACCGTGTGCTTGGCGCGGTATTCCAGGTCGTTCACGGCACGGCCGAACTCGTGCAGCGTGGCCACGGCGCGCGCGGGCAGGGTGGCGCCCAGCGAATGGGAAAACAGCGCTTCAAACAGGCTCAGCTTGTACTGCGTGGCAAAGTTGCCCAGCTGCTGCAAGGTGGTGTGGCCAATGCCGCGCTTGGGTGTGGTGGCCGAGCGCAGAAACGCCGGGTCGTCGTTGTTGTTGACCAGCAGGCGCAGCCAGGCGCACAGGTCGCGGATTTCGGCCTTGTCAAAAAAACTTTGTCCGCCCGACACCTTGTAGGGAATTTGTGCCCGCCGCAGCGCTTGTTCAAACGGCCGTGCCATGTGGTTGGCGCGGTACAGGATGGCGAAATCGCGCCACTCTTTGTGGGGCGACGACGCTTGCAGGCTCTGGATGCGGGCCACCACGCGCTCCGCCTCGTGGTCTTCGTTGTCGGCGTCTACCACGCGCACCGGCTCGCCCTCGCCCAGGTCGCTCCAGAGCGTTTTGGGAAACAGCTTCGGGTTGGGCCCGATCACGTTGTTGGCCGCTCGCAAAATGGCGCTGGTGGAGCGGTAGTTTTGCTCCAGCTTGATGACCTTGAGTTCGGGGAAGTCTTGCGGCAGGCGCTTCAGGTTGTCCAGCGTGGCGCCGCGCCAGCCATAAATGCTCTGGTCATCGTCGCCCACGGCGGTGAAGCGAGCGCGTTCGCCCACCAGCAGTTTCAGCAACTCGTATTGGGTGGCGTTGGTGTCCTGGTATTCGTCCACCAGCACATGGCCCATCTTTTTCTGCCAGCGCTCGCGCACGTCCAGGTGCTCGTTCAGCAGCTTCAGCGGCAGGCTGATCAGGTCGTCAAAGTCGACGCTCTGGTAGGCCGTCAGGCGCTCTTCGTAGCGCGCCATGATGGTCGCGGTCACGCGCTCGTCGTCGTCCTTGGCCAGCGCCAGCGCCTGGGCCGAATTCAGGCCCGCGCTCTTCCAAGCGCTGATGGCCCACTGCCACTGCCGTGCGGCGGCGGTGTCGGTGCTGCCGCCGCAGTCTTTGAGCAGGCTGGTGATGTCGTCCGTGTCCAGAATGGAAAACTGTTTTTTCAGCCCCAGCGCCGTGCCATCTTCGCGCAGCAGGCGCACGCCCAGCGCATGAAACGTGCAAATGAGCACCTTGCGGGCGTCGCGCCCGACCAGCTGTTTGGCGCGCTCGCGCATTTCGCTGGCGGCTTTGTTGGTGAAGGTGATGGCGGCAATGCGGTCGGCTGCCAGGCCCGCCTGAATGAGGCGGCCAATCTTGTGCGTGATCACCCGCGTTTTGCCCGAACCGGCCCCGGCCAGCACCAGACACGGCCCGCCCAGGTGGTTCACGGCGTCAAGCTGGGCAAGGTTCAGGCCGGAGGCGTTGGCAGACATGGAAAGAAGAGGGCGGTGCGCAGAAAGAGAGGGGTTGGGTGGTGCGCAATGACAGTGAAGTACGCCCGGGAGCGTGAATGATACCGGCGTGCCCCGCGTGGTGTGCGGGTGGTTTCCATGGGGCACGGGCTGCCCCTTCAGGCGCAGCGCTGACTTGCCGCGTCGAAGGACGAACGATGCCAGTAAAGCCATTTTTCCCTTGGTGGGAGCCGCCCTGGGTGGTGGGGTGTTGACGGCCTGTGGCGGGGCCGACGACGAACTGGCCAGCACGGCTGGGTGCCCCGGCGGCCAGCGCTGTGGTGATGGGTGCAGAAGACCTGCCGTCCGAAGAAATCGCCGGGCACGGGCCAGAAAGAGAGGCGGTCACACGAGGGGGCGGGGTGCTGTTCACTGTGGGGAGGCCCCAGTGTTCAGCCAGATGGCGTTGAGCGAGGGCGAACATACCGACGCCATTCCCCGCCTGAATGAGGCCCGCGGCCTGAGCCACGAACGCCCCAACAGCGAACATCCGCGCGCAGCCAGGCCAGAACTGGGCCGCCGTGTATGCCACGCCGAAGGAAGCGCAGGGGTCACGACTGGAGCCGCTCGGCCCCTGGGCCGTTCAGGCTGTTGCCACCAGCCATGCGGTCACGCCAAAGCCCGCGTTGTAAAACGCATGCGCCCCCACCGCCGGCCACACGCTGGCGAAACGCTCGCGCAAGTGGCCCAGCACCAACGAAGGCACCGCCACCGCCAGCGCCCAGGCCAGCGGCTGCGCGCGCAGGTGCAGCAACACAAAGGCCACGGTCACCAGCGCGTTGGCGAGCGTCACCGGCCCCAGCCGGCGCGGCTGGCCCTGGCTTGTCAGCAACGCCAGCGCCTGCCCTTGCAGCACACCGCGAAACACCAGCTCTTCCAGCAACGGCTGCACCAGCACCAGCGAAGCCCAGGCCCACAGGTTCATGGGTACGCGCATGGCCCCGCCCGCGAACCACCCCAGGCCGATCAACACCGGCAGCGCCGCCAGCAGCGCCAGCGCCAGGTGCGCGTCGGGCGGCCAGGTGCGCAGCGAAGGCTGCGGCCAGCCCAGCCCCAGCTCATGGGGAAAGGGGTGGCGGTTGTCGGGCGCGGGTGGGGGGCTGGGCGGCGGGGTCACGGCGTCTATCTTCCCATGCGGTCCGGGCACCGTGAGCCGGACCAGAAAAAAAGCGCCGCCTGGACCCAGGCGACGCCGTGACCGGTACCCCGGTACCACGCCCTTGATGGCCACCGTGGCCGGTGTGGCCACATCGCTCCAGTCGATCGTGACCACGGCCGGCTCGCCCTGGGCCACGTCGTACAGCAGGCGTGGTGCCGAAGCGCCGCAAGCAACCACAAGCCAGACCGGCCCGGGGGGTTATCCGGCGCGGCGTTTCACGGTCTTGGTGCTCGCCGCAACGCAGGGCTTTCGCGACGGGCCGTTTCGCAGGGGTCAGGACACCTTGACCTGGCGCTTGCTGCCGCCGGGTTTCTTGGGCAGGGTCAGTTGCAGCACACCGTCGCTGTACTGGGCGGCGGCGGCATCCTGATCCACGTCTTGCGACAGGGTGAAGCTGCGGGACACGCTGCCGTAGTAGCGCTCGCTGCGAATCACCTTTTCGCCTTCTTTTTCTTCTTTTTCCTTCTTCACCTCGGCGCTGATGGACACCTGGTTGCCGTCCACCGAGACCTTGATGTCGTCTTTGCTGACACCGGGGATGTCGGCCTTGACGGTGTAGGCCTTGTCGTCTTCGGTCACGTCCAGCCGCATCTGGGGCGCAGACTCTGCGCTGCCGTACACCGGGCGCAAGGCGAAGCCTTTGAAGAACTCGTCGTTGAACGGGTCGAGCCGGGCGAGTTCGTCGAAGGGGTTGAAGCGGGTGATGTTGGACATGAGCGCTGCTCCTTGGTGGGTGCTGTTTCCAGCGGGGGTTGAGGTCAAAGAGATGGGGTGTGAGGCTCTGTGAAAACAGTCTGGCTGCCGTGTGGGGGGTGAATCGGTGAGCGGGTGGGGGCCGGGGTGGTTCGGACGGCGTGCGCCGGAGGTGGGCTCCCGCCTGCAAGGCCCCAATGCCCGGTGCTGCGCTGAATCACGGCGCGCGCCGTTTCCCGGATGTCGGGGCGTTGGTTCAGGGGCTTCATGACCGGTGGCCTGTGGTTCTGCTTTTTGTCGGAGTGGTTGGATCGGGCCCACGCCGCGCTGAGCGCGTGCGCCTGCCCCCTCTTCTTTTGTACTTGCCTGGCGGACAGCAACAACAAGGCTCTGAGTCTGGCCCCAATGGGCGTGTGGGCCAATACCGCGAAAGCGGGATTCTGAATACCGGAAACCCGGTATTGCCCAGGGCCGCGTGCCGCCGGACAGGCTTTGCCGACCGCGGTCAGGCCGTGATGAGGCCTTCGCGGATGGCGTATTTTGTGAGCGCGGCCAGGTTGCGCAGGCCGAGCTTGCGCATGATGTTGCGCCGGTGGGTTTCGGCGGTGCTGGGCGCGATGTGCAGCGCCGCGGCAATTTGCGCCGAGCTGTGGCCCTCGGCCAGCAGGCTCAGCACCTCTTTTTCGCGCGGACCCAGGGGCTTTACCGGGGCGGTACCGGTGGGTGTGCCCTGGCCGGTGGCGAGCTCGGCCAGGGCGGCGGTGGCCTCTGGGCAGAGGTAGGTTTTGCCCTGTGATGCCTGGTGGATGGCACGCACCAGTTCGTCCCCGGCCGCCGACTTGGCCAGGTAGCCCATGGCGCCGGCGTGGAGCATGTCCAGCACAAAGCGCTTGTACACAAAGGCAGAGAGGGCAATGACCCGCAGCGTGGGGTGCCGGGCGTGCAGGCGGCGGGTGGCTTCGATGCCGTTGAGGCCCGGCATGCTGACGTCCATCACCACCACGTCGGGCTGCAGTGTGTTGACCAGTGCTTCCACCTGGGTGCCGTCGCTGGCCTCGCCCACCACCGCCATGCCCGGCACATGGGCCAGCAGGGCGCGCAAGGCTTCGCGAAACAGGGTGTGGTCGTCGACCAGCAGCACCCGCAGGCTCATGGCCTCGGCTCCCGGGATTCGCTGGCCGCCGCAGCAACTTCTTCGAGCAGCGGCACCGAGAGGGTGACCGAGGTGCCGTCGCCCGGGCGGCTGTCGATGCGCATCTTGCCGCCCAGGTAGTCCAGCCGTTCGCGCACGCTGAGCAGGCCAAAACCGCCACGGCCGTTGTGGGTCGACAGGGTGTCCGGGTCGAAGCCGGTGCCGGCGTCGCTCACGGTGATGTTCAGCCGTTCGCCCTCGTCGTGCGTGGTGGTGACATGGACGGCGACCGTGGCGGTTTCCACCTGGGCGTGTTTGGCCACGTTGATGAGCAGTTCGCGCACGGCGCGGAACAGCGTGGCGCCGACCGAGGGGTCGAGCGGCTTGGCCAGACCGTCGTCGTGAATGCTCACCCGCAGCTTGTAGATGTGCAGGATCTCGTCGGCCAGCCAGTCCAGGGCGGGAATCAGGCCCAGGTCGTAGAGCAGGGGCGGGCTGAGCTGGAAGGTCATGGCCCGCAGTTTGCGGCTGGTTTCGTCCACCGCGTCGGTGCACTCGGCCAGCGCCTGGCGTTGCGGCGCGTTGAGCTTGAGCCCGCTCATGGCGGCGGCCTTGAGCTTGATCAGTGCGATGAGCTGACCCAGGTGGTCGTGCAGGTCTTGCGCCAGGGTGCGGCGCTCGCGTTCTTCCGCCAGGGCCAGGGCCGCGGCCAGGGTGCGCAGCTTGGCGGTGCGCTCCTGCAGTTCGCGCTGGTGGGTGGCGGCCAGGTCGGCGCGCAGGGTGCGCAGGGCCTCTTGGGCCAGCTGGCTTTCGGTGATGTCGGTGTAGGTGGCGATGACGCCGCGGACCTGCTGGTTTTCGGCCCGGTAGGGCAGCACCCGGCGCAGAAACCACCGACCCTGGGCGCTCTGAAATTCCAGGTGCGCGGGCTTGAAGTGGGTCAGCACCTGCCGGGCCGCGTCCACCAGGCCGCCTCCGCCCAGCTCGGGCGAAAAGTCGCTGATGGGGCGGCCCATGTCGCTGTCAATGAAGTGAAACAAGCCTTGCGAGGCGGGGGTGAACCATTTGATGCGGAAGGCCGTGTCCAGGCAGACGGTGGCAATGTCGCTGCTGGCGAGCAGGTTGCGCAGGTCGTTGTTGGACACCTCCAGCTCGCGCACCTTCACTTCCAGCTGCTGGTTCACGGTGGTGAGTTCTTCGTTGAGCGACTGCAGTTCTTCCTTGGAACTCTCCAGCTCTTCGTTGAGCGAGCGCAGTTCTTCGTTGACCGACACCACCTCTTCGTTGGACACGGTGAGGTCTTCGTTGGCGATTTCCAGCCGCTCGATGGTGCTTTGCAGGTCGTCGCGGGTGACGCGCAGTTCGTCTTCCAGCTGGCGCACCAGTGCGCCTTCGACGCTGGCGTTGCCGGGCACCACCGCGGGCTGGCGCGCGTGTTCGAACACCACCAGAAACAGGCGCCCCAGGTCGCCGCCGGGGGCCGGTGTCACGGTGAGCTGCACGGCGTGAAAACAGGCGCCTTGCTTCATGCGGGCGTCCAGCACCTGCACCGGGGCATCGTTCAGCGCGGCTTCGCGCAGCGCCGCCCGCACCCGCGAGCGCAGGCCGTCGCGCAACAGGGCCAGCAGGTCTTGCGTGGGTGCGCCGCGCGGGTGAAGCAGGAATTCGTCGGTCGGGCCGCAAAAATACAGCACCTCAAAGTGGCTGTTCACCAGCACCGAGGCGGGCGAAAAGCGGTCCAGCAGCAGCTGCTGCGCAATGCCGGCGGCCTGGCTCAGGCGCGGAACACCCCGCACCGGGAGCGGGGCCAGGCCGGTTTCGCGTGCCTCGCCCGCCACCGGCGGCAGGGCCGGCACGGGGCTGCGCACGCCGCCTTCGCGGCGGTAAATGCGCCATTTGGCCGACAGGGGCTTGAACAGGTCTTCGCGCCCGCTGACCGATTCGGCGGTGCCCAGCAGCAGGTGGCCACCGGGGCGCAACGCGAAGTGGAACAGGCCGATGATGCGTTGCTGCACGTCGGGTTCCAGGTAGATCAGCACGTTGCGGCAGCTGATGAGCTCGACGCGCGCAAACGGGGGGTCGGCAAACAGGTTTTGCAGGCCAAACACCACCGCTTCGCGCAGCGGCTGGTTGACCTGGAAACTCTGCTGTTCGGGCACTTCGGTGAAATAGCGGCGCAGCCGGGCGGGTGCAATTTGTGCCGCAATGCCCGCCGGGTAGCGCCCGCGGCGCCCCACTTCCAGCGCTTCGCTGCTGGTGTCGGTGGCAAAGATCTGCACCGGGCAGGTTTTGCGCGCCTGGCGCAGGCGGTCGAGCACCAGCATGGCCACGGTGTAGGCCTCCTCGCCGGTGGAGCTGCCGGGGATCCAGATGCGGATCGGTTCGTCGGCGTGCTTGCTGGCCACCAGCGGCGCGATCACCTCGGCATCGAGCGTTTTCCAGGCTTCGGGGTCGCGGAAAAACTCGGTCACGCCGATGAGCAGGTCGCGAAACAGGGCGTCCACCTCGTCGGGGTCGCGCTTGAGCAGGGCGGCATAGTCGGCGTCGCGCAGCATGCCGTGCATGCTCATGCGGCGCTGGATGCGCCGGCGCAGCGTGCCGCGCTTGTAGCCCGCAAAGTCGTACCCGCGCTGGGCCTTGATGGCTTTGAGCATGTCTTGCAGCGCCTTGGGAGGCACGCCTTCCACCTCGGCCTCTTCGGCGGTGCGGGCATAGGGGTGGCTGGCGTAGCTGACCAGCACGTCGGGCATGCGCTCGACCGGCAGCATGTAGTTGGTCACGCCCGAGGCCAGGGCGCTGCGGGGCATGCCGTCGAACTGGGCGGTGGCGGGGTCTTGCACCAGCACCAGGCCACCGTGGGCGGCAATGGTTTTCAGGCCCAGGGTGCCGTCGCTGCCGGTGCCCGAGAGCACGATGCCGATGGCCTTGACGCCACGGTCGGCGCCGAGCGCGTTGAAGAAGTGGTCAATCGGCAGGTGCAGGTGCTGCTGTTCGTTGCGTGGGGTCAGGCGCAGGTGGCCGTTGACCACCGCCACCTCTTTGTCGGACGGTGCGGTGTACACATGGTTGGCTTCGATGGGCGTGCCGTCGCGGGCTTCCACCACCGGCATGGTGGTGCATTTGCCAAACAGCTCCGCGGCCAGGCTGGTGTGCGAGGGGTCGAGGTGCTGGACGATGACAAAGCCGATGCCGCTGTTGTTGGGCATGGCCCGAAAGAAGTTGCGAATGGCGTCGTAACCCCCGGCGGAGGCGCCGATGCCCGCCACACAGGGCCCCGTCGCCGGGCCGGCTGGCGCGGCGGTTTCGGCGCTGGACCGCCGGGTGACCGGCGGGGTTTTGCGGGGCGGCTTTTGAACGGCCGTGCGCGGTGGGGTCCCTGTCTTTTTGGTTTGGTCCATGGCGGCTTCTGCTTCCGGTGGCAATCATTGGCTGATATCTTCCCATTCTGGCCTGTTCGGCGACCGGATGGCCAGGGCGGCCCCTGCCGATCCCAAAAATCCTGCGTCTTTGCGGTGGGGTCGGCTGGCTCGGGCTGGCGGGCGGGCCGACCTGAGACAATCCGTCCCGTGCTCAACATCCTGCTCGTCACCTTCCCCTTCTTTGCCCTGGTGCTGGCCGGTTTTCTGGCGGCACGGCGGCGCATGTTGCCGCTGGAAGCCATTCCGGGGCTGAACGGTTTTGTGCTGTTTTTTGCGCTGCCGGCCATGCTGTACCGCTTTGGCTCCACCACGCCCATTGCGCAGTTGCTGGACGCGTCGGTGGCGGGCGTCTATTTGCTGTGCGCGCTGATCATGGTGGGTTTCGCCATCGTCATGACGATGAACCGGCGCATCCGCTGGAACGACGCATCGCTGGGCGCGCTGGTGGCGGCGTTCCCCAACACGGGATTCATGGGCGTGCCGCTGCTGGCCGCCCTGCTGGGGCCGCAGAGCGTGGGCCCGGTGATCGTGCTGATCGTGGTGGACATGGTGATCACCAGTTCGCTGTGTGTGGCCCTCTCGCGGCTGGACGAGGGTGAAGGCCACGGCGCTGCGGCCATGCTGGACGCCGGCAAGAAAGCCCTGCGCGGCGTGCTCACCAACCCCATGCCCTGGGCGATTTTGCTGGGCGCTGCGGCCTCGGCCGCCAGCTTCACGCTGCCGGGGCCAGTGGAAAAAACCGTCTGGCTGCTCGCCGACGCGGCGTCGCCGGTGGCGCTGTTCACCATTGGCGCGGTGCTGGCGCGCTCGCAAATGCAGTCCAACCACCCCATGCCGTTGAGCGACTATGTGCCGGTGGCGCTCATGAAGCTGCTGCTGCACCCGCTGCTGGTGCTGGTGGTGGGGCTGGCCGCCATTCAGATCGGGGTGCCGCTGGACCGTTTTGCGCTCACGGTGATGGTGCTGGTGTCGGCACTGCCCAGCGCCAGCAACGTGTCGCTGCTGGCCGAGCGACTGGGGGCCGACAACGGGCGCATCGCCCGCATCATTCTGGTGACCACCGCCGCCGCGTTTTTCACCTTCTCGGGTGCCGTGGTCCTGATGACCTGAAACGCCTGACCGGGTTTGGAGCGTGCTCCGCGGTTCACGCGATTGCATTTGGCTATTTGATAAATTGCGTTAATCGAATATTCAAATTGCATGGATTTGCGTAAAGTCAAGCGCTCAGACCACACGAGCATCACCATGACACATTCGACCCGGAACATCACCTTCGACAGTTTGTCCTGGCTGGAACGTCTGGCCTGTCTGGCGCAGGCGCACTGAGCGCCGATCCCTTTCCCGCAACCCACTGGAGACCCACCATGAGCAACCCCAACACCGAAGCCAAGTGCCCGTTTCACGCTGCCGGCGGCGCCCGCGCGACCCATGGCGCCCAGTCCAATGCCGACTGGTGGCCCAACCAGCTCAACCTGTCCATCCTGCACCAGCACCAGCCGGTGTCCAACCCCATGGACCCGGACTTTGATTACGCCGAGGCCTTCCAGAAACTGGACTACACGGCGCTCAAGAAAGATCTGGCTGACCTGATGACCCAGAGCCAGGACTGGTGGCCGGCCGACTATGGCCACTACGGCGGTCTGTTCATCCGCCTGGCCTGGCACGCCGCCGGCACCTACCGCACGGCCGACGGCCGCGGTGGCGCCAACACCGGCAACCAGCGCTTTGCCCCGCTCAACAGCTGGCCCGACAACGGCAACCTCGACAAGGGCCGCCGCCTGCTGTGGCCCATCAAACAGAAATACGGCAACGCCATTTCCTGGGCCGACCTGTTCGTGCTGTGCGGCAACGTGGCCATGGAAACCATGGGCTTCAAGACCTTTGGCTTCGGCGGTGGTCGCGTCGACATCTGGGCACCGGAAGAAGACATCTACTGGGGCGCAGAAAAAGAATGGCTGGCCACCAGCGACAAGGCCAACAGCCGCTACAGCGGTGACCGCGAGCTGGAAAACCCGCTGGCCGCCGTGCAGATGGGCCTGATCTACGTGAACCCGCAGGGCCCGGATGGCAATCCCGACCCCCTGCTTTCGGGCCGCGACGTGCGCGAAACCTTCGCCCGCATGGCCATGAACGACTACGAGACCGTGGCCCTGGTGGCCGGCGGCCACACCTTTGGCAAGATGCACGGTGCCGGTGATGCGGCCTTGGTCGGCCCCGAACCCGAAGGCGCACCCATCGAACAAATGGGCCTTGGGTGGATCAACAAGCACGGCAGTGGCAAGGGCGGCGACACCACCACCAGTGGCTTCGAAGGCGCCTGGAAACCCAACCCCACCCAGTGGGACATGGGCTATTTCAAGGTGCTGTTCAAGTACGAGTGGAAGCAGATGACCACCGCGGCCGGCGCTATTCAGTGGGAAGCCCAAAACGTGGACCCGGAGGATATGATCCCCGACGCCCACGACCCCAGCAAAAAGCACGCGCCGCACATGACCACGGCCGACCTGTCGCTGCGCTTTGACCCGGCCTACGAAAAGATCTCGCGCCATTTCGCCGCCAACCCGGACGAATTCGCCGACGCCTACGCCCGGGCCTGGTTCAAGCTGACCCACCGCGACATGGGTCCCAAGGCCCTTTACCTTGGCCCTGAAGTGCCGGCCGAAGACCTGATCTGGCAAGACCCGGTGCCGGCGGTGAAGCACCCGCTGATCGACGCCGCCGATGCCAAAGAGCTCAAGGCCCGCATCCATGCCAGCGGTCTGTCGGTGGGTGAACTGGTGTCCACCGCATGGGCTTCGGCCTCCACCTTCCGCGGCTCCGACCGCCGCGGTGGTGCCAACGGTGCCCGCGTGCGCCTGGCACCCCAGAAGGATTGGGAAGCCAACCAGCCCGCCCAGCTGGCCAAAGTGCTGGCCGTTCTCGAAGGCATCCAGACCCGCTTCAACGCGGCACAGGCCGGTGGCAAACAGGTGTCGCTGGCCGACCTGATCGTGCTGGCTGGCAACGCCGGTGTGGAAGCCGCCGCCCAGGCAGCGGGCCAGTCGGTGGACGTGCCCTTCACCCCCGGCCGTACCGATGCGACGCAGGAGCAGACCGACGCCGAGTCCTTCGCCGTGCTCGAACCGGTGGCCGACGGCTTTCGCAACTACCGCAAGAAGGCCTACCGTGTTTCGCCAGAGGAGATGTTGCTCGACAAAGCGCAGTTGCTTACCCTGAGCGCGCCTGAAATGACGGTGCTCGTGGGCGGCCTGCGCGTGCTGGGTGCCAATGTGGGCGGATCGTCGCACGGCGTGTTCACCCAGCGCCCCGGCCAGCTGACCAACGACTTTTTCGTCAACCTGGTCGACATGTCCACCGCCTGGGCGCCCAGCGGCGACAACGCCTATGAAGGCCGCGACCGCAAGACCGGCACCGTGAAGTGGACGGCCACCCGCGTGGACCTGGCATTCGGCTCCAACTCGCAACTGCGCGCGCTGGCCGAGGTGTACGCCCAGAACGACGGCCAGGCCAAGTTCACCCGCGACTTTGTTGCCGCCTGGACCAAGGTGATGAACCTGGACCGCTTCGATGTGAAGTAAGGCGAACGCCCCGCGCGGTGGCTCTTGCGCCTGCCCCCGCAGCTTCGGCTGCGGGGGCTTTGTTTTTTGGGCAGTGCGAAGATCGGGCTTGTACGCCCAGCCTTCCCTCACCCGGGAAACGGCAGTTGACCGCGCTGTATCCGCTGGAGATGCCTGTACAGATACAGACGGAGCCTGTTGCCCACGGGCAGGCGCACCTTGTGGGTGCGTGGGCTGCAGGTCCGATGGCGCTGCCAGAGCGCGCGCCAGCGGCGTTGCTCCTCCTGGCGGGCATGAGCCCGCTGCGTCGTCGCGCCTTGCCAGCCCACACCCTGGCAGCCCACCCGGACCTGTCCAACTGCCGTTTCCGGGTTGAAGCCGACCGGCTGCCGAACGGCAGTTTTCTGAGGCGGCAACTGTGCCCTGACGCCGCACAAATGGAACGACCACCCGAGGGTGGCCGTGATGTGCTGCCTGTTATCTCGCAGGCGGTAGGCACAGAGGAGATTCTGCGGGGGGCTTGTGACGGCCCCGTGACACCCGCGGTCTCAAATCGCCAGCGGGTCCACGTCCACCGCAAAGCGGATCAGCCCGCGCGCCTCGGGCAGGCTGCGGCAGTCCAGCAACACGGGCTGCCAGGCCGACAAGAAGCGCTGCAGCGCACCGCGTGAAGCCGCTTCGACCAGCAACTGGGCGCGCTCGACATTGGCCACGCGCTGAATGGTCAGCGGCACGGCGGGGTACAGGGTGATCTCGTCGCGGTGGGGCAGGCCCAGGCTGTGTTGAGCGGCGCCGTTCAAAAACGCCTGTGCGGCGGCTTGCGTGCGGGCGTCGGCCCGCAGCAGGGCCTGAAAGCCGTAGGGCGGCATGCCGGCTTGCTGGCGCTCGATCAGCTGCTTGGCGGCAAAGGCCGGGTAGTCGTGCTGCTTCAGGGTGGCAAACAGCGGGTGCTGCGGGTACCAGGTTTGCACCCACATTTCACTCGCCTCGCTCTGCGCGGCGTCGCGCCCGGCACGGCCGGCGGCCTGCATCAGCAGGGCAAACAGGCGCTCGGGCGCGCGGTAGTCGCTGGCAAACAGGGCGCTGTCGGCGTTGACGCTGGCCACCAGCGTGATGCGCCGAAAGTCGTGACCCTTGGCGATCATCTGGGTGCCCACCAACACATCCACCTCGCCGCTGTGCATGGTGGCCAGTTGCACTTCCAGGCTGCCTTTGAGCCGGGTCGAATCGGCGTCCATGCGGGCCACGCGGGCCGGCCCACCGTCGGGGCGCTGCACATCGGCCAGCAGGGCGCTCAGCTGCTCTTCAATCTGCTCGGTGCCACGGCCCACGGGTGCAATGTCGAGGTTGCCGCAGTCGGGGCAGGCGCGGGGCACGCGTTCCGTGAAGCCGCAGTGGTGGCAGCGCAGGGTGCGGTCGAGTTTGTGAAACACCCGGTAGGCGCTGCAATGCGCACAGGCGCTTTTCCAGCCGCAGTCGTGGCAGGCCAGCACCGGGGCGTAGCCGCGCCGGTTCAGTAGCACCATGCACTGCTCGCCACGCGCAATGCGCCCGGCCATGGCGGTCACCAGCGGTGGCGCCAGCACGGCGCCCTTGGGCTGGTGGTTCATGTCCACCAGGCGCAGGCGCGGCAACGCGCCACCGCCAATGCGCCCCGGCATCGACAGGCGAACATAGCGACCCTGGTCAGCGGCGTGCCAGCTCTCCAGCGATGGCGTGGCCGAGCCCAGCACCACCTGGCAACGGGGCGGTGTTGGCGCGTCCGTGGGCTTGACCCCCTCTCCCTCTGGGAGAGGGCGGGGGTGAGGGCCGGTCTGAAGGGGTACCGCATGGGATGCCAAGGCCTCCGTCTCCACCTTCGCCCGGTACACCGCCAGGTCTCGGGCCGAATACCGTGCACCCTCCTGGCTTTTGTAGCTGGGGTCGTGTTCCTCATCCACCACGATCAGGCGCAGCCCCGGCAGGCTGGCAAACACGGCCATGCGCGTGCCCAGCACAATGCGCGCGGTGCCGGTGTGCGCCGCCAGCCAGCTGCTCATGCGCTGCGGCGGTGTCATCCCGCTGTGCAGGCAAACCACCGCGTCCGTGCCATACAGCGGCTCAAAGCGCTCGCGAAAGCGCGCCTCCAGTTGCGGCGTCAGGTTGATCTCGGGCACCATCACCAGCACCTGGGTGGGGCAGTCGCCCTCGGGTGTGGCGATGTCCAGCACCTGGCGGGTGGCGCGCAAGTACACCTCGGTCTTGCCGCTGCCGGTGGCACCATACAGCAGCACCGGCGCCTGGGCGCTGTGCAGGGCGGTCAGCGCCTCGCGCTGCTCGTCGCTCAGGTCGTGGCCGTGGGTGGCGGATGAGGCTGGGGCGGCATCCTCGGGGGTCACGCTGGCCGAAGCCTCGCTGGCGGCGGGCCGGCTGGCTTTGGCCCGGCGTTTCAGCCGACGCGCCAGTTGCTCGTTGCTCAGTTCGCGCAGTTGCGGCGGCAGTGCGGCCATGGCCACTTCGCCCAGGCTGCGCTGGTAATACTGGGCGGCAAATTTCACCAACTGGCGCCAGCGGGGGTTCAGCGGCGGTAGGCCGTCCAGCACGCTCGCTACCGCCTTGGTCTGGGCTTCGGTCAGGCCTTCGGGCGGCTCGGTGGCGCATGCCCACACCACGCCCAGCACCTCGCGTCGGCCCAGCGGCACGCGCACCAGCGTGCCCGGCGCAAGCGGCAACTCACTTCGGTAGCTGAGGCTGGCACCCACACCGCTGTGGGCTGGGGTGGCCACCACCACGTTGGGCCAAAAGGTCATGGTTAGCGGTTCTTCTTCAGTCGAACTGTCGGAAAACGATGTAAGTCATTGATTTCACAGCGCATCCGGACATATCCAGAGCTTCTGTGGATAACTTTGTTGATAGCTTGTGCTGGAGGCCCTGGAAGCCTTACAAATCAAGGGCTTGCTTAAATTGCCTTTTTAAAGTGCAGAAAAACAAAGTCTATATAAATCAACAACTTGTGCCATCTTATCTGGCCCTGTGGATCGGCCTGTGGCTGACACGGGGCCCGCCAGAGCGGTGGCGAAAATTTGTGCATAACTGCATCTTGTCAAGTCCGGTGTTGATCTTTTTCTGTGCTAAGCACGCGCCGTCATATGCATTCATTGGCATTAAAAACCCTGCCGCGTTGCTTTTTCGCTGGCAGCCCAGCGTTGGGCCTGGCCGTGGCCGCCCGGATCGGGTTTTCCCGTTCCGGCGGGTGCTCCCCGCGGTGGGTGGAAAACGCCGCTAGGCGGCATTTCTTCAGTCCCACTGTCGGAAAGCGGCGTAAGTCCTTGATTTGACAGTGCATCCGGACATATCCAGAGCTTCTGTGGATAACTTTGTTGATAGATTGTGTTTGGACCTCGGGAAGCCTTGCAAATCAAGGGCTTGTTTAAACTGCCTTGTTAAAGAGCAGTTTCACAAAAACGATATGAATCAAGTACTTAGAGATTTTCAGCGGGTGGGGGTGGGGTGTTGGATGGTGTCGGACGGTATGCGGCGCCGCAGCAAAAATTTTGTGCATAACTGGGCGTTGTCAAGTCCGATTTTCAGTATTTTTTGTGTTATGGGCTGCTGGCGGGTGGGTTTTAAGCGCCCCGGCCGCTGGGCAAGGCCCTGCAAAGAGGTGCACAAAGCCGCCTTGCAGGGTGTCCACCGCACCCCCCAGCCAGCCGGGCCGCTTCAGCCCTGAGCGCGCAGGCGCCTGGAATGGCTGTGCACCGCATGCACCAAGGCCGACACATGCTCGGGCGGCGTGAACTGGCTGATGCCGTGGCCCAGGTTGAAGATGTGCGTGGCGCCCTCGCCGGGTCCCTGGTGCGGCTTGCCAAAGCTTTCCAGCACGGCGGCCACTTCGGCGTCAATTTGTGCCGGCTGGGCAAACAGCACGTTCGGGTCAATATTGCCCTGCAGTGCTTTGCCGTTCGGGCCCTCGCCCACTTGCGCGCGGGCGCGGGCCAAGTTCACCGTCCAGTCCAGGCCCAGCGCGTGGCAGTCCAGGTCTTTCATGTCGTCTAGCCACAGGCCGCCGCCCTTGGTGAACACAATGCGCGGAATGGTCACGCCGTCGTGTTCGCGCTTGAGTTGCGCCAGCACCCGCTTGGTGTAGGCCAGGCTGAACTGCTGGAACTTGCCGTCGGCCAGCACACCGCCCCAGCTGTCAAACACCATCACGGCCTGCGCGCCGGCGTCAATCTGCGCGTTCAGGTAGGCGGCCACCGCGTCGGCGTTGATCGCCAGCATGCGGTGCATCAGGTCAGGTCGGCTGTACATCAGCGTTTTCACGGCACGGTAGTCGTCCGAGCCGCTGCCTTCCACCATGTAGCAGGCCAGCGTCCAGGGGCTGCCCGAGAAACCAATCAGCGGCACCCGGCCATGCAAGGCCTTGCGGATGCTGGTCACCGCGTCAAACACATAGCGCAGCTTCTCCATGTCGGGCACGGCCAGTGCGTCCACATCGGCCTCGGTGCGCACCGTTTTCTGAAACTTCGGGCCTTCGCCCAGCGCAAAAGACAGGCCCAGGCCCATCGCGTCGGGCACGGTCAAGATGTCCGAAAACAAGATCGCCGCGTCCAGCGCGTAGCGCTCCAGCGGCTGCAGCGTCACCTCGGTGGCGTAGTCCACATTGGTCGCCAGTCCCATGAAACTGCCCGCCTGTGCCCGCGTGGCGCGGTATTCAGGCAGGTAGCGTCCCGCTTGACGCATCAGCCACACGGGTGTGTAGTCGGTGGCCTGGCGCAAGCAAGCGCGCAAAAAGGTGTCGTTCTGCAGGGGGGCGAAGCTCATGGGGGTATCCGGTTGCGGTCGTCGAAGGGAAGCGGAGATTATCCCGCCTGACGCCTGGCCTCGGCCTTGATGTGGCGCAGGGTGGCCAGTCGGCCGCGATGAGGAAGTTGCGGGCAGGCTTTGGTGACCCAGGTGTCGCAGAGGACGCGCCGCATCTAAACGCATCAAGGTTGCTGCGAGAGCGAACTGCTCCGCCGGTTCGACCCGCAGCATCGCAGCATGGGGCCGTTCTTTCAGGACGAACAGCGTATCTGCGCCCGCAACTTCGATGTGACCACCGCGCGCGCGATCGCCCACGCCGTCAGCACCGGTAGCGGACTGCACTGGACCCCGCCACGGATGCGGATCGCCGCGTGTCAGCTATCCAACGCCTCGTGGTCGACCAGGCTCGCACAAATAGGTACCATGCACGCTTGTCCGGCCGATGGCCTGGAGGATTCGACAGGCATGGCATCTGGCTGCACAAGACAGCCCTCGCGCGCATCGCGGCCAACGGCGGCCATGGGCCTCAAGACCTGCTGGACGGACCCAGCGGCACAACCACCCAGGAAAGGAACATGCACATGCAGATCAACGACATCCTCGCCCAGATGGGTGGCCTTCGGTCGATGGCACGGGAGCTCGGTGTCGACGAGACCCAGGCGGCACGCGCCGCCGAGGCGCTCGCCCCCGCGATCCTTGGCGGTTTCAAGAAGCAGGCTCAGTCCCAGCCCACCGGCCTCGAAGGGCTCGGTGGCCTGCTCGGGCAGCTTGGCGGCGGTGGCCTGCTGGATCAGGTGCTGGGGCCACAGCCGACAGATGTGAGTCGCGGCAACGATGTTCTCGGACAGATTTTCGGTTCCAAGGACGTTAGCCGCGCGGTCGCGCAGAACGCAGCTTCCCAGTCCGGACTTGACCCGTCCCTGCTTAAAAAGATGTTGCCCATGCTGGCGATGCTGGTGACCGGTTATCTGGCGAAGCAGCGAGCTGCCGACGACGGGACGGCGCAAATCTCTCCAGGGGAGGGCGGCCTCGGCGGATTGCTGGGAGGCCTGCTCGGCGCTCAGGGCAACGCGGCACCGGGACTGGCCTCGATGCTGGACCTGAATGGCGACGGCAATCCGCTGGACGACATCCTTCGGATGGCCGGCAAGGTGATGCGTTAGCGGCGCCGGGGGGCGCGGGCAAGCATGGTGATCAACCAGGGCCGCCTCACTGGGGGTGCATGGTCAGCTTTGCTGGTCTTCGTGCCCCGGCCAGCTTGGCCTGTTTCGCAAGTCAAAAGGCCGGCCTCACAGCGCGATTGGCCTCGGTCAGCCTTTGGTGTTTGGCTTTGTGCGGGGGCAGCTGCCGCAAGCTGAGCTGGCGGTTGGCGAATTTTTCCGCCGCATCGCTCACGCGATACCTGTAGCAGTGCCGGTCCGATACGCCGGCTGGGTACAGGTCTTGACGGGCGCCAATTTCTGTACGAGGACAAGCCACCATGGATCTCATCACACACCGGGCCGACGGCGTGCTGGAGCTGCGTCTGAACCGGCCTGGCCGTTTGAACGCGCTCACGCTGGAACTGGCACACAACCTGTTGAGCGCCTGCCATGCCGCAGTGGACAACCCGGCGGTGCGTGTGATCCTGCTCACGGGTGAAGGTCGGGCGTTTTGTGCCGGTAAAGATCGCGACGAACCTCCCAGCGCAGCCTTTGTGGACACGCTGCAGGCCCTGGCTGCCACGCTGGTGCATGCGCCCCAGCCGGTGGTGTGTGCGGTGCAGGGCTGGGCGGTGGGTGCGGGGCTGGAGTTGATGCTCAACGCCGATCTGGCGGTGGCTGCGCGGGGCGCCCGTTTTGCCTTGCCCGAGGTCACCGTGGGTCTTTTTGGTACCGGTGGTGTGGCGGCCTTGCTGCCCCGCCTGGTGGGGCTGCAAAGAGCCAAGGGTTTGTTGATGCTGGGGCAAACGGTGTGTGCCGAGGACGCCGAGCGCTGGGGCCTGGTGTGGGCGCTGGCCGATGATGGCGCAGTGCTCAAAACCGCCCGGGCACTGGCGCAGCAACTGGCCGGGAGCGATCCGCGCATGCTGGCTGAGACGAAGCGCTTGCTGCACCGTGAGCAGCTGACCGATTTTCCGGCAGCGCTCGCGCGGGAGGCGGCGGTGCACAGCCGGCTGAGTGGCCTGGGCCGGTTGAACCTTGAGCAGGCAGACGGGGCGCGATGACGGCTGCGTCGGCCCAAAGGCGTGGGCGACCGAGCCGTTCTGGTGGCGCCGGGGCTCAGGACTTCGGCAGTCCGAACGGCTTGACCATGGGCCAGCCATTTTGTGCCCAGGTGCTCATGCCGCCGTGGACGTAGCGCACGTTGGTCCAGCCGGCCTCTTGCATGGCTTGCACCACTTTGCTCGACCGGTTTTGCGTGTTGCAGATGATGAGCACCGGCTGGGCCGGGTCTTTGGGGATTTCGCCGGCGCGCTGGTTGAGCTGTGACATGGGCAAGAGCCGTGCGCCGTTGGCCACGCCGGTGGCGTGTTCGTCGGGTTCGCGGATGTCGAACATGACCACCTGGTGGCTTTCAAACAGCTGCCGACCTTCTTCCAGGCTGACGCGCAGGGGGTCTGGGGTGGCGTCAGCCGAGCAGCCGGCGGCCAGGGCCAGTGCGGCTGCGCCGAGCAGGCCCAGGGTGCGGCGGGTGATGAGCGATGGGCGGGTGGTGCGTGTCATGTTGCGGCGTTTTTGTATTTGATGCTGCAGCCATAGGCCTGGCTGGTCGGTGTGGTGAGGGGTTTGCCCGCGAGCAGTTCGCGCAGGCCCTGGCGCACGAAGTTGGTGGCTTTTCCAATGTCAGCCACGCGGGCGGACGGGATGCTGTCGATGGCGCCGGCGTAGACCAGAACGCCTTGGCGGTTGACGATATACATGTGGGGTGTGACGCGGGCGGCGTAGGCCTGGCCCACGGTGCCGTCTTCGTCCATCAGGGTGGCGGTGGGGCTGGCTTGTTTGTCGGCCATCCAGCGCGCCAGCTGGGCCGGGCTGAGGTAGTCGGCGCTGTCGTCGCGGGTGGAGTTGATGGCCAGCCACACCACGCCTTGGGCCGCAAACTCTTTCTGCAGCGCCTGCATGTTGCCGTTGTAGTGTTTGCGCACAAAGGGGCAGCCGGGGTTGTTCCATTCCAGCACCACGGGCTTGCCTTTGTATTGCGACAACTTCACGGGTTGGCCGGCGATGTCGCTGAGCGTGAAGTCGGGCGCGGGCTGGCCCACGGTGGCAGCCTGGGCTCTGCGCGGCAGCAGGCTGGCGGGCAGGGCGAGCGCTCCAAGGGTGGTGGCGCTGAGGGTGGTGAACTGGCGGCGTTGCAGCATGATTTGACTCCTTTGAACCGCAGAAGAGCAGTGACTTGTCAGAAGCGCTGTGGTTCAAGGCATCCCTGGCATGGGCGCAGCCGCAGGACGGCTCACAGGGCCTTGAGGGCCTCACGAACTTCGTCCACGCTCAACACCTCAGACAGCACGCTGGCGGGCTGGCCGTTTTTGTAGAGTGCGTACACCGGCACGCCGTTGCGCCCCAGGCTGGCCAGGGCGGCGGTCACGGCGGGGTCGCGGCGGGTCCAGTCGGCGCGCAGCAGGGCCACGTTTTTCGCGGCCATGTCGGCCAGCACGCTGGCATCGGCCAGGGTGGTGCGCTTGTTGTACTGGCAGGTCACGCACCAGGCGGCGGTGAAGTCCACAAACACCGGGCGGCCCTGGGCCAGCAAGGCGGCCTGGCGCTCGGGAGTCCAGGCTTGCCAGCTCAGACCGTCTAGTGCGGTGGCCTCGGTGGCGCTGGGGTTGGCGTGGGCCATGCGGGTCACGTGGGGGCCTGCAGCCCAGCCCAGCCACAGCAAGCCCGCCAGCGACAAGCCTGCCAGCGCGGTGCGGCTTTTGCCGCGCAGGCCCAGCGCCCACACCAGCAGGGCCAGCACCACCAGCAGCATGAGCAGGGCAGCGGCGCCGTCGATGCCGCTTTGCTGGCCCAGCACCCACAGCAGCCACACCACGGTGGCAAACATGGGAAAGGCCATGAGCTGGCGGAAGGTGTTCATCCAGGCACCGGGGCGAGGCAGGGCGCGCGCAACCGCAGGCCACCAACTGGCGGCCAGGTAGGGCAGCGCCATGCCCAGCCCCAGCATGCCAAACACGGCCAGCGCCTGCACCGTGGGCAGGCCAATGGCCAGACCGAGCGAGGCGCCCATGAACGGCGCGGTGCAGGGTGAAGCGATTGCTGTGGCAAGTACACCGGTCAGGAACGCATCGACGGTGGGATTTTGGGCCTGCAGGCTGGCCACACGGCTGGGCAGCACGCTGCCAAATTCGAACAGGCCGGCGAGGTTGAGTCCGATCAGGGTGAACAACACCGCCAGCGCGGCCACCACGCCGGGGCTTTGCAACTGGAAGCCCCAGCCCAGTTGCTCGCCGGCCGCCCGCAGGCCGAGCAACAGGCCACCCAGCGCCAGAAACGACAGCACCACACCGGCGGTGTAGGCCAGGCCATTGGCGCGGTGGGTGGCGCGGTCGTCGGCGTGTTTGGCAAACGCCAGCACCTTGATGGCCAGCACCGGGAACACGCAGGGCATGAGGTTGAGGATGGCGCCGCCGATGAGCGCACCCAGCAGCGCGGCCCAAAGCGTGATGGACGGACCGCTGTTTGAGGCGGGTGCTGTGGCGGCGCGGGCGGTGTTGGCCTCGAGCGCGGCTCGCAGGGCGTCGGGTACGGCAACGGGCAGCGGCGCGGCAGCGGGCCAGGTGCCTTGCACCGGCACGTCAAGCCGGACGCCGGGGCCGCCGGCGCCCGATCCGCCGGGGTTGGCCAGCGCCACCACCAGCGGCACCTGGGCCGGGCTGTCGGCGCGGTGCGGTGAGAGCGGCACACGGGCGGTCCAGCGCTCGTCGGTCCAGGTCTGGGTCCATGCGGCGCCGGGTTCAATGAGGCCGCTGGTTTCAGGGAAAAACTCCAGCGTCTGGCCACGCCAGGCGGCGGGCAGGCCGGCCAGCGACACGTTGAGCCAGCCGGCTTCGGGCGTGAGGGTGCTGCCCGATGCGGGCTGGTTTGTGGGCGCGGCGGCCCAGGCGGCTTCAAAGGCCATGCCGTGCAACGCGGTGGAACCTTGCACGGGCACGCGCAGCGTGAAGTTGCCTTCTTCTGGAATGCACTCCTGCCGGCAGGCCAGCCAGGCGGCGTAGAGCTTCACGTCGACGTGGGTGCCGGTGAAGCCGGGGTCGATGGTGAGTGGCACGGGCAGCAGCACGGTGCCGTCGTAGCCGTAGTTGGCCAGGGTGCCGAGCGGGAACTTGCGTGGGGTGGGCCAATTGATGTCGCCGGCGCTCACGCCCGCGGGCAGGGTCCATTGCAGCTCGGTGGGCAAGCCCGAGTCACCCGAGTTTTTCCAGTAGGTGTGCCAATGCGGCTGGTGCGAAAGCTGCAAGCCCAGCCACACCGTTTTTCCCGGTGCCGCGCCTTCGGGGGCGTGGGCCAGCAGTTCGGCGCGAACCTGCTCGGTTTGCACCACGGCAGTGTCAGCGCTGCCCGACAGCAAGCCCTGAGCCTGCGCGGGTGGCGGCACCAGCCAGGCGATCAGCAGGGTCAGCAGCATGGCCTGCAGCCAGGTGTGGAGTCCGGCGCCGAACCGCCGTTGGGGGATGTTTTGCGCGGCGGTGTTGAGCAGGGGGGATGACATCACAGGCGTTTCGTTAGGAGAAGGCGGGGTCGATGTACCCGTGCCCATGGGAAACATAGGAGCAGCATGGAGGCGGCAAGTTCCGGAGTCGGCTCGCGATGGGGCGCCGGGTCACCGCCTGAGGGTTTGAATATAAGGCAACGCTTACATGTCCTGCTGAAGGGCCCTTCATTGCACTTGCGTTGCGTCGGCTCAAGCGGGGCGGCGGTGCTGTGCGGCCAGAGGGTTCACAGACGCGGCGGGTTTCGATAAAAACACGGCTCGTGAAGAGGTTCAAACAATTCATCTGGCCGATGAGGAGTGGTGTCGATGGGATCGATCTTGGAGCATGCCTTGCTGCCCTGGGCGAAACGGGTCAAGACGCGGGTGAACCTGCCCGTGCGCCTGAGCTGGGGCGAGCACGGAGCGTCTTCGTTGGTGCTGGGCGAGTTTGAACGGCCGCAGGTGGAAATTCGGGTGCGCGATCCTGCCGCGCTGCCGCTGCTGATCGAACCCGGGCTGGACACGCTGGGCCAGGCCTACGTGGAGGGCCTGATTGATGTGGACGGCCCGCTGTCTGACATGCTGGCGGTGGCGCACCGGCTGGCTGAAACGGCCGAGCCGGCCAGGGGGCTGATGGGGCGTATTCGCCGCCGCTTTGGCCACACGCGCGAGAGCGACAGCGAAGCCATTCAGTACCACTACGACGTGTCCAACGACTTTTACGCGCAGTGGCTGGGTGAGGGCATGGTGTATTCGTGCGGCTACTTTGAGCAGGGCGACGAGACGCTGGATGCGGCACAGGCCAAGAAGATCGACCACATCCTGAACAAGATCCGCTTGCAGCCGGGTCAGCGTCTGCTCGACATGGGTTGCGGCTGGGGGGCGCTGGTGCTGCGCGCTGCGCAGCGCTTTGGCGCGCAGTGCGTGGGCATCACGCTGTCACAGAACCAGTACGACCTGGCGCGCGAACGGGTGCGCGCCGCCGGGCTGCAAGACCGCATCGACATCCGGCTGCAGGACTACCGCGATGTGAGCGACCCGGCGTTTGACCGGATCACCAGCGTGGGCATGTTTGAACACGTGGGGCTGGACCACCTGGCGCCTTACTTTGGCCAGCTGCGCAAGCTGCTGAAGCCCGACGGCTGGGCCATGAACCATGGCATCACCAGCACCGATGCGTGGGATGGCGAAACCCGCCACGGCGGTGGCCACTTCATTGACCGCTACGTGTTCCCGCGCGGTGAGTTGCCGCACATCGGCACGGTGCTGCGCACCCTGCAGGAAGGCGGGCTGGAGGCCTTCGACGTGGAAAACCTGCGGCGTCACTATCAGCGCACCACCCAGCTCTGGGCGGAAGCGTTTGAAGCCCACGCCGAGCGCATCAAGCCGCTGGTGGACGAGCGCCGCTGGCGCATCTGGCGCGTGTACCTGGCCGGATGCGCCTGGGCGTTTGACAACGACGAAGTGGCTATCTACCAGGTGCTGTGCCGGCCGGCCGGCCAGTCTTCGCAGGGCCTGCCGTGGTCCCGGCGCTGGATGTACGAGGCGCGCTGACGTGGGTGGTATCGGGCCTGCCAGGGTTCGTTGCTGTGAGGGAAGCGCAGCCATCCCCGTTGTGGTGCCCATCCAGCGCGCACCACTCAAAAGCGTCCGCGTAAGATGCCCGGCATGAACGCTCAAGCCCGCTATTGGTCCGATCTCACCACCGCTGACTTCTCCGCGCTGGACCTCGCGCGCACGATCGCCGTGTTGCCGTTGGCCGCGACCGAGCAGCACGGCCCGCACCTGCCGTTGTCGGTGGACACCGATCTGGTGAACGGCATCATCGCGGCCGCGCTGCCCCACATGGCGCCCGATGTGTCGGCGCTGTTTTTACCGACGCAGGCGGTGGGTTTCAGCCCGGAGCATGCCCGCTTTGCCGGCACGCTCACGCTCAAGACGGAGACCGTGCTGCGCCTGTGGACCGAACTGGGCGAATGCGTGGCTGCCAGTGGTGTGAAGAAGCTGGTGCTGTTCAATGCCCACGGTGGCCAGGTGGGGGCGATGGACCTGGTCGCGCGCGATCTGCGGGCCCGGCTCGGCATGCTGGTGTACAGCGTGAACTGGTTCAACCTGCCGCTGCGCGGTGCCAACGGGCAAGATGTGAACGCCTTGTTCAGTGGCGACGAGCACCGGTTTGGCATCCACGCCGGTGACATTGAAACGTCGATGATGCTGGCTTTGGCGCCTGAGCGCGTGCGCATGGCGCAGGCCGAGTATTTCCGCTCCACCTCGCAAGACCGCGCCGAACGGTTCCCCATTCTGGGCAACGGCCAAAGCGCCAAGCTGGGCTGGCAGATGCAGGACTACAACGCCAACGGCGCGGTGGGCAACGCGGCAGCGGCCACCCCGGAAAAAGGGCGCGCCGTGCTGGACGCCGCTGGCCGTGCGCTGGCGCAGTTGCTCAGCGAGATTGACCAGTTGCCGCCGGGCACACTCACCGAAAAGACCGCCTTCAGCTGAGTGGCGGAAGCGATCGGGCACGCCTCCGGAGCGCGTGACCCCAACCAGGGCACCCATGGAACCGGCTCCGCCGGGCCACCAGGTGCGTCCCCCTTGGGGGAAGCCGCGTCAGCGGCGCAGGGGGTTATGCATAAGTCACCCAGTCCGCAAAAGCCGGCGCATCCAGATGCGGCAGGGTGTTGTAGGTCAGCAGGGTGTGGCGCCTGGGGTTGAACTGAAACTCCGTCACCGCGCTGTTGCGGATGCGCATGTTCAGTTCGATCGTGCCTTCCGGGCTCAGCCCCAGGACATGACCCACGGCGGTGGCAATGGGGCCGCCGCTGGAGACGATAAGCACCTTGTGGCCCTGGTGCTGTGCGCGCACATGGTCCAGCGCACGGGTGATGCCTTGCACGAAGTCGTTGTAGCTGGGCATGCCTTGCGGGCTCACGGTGCCGGCCATCCATTGCGTGAGGCCGTCGCGCAGCAGCCGGAAGTGGTGGCGGTACAGCTCGGGGGTGTCGGGCTTGGGCAGCGGATGGGGGTACACCGTCTGGATCACGGCGTGGCTGTCGTATTCGTTCAGACCGGGCCAGGCCAGCGCGGTGGTGTCCAGCCCGGCGCCTTCGGCAATGCCGGCCCAGGTCTGTGCGTGGCGGCGCAGGGTGCCGGTAATGACGGCGTCAAACCGCAGGCCGCGCTCTGCCCAGTAGCGACCCAGCTGCAGACTCTGGCGCCGCCCGAGCGTGCTGAGTTGGTCGTAGTCGTCGGCTCCAAACGAGGCTTGGCCGTGGCGCACAAGGTAGAGGGTTCCCATGGGCGGCATTCTGTGGCCGACCCGCGGTCGCGCTTTGTCTCCGCAGCGACTGTGCAGGTCGATGGGCGGCACAGATTGGGTTCGCGGCACAATGACGGCTGGCGCCCTTTCAGCGCAAACGACCACAGGGAGTTCTGCACCATGTCCGATGCCCAGGCAACGGAGCCGAGACACATTCTGTTCCTGGACGACGACGACACGCTGGTGTTTCTGGTGCGTCGCTTGCTGGAGCGCCGTGGCTACCGCGTGACAGCCTTTTCCGATCCGATCCAGGCGATTGACGCGGTGCGTGCCCACCCCGAAGGCTTTGACCTGTTGCTGACCGATTTCAACATGCCCGGCATGTCGGGGCTGGAGGTGGCGAAGACCGTGCTCGCCATCAATCCCGCCCTGCCGGTGGCCGTGGCCTCGGGTTACATCACCGACGAACTGCAGTCCCAGGCGCGGGCCGCAGGCGTTCGTGAGGTGGTTTTCAAGACCGACGCGATCGACGCTTTTTGCGAGGTGGTGGCGCGGTTGACGACATAGCGCCAGGAGGTATAGCCGCACCGATCCACGGCACAAGCGACGCTGAACCCATGCTGCCGTGGGTGCCCGGGCGGCTCATCGACCGCCTCAACGCCCATGGGCCGCAGGGTCTTGGCCTTTAACGCGCCAGGGCCGAAGACAGGGTGACCCGGCCGCGGGGGGTGTCGAGTTCGGCCATGATGGCCGCTGGCCCGCTGACCACCGGCGTGTCCAGACCTGTAGCGCCCAGCGCGGCTTGCAGCGTGCGGGCTTCGGGGTGGCCGACGGACAAGGCATGCAGGGCCAGGCCACTGGGTGGCAGTGACCTGGCCGGGTGTGCGTCGCCCCATTGGATCAGCGTGGGCAGTGCGCCGTTGAACAGGCGCTGGCCATCGTCGCGCACGCTGATGCGCCACTGCAGCAGGCCCTGCGGCGACGGCCGGGAGGCTGTCAGCACCCGGCCGCGTTCCAGGCCGAGGGCGTGCAGCTGGGCGGTGGCGGCGTCGATGTCGGGCACGCTGGCCACCCAGTGCACCAGTTGCGGCCCGTGTTGTGCCAGGCGCGCCTGCAAGGCCGGGTCGTCCAGATCGAACCAGCGCTTGAGCTCGGCGGGGCGCGTGGGCGTGGTCTGGGGGTTGATCGCGATGATCTCCAGGTAAGCGCGCGGGGCCTCGGCGCAGGTCAGCCGGACCAGCCGGTTGTGGGTGCCGAACAGCGCGTGTTCGCCGCCCGGCCCGGGCGCCACACCCAGCGTGGCCTTGCACCAGGCCACCCCTTCGTCCAGCGTGCGCGCTGCGACCACCAGGTGGTCGATCTGTGGGGGCTGCGGCGCGTTCACAGGCGCACCGTGCCGTCGATGCAGGTTACGCTGGTGCCGCCGACCCAGACGGTGCCGCGGGTATCGCGCTCGATGAACACCCGGCCTTCACGCGCCAGCGCCGTGCCCTGAGCGGCCACGTAGCGCTCGGGCGCCAGGCCGGCGCCGATCAGCCATTGGGCCAGCGCGGCGTTCAGGCTGCCGGTCACCGGGTCTTCGCACAGGCCGTTGTTGCCCGGGAAAAAAGCGCGCACTTCAAACGCCGTGTCGCACCCTGGCGGGTGTGGCCCCACCACGCCGATGTCCAGCCCGGCGAGCACCGCGCCATCGGGCTGGAGTGCGAGCACCTGCTCGGCGCTTTTGAGCATCGCGCCGCGCCAGTTCGGCCCGTTGTCGCACCAGGCGTGTGCTGCGATGTCTTCGCGCGCCACGCCCAGGCCGCGTGCGATCAGCGCCACGTCATTCTCATCCAGCGGACCGGTCTTGATCAGCGGTGGCGCAGCGAATGCGAGCCGTTCGCTGTCGCGGCGCAGCATCACCAGACCGACACCACATTCCTGCACCACGTGTTCGCCCTGCGGCACGCCGCCGGCTTCAAGCCACGCATGGCAAGTGCCCAAGGTGGGGTGGCCGGCAAACGGCAGTTCACGCCCGGGGCAGAAAATGCGCACCCGGTAGTCGGCACCGTTGGAGTGGCCTTCGGGCGTGGGCGGCAACACAAAGGTGCATTCCGACAGGTTGGTCCAGTTCGTGAAATGCTGCATGGCCTCGGTGCTCAGGCCTGTGCCGTCCAGCACCACCGCCAGCGGGTTGCCCCGGTAGGGCGTGGCGGTGAACACGTCCACCTGTTTGAACGGTCTGGGTTTGTGGGGCATGGCGGTTGGGGTTGCGGAGCTGGAAGCTCCGGCTACGGTGGCGGCGTCGGTCAGTGGCTGCTGCGGATGGCCCGGGCCAGCGCCGCCATGCCGGTGCGGATCTGCTCCACGTTGGCGGTGACGAAGCTCAGGCGCAGGGTGCGCGGGTCGGCGTGGTCGGCGTAAAAGGCGCTGCCGGGCACAAAGGCCACGTTCTGTTCCACCGCCTTGGGCAGCAGTTCAATGGCGTTCATGCCTTCGGGCAGGCGCACCCACAAAAACATGCCGCCGTCGGGCGCGTTCCATTGCACGTCCAGACCGGCCATTTCGGTTTTCAGAGCGTCCAGCATGGCGTGGCACTGGCGCTTGTACAACGCACGGATGGTGGGGATGTGGCGGTCCAGAAACCCGTCTTTGATCACCTCGACCACCACGCGCTGGTTGAAGCTGGGGCTGTGCAGGTCGGCCGCCTGTTTGGCTTGCAGCAGTTTGGGGTACACGCTGGCGGGTGCCACCAGAAAACCCAGGCGAAAACCCGGGGCCAGAATTTTGGAGAATGAGCCCAGGTAGATGCAACCGTCGGGGTTGAGCGCGGTCAGCGGCGGTGGCGGGGGCTGGTCAAACCACAGGTCGCCGTAGGGGTTGTCTTCGACCAGCGGCAGGCCCAGCCGGGCGGCGGCGGTTACCAGGGCCTGGCGCCGGGCCAGGTCCATGCTGCGCCCGGTCGGGTTCTGGAAGTTGGGCAGCACATACAGAAAACGCGGCGCGGCCTGCGGGTTGGCCACCGGGTCCAGGTCCAGCGTGAGCAGGCGCCGGCGCTCCAGGCTTTCGGGGTGGTCAACGCCTGCGCCCAGTTGTTCCAGCAGCGCGGCCACGTCCACGCCGCCATCGTCGCTGGCCACGCCTTCTATGACCGGCTCCATGGGCGAAAACGCCTGCAGCGCGCCCAAGTAGGTGGGCGTTTCCACCAGCACGCGGCTGCCCGCGTCGATCAGCACCTTGCCCACCAGGTCCAGGCCTTGCTGGCTGCCGGTGGTGATGAGCACCTGCGCCGGGTCCACCGCCCAGGGCAGGCTGGCCGCCACCCACTCGCGCAGCGGCGCAAAACCCTCGCTGGCGGCGTATTGCAGCGCCGCACGCCCGCTCTCCAGGCCGTGGCCGTGCAGCACCCGTTCGCAGGCCTCGGCAAACGCGTCGACCGGAAAGGTTTCGGTAGACGGCAGACCGCCCGCAAAACTGATGATGCCCGGCTTTTCGGTCACCTTCAGAATCTCGCGGATCACCGACGGGTTCATCTTGTGGGCGCGCTGGGCCAGGGTCCAGGGGCTGTGGCTCATGGGGCTTCCTTGTGGGTTTGGGGTTTGGATGAGATGGTAGGCGCAGCCATGCGGCGGCCCATAAACACGGTGGCCACCACGGCGAGCGCAAAGCCCAGCGTGGTGAGGTCCAGCGATTCTCCCAGCAGGGGCACGGCGGCCACGATGCTGACGAAGGGTTGCAGCAATTGCAATTGGCTCACCCGCAGCGCGCCGCCCAGCGCCAAACCGCGAAACCAGGCAAAGAAACCGGCCCACATGGAAAACACGCCGACGTAGATCAGCGCCAGCCAGGCGGAGGTGTGGATGGGCTGCTCGGGCCAGGTCAGCAGCGCGCCCGGCACGGTGATGGGCAGGGCCATCACGCAGACCCAGCTGATCACGCGCTCGGCGCCCAGCGCCGGTGTGACCTTGGCGCCCGCCACATAGCCCACCGAAGCCGCCACCACCGCGCCCACCAGCAGCAGATCGGCCCAGGCCAGACCAAAACCGTGCCCTTGCTGCAGGGCGCGCAACACGCTGTAGGCCGCTACCAGCAGACTGCCCAGCCCGGCAAACAGCCAGAAACCCAGCCGTGCGCGCTGGTGCAGCAGCCAGGCAGCCGCAGCGGCGGTGGCCAGCGGCAGCAGGGCGGTGATGACGGCGGCGTGGCTTGCGGTGACGTAGCGCAGCGCCCAGCCCAGCAGCAGCGGGTAGCCAATGGCGTTGCCCAACAGCGACAGCGCCAGGGGCTTGCGGTGTTGCGGTGCCGGCAGGGGTGAGCGTGTGGCCAGCAGGTACATGATGGACAAACCCCCGGCCAGCGCGGCGCGCCCCCAGGTAACAAACCAGGGCGAGAGTTGCGGCGCGTCGGCGGTGCCGGTGGCCAGTCGCGTCATGGGCAGGGTGAGCGCAAACACCACCACGCCCACCAAACCCAGCCACAGCCCCAGGTTTTGGTCGCGCTGGTCTTGCGACAGGTGGCTGCTCATCGCAGGCCCCCGGCGGTGTGCGTCAGCCCCAGTCCGGTGCCCAGCATCCAGGCGGCTGTAAGCACCAGCGCCAGCGCCATGCAGCGGTTGAACACCAGCAGCCGCCCGCCCGTGGGCTGCCCGTCCACCACCGGCCCGGCCAGCCAGTGGCGCAGCAGCGAGCCGACCGTGGCGTAGGTCAGGTTGCTGAAAAACGCATACGCCAGCAGCACCGGCAGCACCTGCACGAAGCGCTCAGCCGCGTCGGGCCGGCCCGCCACCCAGCCGGCCACGATGGACAGCGCCAACATCCAGGCCTTGATGTTCAGGAACTGCAGCATCACGCCCTGGGTGAAGGTCAGGTTCAGCCGCGCGGCGTTCACTGCACTCAGGCTGCGGCTGCCCGAGAGGCGCCAGGCCAGCCACAGCAAATAGCCCACGCCGCCCAGCAAAATGCTCCAGCGCAGCAGCGGCAGCGCCACCACCAGCGCGCCCACACCGCCCGCACACAGCGCAAAAAGCAGGCCCCAGCCCACCGGCACCGCGCACACAAAACGCATGGCACGGCGCAGCCCAAAATTGGCCGCCAGCGCGGTGGACAAGGTGGTGTTGGGCCCGGGGGTGAAGCTGGTGGCCGTGGCCAGCACCAGCAGTGCGCTGAATTCGGCGGCGTTCATGGGCGGCACCGGGTGCGTATGGGTTCGGGGGTAGAAAAAGCTTGTGCGTGCATGGCAGACACTTTATCCTTTTAAAACCATACACAAGCCATACAGTTAAGGGGCTCAGTTCACAAACTGTGTGAGCCGCTTCACCCATACACCCACCATGTTCAACGACAGCCCAAGCCCCGACCCCCTGGCCAGCGCGCCCGCCCTCACGCGCACCGCCGCGCAGACGCTGGCTGAGCAACTGGCGGCCCGGTTTGCCGACCGCATCCGCGACCGCTTGCTGGCCCCCGGCGCCCGCTTGCCCAGCGTGCGCCAATGCGCCGCCCAGCACGGGCTGAACCCGTCCACCGTGGTGGCCGCTTACGACCAGCTGCTGGCCCAAGGCTTGGTGCTGGCACAGCGCAACCGGGGTTTTTTTGTGCGCGACCGGGCGCCGCTTCGCGAGAGCCTGACCGCCCGGCCCGACGGCGCCGCCCAACCCAACACCCACCCCGAAATCGCCCAGCCCCTGGCCGCGCCGGTGAACGCCGCAGCGCTCATTCGCGGCATGTTCCACCCGGCTGGCTCGCGCCCGCAACCCGGCATGGGCGCCTTCCCGCCCGACTGGATGGTCTCCACCTTCATGCAGGCAGCAGTGCGCCGCGTCACCACCCCGCAGGCGCTGGCCGACAGTTCGCTGCGCTACGGCGAGCCGCTGGGCGACGGCCACCTGCGCCGCGTGCTGGCCGACCGGCTGCAAGGCATGGGCCTGCCGGTGGGGCCGCAGCAGATCATCACCTCGGTGGGTGCCACCCACGCGCTGGACATTGTTAGCCGCACCCTGCTGAAACCGGGCGATTGTGTGATGGTGGAAGAGCCCGGCTGGGCGGTGGAATTCGCCCGCCTCGCCGCCATGGGCATGCGCATCTTGCCGGTGCCACGCGGCCCTGCCGGGCCTGATCTGGCGGTGATGGCTCGCTACTGCGAAGCCCATGCGCCCAAGTTGTTTGTGAGCGTGAGCGTGTTGCACAACCCCACCGGCTACAGCCTGTCGCCGGCCAGCGCCCACCGCGTGTTGCAGCTGGCCCAGCAGCACGACTTTTACGTGGTGGAAGACGACACCTACGGCCACATTGCCCCCGAGCACGCCACCCGTATGAGCGTGCTCGACGGCTTGCAGCGCACCATCTACGTGAGCGGCTTTGCCAAGATCCTGGCGCCCAACTGGCGGGTGGGCTACCTGGCCGCGCCCGCCGCTTGGGTCGAACGCCTGCTGGACACCAAGCTGCTGACCACCCTCACCACGCCCAGTCTGCTGGAGCGCGCCCTGGCGCACTGTATCGAACAAGGCCAACTGCGCCGCCACGCCGAGTGCATCCGCACCCGGCTCGACGCCGCCCGCACCCGCAGCACGCGGCTGGCGCTGGCAGCGGGCTGCCGCTTTGTCTCAGAGCCCGCCGGTTTGTTTGGCTGGGTTGATACCGGCGTGGACACCGAAGCCCTGTCGCAACGCATGCTGGACGAAGGCATCTTGATCGCGCCCGGTGCCCTGTTCCACGCCGCCCGTGCGCCCAGCACCCTCATGCGCATCAACTTCGCCACCACGCAAGACACGGCGTTCTGGTCGGTTTACCGCCGGTTGGTGGCGGCGCACTGAGTGGCTTGCAGCCCCTCAGCTCCCGCCCAAAATTTCCCAGCGCTCCATGGCTTCCAGCCACTGGGCCTCCACCTGCGCATGCCGGGCCGACAGTTGCGCGGCACGGATCGGGTCGGCGGCAAACAGCTGGCCGTTGTTCAGCTGCTGGTTGATCTCGGCCTGTTCGGCCTCTAACTGGCCAATGCGCGCGGGCAGTGCGTCCAACTCGCGCTGTTCTTTGTAGCTCAGCTTCTTTTTGATGGCCGGTGCAGCGGGGGCAGGGGCAGCGGTGGTGCCCGCTTTGCCCGCCGGTGCGCTGGCCGGGACCGCACTTTTCTCGCGCTGCAAAGCCTCGGCGCGGGCCGACTGCGTCAGCCAGTCCTGCACGTCACCCACGTACTCGCGCCAACGGCCATCGCCCTCGCTCACGATGGTGCTGGTCACCACGTTGTCCAAAAACCGGCGGTCGTGGCTGACCAGAAACACCGTGCCCTCGTACTGCTGCAACAGGTCTTCCAGCAGCTCCAGCGTGTCAATGTCCAGGTCGTTGGTTGGCTCGTCCAGCACCAGCACGTTGGCCGGGCGCGCAAACAGCCGCGCCAGCAACAGCCGGTTGCGCTCGCCGCCCGAGAGCGTGCGCACCGGCGCATTGGCCCGCGCCGGAGAAAACAAGAAGTCGCTCAGGTAGCTCTTCACATGGGTGCGCTTGTTGCCAATCTCGATCCACTCGCTGCCCGGGCTGATGAAGTCTTCCAACGTCGCATCCAGGTCAATCTGGTCGCGCATCTGGTCAAAATACGCCACGTTTTGCTTGCTGCCCAGGCGCACCGTGCCGCCGTCGGGGGCCAGCTCGCCCAAAATGATCTTCAGCAGCGTGGTTTTGCCCGCGCCGTTCGGCCCAATCAAGCCAATCTTGTCGCCGCGCAAAATCGTCGCCGTGAAGTCCCGAATCACCGTGCGCAAAGAGCCGTCCGCCGTCGGGTAAGCCTTGCTCACCTTCTCGAGCTCCGCCACAATTTTGCCGCTGGCATTGCCGCTGGCCACCTCCAGCTTCACGCTGCCCAGCGCATCGCGCCGCTGTGCGCGTTGCGCCCGCAACGCTTCCAGCCGCGTGATGCGGCCCTGCGCCCGCGTGCGCCGCGCCTCCACGCCCTTGCGAATCCACACCTCTTCTTGCGCCAGCAGCTTGTCGGCGCGCGCGCTGATCACCGCCTCTTGCGCCATCTGCTCTTCTTTGAGCAACTGGTATTGCGCAAAATTGCCCGGGTAGCTCAGCAGCCGCCCCCGATCCAGCTCAATCATGCGCGTGGCCACCCGGTCCAAAAACGCCCGGTCGTGGCTGATGGTTACCACGCTGCCCTTGTATTCCAGCAGCAAGTCTTCCAGCCAGGTGATGCTGTCCAGGTCCAGATGGTTGGTGGGTTCGTCCAGTAACAGCACGTCGGGCCGGCTCACCAGCGCTTGCGCCAGCGCCACACGTTTTTTGTTGCCGCCCGACAGAGCGCCCACCTTCACGTCCCCCTCCAGGTGCAGCCGATGCAGCGTTTCTTCCACCCGTTGTTCCCAATTCCAGGCGTCCAGCGCTTCTATGCGGTTCTGGAGGGCGTCCAGGTCCAGCCCCTCGGCACCGCTTAAATAGAGATCGCGTGCGGCCCGTGCATCGGCCAAACCCACGCTGGCCGCTTCAAAAACGGAGCTGTCCAGATCCAGAATCGGCTCCTGGGGGACGTAAGCGACCCGCAAACCGGTCTGCACCTGGACGGCGCCATCGTCAGGCTTCTCCAGGCCGGCCAAAATCTTCAGCATCGAAGACTTGCCGGTGCCATTGCGTCCGATGAGGCCAACACGTTCCTGGGCCTCCAGGGCAAAGTCGGTGTGGTCGAGCAGCGCCACATGGCCAAAAGCCAGTTGCGCATTCTGCAGGGTTATGAGTGCCATGAAATTGTCAGAGTAAAGTTGTTTCGATTATCCCTGCCCACCTCAGTGGGCCAGACCTCTCTCAAAAAGGGGTGCATCAACAGAGCGCCCGTCGCCGCAGCACCTGCAACGACGGGATCATCCGGTATGCATATTCAAAGGATTGGGGATAACGCGTAGCCGGATCCACCAGAACCGAGGGCGGGTTTTTCTGGGGCATAGCGGTGTCTGTGCACGAGCGCAGGGACGTTGAAGTCGATGGCAAGAGCGACAGGGATATACAGTGAGTGCCCGCCGATGGTTGAAAAACTTCGCAGAGATCACGCGCATTCTTTGGATTCGGTATATACTGCAAGGCTTCGCTGATCGCTTCATCGCCGTAAGGCAGCCAAGTGAAATCAGTTGAGTGACTGAAGAGTTCTGGGTAAAAACCCTAAAACAATTTAGCCAGACACCCAAAACCGTGTCATAATACGAGGCTCAGCTGATCGCAGCTGGGCAGGCAGACGGAGGTGGCAAGTGCTGCTGGGTTTGTTGGATCATTAAAAATATACAGCCGATAAGCGTGGGCGTTTGAA
>Ga0208242_100348_pt1 | contig 37729 bp, 34 predicted proteins | sample SubbioAug_CSW13A_FD_184825 | JGI IMG/M metagenome (GOLD analysis project Ga0208242, IMG submission 184825) | Serpentinite rock and fluid subsurface biosphere microbial communities from McLaughlin Reserve, California, USA - CR12Aug_CSW13A (SPAdes) | ecosystem: Environmental > Terrestrial > Deep...
CCCTGCCGCTGTGGCTGCAGGAGCTGGGCTATGGGTTGCTGGCCATCGGCCTGCTGACGTCTCTGCAATCGGCCACCCGCTTGTTTGCCCCGTACCTGTGGGGTTGGCTGAGCGACCACACCGGGCACCGGGTGCGGCTGCTGCGCCTGTGCGCCGGGGTGGCCTTGCTTGCATCGCTGGCGCTGTGGCGGCCGTGGGGGGTGGTCGGCCTGTTCCTGGTGCTGCTGGTGATGTTCACCCACACCAGCGCGATGATGCCTCTGAGCGAAGCGGTGCTGGCCCAACACGTCAGTCGCGACAGTGGCTTCGACGCGCGGCGTTACGGCCGGGTGCGGCTGTGGGGTTCGCTGGGCTTTCTGGTCACGGTGCTGGCGGCCGGCGCTTGGTTCGAGCGCCATGGGCTGGGCAGTTTCCCGGTCTGGGCCTCGGCCACGCTGCTGGCGGTGGTGGCCAGCGTCTGGGCCATGCCCGGCCGGCCCGAGGCCACCCACGCCTCGCACGAGGCGGTGCGCATCTGGCCGGTCCTTCGCCACCCGCCGGTGGCCTGGTTTTTCGTGTCGGTGTTTTTTCACGTGCTGGCGCACCTGTTCGTCTACATTTTTTTCTCGCTCTACCTCGATGCGCTGGGCTACGGCAAGGAGGTGATCGGCCTGCTGTGGGCGGTGGCCGTGGTGGTGGAGATCGGATGGTTCTACACCCAGGGCCGCTGGCTGCCCCGGCTGGCGCTGGCGCACTGGCTGGTGCTGGCCGCGGGCCTGATGGCCTTGCGCATGGGCGTGACCGCGGCGGCGGGCCCGTGGCTGTGGGCCCTGTTCCTGGCGCAGGTGGTGCACGCGATCACGTTTGCAGCGCACCATTCGGTGTGCATCGCCTGGCTGAGCGAGCATTTTCCTGACCGCCTGCGGGCCCGGGGCCAGGCGTTGTACGCCATGCTCGGGTATGGCTTGTCTGGCGTGGTGGCGGGCAGCGTGGGCGGCTGGGTCAGCAGCCGTTGGGGCTTGGCTGCGGTGTTCTGGCTGGCGGCCGCATCGGCCGCGCTCGCCATGGGGGCGGCCTGGCAGACCGTCAGGTCGGTGGCGCCGGGTAGGGCCGCCGCCAGGGGTTGAAGCCCGTCACCAGGGCGGTCGCCAGCAGCACGAACGCGCCGCCGATGTACAGCCCCGAGCCCAGCGGTTCGCCCAGAAACAGGTGTCCCCAGGTGACGCCAAACAACGGGATCAGGAAGGCCGGGCTCATGGCGGCCACGGGCGGGACGTGGCGCAGTATGCGCAGATGGACCCAGTACGCCAGTCCGGAGGTCACCACCCCCAGCATCAGCACCGCCATGACGGCCGACGCGGAGAAGGTGGCGTCGGGCAGGAACCACGCGCCGCCGGGCAGCATGAACACCGTGGCGCCCAGGTGGATGCTGGCAGAAATGGTGAGTGGCTCCATGCGGGTGGTGGCCCGCTTCATCAGGGGTGTCGCGACGCCATAGCAGCCGGCGCCGGCCATGGCTGCGGCAGCGGCCAGCAGCACGGCCGGGGTGGGGTCCACCGGTCCGAGCTGCACGATCAAGGCCACCCCGATGAAGCCCGCGATGCACCCGGCCAGCTTGCGCCAGGTGAGGGTGTCTTCACGCAGCCACGCCGCGGCCAGGGTGCCGAACAGCACCGCCGTGGTGTTGAACAGCGCGATGTAGCCGGCCGGCAGCGTGAGCGCGGCGTAGGAGAAGAACAGGAAGGGCAAGGCGGCCGTCAGGATACCCAGGCCAAACACCTCTTTCCAGTGGCTCCTGGGCCAGCGATGCCGCAGCAACAGCATGATCACCGCCAAGGTGCCCGTGGCCAGCGCCAGGCGCAGGGTGGCCAGCACCACCGGGCCGAGCGCCGGGCTGGCCACGCGCAGCAGCACGAACGACGAGCCCCACAGGGCCGAGAGTCCGAGCAATTGCAGCAGGTAGCGTGTTTTCACCGCGTGATTGTCTGCCGTTCGACGTTCAGCAGCGGGGCGCGGGCGTCACCTCGGCGATAGGGCGCCGAACTTGCGTACCAGCCCCTCCAGGGCGATGAGGTAGCCGTCCACCCCAAACCCGATCACGATGCCAGCCGCCACCGGCGACACCCAGGACTGGTGGCGGAAAGCCTCGCGCGCGTGGACGTTGGAGATGTGGCATTCGATCACTGGCAGGCCGCCCACCCCCTTGATGGCGTCGTGCAAGGCGATGGAGGTGTGTGTGTAGGCGCCGGGGTTGAACACACAGCCCAGCGCTTCGCCAGCTTTGTGCAGGCGGCCGTATTCGTGGATTTTGTCGATCAGCGCCCCCTCCCAGTTGCTCTGAAAGCATTCGACCGTGTAGCCCAGCCGTTCGCCGGCGGCGCGGCATTGTGCTTCCACATCGGCCAATGTGGTGGCGCCGTACTGCTCGGGCTCGCGCGTGCCCAGCAGGTTGAGGTTGGGGCCGTTGAGGATGAGGATCTTTTTCATGCGTCTGGGTCGGTGATCGGTCGGTCGTCGGGTGCGGTCATCGGGCGGGGTGGCCACGGTCGGCGCGCCAGCCCTGGGCCAGGGCCCCCAGCGCGATGCCAGCCAGCGCCCACAGCAGGGCCCAGTTGCCCGTGCCCAGGCCGGCAATCGCCGGGCCGGGGCACACGCCACACAGCCCCCAGCCGATACCGAACAGGGCGGCGCCGAGCTGGGTGTCGCGGTCCCAGGCGGCGGCATGGGTCTGGAACGGCTGCCCGAGCAGCGCCCGCCCGCGCAGCCGTGGGGCGAGTTGCAGGCCCAGCAAGGCCACGGCCACGCCGCCACCCATCACCAGCGCCAGGCCGAAATCCTGGAAGCGCAGGAAGCTCAGCACCACTTCGGGCTGCACCATGGTCGACAGTGCCAGCCCGAAACCGAACAGGGCGCCGGCCAGCAACGCCACCAGCAGGTGGCTCGCCGGGGAGGCGGCAGGGGTGGGGGTGGTGTTCATGCGTAAACCCAGGCCACGAGGTTGGCCGTGATGAAGGCGGTGGCCATGAAGGTGAGCACCGCGTACAACGACGGTTTTTTCAGCGATCCAAGGCCGCAAATGCCATGGCCCGAGGTGCAGCCATTGCCCAGGCGGGCACCGTAGCCCACCAGAAAGCCGCCAATCAGCAGTTGCCACACCGGCACGCCGGTGGTCAGCGCTTCACCTTCGCCCCAGAACAGCCACCATACCCCGGCACCCAGCACCAGTCCGGCGGCGTACACCAGCCGCCACACCCGGGTGCCGGTGTAGCGCGGCTGCTGGAAGTAGGGCCGCTGCACCAGGTACGACCAGGTGGAGGAAAACACCGAGCTCATGCCCCCGATCCATCCAGTGAACAGGTAGAGCAGCGCCACCGCGGCACCAATGCACAACCCTCCGATCAGGTAATGCTGCCAGCCCAGGGGGAAAAGCAATGAAACGTCCATGCGCCGATTATCCGCCGAGCGGCCGCATGAGGGGTATTCAGACGCCTCGGGGACAGTTATCGCGGGATAACCATGACGCGGCTGCGGAGCAAAGCCCAGCAGAATGCCTAACGAAGCCGCACCGGCGGCCATCTGCAGGCACCCAAGCTGAACCATGTCCAACGATTACATCCTCGAAACCCGTGAGCTCGTCAAGGAGTTCAAGGGGTTTGTCGCGGTCAACAACGTCAACCTTGGCGTGCGGCGCGGCCAGATCCACGCGTTGATCGGCCCCAACGGTGCCGGCAAGACCACGGTCTTCAATCTGCTGACCAAGTTCCTGATCCCGACGCGCGGCAAGATCCTGTTCAACGGGCAGGACATCACCATGGAGAAGCCGGCCCAGGTGGCGCGGCGCGGGCTGGTGCGCTCGTTCCAGATCTCGGCCACCTTCCCCAACCTGTCGGTGCTGGAGAACGTGCGCATCGCACTGCAGCGCGCCACCGGCGTGTCGCTGCATTTCTGGCGCTCCGAGCGCATCCTCAACCGCCTCAACGACCAGGCCATGGTCCTGCTGGAGGAGGTCGGTCTGGGCGAGTTTGCCCACGTCACCGCGGTGGAGCTGGCCTACGGCCGCAAGCGGGCGCTGGAGATTGCCACCACGCTCGCCATGAACCCCGAGCTGATGCTGCTCGACGAACCCACGCAGGGCATGGGCCACGAGGACGTGGACCGCGTCACCCAGCTCATCAAGAAGGTCGGCGCCAACCGCACCATCCTCATGGTCGAACACAACATGAACGTCGTCTCCAGCATCGCCGACACCATCAGCGTGTTGCAACGCGGCCAGGTCATTGCCGAAGGGCCGTACGAGGTGGTCTCGAAAGACCCGCAGGTGCTCGAGGCCTACATGGGCAGCACCGACAACGCACTGGAGGGCGCCCATGGCTGAGCCGACCGAATTCCTGCGCATCAGCAACCTGCATGCGTGGTACGGCGAGTCGCACATCCTGCATGGGGTCGACCTGAGCGTGAACCGTGGCGAAGTGGTCACGCTGCTGGGCCGCAATGGCGCTGGTCGCACCACCACCGTCAAGTCCATCGTCGGCCTGGTGGGCAAGCGCACCGGCTCCATCACCATCAATGGCCGCGAAGCCATCGACATGGCGCCGCACCAGATCGCGCGGCTGGGCATCGGCTACTGCCCGGAGGAGCGCGGCATCTTCGCCTCGCTGAGCTGCGAAGAAAACCTGCTGCTGCCCCCGCAGATCACCAGCGGCGGCATGCCGCTGGAGGAAATCTACGAAATGTTCCCCAACCTGGCCGAGCGGCGCAACAGCCCGGGCACCCGCCTGTCGGGCGGTGAGCAGCAGATGCTGGCGGTGGCCCGCATCCTGCGCACCGGCGCGCGGCTGTTGCTGCTCGACGAGATTTCCGAGGGGCTGGCCCCAGTGATCGTGCAGGCGCTGGCCCGCATGATCCTGGCGCTCAAGGCCAAGGGCTTCACCATCATCATGGTCGAGCAGAACTTCCGCTTTGCCGCACCGCTGGCCGATCGGTTCTACGTCATGGAGCATGGCCGCGTTATGGAGAGCTTCGCCTCGTCGGAGCTGCAGGCCAAGATGCCCATGCTCCACGAGTACCTGGGTGTCTGACACCCGCTTTTTCACCCCACCCCCCACCACGACAGGAGACCCACGATGAAACGCAAGCTACTTGCCGCCGCTGCCATGGCGGCCTGTGCATTCGGCACCTCGGCCCAGGCACAGATTTCCGACGGCATCATCAAGATCGGCGTGCTCAACGACATGTCGGGCCTGTATTCCGACATTGGCGGGCCGGGTTCTGTGGTGGCGGCCAGGATGGCGGTGGAAGACTACCTCAAGGCCACCAACAGCAGCCTGAAGGTGGAGGTGGTGAGCGCCGACCACCAGAACAAGCCCGACGTGGGCTCCAACATCGCCCGCCAGTGGTACGACACCGACAAGGTGGACATGATCGTGGACGTGCCCACCTCGTCGGTGGGTCTGGCAATCGCCCAGATCACCAAGGACAAGAACAAGGTCCACGTGAACACCGGCTCGGCCACCGCCGACCTCTCGGGCAAGTCGTGCAACGCCAACACCGTGCACTGGCTCTACGACACCTGGATGCTGGCCAACGGCACCGGCAAGGCGATCGTGAAGAACGGCGGCAACAGCTGGTTCTTCCTGACTGCCGACTACGCCTTCGGCCACGCGCTGGAACGCGACACCGAGGCGGTGGTGACCAAAAACGGCGGCCGCGTGGTGGGCAAGGTGCGCACCCCGTTCCCGAGCCAGGACTTCTCGTCCTTCCTGTTGCAGGCGCAGGCCTCTCGCGCCAAGATCATCGGTCTGGCCAATGCCGGCGGCGACACCATCAACTCCATCAAGCAGGCGGCCGAGTTCGGCGTCGTCAAGGGTGGCCAGAACCTGGCCGGTCTGCTGGTGTTCCTGCCCGACGTGCACGCGCTGGGGCTGGACAAGGCCCAGGGCCTGTTGCTGACCGAAACTTTCTACTGGGGCCTCAACGACCAGACACGCGAGTGGTCCAAGCGCTTCCAGGCCCGCCACGGCGGCAAGATGCCTTCTTCTGACCATGCCGGTGTGTACTCCGGCGTGCTGCACTACCTCAAGGCCGTGGATGCGGCCAAGACCGACGACGGCCTCAAGGTGGTGGCCAAGATGAAGGAACTGCCGACCGATGACCCCTTGTTCGGCAAGGGCGTGGTACGCCAGGACGGTCGCAAGATCCACCCGGCCTACCTGTTCGAAGTGAAGAAGCCTTCCGAGTCGAAGGGCACTTGGGATTACTACAAGGTCGTGTCCACCATCCCGGCCAACGAAGCCTTCCGCCCCCTCAATGAAGGTGGGTGCTCGCTGGTCCAGTAACCCGACGACGTTCAAGCAGGCCGATACATCACCATGGAAATCTTTGGCATACCCTCCCAGGCCCTGTTCGGGCAGTTGCTGATCGGGCTCATCAATGGGTCGTTCTACGCGCTGCTGTCGCTGGGTCTGGCCGTGATCTTCGGCCTGCTCAACATCATCAACTTCACCCACGGGGCGCAGTACATGCTGGGGGCGTTCGTCGCCTACCTGGGGCTGACGCACCTGGGCATGAACTACTGGGTGGCGCTGGTGGTCACGCCGTTGGTGGTCGGCTTCACCGGCGTGGTCATCGAGCGCACCATGCTCAAGCAACTCTACAAGCTCGACCACCTCTACGGGTTGTTGCTGACCTTCGGTCTGGCCCTCATCATCCAGGGCCTGTTCCGCAACGCCTACGGCTCATCGGGCATGCCGTACCCGGTGCCCGAAATCTTCATGGGCGCCTTTGACGTCGGCTTCATGTTCCTGCCCAAGTACCGGGCGTGGGTGATCGTGGCCTCGCTGGTGGTCTGCCTGGCCACCTGGTACGTGATCGAGCGCACCAAGCTGGGCGCCTACCTGCGCGCCGCCACCGAGAACCCGAGCCTGGTGCAGGCCTTCGGCATCAACGTGCCGCGCATGATCACGCTCACCTACGGCTTCGGCGTCGGGTTGGCGGCACTGGCCGGCGTCATGGCCGCGCCCATCTACCAGGTCAACCCCACCATGGGTGCCGACCTCATCATCGTGGTGTTCGCCGTGGTCGTCATCGGCGGCATGGGCTCCATCATGGGCGCCATCGTCACCGGCTTCGGTCTGGGCCTGATCGAAGGCCTCACCAAAGTCTTCTACCCCGAGGCCTCCAACACGGTCATCTTCGTGATCATGACCCTCGTGCTCCTCCTCAAACCCGCCGGTCTGTTCGGTACCCAGAAGTGAAGACCATGACGCATCCGATCCCCGCTTCCATCTCGGCCAAGTCCTACAAGCACCAGTGGGTGGCCTTCGCCATCATGGTGGTGGTGCTGGCGCTGGCGCCGCTGGCGGTGTACCCCGTCTTCATGATGAAGGTGATGTGCTTTGCGCTGTTCGCCTGCGCCTTCAACCTGCTGCTGGGCTTCGGTGGGCTGCTGTCGTTCGGGCACGCCATGTTCCTGGGCTCGGCCGGCTACGTGTCGGCCCACGCCGCCAAGGTCTGGGGCTGGAACCCCGAGCTGTGCGTGCTGGCGGGCACCCTCACCGCCGCCGTGCTCTCGTTGGTGGTGGGGCTGCTGGCCATCCGTCGCCAGGGCATCTACTTCGCCATGATCACGCTGGCGCTGGCGCAGATGATCTTCTTCTTCTCGTTGCAGGCCCCGTTCACCGGCGGTGAGGACGGCATCCAGGGCGTGCCGCGCGGGCAGCTGTTCGGCTTCATCGACCTGGCCGACACCATGAACATGTACCTGTTCGTGCTGGCGATCTTCCTGCTGGGTTTCTTGCTCGTGTGGCGCGTGGTGCATTCGCCGTTTGGCCAGATCCTCAAGGCCATCCGCGAGCACCAGGACCGGGCCACGTCGCTGGGCTACGACACCGACACCTTCAAGCTGCTGGCGTTCGTGATCTCGGGCGCGCTGGCGGGCACCGCCGGTGCCACCAAGGTGCTGGTGTTCCAGCTGGCGTCCCTGACCGACGTGCACTGGTCCATGTCGGGCGAAGTGGTGCTGATGACGCTGGTGGGTGGTATGGGCACACTGTTTGGCCCGGTGGTGGGTGCGGCAGTCATCGTCACCATGCAGAACTACCTGGCGCAGCTGGGCGCCTGGGTGACGGTGGTGCAGGGCCTGGTGTTCGTGGTGTGCGTGCTGGCGTTCCGCCGCGGTGTGATCGGCGAAATCGCCCACTGGATCAAGAAGCCACTGTGAGGGGCCGGGCGCGGGGGCGCGCCCAGCCTACAGCCCGAACCGTGAACCGGCACCCAGCAGGGTTGCAATGCCCAGCAGCGCAAAAATGGCCGCTGCGATGGAGTGCACCAGCTTCATCGGGATCTTGTTGGCCAGCTTGTCGCCCACGAACACGGCCGGTACGTCGGCGATCAGCATCCCGAGCGTGGTGCCAATGACGACCAGCAGCGCCGTGCCGTAATGGGCGGCCATGGCCACGGTGGCAATCTGCGTCTTGTCGCCCATTTCGGCCAGGAAGAAGGTGATCAGCGTGGCACCAAAGACGCCGAACTTCTGCGCAATCTGGGTTTCTTCTTCCTCGATCTCGTCGGGAATCATGGTCCAGATCGCCATGCCGATGAAGGACAGGCCCAGCACCCAGCGCAGGACGTCGGGGCTCACGGTGGCAGTGATCCAGGCGCCCAAAGCGCCAGCCAGGCCATGGTTGAAGATGGTGGCCACCAGAATGCCCAGCACGATTGGCAAGGGCTTCTTGAAGCGGGCAGCGAGGAGAAAGGCCAGCAGCTGGGTCTTGTCGCCGATTTCGGCAAGTGCGACCACGCCGGTCGAGACGAGGAGAGATTCCACGGAGGTTCCCAGGCCGGAGTACAGACGAATGACCACGGCGCATCCCCGGCCAGATCGGAGGCGCAGTGGTCAAAGGTCTTGCCAAGTGCGACAACCGCTTACGCCATGACCTGCGGGTCAAGTGTGTTGACGTAAGCCTCTTCAGCGCGAAGAGCGACTACTCCCCAATGACGGCGTGATTGTATCAGCGCCCCTGCGACGGTTGTACCGGCGGCTGGCCGTCGATCCACCAGCCCGATGGCGCCAGGTCCTCACGGGCATCTTCCAGCGTCTGGCGGTTCGAGGCGCCCGCAAAGGTGGTGTGGCTCACCCCGCGGAAGTGGTTGGGTATGGTGCCCATGGGATACGCCTTGTTGCCAATGACAACCTGGCGCCGCAGCGCGCGGTACAGGTGCAGCATTTCATCGGCGACGATGGCCAGCAGGCCACATTTCTTGGTGCCGGGTTCCATCATCTCGGCGTAGCGCAGTTGGCCTGGATCGGCCGTGTCGGGGCAAACGCCGTGGGCCGCGTGCACCAGGTGGTGGCCAGCATCCGCCAGGCGGCCCGGCTGTACCTGCACGGTCGCGGCGCGAGCCAGCGCATCGGGCAGGTAGGTGACGTTGACGCCGTGCGATGTCCCGATGCCGTAGTACACCGCCGTTGTGTAATCTGCGGCCACTGGCCGGTACTCACCCGGTTCGGCATTGAGCAGGTAGACGCGACCTTGGATGGCGTAGTTGGAAGGGATGAGCGTTTCTGTACAGGAGGTGGGGGCTTCGGGGCAGGCCTTGACGAAGTAGACCGTAGTGGCCACCGCATTCCCGCTGTTTCTCCAATCGTGGACCGGCAGCCGGAGCTCGACCTTGATCGTGATGGCCGCGGCGGCAGGGCTGAGCGGTGCCGGTGGTCGAGGTGGTGCCGAGGCACAACCCACGAGAACGGCGGTGCCGAGCGCCATGCCGAAGGAGGTGACGCGACGTGTACTCATTCGAGCCCCTTTGCGAGGACACGGTGCTCGCCAAGGTGCACGCCATCCCTGGCCCGGGGGCCCTCGGCTGGAGGACGTGTGGTGGTGGACCGAAGGAGGATCGAACTCCCGACCTCTGCATTGCGAACGCAGCGCTCTCCCAGCTGAGCTATCGGCCCGGTGGTGAAATTATAGGATCAGGTGCCGCAGAATGTGTGGTAGCCGGCCCGCTGCCCGGGGGTGGCCGGCTCGGCCCACGGGGTACCAGCCTGAGTGCTGTCAAACGGCCGGACGATGGCGGCCAGCAGCGCCTCGAAGGGCTGGAGGTTGCCTTCGTGTGTGGCGGCGTCCAGCGCCGCTTCGACCAGGTGATTGCGGGGGATGACCAGGGGGTTGGCGGCGTCCATGGCGTTGGCCACTTCGGTGGCCGGCAGGGTTTGCAGGGCCAGGCGCTGCTGCCAGCGTACGAGCCACGCCTGCAGTGCGGTCTGTCCGGTGCCGAACCGTGCTGCCAGCGCCTCGGGCTGGCCACGCAAGGTGGCCGACAGGGCCCGGAAACCCAGCGTGTGGTCCACCTGCCAGGTGTGCAGCAGCTGCAGGTAATCGTTGGCCAGCGCCAGGTCGCCGGTGTCGTCTCCCAGGTCGGTCAGCCCCAGCTTGCGCCGCAACTCGGCCAGCCAGTGACGCTCGTACAGCGCCGGATAGTCGTTGACCACGGCCGTGGCCTGGGCCACCGCGTCGTCGGGGTCGGTGCCCATCAGGGGCAGCAAGGCTTCGGCCAGCCGCGCCAGGTTCCATTGCGCAATGCCCGGCTGGTTGCCGTAGGCGTAGCGGCCGTGGTGGTCGATGGAGCTGAACACCGTGTCTGGGTCGTGCACTTCCATGAAGGCGCAGGGGCCATAGTCGATGGTCTCGCCCGACAGGGTCATGTTGTCGGTGTTCATCACCCCATGGATGAAGCCTACCCCCATCCAGCGGGCCACGAGTGCGGCCTGGCGGTCCATCACGCGGCGCAGCAGGGCCAGGGCCGGCACCGGGTCCTCGGCCACGTCCGGGTCATGTCGCGCGATGACGTGCTGGGCCAGGCGCTGCAGCCTGTCCGTGTCTTGCCGGGCGGCGAAAAACTGGAAGGTCCCCACCCGGATGTGGCTGGCGGCGGTGCGGGTGAGCACGGCGCCGGGCAGGGGCCGTTCGCGGCGGACGGTTTCGCCAGTGGCCACGGCCGCCAGTGTGCGGGTGGTGGGGATGCCCAGCGCATACATGGCCTCGCTGATGAGGTATTCGCGCAGCACCGGGCCCACGGCGGCCTTGCCGTCGCCGCCGCGCGAAAACGGGGTGGGGCCAGAGCCTTTGAAGGCGATGTCGTGCCGGCGGCCCTGCGGGTCCAGCACCTCCCCGAGCAGCAGCGCGCGTCCGTCGCCCAGTTGAGGCGAAAACCCGCCGAACTGGTGGCCGGCATAGGCCTGTGCGATCGGTTGGGCGCCTTCAGGTACTGTCTGCCCGGAGAAAATGGCCAAGCCCTCGGCGCCGCTCAGTCGCTCGGCGTCCAGCCCCAGCTGGCGTGCCAGCTCGGTGTTGAAGCGCAGCCAGCGTGGGGCCGGCGCGGCTTGCGGCTGCCAGGGCACGTACAAGCCGGTCAGGTCACGGGCGTAGCTGTTGTCAAACGGGGTGCCCAGGGTGTGGGCGGCAATGGCGGTGGCGTTCAAGCGCAGTCCTGTGCAGAGGTGGTGGCTGCATTGTCCCGCGTGGGCTTGGGCCTGTGGCCATCGGGGTTTTAGCGGCGGTAGGTGGTTGGGGCGCGCCGAACAGGGTTACCCGCCTTGTGGGCGAGCGCATCCCGGCATACGATGTGCGCAGATGACGACGCTTTTGTTTTGTGGAGCGCACAACATGAGCCCAGTTGACGAACTCCCCGCCGTCAAGTGCGGGCAATGGTTTTACGCCGGTCTCACCACCTGCCCGGTGCGCATCGTCCGGCACCACACGCTGTACGGCACCCACGACCCGGAAGACCCGCCGGAGCTGGCCGACGACCAGGAGGCCGAGTGCTATTACATCCGCTACCACCTGCCGCGGCTGGAGTCGCCGTGGCTTGACGGAGGCACGGCCTGGAGCCTGCGCGAGGCAGTGTTCCTGGCCGAGCGCAAGCTGGGGCCGGTGGTCAGCTGGGACGACTGAGCACCGGCTCGAGCCGGTAGCTGACGGTACCAGCGGCCCAGGTCAGCAGGCGGTCGATGTTGGGGTGCTTGCCCGGATGGGCCTGCGCGTCGGCCAGGTGCTCGCCGTACCAGTCCAGCCCTTCGGCGGCAGCGGCCGGCGTGATGACGCCCCCGTGCTTCTGGGCCAGCCCGTGGTACACGGCCAGCGAGCCAGCCTGGCCGGGTTTGTTCTCGATGGTGGCCACGGTGTGGCCGTTGGCGTCGAGCAGGCGCACGGCGGCCAGGTGGGCAACGGTGGGAAGTTGTTGAAGGCGGGTGGCGAAGTTCATACGGGAATTGTGCCGGCGCTTTCAGACCATTGAACCAGTTCCAAATACCCAGGTGTGCAACAACCGGCCTGGGGCGAACGTGAAAGCGCCGGCCACCAAAATACCCCCAACGTAAACGCCCACCATATTCGCCGCGTGCGCCCGCGTCTCGTGACGTTGGGCCGCCACATAGGCCGCAGGCACGCAATACAGCACCAGCAGGCTGAACAGGTGTATGAAGCCAAAGTGCCCCCACAGCGCTGGTCCTACCTGGGCCGGCATGAACAGCGTGATCAGCGCCGTCAGCACCATGCACACCATGTAGGCTTTACCCATGCCCCGGTGTAGCGCAGTTCCTTTGCGGTTGAGCAAAAGGTAACCGCCCAGGAAAAATCCAGGTACCACGGTGGCAAGGTGTAGGTAGGCCAGGTGCAGGTAGCTCACGGGGTGTCAGTGTGATGGCTCCAGCCAAGTGGCGTGAGCCCGTTCGGGGGGACGTCGGATGCCGAAGATTTCGAAACAGTCGATCCAGAACGGTTTGGCTTCCGAATCTTCCAGGGTGGCGTCCTCCCAGCGTTTGGAAAACGCCAGCGCCTTGTTTTGGATCTTGTCCCAGGAAAGTGGCATACCGTCCCTAATTTGTATTTTCTGCCAAATGCCTTGGGTGGCAAGGGGATCTACTTAGCCCAAGAGTCCTTCAACCCCGTCACCCGGTTGAACACCACTTTGCCGTTCACGCCGTGATCCACCCGGTCGGCCACAAAGTACCCGTGGCGCTCGAACTGGAACTTCTGGTCCGGCTGCGCAGCGGCCAGTGACGGCTCCACGTAGGCCGTCACCACCTTCAGGCTCTCGGGGTTCAGTGCGTCCAGGAAGTTCTTGCCGCCCGCGTCGGGTTGCGGGTCGGTGAACAGGCGGTCGTACAGGCGCACTTCGGCCTGCACGCCGTCGTTCACACCCACCCAGGTGATGGCGGCCTTGGCTTTCACGCTGTCGGCGCCGGGGGTGCCGCTCTTGGTGCCCGGTATCACCTTGGCGTGCACCTCGGTCACCTGGCCGTTGGCGTCGCGGGCGCAGCCGGTGCATTCGATCACGTAGCCGCCTTTCAAGCGCACCACGTTGCCCGGGAACAGGCGCTTGTAGCCCTTGGGCGGCACCTCTTCAAAGTCCTCGCGCTCAATCCACACGTCCTTGCCGATCTTGAACACGCGGTCGGGCGGGGGCGTTTGTCCCTCGGCAATGGCGCTGTGGGGCAGGGCGGGCTGGGTGCATGCCTCGGTGTAGGCGTCGCTGCCAAAGGATTCGGCCCAGTTGGTCAGCACCAGCTTCACCGGGTCTAGCACGGCCATGCCACGGTGGGCCTTGTTTTCCAGGTCTTCGCGCAGGCAGCCTTCCAGCGTGCTGTAGTCGATCCAGCTGTCGCTCTTGGTCACGCCGATGCGTTCGGCAAACAGTTGAATGGCTTCGGGCGTGTAGCCGCGGCGGCGCAGGCCGACGATGGTGGGCATGCGCGGGTCGTCCCAACCGCTCACCTTGCCTTCGTTCACCAGTTGCGCCAGCTTGCGCTTGCTGGTGATCACGTAGGTCAGGTTCAGGCGGGCAAATTCGTACTGGCGCGGGGGCGGGGCCTTCAGCAGGCCGCCTTCGGTCAGGCGCTCCAGCAGCCAGTCGTAGAAGGGGCGCTGGTCTTCAAACTCGAGCGTGCAAATGCTGTGGGTGATCTGCTCCAGCGCGTCTTCAATGGGGTGGGCAAAGGTGTACATCGGATAGATGCACCATTGGTCGCCCGTGTTGTGGTGCGTGGCACGGCGTATGCGGTAAATGGCCGGGTCGCGCAGGTTGATGTTAGGGCTGGCCATGTCGATCTTGGCGCGCAGCACGGCGGCGCCGTCGGCCAGCTTGCCGTCGCGCATGTCGCGAAAGCGCGCCAGGTTCTCGGCAGGCGTGCGGCTGCGGAACGGGCTGTTCACGCCGGGCTTGCCAAAGTCGCCCCGGTTGATGCGCATTTCCTCGGCCGTCTGCTCGTCCACGTAGGCGTGGCCGGCTTCGATCAGGCATTCCGCCGCGCGGTACATGAAGTCGAAGTAGTCGCTGGCGTAGTAGAGGTGGTTCTCGGTCTTGCCGTTGAGCTGCGAGGTCCAGTCGAAGCCCAGCCACTGCACCGCGTCGAGGATGGAGTTCACGTATTCCGTGTCTTCCTTCTCGGGATTGGTGTCGTCAAAGCGCATGTGGCACACGCCGCCGTAGTCGCGTGCCAGGCCAAAGTTCAGGCAGATGCTCTTGGCGTGGCCCACGTGCAGGTAGCCGTTGGGTTCGGGCGGGAAGCGGGTGCGGATTTTGGCTGGGTCGGGTACACCGGCTTCGTGGTGGGCGGCATCGCCAGGGCCACCGCCCCAGCGGCGGCTGGCATAGGTGCCCTGGGCCAGGTCGTGTTCGATGATCTGGCGCAGGAAGTTGCTGGGCTTGTGTTCGGCAGATTCGGCGGGGGCGGCGCCTGCACCGGGCGCCTGGGCGGGGGTGGACTTCATGTCTGGGATTTTAGGGGTTTGCCCTGGGCGTTACGGCTGGATACGTTCTTCACATTTGCGCCGCAGTGGTAACGGGGTTTCGCGGCTGTAATGGGCTCATCGGCCATGACGGCCAGTTTGTTGAAGGAGATCACGATGTCCAAGCCGAACCTGATGCATGTGCTCGAACGGGCGTGGCGGGCACCCCGTGCCTGGGTGGGTCTGGCGGGCGTGGTGGCAGCCCTGTCGGCGGCCGGCACGGCACAGGCCAACGATGTGTACTGGTCCATCGGCATACACCAGCCGGGTGTGCACGTGGGCGTGAGCAATGCGCCGCCGGCCCCGGTGGTGGTGTATCCGGCGCCGCACGTGATCCATGTGCCGCCTCGGGTGGTGTATGGCCCGCCGCCGGTGGTGGTGTACCCGCATCCGGTGTACCGCACCGGTTGGGCGCCCCCAGGACACGCCAAGCACTGGCACAAGCACGGTTACCGTTACGACGACCGCCGCGACCACCACTACCGTGACCGCCGGGACGACCGCCCCGGCCACCGGCGCTGATGGCTGATGCAGGTGGCGTCTGGCCGCCAATGACGGGTGGCTGCCAGTGGTGCAGCCACTACACTTGGCGGTTTTGTTTCGTCGCCTGCCCACATGGACCTCATCCTGTTGCTCAAGGCTGCCCTGATGGGGGTGGTCGAGGGCCTGACCGAATTCCTGCCCATCTCGTCAACCGGGCACCTGATCCTGGCGGCGGCGCTGCTGGACATGCCCGACGAAAAAACCAAGCTGTTCGAGGTGGTGATCCAGACCGGGGCCATCATGGCCATCGTGTCGCTCTACCTGCAGCGGCTGGTGTCGACGGTGGTGAACCTGCCGCGGCAGGCGCAGGCCCAGCGCTTCACGGCGAACGTGCTGATCGGTTTTTTTCCTGCGGCGCTCGCGGGGGTGCTGTTCATCGACGTGATCAAGGGCGTGCTGTTCAACCCGCTGGTGGTGGCGCTGGGCTTCATTGTGGGCGGCTTGGTGATGCTGTGGGTGGAGGCGCAGCAAGCGCGCGCACCGGCCCAGCGTGTGGACGACGTGGACGCGGTTGGCTGGCGCGATGCGCTGGGCGTGGGCCTGATCCAGTGCCTGGCGCTGGTGCCGGGGGTGAGCCGTTCCGGGGCGACCATCATCGGGGCCATGGCGCTGGGTTTTTCGCGCCGCGCGGCGACCGAGTTCAGTTTCTTCCTCGCCATTCCCATGCTGTTTGGTGCGGCCGCTTACGACCTGTACAAGCACCGAGACCTGGTGAGCGCGGCCGACATCCCCATGTTCGCCGTGGGGCTGCTGGTGTCGTGGCTGTCGGCCTGGGTGTGCGTGAAGTGGCTGATGCGCTACGTGGCCAGCCACACCTTCGTGCCGTTTGCGTGGTACCGCATCGTCTTTGGCGGCGTCATCCTGCTGACGGCCGCGATGGGTTGGGTCAACTGGACGCCGTGATCACCCTGCGGTTGCGCTGAAGCTGCGCAGCGCGCGGTCGATGGCGGCAGCCGTCTCCAGCGGCCGCTCCATGGGGAACAGGTGGCTGCCCTCGACCATCTGCAACCGGTCTGACGGTTGGCGCCCCACCAGCTTGTGCGTCATGGCCATGCCGACCTGCTTCATCTCGGCCGAGGCGGTGCCGCCCACAAAGGCCACCGGACAGCGCAGCGGGTGGCGGCGCAGCAGCCGGTCGAGGTTGTGCGGCAGGGTGTTGTAGATCCGGGTTTCCACCTCGCGGTCGAAACTGAGGACGCGCCGGGTGCCGTCGCCGGCGGCCACGTCGTGGGTGCCGTGCTCGATGTAGTCGCGCAGGACCTGCGGGTCCCAGGCGGCGAAGCTGCGTTTGTGGGCAAAGTGGGCCAGCGCGTCGGCGGCGCTTGGCCAGCTGTTGCGGCGTTTGCGGCTCACCTGGCCCGGGGACAGTGCCCCGATCAGCCGCGTCTGCTTGACCGCCTGCAGCGCCTTGGCGCGCCAGCCGCCCAGCACCGGTGAATCGAGCATCACCACGCCCTGCACCTTGAGGCCGGCCAGTTCGGGGTGCTTGGCGGCGCACATGAGGCTGAGGAAGCCGCCCAGCGAATGCCCCACCAGGAACAACGGGCCATTGTGGCCAACGCTGGCGTGGACGACGAAGTCCGCCAGTTGCTGCACCAGGTGCGGCCAGTTGCTGGTGACGGGGTAGCGCGGGTCGTGGCCGAACTTGTCCACCGCCTTGACGTGGTAGCCGCGCGCCCGCAGGCTGCGGAACAGGGTGCTGTAGGTGCCCGCCGGGAAGCTGTTGCCGTGCGAAAACACCACCAGTGGATGGGACGTGGCAGGCGGCGGTGCGCTCATCTCAGATCAGCTTTTCCTTGGGATGGGTGATTTTCTTGAGCTGCAGGTGCCGTGCGCTGCCTTCCATCAGGGGCGACTGGGTGGGGCGGCCGTCCCAGGCCGGGTGCTCGATGCTGTCGAACACCTCGCGCAGGCGCTGGCCCCAGGTGTCGCGCAGCATGCGCAGGTAGGGGTTGTGCTCGTCGATGCAGACGATCTTGTCGCTGCGCAGGCTGTCGGCTTCGTAGACCGCCATGTCCAGCGGCAAGCCCACCGACAGGTTCGACTTGAGGGTGGAGTCCATGGAGATGAGCACGCACTTGGCGGCTTCGTCCAGCGGCGTGTCGGGGGTGATGACGCGGTCGAGCACCGGCTTGCCGTACTTGCTCTCGCCGATCTGGAAGAACGGGGTTTCGGGTGTGGCTTCGATGAAGTTGCCGGGCGAATAGACCTGGAACAGGCGCATGCCTTCGCCGGCGATCTGGCCGCCGAAGACCATGCTGACGTTGAAGTCCACCCCGCTGCGCTTGAGGGCTTCGCCGTCGCGCTGGTAGACGTGGCGCACTGCCGAGCCCAGCACCCGGGCGGCGTCGAACATGCTTTTGGCGTTCCAGATGGTGATGGGCTCGCCGCCATCGGTGTCTTTGAGCTGCTCGACCTGCAGGATTTCGCGGATGGACTGCGAGATGCTGAGGTTGCCGGCCGACAACAGGCACATGAAGCGGTCGCCGGGCTTCTCGTAGACGATCATCTTGCGGAAAGTGCTGATCTGGTCGAGCCCGGCGTTGGTGCGGGAGTCGGACAGGAACACCAAGCCGGCCTTGAGTTTGACGGCGACGCAGTAAGTCATGGAAGCGCTGAACTTATGGGCAAAACGGGCATGGTAGCAGACCGGTCCGGCAGGGTCAGGGGGCGGCCCCCTCGCTGGCGCCGTCGTCCACCAGCCCGCCGGCGCGGCGGGTGCGCAGTGCCACGGCGGCCTGCCATACCGAGGCGGCGCCGGGTTCCACCAGTGTGAAGCGGCGCTGCGCCCGGGTGATGCCGGTGTAGAGCAGTTCGCGCGTCAGCACGGGGCTGGGCCGGTCGGGCAGCACCAGGGCCACGTGCTCGAATTCCGACCCCTGCGACTTGTGAACGGTGAGTGCGAACACGGTGTCGGCCGCGGTGAGCCTGCTGGGCAGGACCCAGCGCACACCGGGCTGGCCGTCGTGGCGTGGGAAAGCGATGCGCCGTACCGGGCCGTGTGCGCCTGGCACGGGCAGCACCACGCCTATGTCGCCATTCATGAGGCCCAGGGCGGTGTCGTTGCGGGTGACCAGCACCGGGCGGCCGACGAACCAGCCGTGCGGCGCCTCGATCAGGCCGGCCTGGTGCAGCCAGGCGCCGGTGCGCTCGTTCAAGCCGGCCACGCCCCAGGGGCCTTGCCGCAGCGCGCACAGCACCTGGAAGCGGGTGTGGCACCTCAGCACCTCGGCCGCCCAGTGGTCGAGGTCGGCGGAGGGGGCATCGACCGGCGGGGCGGCGCGCAGGCGTTCGAGGTAGGGGCGGTAGCCCGCCACCAGCAGGTCGCGCAGCGCGGCGGCCTCGGGCGTGGCCACGGCCAGGCGCAGCAGATCGGGCGAGGCGGGTTCCAGCACCTGCCGCGTGGCAGTGGCGTGGCCGTGGTTGACGGCGGCGGCCAGGCGGCCGATGCCACTGTCGGGGCCGAATCGCCGGCTGTGGCGCAGCATCACGGTGTGCTGGGCCAGCGCCGGGCCGGCTGGGTCGATCAGGGTGGGGGGCACGGCTTCGCCGGTCGTGCGGGCGATCCATTCGGCGCTGGCGGGGGTGTAGCGGCCGGCTTCGGCGCCCTGGCAGAGTTGCCCGAGCACGGCACCGGCGTCCACCGAAGCAAGCTGGTCCTTGTCGCCCAGCAGCACCAGACGGGCGTGCGGGGGCAAGGCGTCGAGCGTGGCGTGCATCAACTCCAGATCGACCATGGAGGCCTCGTCCACCACCAGCACGTCGAGCGGCAGCGGATGGCCGGCGTGGTGGCGAAAGTGCCGGCTGTCGGGCAGCGGCCCGAGCAGGCGGTGCAGCGTGCCCACCTGGGTGGGAATACCGGCGGGCAATCGAGGGTCGCTGGACAGCGTGGCCAGTGGCAGGCGGGCCACGGCCGAGGCGATGGCACCGCTGAGGCGGGCGGCGGCCTTGCCGGTGGGGGCGGCCAGGCGGATGCGCAGCGCTTGTCCGGTGTGGCGCAGCGCGTGAAGTTGCAACAGGGCCAGCAGGCGGACGACGGTGGTCGTCTTGCCGGTGCCCGGCCCCCCGGTGACGATGGTGAACTGCCCACGGGCGGCCAGGGCGCAGGCGATCTTTTGCCAGTCTGGCGCCGGGGCCGATGGGTCGGGCGGGAACAGGGTGTCCAGCCAGGGGCGCCAGGCGGCGCTGTCCGCGGCATCCACCGCGGGGGCGGCTAGGCGCTGGGTCAGGGCGTGGCGCACCTGCTGTTCGTAGTGCCAGTAGCGCCGCAGGTAGAGCCGGTCGGCCACCCGCACCAGTGGCGTATGGCCGGGGCCGTGCCCCACCAGCGTGGGGTGGTTGAGCTGGTCCAGCCAGTCGGCCAGGGCGAGGCGCTGCAGCAAGGCCTGGGGGGTGGCGGGTGCGATGTCGTCGGCTGTCGGGTCCTGACCTTCGGGGGGCAGCGACAGGGCCTGTGCCGGGTCGTCGAGTACGTCCCGCAGGGCCAGGCAGGCGTGGCCGCGGCCGAGCTGGTGGCTGGCCAAGGCCGCGGCGAGCAACAGCAGGGGCGGGGCGTCGGGGGCTTCGCTGGCGAGCAGGCGGGCGAAAGCGGCGTCGAGCGCGCGCAGCCAGCCGCGCGCCACCCAGGCGTCGAGCAGCGCGAGCAGGTCGGCGGTGGCCGGTGGCAGGGGGGCGGCGGTCAGGATCATGGCAGTGGTTCGCCGCCGGCGCCTTGGTCGAGCCAGCGGTCTAGGGTGTCGATCAGCACCCGGGGCGGCCGGTCGAGGTGGGTCCCCTGGGCTGGGCCCTGGTCGCCGCGCAGGAACAGGTATACGGCGCCGCCGACGTGGCGGTCGTAGTCGTAGCCGGGCAAGCGGTGCCGCAGCAGGCGGTGCAGGGCGACCAGGTAGAGGGTGTATTGCAGGTCGTAGCGGGCGTCCAGCACGGCCTGGCGCAGGGCCTCGGTGGTGTAGGCGCTGCTGTGGGGGCCCAGCCAGTTGGACTTGTAATCGGCCACGTAGTAGCGGCCGCCGTGTTCGAACACCAGGTCGATGTAGCCTTTGAGCATGCCGTGCAGGCGGTCGGCCTGCAGTGCGGGGCGGGGTGCGCCGCCCAGGGTGTGGCGGGTGACCAGCCGGTCCAGGGCGAGGGTGTCGATGGAAGCGGTTGGTAACCAGAACTCCAGCTCGGCGCGGTAGCTGGCGAGCCCGGCGAGCGAGGTGCTGGGCCCGCCACCGGGCAGCGGCCAGGCGGTGGTGAGCCAGCCGTGCAGCCAGGTGGTGAGCGGGTCTATCCAGTGGGCCCAGTCGCGCGCCTGGCAGCGCCGGGCGACCTGGTCGCGCAGGCCCGTGGGGTCGTGGGCCACGGCCGCGAAGCCTTGCTGGGCGCACCATTCGAGCAGGTCGTGCAGCAGCGTGCCGGCCGAGGCGCCGCGCGGGAAGGCGTGCAGGCTGTCGGGCTCGGGCCGGCCATCGGCGGGTGCGTCGGTCGGGCTGGTGCCCGTGATTTCCCGCAGGCGGTCCTGCAAAGGGGTGTCGGGGGCGTCTGCTGCCGTTTGGTCGGGTGCTGCGGTGGCTTCATCGACGATGCGCAGGGCCGAATAGCTGGCAATCCACCAGCGGGGGCGAGGCTGACCCCGGTAGGTCCGGCACTGGCCGCGGGTGGGGGCTTCGGCCGGGGCTTCCCAGCGCTCGGTGGTGGGCATGGGCGCCGCGGTGACGGTGCCAGTGGGGCCGGCGAGGCGTTCGGCGAGCGGGGTGGGCCAGTCGTGCAGCGCGATGGGTTGGCCCGCGCCGACCAGGTAGCCCAGGGCACTGCGGTGCAGGTCGTCCAGCGGCGCCACGCCGACCCAGGTCGCGTGGCGGGCCCGGGTGAGTGCCACGTAGAGCTTGCGCAGGTCTTCGCCCAGGCGCTCGGCATCGGCCTGCTGGGCGGCCCGCGCACGCTCGTCGGCGCTGCCGCCCAGGGTCAGGTGGGCACGGCCCTCGGTGTCGTGCCAGCGCAGCACCGTCTGGTCGGGTTCCACCGGCCGGTGGTGGGTGGCGAAGGGGTAGAACACCAGCGGGTACTCCAGCCCCTTGGATTTGTGGACGGTGATGACCTGGACCCGGTCGGCGTCGCTTTCGAGCCGGATCTGGGGGGCGTCGCCGCTGCGCCCGAGTGCGGCGAGGCGTCGTTCCTCGGCCAGGTGGCGCACCAGGGCGTGTTCGCCGTCCAGCGTGGTGCTGGCGTCCTGTAGCAGCTCGGCGAGGTGGAGCAGGTCGGTGAGGGTGCGCTCGCCCTCGGCCGCTGCGTCCGCGGCCAGCAGCCGGGCGGGCACGTCAAAGTCGTGCAGCAGTTCGCGCAGCATGGGCAGCACACCACGCTGGCGCCAGGTGCTGTGGTAGCGGCGGAAGCGCAGCACGGCGGTGTCCCAGGCGTCTTCGTCGTGGCGCATGCGGTCCAGGGTGGCCCAGTCGAGGGCCAGCACGGCGGTGCCGAGCGCGGCGCGCAGGGCGCGCGGGTCGTCGGGCTGGGCGCAGGCTTGCAGCCAGTGCTGCAGGTCCTCGGCCACCGCGCTGCGGTAAACCGACTCGCGGTCCGACAGGTAGACGCTGCGCACCCCCCGATGGGCCAGCGCGGCCCGGATGGCGTCGGCTTCGCGGCGGCTGTTGACCAGCACGGCCATGTCGGATGGCCGCAGTGCGCGCCAGTGGGGCGGGCTGCCCTCGGTGGCAAAGCCGGCCGTTGGGCGTTGCAGCAGGCCAACCATTTCGGTGGCGCAGGCCTCGGCCATCTGCCGCAGGGCGGCGTCGCGGCCCAGGGGCTTGCCCTCGGGGGCGGGCAGGTGCCACAGCGTGAGTGGGCCAACCGGGCTGGGCGCCTCGGGACCGTCGGGGCACCAGCGGGTGCGTGGCCCGGCCGCCTGGGCAGGCTCGAACGGGACCGGGTTGTCGCCCGCCGGGTTGCGGAAACCGAAGGCGCCCTGGCCCGCCGCGCGGGTTTCGGCCTGTTGGAAGCAGTGGTTCACTGCGGCGACCAGGGCGGCGTCGGAGCGGAAGTTGGTGTCCAGCGTGTACAGGCGGCCGGCGCAGGCGCGGCGGGCCTGCAGGTAGGTGTAGATGTCGGCCCCACGGAAAGCGTAAATGGCCTGTTTGGGGTCGCCGATGAGCACCAGCCCGGTTTCGGGGGCGGGCTCGGCCACGTGGTAGACGCGGTCGAAGATGCGGTACTGGACCGGGTCGGTGTCCTGGAATTCGTCGATCAGGGCGACCGGGAACTGCTGGCGCAGGGTGGCGGCCAGCGCCTCGCCCGCCGGGCCGTGCAGGGCGTGGTCGAGCCGCTGCAGCACGTCGTCAAAGCCGAGTTGGGCGCGGCGGGCCTGGGCTTGCTGAAAGCGCTGCTGCACCCAGCGCGCGGCATGTTGCAGCAGGCTGGACTGGGCGTTGGGCAGGGCGGCCAGGGCGCCCGGCAAGGCGGCCAGCGCATGCAGGGCGGGGTGGTCGGGACAGTTGGCCGGGTCGAGGTACACCTCGGCCAGCCCTGTGGGGGTCAGCCGCTCCCAGCCGGTGTTGAGTGCGGGGGGCTCCTGTGCGTCGGGGTCGATGGCCCAGGCGTGCAGCCGGTCCAGCCAGGGGCCGTAGTACTGCGGGCGAAACTTGCGGCCGTTGACCCGCTTGGCATCGGCCTCGAAGCGCTCGCGCAGCTCGGCCACCCAGGCGGGCCAGGGCGCCTTGAGCTCGGCCAGGGCGGCCTGGCGCTGGTCCAGGGCACTCTGCAGCAGGGCCTGGGGCGGCGGGGTGTCGGCGGGCAGGTCGGCCGTGTGGGGCAGCAGGTCGCGCACGGCGCGCAGCAGGTCGTCGGGGCCGCGCCACCAGCGCAGCACCTCGCGCGCCAAGGCCTCGGGCAGCGGGGCATAGAAGGTGCGCCAGGCGTCGCGTGCCACCTCGGCCAGCAGTTCGCTGGGGTCGGTTTCCAGGGTCTGCCGGAACAGGGTGTTGCCGTCGAAGGCGTGCTCGCGCAGCATGCGCAGGCACCACCCGTGGATGGTGGCGATCGCGGCCTGGTCCATCCACTCCGCGGCGAGTTGCAGCCGGCTGGCGAGGCGCGGCCAGTCGTCGGCAGGGTAGTCGGCCCGCAGCTGGTAGAGGGCCTGCAGGTCGCCAGCGGCATCGGGTGGGGTGGCGGGGGCGCGGAACACTTCGGCGGCTTGGGCCAGGCGGCGGCGGATGCGGGTGCGCAGCTCCTGGGTGGCGGCTTCGGTGAAGGTCACGACGAGGATGTCGGGCGGCAGCAGGGCGCGTGCAAAGCCGTTTGGATCGTCTGTGGCGCGTGGGCCGAGCACCAGCCGCACGTACAGCATGGCGATGGTCCAGGTCTTGCCGGTGCCGGCGCTGGCCTCGATGAGGCGGCTGCCGTGCAGGGGGAAGGTGCGGACGTCCAGGCGGGGCGTGCTCATGCCTGCCCCTCTTTCGGCGTGCTGCGCCGGCTGACCGGGATGGCTTGCCACAGCGGGCGCAGCAGCTGTTCGGTCCAGTGGCGGAAAGGGCTGGCCTCGTGGGCCAGCTCGGGCGGGCCGAGCAGGTCGCGCGCCGTGGGGTAGGCGCGGCGCAAATAGGGGTTGTGCGCCCATTCGCCGCCGCCGCCCGCAGGGGCCAGCGCGTCGTGGGCGGCCTGCCAGGCACGCGCAGCGTCGTCGGGCGCGCGACCCTGGGCCCGCAGCCACGCGAAACCGGCTTTGGCCGACAGGGGCAGCGGTGCCTGCATGCCGCACTGCCATGCCTCCAGCAGCGCCTGCCAATGCCTGGTCGCCTCGGCCAGCGGCAGCGCCGCGAGTGTGATTTCCCCCGCATGGCTGAGGATGCGGGTGGTCATGGGGCCGACCGCCAGGTGACCGGCCAGGTGCGCCACCCAGTGCGCAATGACGCGGTGGGGTCGGTACTGTTGGGAGCGGCCCTCGGTGAGCGCGCTGACTTCCAGCACGACGCGGCCGGTTTCGCCAGCGGTGTTGTGGCGCAAGTCGTCGAGCCGGTCCAGCACGGCCACGGGTAGGCCGCTGGCCATGCCTGCCCAGTCCAGTGTGGCACTGAAGGTGTCTGGCCAGTCGGCCAGGGCCTGCGCGTAGGTGGTCAGCAGGTCGGGCAGCGGCTCGGCCAGCGACTCCCGTTGCGCCTGGCCAAACCCCCCGGCGGCAAGTTCACCGCGGCGCTGCATGGCGTCCAGCCGTGCCGACAGCCGTTGCGACAGCTGGGCCGGCGACGCTTCGCCGCGGGGGACTGCCTGGGCCAGGTCCTGCAGCAGCTCGCGGTGCAGCCGCCAGCGGTCCAGCCCGTCCAGGTCGAAGGGCTCGTGTTCGGCCAGTGTCGGGTCATCCAGGGCCAGCGTCACGCCGAGCCGGCGCCGGAAGAACGCTTTCACCGGGTCTTGCAGGAATTCGGTGAGCTCGGCCAGCGTGAGGGGTTCTTCGCGGGCCAGGGGCGGCAGGGGGGTGGTCGAGGTGGTGGCCGGTGCCCCCGGGCGGCGCCATTCGTGGGCGTAGGTGAACCAGGGGGTATCCCCGGCGGGTGTGTGGTGGGCGCCGAAGTACGCAGGACTGAAGGGCTGCAGGCGGTGCTCGGTGGTGAGTGCGGCCAAAAGGTCGCCACCCCCGTCGAGCCGCCAGCCGCTGGCCAGGTGGTCGCGCAGCTGGTGGATCAGCACCGAGGGCGCGCGCTCGGTGTTGTCGGTGATGCTGCGCCCGACCCACGAGACGTAAAGCCGTTCGCGCGCCGACAGCAGGGCTTCGAGCAGCATGTAGTGGTCGTCGCTGCGGCGCGAGCGGTCGCCAGGCCGGTAGTGGCGCGCCATGAAGTCGAAATCCTGCGGTGTGTGCGGGCGTGGGTAGGCGCCGTCGTTCATGCCCAGCAGGCACACGTGCCGGAACGGGATGGCTCGCATCGGCATGAGGGTGGCGAAGGTGACGGCGCCCCCAAAGAAGCGCTGTGACAGGTTTGGGGTTTCGGCAGCCTCCAGCCAGTGGTCGGCGGCCACCGCCAGGGGCAGGGGGCTGTGGAGCCGGGCCTCCTCGCAGATGGCCTGCCACTGTTCCAGCGCGCCGTCAAGCCGCAGCAGGGTGAGTGCGTCGCGGCTGGCGCGTTCCGGGTCGTCGGGCGTGGCCGGGTCGAAAAAGGCCCGCAGCAGGGCCCGGAAGCGATCGCACCAGTCGGGCACGGTGGCGGGGGTGGACAACGTGTGCCAGGCGTGCTCCAGCGCGTCGAGCAGTTGCACCAGCGAGCCCAGCAGGGTGGCTTCGAGGCCGCCCACTTCGTCGTAAGGCTCGATGCCTTGCCAGGCACCGCCGGCTGGCCCCACCGCGTAGCCCAGGAGCATGCGGCGCAGGCCGAAGCGCCATGTGTGGGGGGCTTCAGGATCGGGGGGCTCGGGCAGGTCGAGGCCGGCGCGGTGGGCCGCGTGCAGACCCCAGCGGACATTGGCCCCACGGATCCAGCGCTGCAGCCAGGGCAGGTCGGCAGCGGAGATGCCGAAACGCTGGGCCAGCGCAGGCACGTCCAGCAGGTCGAGCAGTTCGCTGGCGCTCAGTCGCGCCTGGGGCAGGCCCAGCAAGGTGCGCAGCGCCTTGAGCAGTGGGTCGGTGGCCTGCTGGCCCTGGTCCACCACCCGAAAGGGCAGGTGGCGCGGGTCGTCGGCACCAAGCCGGCCGAACACCGCCTGCACGGCGGCTGCGTAGCCGGCGATGTCGGGCACCATGACGATGACATCACGGGGCTGCAGGGTCGGGTCTGCCTCGAAGGCGGCCAGCAGCTGGTCGTGCAGCACCTCCACCTCGCGCTGGGGGCTGTGTGCGATGTGGAACCGTACCGAGGCGTCGGCCGCAGGCTGGACCGGCGGCCAGACGTCGCGCGTCTCGTGCAGCGGCCGCAGCTCCAGGATGTCGTCCTGCAGTTGCTGCAGCAAGGTGGTGGTGCCCGGCGAGGTGAACAGCTCGGTGGCGCGGCCGATGGCCTGGAATCCGCGCTGGTGCCGGGCCAGGGTGGCCGCGTCGTCGTGCTCGGCCAGCAGGCCGATGAAGTCGCGCCCCTGCTTGCCCCAGGCCGCCAACAGGGGGTGGGCGTGCTGGTGTAGCTGCTCGGGGTCGATCGTGGCGGGTGTGCCTGGCCGGCGCGCCTGCCGCCCACGGCCCTGGTGCAGGCTGCGCAGCAGGTCGTGGTCGGACACGATGTCGGCCCAGTGGTGGCGGCAGGGGTTGTGCACACACACCAGCACCTGGCACCACTGCGCCAGCGCGGCCAGTACTTCCAGGGATTGCCGCGGCAGTGCTGAGATGCCGAACACGATGAGCCGGCGCGGCAGGTCCTGTGGCTGCTCGGGCGGACGGCCCTGCTGCACCTGCGCCAGGAACGCGTCGTGCACCGCCGCCCGGCCAGGGCGCGGGCCCGCGGCGGCTGCGTCCTGCGCCACGTCGGCCAGCAGGGCGCGCCACAGCGCCGGTTGCCACTCCTGCCCCGCGGGCAGGGGGCGTGGCTGGTCCCGGGCGTCGAGCAGCACGTCTTGGCCTTGCGCCCAGGCCCGCAGCCAGTCGGCCCGGTAGACCTGGTACTGGTCGTAGAGGTCGGCCAGGCGTTCTGCCAGTTGGTGGCGGCGCCGGCCGTCGAGGTCGTTGTCGAGGTAGCGGCGCAGCGGCGCGTAGGCCGGCTCGTGGCCGCAATCCTCCAGCAGCCGCACCAGCCGCCAGAGCAACCGCGGTTTGTCGAAAGGAGACTGCTCCGGCACATGGGCCGGACCCAGCACGGCCCGGTAGGCTTGCCACAGGAACTGCGAGGGCAGCTGGAGGTCGAGCGCGGCAGCAATGCCACAACCGCCGGCGGCCACGGGCTCGGCCAGCGACAGCTTCAGCCATTGCGCCATGCCGTTGCTCTGCACCAGCACGGTCTCGTTTTCCAGTGGGGCGAGCGGGTAGCGGCCGATCCAGGCGACCACCAGGTCGCGCAGTGCCTCGGCCTGGTTGCCGTGCACCACGATCAAGCCCGTCGCCCATTCCGGTGGGCGGTCCGTCTCCCTGCTGCGGTTCATGGGGTTCGATGGTAGCGAAATTGGTGCAGGCCTGGGATCGGTGTCAGTCGCCGGCGACCGCGCCTTCGCGCCGGGGGTCGGCGCCGCCTTCCAGCCCGTGGGGCTGGCGTCGCAGCGCCTGCAGGCCGCTGGTCAGCGGCACCTCCTGCACCGTGTGTCCCAGCGCCCGCAGGCCCGCGGCCGTCGCCGGCGCAAAACGGCCTTGCTCCAGCAGCAATGGGCCACCGGTGGTGCCCAGGTTGGGGAGGTCGATGGCGGCCTGCGGTGTCAGCCCTTGCACCAGCATGCCGTGCAAGGCCTTGGCGGTGTAGTGGATGATCATGGCCCCGCCAGGGCTGCCGGTGCTCAGGACGAGCTCGCCGGTGGTGTCGTCGAACACCAGTGTCGGGGCCATGGACGATCGCGGCCGTTTGCCAGGCTCGACCCGGTTGGCGACGGGGCGCCCCTGGCGGTCGTGCGGCAGAAAGCTGAAATCGGTGAGCTGGTTGTTGAGCAGGAAGCCGGCCACCAGGGTGCGCGTGCCGAAGGCGCTCTCGATGGTGGTGGTGAGGGCCACGGCATGGCCATCGGCGTCCACGACGCTCACGTGGCTGGTGCCGCGTTCCGGTTGTTCGGCCATGGGGGCCAAGGCGGTGGGTGTACTGCCAGGCCGCCCCGCGGGCGCGTCGGGCCGGGCGTGCGGGCCGATGAGCCGGACGCGCTCGCGCAGGTAGGCCGGCGCCAGCAAGCTGTGCCAGTCGCCGGCCGGCGGCGGGACGAAATCCGGGTCGGCCAGGTACAGGGCTCGGTCGGCAAAGGCCAGCCGCGCCGACTCGGCGTAGGTGTGCAGCCAGGCCACGCTGCCCGGGTGGGCGGGTGTGGTCTCGGTGGCGGCTTGCAGCAGGCCCAAAATCTGCCCAACCGCAATGGCCCCCGAGCTGGGTGGCGGAAAGCCACAGACGCGGTAGCGCCGCTCGGGTGTGGGTAGCGGGTGGCAGAGGGCCGCCCGTACGCGGGGCTGGTAGCCGCGCAGGTCCTGCTCGTCGAGGGTGCCGGGCAGTTGCGGGTGACCCTGCACCGCCTGCGCGATGGCTGTGGCGATGGGGCCTTCGTGCAGCGCCCGGGCGCCGTCGCGGGCAATGTGCCGCAAGGTGTCGGCCAGGGCTGGGTTGCGCAGGCGGTGCCCCACGGGCCAGGCTTGCCCCTGGGCGTCGTAGTACAGCTGGCGTGCTGCGGGGTGGCTGCGCAGGTGGGGGTCCTGGTCGAGCAAGGTGTGCAGCCGGGGCGTGACGGCAAAGCCCTCGTCAGCCAGCCGGATCGCCGGCTCGACCAGCCGGGCCCAGGGCAGCCGGCCATGGCGCCGGTGCGCCAGTTCGAGCATGGCCACCGCACCTGGCACGCCCACCGCGCGTCCGCTGGTGACAGCGACGTCGAAGGGCAGCGGTCGCCCGTCGGGGCCCAGGAACAGCCGCTCGTCCACCCCGCGCGGGGCGGTTTCCCGGCCGTCGTAGGCGTGCACCGTGTGGCCGTCGTGGACCAGCAGGAACGCACCACCGCCCAGGCCGCTCGATTGCGGCTCGACCACGCCCAGCACGAACTGCACCGCCACCGCTGCGTCCACCGCGTGGCCGCCGGCCCGCAGCACCGCGGCGCCCGCCTCGGCCGCCAGGGGGTGTGCGGCTGCCACGGCCTGCCGGTCGAACCGCCCACCGTGCTGCTGGGTCAGCGCCGACGGGGCTTCAGGGGCGATCGCCGCGGCGTCGGGCAGTGGGGGTGGGTGGCTGCAAGCCACCAGCAGGGCGGCCAGCAGATTGGCCAAGAGGAGGCCGGGGATGTTGGACAATGTCTGCACAGCGGATACGGTAACACGGTCCGCACCGATCGATCACGTGGACCCATGAGCAAAGCATTCACCAAGGAAACCGACGCCGACGACGATGACGACCTGCCCGGTGGCCCGGCCCTGCCGGCGGGTGGCAAGAACTACATGACACCGCAAGGCCATGCGCGCTTGCGGGCCGAGCTCATGCAGCTGCTGGACGTGGAGCGGCCCAAGGTGGTGGAGGTGGTGCACTGGGCGGCCAGCAATGGCGATCGGTCCGAAAACGGCGACTACCTGTACGGCAAGAAGCGCCTGCGCGAGATCGACCGCCGCATCCGCTTCCTTACCAAGCGGCTGGACCAGGCGGTGGTGGTCGATGCCTCGGCCCACCACGGATCGGACCTGGTGTTTTTTGGTGCCACCGTGACCTACGCCCGGCAGGATGGCCACGAAACCACGGTCACCATCCTGGGCATTGACGAGGCCGACAGTGCCCAGGGGCAGGTGAGCTGGGTGTCGCCGGTGGCCCAGGCGCTCCTCAAGGCCCGGGTGGGCGACGAGGTGCGCTTGCGCACCCCTGCTGGTTGGGACACGCTGGAAGTGCTGGAGGTGAGTTACCCCGCCCCGCAGTGAGGGCTGGCACTCAGGCGCCGTTGCGCACCGGGCGCACGCGCTGGGCCCGCACCACCGATGGCGTGCGCTTGAGCTGCCGCAGCACCTGCGCCAGGTGCACCCGGTCGCGCACCGCGATGGTGAAGCGCAGGTCGGTGGCGCTCTGCGCCGCTTCGTCGCCCATGTGGATGTGGGTGATGTCGGCCTCGGCTGCAGCCAATGCGGCGGCCACCTTGGCCAGGACACCTTTGCCGTTGACCACTGTCACCAGCACGGTGGATTCAAACAGGCGCGACGCCTCCTCCGCCCACTCCACCTCGAGAAACCGCTCGGCGTCACGGTGCAAGAGCTTTTTGCCGACCGGGCAGTCGTCGGTGTGCACCACCAGGCCTTCACCGCGCCCCAGGTAGCCGACGATGCGGTCGCCCGGCAGCGGACGGCAGCAGGTGGCGTACTGGACCGACGTGCCTTCGCTGCCGTCGAGCGTGACGACGCCCTGGCTTGGTCGGTCCTCCTGGGCGGTGCCGTAGCGCTCCTGGCTGATCAACAGCAGATCGGGCTTTTCGCCGGCCTCGGCCAGCAAGGCGGCCAGCTTCTTGCCCACCATGCTGGCGATCCGTTTGCCCAGCCCGATGTCGGTGAGCAGTTCCTCGCGCTGGCGGTTGCCGGTGAAGCGCAGCAGCTTGTCCCACACGCCCTGGTGCTCGCCGTCGAACGGCGGCAGGGTGGCAATGCCTTCGGCCCGCAGGGCCTGGCGCAGCAGCCGCTCACCCAGTGCCATCGACTCTTCCAGGGCCAGCGTTTTCAGGTGGTGGCGGATCTTGGAGCGGGCGCGCCCGGTCTTGACAAAACCGAGCCAGGCCGGATTCGGCTTGGCATGGGGCGAGGTGATGATCTCCACCACGTCGCCGTTGTTGAGCTCGCTGCGCAGGGCCGCCTGTTCGCCATTGATCTTGGCGCCGATGGCGCAACTGCCCACGTCGCTGTGGATGGCGTAGGCGAAATCGATCGCCGTGGCCCCGCGCGGCATGGCCATGATGCGGCTCTTGGGCGTGAACACATACACCGAGTCGGGGAACAGGTCGATCTTGACGTGGTCCCAGAACTCGGCGGCGTCGTGGGTTTCCTGCTGGATGTCGAGCAGCGACTGCAGCCACTGGGTGTTGAGGTCCTGCGAGGCGGGGCTGTCGGGGTCGCTCGCCTTGTACAGCCAGTGTGCCGCCACGCCCGACTCGGCCACCACGTCCATTGTGGGCGTGCGCAGCTGGAACTCGATGTTGGTGCCGAACGGCCCCACCAGTGTGGTGTGCAGCGACTGGTAGCCGTTCATCTTGGCGATTGCGATGTAGTCGCGGAACTTGCCCGGCAGCGGCTTGTAGAGCTGGTGCAGGATGCCCAGTGCGCGGTAGCAGTCCAGCAGTTCGGGCAGGATGATGCGAAAGCCGTAAATATCCGTTACCTGCGCGAACGACAGGTGCTTCAGGTCCATCTTGCGGTAGACCGAGTAGAGCGTCTTTTCCCGGCCGACGATGCGCACCTCCATGCCATGGCGGGCGAAGGCGCTTTCCAGCTCGCCCTGCACCCGGGCGATCAGGTCCTTGCGGCGGCTGCGCGATTTGTCCAGTGCCTTGGCCAGTGCCTGGTAGCGCCAGGGGTGCAGGTGCTTGAACGCCAGGTCCTGCAGCTCGCGGTAGTTGTTGTTCAGCCCCAGGCGGTGGGCGATGGGGGCGTAGATTTCCAGCGTTTCGCTGCTGATGCGGGCCCACTTGCTGCGCGGCATGTCGCCCATGGTGCGCATGTTGTGGGTGCGGTCGGCCAGCTTGATGAGGATGACCCGCACGTCACGCGCCATCGCCAGCAGCATCTTGCGAAACGACTCGGCCTGGTTCTGCTCCCGGCTGTCGAATGCCAGCTTGTCGAGTTTGGTGAGGCCATCGACCAGGTCCGCCACCTGGGGCCCGAACCGCTCGGTGAGGTCGGCCTTGGTGATGCCGCAGTCCTCCATCACGTCGTGCATCAGCGCCGCGCACAGGGCCTGGGCGTCGAGCTTCCACTCGGTGCACTGCTGCGCCACCGCGATCGGGTGGGTGATGTAGGGGTCGCCGTTCTTGCGCATCTGGCCCAGATGGGCCTCGTCGGCAAAGCGGTAGGCCAGCCGAACTTGTTCGATTTCCTGGCTGCTGAGGTAGTCCAACCGGGCTTCGAGCGCGGCGAAGCTGGCGGCAGCGGCGCTGGCCGCCGCCTGGGCAGGGCTCATCGCAGGGGTGGACATCACGGCATCGCTCATGCCTTTACTGTAGCGTGACTTTGCACGCTTCGTGTGCAGCCAAGCTGCAAACCTGACAATCGAGCCGATAAAAACAAAAAAGCACCGCGGTGGGCGGTGCCTCTGTGCCAAAAAATCCGGTCAGTGTCAGACCGCGACTTTTTTCAGCATTTCCAGGCCGACCTTGCCTTCGGCGATCTCGCGCAGGGCGGTCACGCCAGGCTTGTTGCGGGTCTCGATCTTGGGGGTGTGGCCCTGGTTCAGCATGCGCGCGCGGTAGGTGGCAGCGAGTACCAACTGGAACCGGTTGGGGATCTTTTCGAGGCAGTCTTCGACGGTGATGCGAGCCATGACGGTAACTCCAATGCAAGCCAGGCGGCTTGCTGGTCAAGGGATGTTGAGGGCGCGGAACGTGTCGGCCCGGGCGCGGCGTTGGGCCGATACCTTGAGCCGCTGGGCGTGCGCGATGGCCTTGAGGTCGAACAGCGCACGTTCGAACATTTCGTTGATTATAACGAAATCGAATTTTCCGACGTGGGCCACTTCTTCGGCGGCGTTGCGCATGCGCAGTTCGATCACTTCCTCGCTGTCCTCGGCGCGCCGCATGAGGCGTGAGCGCAGCTCGGGCCAGCTCGGTGGCAGGATGAAGATCAGCACCGCGTTGGGAAACTTCTCTTTGATCTGGATGGCCCCCTGGTAATCGATCTCCAGCACGATGTCGGCGCCGGCGGCGATCTTGTCCTCGATGGCCTTGCGCGAGGTGCCGTAGCGGTTGCTGTGGACGTGCGCCCATTCGACGAACGCATCGTGCGCCACCATGCGGTCGAACTCTTCGTTGCTGACGAAGTAGTACTCGCGGCCGTGCACCTCCTGGCCGCGCGGTGCCCGCGTGGTGTGCGAGACCGACAGCTCCATGCGCGAGTCCACCTCCAGCAAGGCCTTGACCAGGCTGGACTTGCCGGTGCCGCTGGGGGCGGCGACGACGTACAGGTTTCCGGGGTAATCCATGTTCATTCCAGGTTCTGCACCTGCTCGCGCATCTGTTCGATCAGCACCTTCATGTCCACCGACACGCGGGTGAGCTCCAGGCTGGACGACTTGCTGCCCAGCGTGTTGGCTTCGCGGTGCAACTCCTGGATGAAGAAGTCCAGCCGCTTGCCGACCTCGCCGCCCTTGTGGATGAGCCGTTCGATTTCGTCGAGGTGGGACTGCAAGCGCGTCAACTCTTCGGCCACGTCGATGCGGATGGCGAAGGCCGTCGCTTCGGTGAGGGCACGCTCCTGGGCCGCGCTGGCCGCAGCGTCGGCGTGGGCAGCGCCCAACGCGTCTTGCCAGCGCTCCAGGAAGCGCTGGCGCTGCAGCTCCACCAGTTGCGGCACCATGGGCTGCGCCTGGGCGGCCAGGGTGCGCAACTGGGCCACACGGTCGAGCAGCATGGTAGCCAGTCGGCCGCCCTCCCGCTCGCGCGACGCGGCAAAGTCGTCCACCGTGCGGGCGGCCAGCGCAAGCAGTGCATCTGTCAGGCCGGTGGGGGCGGGCGCGCTGCGCGACAGCGTCTGCACCACTTCGGCCACGCTGAGCTCGCGCGCGGTGGGCAGCCAGGCCCGCACCTGGTCCTGCAGGTTTTGCAGTTTTTGCAGTTCGGCCACGGTGGGTGCGCGCAACGCCGCGTCCTGGCGGCCTTCGATCCAGGCCCGGACCTCGACCTTGCCGCGTTTCAGGCGGCTGCCAATTAACTCGCGCAGGGCCGGCTCGGCCGGACGCAGCTCGTCAGACAGGCGGAACGCCAGGTCCAGGAAGCGGCTGTTGACCGAGCGGATCTCCATGCCGAGCGCGGGCGCGGCCTGCAGTGAGGGGGCGCCCGGTTCGGGCGGCAGGCTCTGCCCGGTGGCGTAACCGGTCATGCTGTAAACTGGCATTCAAAACTTTCGGTCTGTGCAACGTCGTTGGGGTTGCCAAAATCGGATTATGTCAAAGACCAAGCCAGCCCCACTACCGCCAGACACGCTCATTGGCGGCTACCGGATCGTGCGCCTGCTGGCCGCGGGCGGCTTCGGGCTGGTGTACCTGGCGCTCGACGGCCAGGGCCAGCAGGTGGCGCTGAAGGAGTACTTGCCCTCGGCACTCGCCGTGCGCGCGCCCGGCGAATTGCTGCCCGTGGTGCCCCCCGAAAAGCTGTCGTTGTACCGCCTGGGCCTCAAGAGCTTTTTCGAAGAGGGGCGGGCACTGGCGCAGATCGCCCACCCGTCGGTGGTGAGCGTGCTCAATTTCTTCCGCGAGAACGAGACCGTCTACATGGTGATGAATTACCTGGAGGGGGCGTCCCTGCAGGAGTTCATCGTGACAGCGCGCGGGCTGAAGAAAAAGAAGGTGCTGCGCGAGGCCACCATCCGCTCGCTCTTCGACGAGGTGTTGCGCGGGCTGCGCATCGTGCACCAGCACAAGATGCTCCACCTCGACATCAAGCCGGCCAACATCTTCATTACCGACGACAACAAGGCGGTATTGATCGACTTCGGTGCCGCCCGAGAGGTGCTCAACACCGAGGGCAATTTCGTGCGGCCCATGTACACCCCCGGCTTTGCCGCGCCCGAGATGTACAAGCGCAACACGGGCCTCGGCCCCTGGACGGACATCTACGCGGTAGGAGCCTGCATCTACTCGTGCATGCAGGGCTACCCGCCGCACGACGCCCCGCAACGGCTGGAAAAAGACCGGCTGGCCCTGTCGATGGCACGGCTGCGGGGGGTCTATTCCGATAACCTGATCGAGGTGGTGCAGTGGTGCATGGCAACCGATCCGCTGTCGCGTCCCCAGTCGGTGTTTGCCTTGCAAAAGGAGCTCAACCGCGAGGAGGAGCAACGGTACACCCCGCCGGGCCTGCTCGACAAGGTCCGCCTGACCCTGGGAGGGCTGGTGGGTGCCAAGCCGGCGGAAGCCACCCGCCACTCTGAACGTTCGAGCTTCCTGGAATCATGAAGTTTTCGGTCTACCAGGTCAGCCGCAAGGGGGGGCGTCCCATCAACGAGGACCGGCTGGGCTACACCTACACCCGCGAGGCCCTGCTGCTGGTGCTGGCCGATGGCATGGGCGGCCACCCCGAGGGCGAGAAGGCTGCCGAAATGGCGGTGCAGGCGTTCACCCGCAGCTTTCGGCGTTCGGCACAGCCGCGTCTGGCCAATCCCGCGGCCTGGCTGGAAGAGACGGTGCTGGCGGCCAGCCAGGCCATCGTCGACTACGCGCGCGAGCAGGGCATGGCCGACAACCCCCGCACCACCGCCGTGGCGGTGGTGGTGCAGGATGGCCAGCTGACGGCCTTGCACTCGGGCGACTCCCGCCTGTACTGGGCGCGCCAAGGCCACTTGGTGCAGCGCACCCGCGACCACACCTACCACGACAAGCCCGAGCTGTTCCGGCACCTGCCACAGGACATCAACCGCAGCGTGCTGTTCACCTGCCTGGGCTCGGACAGTGCGCCGCTGTACGACCTGACGGGGCCGCTGCCGCTGCACCGTGGCGACCGGCTGCTGCTGTGTTCTGACGGGCTGTGGTCCGTCATGGCCGACGACGAGGTGGCCGCCGGGCTGCATGGTCAGCCGCTGAAGGATGCCGTGTCACAATTGGCAGAAGAAGCCCTGGTCAAAGGCGGCCGGCATGGCGACAACGTGTCGTTGCTCGGCGTGGAGTGGGACACCGAAGACCACTTCGCGGCCACCGAGCTGATCCGGCCCGAGGCGTTGGCCGCCGATGCGGTGGTGTCGTCGTTCGACGACGCAGCCCCGGCCCAGGCCGGCGACCTGGCCGATTTTGACGAGGCCGCCATCGACCGGACGATCGCGGAAATCAACGACGCCATCCGGCGGACCGCGCGGCGCAAACTGTCCTGAGCTCGGACGGCAGCCGACGCACGCAAGCCGTCCGCGTAACCCTGCTCACCACCTACCATGAACCTGTCCACTGCTGTTTCCCCCCGCCACGACGGCCGCGCCCCCGATGCGCTGCGACCGGTGCGCATTACCCGCCAGTACACGATGCACGCCGAGGGCTCGGTGCTGATCGAGTTCGGCCACACCCGCGTGCTGTGCACCGCGTCGGTGGAGGAAAAGGTGCCGCCGCACCAGAAGGGTACTGGACAGGGTTGGGTCACGGCCGAGTACGGCATGCTGCCACGCGCCACCCACACCCGCAGTGCCCGCGAGGCCGCCAAAGGCAAGCAGAGTGGGCGCACGCAGGAAATCCAGCGCCTGATCGGACGTTCCCTGCGCGCGGTGTTCGACCTGCAGGCGCTGGGTGAGCGCACGCTCACCCTCGACTGTGACGTGCTGCAGGCCGACGGCGGCACCCGCACCGCGGCCATCACCGGGGCCTTTGTGGCGGCACAGGACGCCGTGCACCGCCTGCTCGCCGAAGGCAAGCTCGAGCGCAGCCCGGTGCTGCACCCGGTGGCGGCCGTGTCGGTGGGGCTGGTCGGTGGGTGCCCGGTGCTGGACCTGGATTACGTGGAGGACTCCGCCTGCGACACCGACATGAACGTCGTCATGACCGGGGCCGGCCACTACGTGGAAGTGCAGGGCACGGCCGAAGGCGTGGCGTTTTCGCGCGACGAACTCAACCAGCTGTTGCTGCTGGCCGAACGCGGCATCACCGAACTGATCGCGCTGCAGCGTGCCGCCTTGGCCGGCGCCGACGTGGCCTGAGGGGTAGACGATGACGACCCAGCGACTGGTGCTCGCCAGCAACAACGCGGGCAAGCTGGCCGAGCTGCAGGCCATGTTCGCGCCGCTCGGGGTGGAGCTGGTCCGGCAGGGCGACCTGAACATCCCGGAGGCGCCGGAGCCCCACCGCACCTTTGTAGAGAACGCCCTGGCCAAGGCCCGGCATGCCAGCGCCCAGAGCGGTTTGCCGGCCATTGCCGACGATGCCGGCCTGTGCGTCGAGGCTTTCGGCGGTCAGCCGGGGGTGGACACGGCTTACTTCTGCACCCGCTTCGGCTACGAGAAAAGCGACGCCAACAACGTGCGTGCCCTGCTGGAACAGCTTCAGGGCCAGGCCGACCGCCGGGCCGCCATGGTCAGCACGCTGGTGGCCGTGCGCCACCCGCAAGACCCCGAGCCCCTCATTGCCAGCGGCCGCGTGCAGGGCCTGATCGCCGAGGCGCCGGTGGGCAGCAACGGCTTCGGTTTCGACCCGGTGATGTGGATCCCCGAGTTCGGCCAGACCTTTGCCCAGCTGCCGGTCGAGGTCAAGAACGCAAACAGCCACCGTGGCCGGGCGGCCCTGGCCATGCTGCAGCTGATGCGGGAACGGTGGTTTGGGGCATGAGCGAGACCGTCGTCCACCTGCACCGGCCCGGCCAGCTGCACTTTGCCGCCTTGCCGCCGCTGACGCTGTACATCCACCTGCCGTGGTGCCTGAAGAAATGCCCCTATTGCGACTTCAACTCGCACGAATGGGCCGACCCGGCCGGCGGGCTGCCGCAGGAGCGGTACCTGCAGGCGCTGCGGGCCGATCTGGAGGCCAGCCTGCCGCTGGTCTGGGGCCGACCGGTCCACAGCGTGTTCATCGGCGGGGGCACGCCCAGCCTGTTCACCCCCGACGCGATCGACCGGCTGCTCTCCGACGTGCGGGCCCTGCTGCGGCTGGAGGCCGATGCCGAGATCACCCTGGAAGCCAACCCCGGCACCTTCGAGCGCGACCGTTTTCGCGGCTACCGCG
>Ga0208242_100349_pt1 | contig 37640 bp, 38 predicted proteins | sample SubbioAug_CSW13A_FD_184825 | JGI IMG/M metagenome (GOLD analysis project Ga0208242, IMG submission 184825) | Serpentinite rock and fluid subsurface biosphere microbial communities from McLaughlin Reserve, California, USA - CR12Aug_CSW13A (SPAdes) | ecosystem: Environmental > Terrestrial > Deep...
GCGCACCGCCTCCATCTTGAATTCCTGCGTGTATTGCGCACGCACCTGCTTTGCTGCCGTCATTCCTTGACTCCTTGTCGGTATTTTCAACAAGGACTAAGAACTCCACTTTTCAGGGGCAAGGTCAATTCCAGGGCTACCCTGAGTTTTGAGCTCATCATGCAACCCAAGTGTCGCCAGTCTTCAGGGTGGTCCTTGAGCCACATTTCCAGGTCATTGCTGCGTACACGCAAGACGCGCGATCGGGTCAGCGCATGCACGGTATGCGTTCGAGGCTGGCCGTCAAAGAAGGCGATTTCGCCAAACCAAGTGCCTGGACGCAGTAGCAGGAGCACAGCAACATTCCCCAGGTCATCCACGTTGCTGGCCACCAGTTCACCTGCCACGACGCCGTACAGATGTCGATCATTGGATCCCGCAGCAAACAGCTCCACCCCGGCGTTCAGGATGAACACCTGCCCAATGTCGATGAGGGCGTTCTGGAAGGATGGGTTGAAGGAAGCGAACAGTTCGTTCTCCTGCATGGCTGAAAGCAATGCCTGTCGGTTGTGTCTTGACATCCTGTTCTCCTCATGCCTCGCTGGGGGTGATCGTGATGTCGACCTCCGGGATGCGTCAACCTGCGAAGCGACGGGTTCGGTGGCTTGGCTGATCGCCTGTGTCGATGCGGCGATCAAAGTGGAAGCAGTCCGTTTCCCAACTGCTATGCCAGAAGGCGGGCCACGCAGCGAAGTGATCCAGCCTCGGCCTGTGATCGGACTCTGGCAGCAGAACATGAGGTGGCTGCGTCGTCCGTTGGACCAGGCCCTTCGGCTGGACGTCTGCGCATCGGGTCGCCGATTCCGAAAATATGTCTCTCCCCAGCGTTCTGCCTCATGGTCACAGTCCGCGCAGGCCATGCGGCCGAGTCGAGTTGGCGGATGCACCCGCGCGTTTGGGCCACGGGGCGTGTCTGACGTTGTGGATGCGACCGTGCTCCTCGAACGGGTCCCATCCAGCCATCTGTTCAGGCGTCAGGCCATGTGCCCGCTGTGCCTGCCTGAGCAGGCACAGGCTGCGTTCGAGAAGCGCATCTGGCAGGGCCGTCCCTTGGTGGGTAGCCTTGGGACGCAGACCAATGAAGACGTTGTCGCCGGTCATACACTGCTTCAGAAAAGCATACTGTTCTCCGATGATCCGGTCTATCGGGATATGTTCGTAGAGGGGGCAGAGCAGAGGGTCGCCGTACACGTATTGGTAGTAGGTTTCCAGCACCTTCCTCACCAGCAGGCCGTTGTGCAACGACTGCCAAAGCAGTGGATTCGGTTCGGGGGATGAAATCTCGTCTGCATCGTCCGGAAAGGGGCCCTGCAGCGAAAAAACGGCGCCGTATAGCGCGTCTTCTTGCTCCATGGCGGTCGCCAGTGCAGCATTTGGCAACCCGGCTCTGACCAACCCTTGTGCCTTGTCCCTGTCGATCAGGCGGATGACCGTGGGTGTCAGAAACTGGCCGTCGACGATCTTGGCGAACTGTCCTTCAGTGAAAGGCAGGTCGATGGCAGGCTCGAAACAAATGACGGTGGAGCCATCGGCCAGTTGCTCCCGTCCCACCAGTACGCAATCTGTCTTCATGTCGGCAGGCGGTTCCCGGGCTGCAGGCATTGGACCTTGGGCCGGGCACTGGCATGCCAGGGGATGACCCAAGGCCTGCAGGCGTGTTCACAGCGAGCGGTAGGCCGCATCGGGCGTCGGGCCTTGACGGGGTGGCGGTGGTATGCACCGCCCGTGCAGGAAAGGCCGATGGACGCGACGGGTCTGGGCAACGCGTTCAATGCTGTTTCGTCGGGTTGGCATTGAAAGGATCTGCCGGAATTGCTGATATGGATCACGGTGGGGTCAGCTCCCTTGCCAGGGCACGGTGTTGTCAAGATCGCTTCGTCAAAAGAGTCCGTTCGAGTGGCCACTGCCTGGCTTGGCGAACAGCGCCTGAGGTCGTGCTGGCATGGATGCGCCCATCTGGAGAATGGCGGCAAGTCATGCAAGAACGCTGTCTGGCCTTGCGTTGGGATCTGGCGGCTTTGGCTTGGCCGGCCCGCGCAATGTCTCTGGCCACGCGCTGGCCCTGCCATAGCCAGCAGGCGGTGAGATCGCCAAGGTGGAGGATTGCATGTTGTCTGTTATGAGGCGACGGAGCGTTCTGACTCTCCGTTTGGTGTGCGACTGGGCCTGAGGACTTGGTTGACGGGATCAGGCAACGTGCCAAACCTGCGTTCCATTTGGGGTCGCAACCAGGCTGTCAATAGGTTTCGGATGTTGTCGGGGTGCACCTTGTCTGGCAACAGGGCATGGGTGTTTGTTCGGCTGGAGACCCGCTTTGCCAGGCCCAATGCCAGTCGGCGCACTTCGTTGGTCGCCTTGGACCCGATCCAGTCGAGATAGCCCTTGGGTGGCCGATATCCGTACGCGCGGATGATGTCGAAGCTCAGATCGTCCAGCACGGCGATGACGAGACTGTCGGTGTCTTTGCGCAAGCGATCCAGGATTTCCTGGCGGGTCGCGAATGGCAGTGGTGGCTGTGTGGTGCGGGGCCGGCCGAATTTGGGGAGATTGTCACTGATGGGCATCAAGGTCATTGCGTGCCTCCTGCCATGTTTGCCTGCTTCGTGCTGCAACGACGTCGCCTGCTCGAGCAGATCGCCGTGTTTGACGGTGCGCTGCAATCGTGTACCCATCTCCAGATCGGATGCGCGGGTTCCCTGAGCAACAACAGTTGCTTGTGCATGGGTCATGTGTTTGGGCAGCCAGTGTTGATGGAGCGTGCGTTGTGTCCGGACCTCGTTTGCAGGTTCGGGCGGGTCAGTTCACTTCACTTCACTTGGGTCTGAAGCAACGGCGAGCCCAAGGACGGGCCGGATCCATCGCCTGGGGTTGAGCCGGATGAAATCGATTGCGAATGACGGCGAAAAAAATTGGGCTTGAGTGATTCGCTGGATGGCGGGGCAACGCTGCTTGCAAAGCGCCAGAACTGAAACAGATGGAGTACCACGTCATCGAGCTGATCGTGGTTGACTGTCACTGAGATCACCGAATTGCTTTTCAACTGGTAGAAGGACGCTGTATCGATTTTTTGCTTGTCAGAGCAGACAACGACCACGGGCAGCCAGCGTGTCAGGTCATTGGATCGCAGCCATCGGAGGTAGCTGCGCTTTTCTGCCGGTTGTGATCTCGCGTCCAGAATCATCAGGGCCGAGTCATGCGGCGGATTGCAGCTCTTGATCCACCAGAGTCGCGAATCGAGGCAGGTGGCGTGGGCATGGTGGAGCGTGTTGGCGCGAGGCATGGCCACCAACGTGTCGATTCGAGACCGTAGGTCGTCTTGAAGTGCAACGGAATGGACGATTTTGCTGGGTGGATTCATGGCCTGCGGTCTCTTACGCAGGCGCTGATGGCAACAAGGCCCTCATGCCATCTCACAGTCTGCGTTTGTCAGGGCGCACTGTCCCTGAACTGTGGCCTGGCAGACTGTCAACTGATTGACGTTTCGGGTGGTCTGTCCGTAAGCGGATCGTCAGATTGACCGAGTCATGCGCTTCGATGTGAGAAATTTCACGGTGAAGGATCGACCGGTGGGCTTGGGTTGTTGTTCCACCCCAGTGCGAAACGGGCTGCCGGCCCTGATTTCCACTGGGAGGGGCGAACCTTCACCGGTCCCTTTCGGGCGATGGGTCCAGCGCCCGTTGGCCGGGCGACATGGCGCTGCATCAGGCTCGCGCGATAAGGTTGGCGAGCTGTTCGTTGAACGCAATCGGTTGTTCCAGCTGGGGTGTGTGTCCGCAGTTCTGGAGCACCACGAGTTCAGCAGCAGGCAGCACCAGATGGGCCGCGCGCGAGTGTTGCACCGGCAACACCATGTCCTGTTCACCATGCATGATGACCGTCGGTGCCTTGACCGACCGAAGGATTTCGTGGGAGCGGCGCCAGACCGCATCGCGCTGGCCCCGCCAGTGCGTCAGCTGGCGCAGCAGGCGCAGGAAGTGGTGGCCCGCGCCTGGGCGGTTGAGGTTGCGCACGATGGCGGTTCTGACTTCGGGCGTGATGGCGTCGGGCCTGAGCACGATGGCCTGGATCTGGCGTTCGACCGCGGCAGGGCCGGGGCGGTTCATCAGCTCGCCCAGAAAGGGCAGGGACATGATGCGAAAGGGCGTGAACACCTCCTGACCCAGGGCGGCCGCGTTGGCCAGCAGCAGCCCTCGCACGCGGGTGGCGGCCTGTGCCACCATCTGCAGCGACATGGCCGCGCCCAGCGAGTTGCCGACCAGAATCACCTGTCCGATGCCCAGGTGATCCAGCAGTTGCCAGGCCACCTGGGCCTGGCCCTGCAGATCGATGGCCGAGTCGAGTTCCTCGGAGAGCCCATGGCCGGGCATGTCCCAGGCAATCAGACGTGCCGGCAAGTCGCTGGCTTCGAACTGCCGCTGCCAGAACTCCAGCGATTCCCCGATACCGTGGGTCATGAGCACGGCCGGACCTCTGCCACCGCTGTCGCGGTAGCGGATGCGTGCACCCTGAATGTTTGCAAACTGGTCTGTCATGGGATATCCGTCAAAAAGGGATGGTGGACTTGATCCAGAAGCTGGTGCCCTGGGTGCGCGAACGGACCGACGTTTCCTTGGTCAGCTTGGCCGTGATGAACCAGCCCTTGCCGTTGTCGTATTTGAGGTTGGGGCCGATGGCCAAGGCGCGGCCCTTGGAGCCGGGTACTGTTGCGCCCTGCGCACGGTCGGCGCTCAGTTGCTGGTAGACGTGGCCGCCCACCCCCAGCACCCATCCCTGGCCGACCGCATGGCCCACCGAATAGTCGATGTTGAACTCGGTGCCCGACCGGTAATGGGTGTCGCTGTTGACCCGGTTCAGGCTCAGTCCCATCTTGGCATCGGCGTTCCATCCGGTCGGATCGATCCACGACACCAGGTAGGCAGGCTGGACGGCCAGGTAGTTGCGCCCGATGTTGACCGGACGGTTCTTGTCGTAGCTGCCCACCGGCAGCACCACATCCACTGCAGCCACGCTGTGCAGTTGTGGCGAGTGGTGCCAGGCCACACCGGCGCCCAGGGAGATGTCGCCCAGGCCGCTGCGCGAGGCCGACTGTCCCGCCACACTGACTTTGACGTTGACCAGGGGCAGGATGGCGTGGGCCACCAGCTGTCCACCCAGCAAGGGCTTGTCGGTCACCCAGGCAATGCGGGTGGCGGCGGCCACGGCGTTGACCTTGAAGCCGGGCACAGGCACAGCCTGCCCGCTGGCGTTGTTCAGGCGGTCGGCGTTGTAGATGTTCACGTACTCCAGCACATAGACGCCGGGGGGTGGCGCTGCGCCTGCCAGGTGGTTCTCGGCGCCGATCGGGTAGCTCGATCCGCCCCCTTCGGTGGCGAAGCTGGCCGAGGTGGCGGTCAGCAGGGCCAGGGCGGCCAGGGACAAGGTCTTGTGGTTCATGCAGTCTCCTCTTGTGGTTGAAAAAACGGGTGAATTTGCGCAGGCACCTGGAGGCGGGGCACCTCTGGTGCACGCGGGTGGTGGTTCAGATGTAGGTGGAGGCCAGCCCGCCGTCCACCGGCAGGTTGATGCCACTGACCCAGCGCGAGGCGTCGCTGCACAGGAAGGCAACCACCGGCGCCACCTCGTCGCTGAAGGCGGGTCGCTTCATGCGGTGGGCGTCCTTCTCCACGCGCTCGTTGCCCAGCATCTGGACGAAGTCACCCAGGATGGGGGTGAACACCGGGCCCGGCGCCACACAGTTCATGCGCACGTTGTGCTGCAGGAAGAACTTTTGCGATTGGGTGTAGGTCCAGACGATCAGGGCTTCCTTGAAGTACTGGTAGCAGGTCTCCTGCGGCACGGGGTGGTCGGCGAGCCAGGCCTGGCCATCGGCGAAGGACGCGGTCTGGCCCAGTACGCGGTGGGGCTCCAGCCGGGCGGGCCACTCGGCACCCAGAATGGACGAAATGTTGACCACGCTGCCACCGGCCATGCGGTCCAGCAGGCCCAGCGTCAGGTGGCGCAGACCCAGGTAGTTCACCCGGGCCACCAGGTCCACCGGGGCGGTGCCCGGAACGCCAGCGATGTTGCACAGCGCGTCGATGCGCGCAGGCAACTGGGTGATGGCGACATCAATGGCCTCGGGTGTCGATAGGTCGGCCTTGACAAAGCCGTCCAGGGTCAGCATGGGGTCGTTGCGGTCAACGCCGATGACGCGGGCGCCCTGCAGGCGCAGCAGTTTGGCGGTGTCGCTGCCGATGCCCGAGCTGACGCCGGTGATGACGATGGTTTTGCCTTGCAAACTCATGGGGTGGTACTCCTTGAAAGTTGGGTAATGGATGGGGTGGTTGTGGTGAGCGATGGGGCGGTTCGGCGGGCACGCCAGTCGTCCCAGAGGCCGGCCAGCCCGCGCGGCAGCCACAGCGCGAACACCATGGCCACGGCGCCCAGGCCTGCGAGGTACCAGGCCCCCAGGTGGCCCAGGCTTTCTTGCAGCGCGAACAGCAGCAGCGCACCGAGCAACGGGCCCCACTGGCTGCGCAGGCCACCGACCAGCGCCATGAACAGCATCAGCACCGACCACTGCACACCGAAGTTGGTGCGTGGCAGGAAGGTGATGGCCGAGGCCAGCCAGGCCACGCCGGCCAGGGCCGCGCCGAGCGAGGCGAGCACATAGACGCGGCGCCGGGTGGGCATTACCTGCACACCCAGCGACGCAGCGGCTTCATCGTCTTCGCCCATGGCGCGTGTGGCCGTGCCCACCGCGCTGCGCAGCAGCCAGACGGTGAGCCCCACCATGAACACCAGCGAGCCCAGCGACATCCAGAAGCCGATGTTGCGGCGCAGGTCCGGATCGACCTGGTTCAACGCCAGCAGCGAGGTGCCGGTTTCGCCTTGCACGAGCGGATCGAGCATGACCAGGATGCGGATCACCTCGGCCACCACCCAGGTGGCGATGGCGAACTCGCCATCCTTGAGGCGCAGCACAAAGAAAGACAGAACCCAGGCCACGAAGGCCGCGCCGATGGCGCCGGCCAACAGCGACGGGTAGGCCGACCAGCCTCCGTCGACCAGGCGCAGGGCAAAGTAGGCACCCAGGCCGAAGAACGCCTGCTGACCCACCGACACCAGGCCCGCCTGGCCCGCCAGCAGGCCCCAGGTGGAGGCCAGCAGCATGAGGATGAACAGGGAGGTCAGCTTGTCGACGGCGTTGGCGCCCAGCATCCAGGGCAGGGCAGCCAGCAACACGGCCATGACCATCAGCCAGGTGATCGGGTGCTTCATGGCTGGACCTCCACCACCCTGGAGCGCTGCCGGACCGGCCAGATCGTCAGGCCCAGACCGTGCCGGTACTGGCTCCACAGGCGGCCGCCGAGCACGGCCAGGAACAGCAGGTGACCCCCGAGGTAAAAGCCATGCGGTGACACCAGCGCGCCCAGGCTCTGGGCCAGACCCAGCAGAATGCCGCCGAGCAGCGTGCCCCAGATGGAGCCGATGCCTCCGATGACCACCGCCTCAAAGGCCATGATCAGGAGCAGCGGGCCTCCATAGGGTTCGATGGTTGCCCGGGTGGCCAGCATGGCTCCGGCCAGGGCCGCCAGCCCGACCGAGATGGCCGCGGCCGCCCGGTGCACCTGCGCAGCGTCGATGCCGCAAAGCGCAGCCGCTTCGCTGTCAGCAGAGGCTGCGCGGATGGACCGTCCCAGGCGGGTGTGCCTGAGCACCAGTTGCAGGCCCGCCAGCACCGCCACGCCAAGTACCAGGGTCAGCACCGGCAGTTGACCGACCACGATGTCGCCCGGCAGCACCCAGCTGGCCCAGGACAGTTCCCCCAGGGCGTTGGCCAGCGAGCGCGCTTCGGAGCCGAACACACCGTACAACCCGTTCTGGATCAGCGCTCCCAGTCCCATGGTCACCAGCAGGGGCAGCAGGACGCCGGCGCGCAGGGTGCGCGCCAGCACCCACTGTTGCAGTCCCATACCGACCACCCCCATGGCGGGCAAAGTCACCAGGACCGCCAGCCAGGTCGACCAGCCCAGGCCCACCAGCCAGAGAACGGCGAACGCGCCGACCATGGCCAGGTCGCCATGGGCCAGGTTGATGATGCGCAGGACACCGAACATCAGCGAAAGTCCGGCGGCCAGCACGGCGTAGTAGCCACCCAGCAGGGTGCCCTGTATCAATGCGTCGATCATGCGATGTGCTCCATGCCGAAATAGGATTCGGTGACGGTCTGGCGATCCAGACCAGCCGTTGGGGCGGACAGAACCACACGGCCCTCGCGCAGGCACAGAACGCGGTCGGCAAAGGCCATGGCCCGTCCCAGGTCTTGCTCGACCAGCAGCAGGGTGGTGCCGGCCTGGAGTCGCAGCTGTGCCAGGTTGGCGTAGATCCCGTCCACGGCACGTGGCGACAGGCCCAGCGAAACCTCGTCGATCATCAGCACGCGCGGGTTGGTCATGAGCGCACGCGCGATGGCCGCCGCCTGGCGCTGGCCGCCCGAGAGCGCGCCCGCTGGCCGGTCCATCAGCGGTTGCAGCGCCGGCAGCGCCTCTGCCACGCGTGCGATCGTCCAGGCCGTTGGGCCGCCCTGTGCGCGGCCGCGATGCTCCTGGGCCAGCAAGAGGTTCTCGCGCACGGTCATGTCGGCAAACAGCCGGCGACCTTCCGGCACCAGGGCCAGGCCTTGTTGAACCCGGCGGTGAGCGGGCTGTGCGGTGACGTCGAGGCCGTCGAGATGGACGCTGCCGCCTCCGGCGGCATGTACACCAGCCAGGGTTCGCAACAGGGTGGTCTTGCCGGCTCCGTTGGAGCCCACCAGCGCCACCACTTCGCCGGCCCGCAGCTGCAGCGAAACCCCGCGCACCGCCATCAGCTGGCCGTGGCTGGCATTCAGCGCGCGGGCTTCGAGCCTGACGGCCGTCGGTGTGGATGTGTTCATGCCGCCACCCCGCCCAGGTAGGCTTCGATCACTCGGGCGTCACCCATGACGGCATGTGGATCGCCTTCGGCCAGCACAGTGCCGGCATCCATGCAGACCAGGCGGGTCACCACCTTGAGCAAGGCGTGCAGCACGTGCTCGATCCACACCACCGTCAGTCCTTCGTCGCGCAAAGAAGCCACCAGCGTGGATAGCGTCACCAGCTCCGCTTCGGTCAGACCACCCCCGATTTCGTCGAGCAGCAGCAGGCTGGGCCGGGTGGCCAGGGCGCGGGCCAGTTCGAGTCGCTTGCGATCCATCAGGCCAAGAGAAGCGGCCGGGCGCTGTGCGAGGTGCTCCAGTTCACAGCGCGCCAGGCTGTGGCGAACCGCCTCGTCCGCCTCACGTCCGCGCAAGGCGGCGCCATGTTGAGCAGCCACCAGGGTGTTCTCGTACAGGCTCAGTCCCTGAAAGGGGCGTGGAACCTGGTGGGTGCGGGCAATGCCGGCCCGGCAGCGCCTGGGTGCATCCCAGGTGTCAATGGCGGCGCCGTTGAACCTCACGCTGCCGCTGCTGGCTGGCAAGGTGCCTGCCAGCACACCGAACAGCGTGGTCTTGCCGGCTCCGTTGGGGCCGACCACGCCCAGTGCTTCGCCTCGGCGCACCTGCAGGTCGATCCCGTGCAGGACCTGCAGACGACCGAAGTGCTTGTTCACGCCTGTGGCTTCCAGAATGACGTCTTGTGACATGCGATGTCCTGTTTGAGATAGCGATCGACTCGGGCCCGGGCAGCCCCGGACCGGGTCAGCTCCCTGGTGGGGAGCGACCCTTGGAGTGGCGAAACGTGGAATCAACCGAGCGCGTAGGGCGTCATCGCAGCGGTCAGTGCGACCTTCGGGTGGTCTGCGTTGGACACGATCTCCAGCCTGAACCGGTTGCCTGCGCCCGATTCACGCAGCCACTGAACGCCCACCAGGCCGGTGGTGGCGCAGTTGGGAACCGGTCCGCTGGTGAAGTCGACCGGGCCGACCGCGGTTTCGGCTTTCAGGCGCGACATGGCCTGGGCCAGTGACGCCCGGTCCTTCGGGTCGGATGCACTGGACAGGGTGGCCACGGCGGCGTCGAACAGCGAAGCAGTGGCACCGATCTGCTGGTTCCAGGCCTTGCCGCTGGCTTTCTCATAGGCATCGGCCAGCTGTGTGCTGCTCAGGCCGGTGGCCGGCGAGGCAAAGGGGAAGCTGCGGTGCCAGTACGCGCCCGCATGCAGGCCGTGCCCCAGTTGGCCCAGGGCTTCGAGCTCGGCCGCAAACAGGCCGGCCTTGGCCATCTGCACCACCTTGACCTGCCGGGCCAGACCGCGCTGGGCCGCCTGGCGCCAGAACACCGCGAAGTCTGGCGGGAAGGGGAAGGTGTTGAAGATCTCGATGCCTTCGCGACGGAACATCGCGATTTGCGCCGAGAAGTCCGTCATGCCGTTCTGGTAGGGGCCGGCATCGACCACGGCGAATCCCGCTTTCTGGAGCGCCGGAATCAGCAGGCCGCGTATGGCATTGCCGTCGGCGTCGGCTGGCAACAGCATGCCCACCTTCTTGTTCGTTTCCACCTTGCTCCACTGGTCGGTGTAGAGCTTGGCAAAGTTGCCCACCCCAAAGCAGAAGTGGTAGGTCCACTTGAAAGGCGAGGGCTCACCGGGCTTGGCGCCCCGGCCGAAGTAGAACGCTTCCCAGGGGCTGGTGGTGGACAGGGCCGGCACGCCTGCTGCCTCACAGGCGTCGGCCACCGGATTGACCGTCTCAGGGGTGGAGGTGGACAGCACGAAGTCAACCTTGTCGCTGTTGATCAGCTCCCGGGCAACCGCGGCGGCCCGTACCGGGTTGCTCTGTGTGTCCTTGGCAATGAACTCGACGGCATAGCGCCTGCCGCCAGCCTCGATGCCGCCGGCCAGCTGCTTGCGAACCTGGTCCAGCACGAAGCCGTCGCCTTCACCGAACAAGGCCAGCGGGCCCGAGCGCGGACTGACCACGCCCACTCGCAGGGTGTTGCCCTGGGCGCGACCGATCGTGGGAAAGGCGCTGAGGCCTGCTGCGGCCAGTCCGGCGGAGAGAATGCGGCGGCGCGAAGCGCCACCCTCGGAACGGGGTGTCTGAAATGTCATGTCTGTCTCCTGGCCGGTGCCTTGAGCCACCGGTCCTTGCTGTGAAAGAAGAGGGCCCTTCGAGGTGGGCCGACCGAAGGTCAGAAGGGGAACTGCGGCACGCTTGCCTTGACCGTCACCCATTTCCAGCGCGTGTACTCATCGATGTCAGCCGGCCCACCGACGGCGCTGCCGTTACCGCCCAGGCCCGGTCCGCCGAACGGGTTGGTGCAGTCGTCGTTGACGGTCTGGTCGTTGATGTGGACCATGCCGGCGTTCAGCCGGTCGCCAATGGCCAGGGCACGTCCCACGTCCGGGCTGATGACCGCGGCGGCCAGGCCACCTTCGCTGGTGTTGGCCAGGGCGACGGCCTCATCGTCGCTGGTGAACGTCACCAGGTTCACCACCGGCCCGAAGGGCTCTTCATCGAAGCTGCGCATGCCCGGCCTGACGCCCGATAGCACCGTGGGCTTGTAGCACAGACCTTCGTGGGTGCCGCCGGCTTCCAGCGTGGCACCCTGTTGTACCGACTCCTTGATGACGGTGTCGAACCGGCTCAGTTGCCTGCTGTCGATCATCGGGCCCAGGGCCACCTGGCCGCTGGCGCCATCGCCCACCGGCAGGTGGGTGGCTTTGCCCACCAGGCGGGCTTTCAGACCTTCGGCGATGGACGCGTGCACCAGCACCCGGTTGCTGGCCATGCAGATCTGGCCCTGGTGGAACCAGGCACCAAAGGCCGCCGCGCTGGCCGCCGCGTCCAGGTCGGCGTCTTCCAGAATGATCAGGTTGTTGGCACCGCCGAGCTCCAGCGAGACCTTCTTGAGGTGCTTGCCGGCCAGCTCGCCAATGCGGCGGCCCACGGCGGGTGACCCGGTGAAGGCGATCATGGGCACACGCGGGTCGGTCACCAGCGCCTCGCCTGCCTCGGCGTTGCCGGGCAGCACCTGCAGCACGCCTGCTGGCAGACCGGCTTCCTCGAACACACGGGCCAGGATGTAGCCGCCACTGGCTGGTGTGCGGGTGTCGGGCTTGAGCACCACCGCGTTGCCCAGGGCCATGGCCGGGGCGACCGAACGCAGGCTGAGGATCAGTGGGAAGTTGAATGGCGAGATGACACCCACCACGCCATGCGGTACCCGCCGTGCAATCGACAGGCGCCCCGGCGTGCTGGGCAGCACCTGGCCCTGCGACTGCATCGGAAGGGCGGCCGCCAGGCGGCACAGCACCACCGATTCGCGCACCTCGTGCTGGCCTTTGGGAATGATGCCGCCGGTTTCGCGGGCGATCACCAGGGACAGTTCGTCGAAGTGCCGCTCGAACAGCATGGCGGCCTTGAGCATGACCGCGGCGCGATCGCGTGGCGAGGTGGCGGCCCACGCCGCCTGGGCAGCGTGGGCCCGGCCGATCGCTGCCGTCATGTCGGCCGCACTGGCCACGCCGGTGCGCCACAGCGGCTGGCCGGTCGCGGGTTCCAGCACATCCTGGCTGGCAGCCAGCTTCGTGTTCCATGCACCGTCAAACGCCGTGCCATTCCAGCAGGCCGCATCCACCCAATTGATCTGTTCAGCAACACCCATGTCCGTCTCCTTGTTTCCTGGTTTGCGGGTTGTTCGATAGGCCGGGACGGGCCCGGTCTGGCCACACCTGTTTGCAATGGCTGTACCAGGGCATCTGGCTGCTGCCCGGTCAGCCGCTCAAACCCGGGCTCTGCACAGAGGGAAAAGTCCGGACAAACCCTGACGCCGCAATCGGGCCACCCCCCCGGCACCACATCGGGTTTGAACGGATGTCAGCATTCGTTATTGAATGTCACTATTGAATCTCTGCATTCAAAGGTGAACGACGTGTCCAAATCCAAGCGGATCTCCCTGGCCCAGCTCAACCAGGCTGCCAGTGCGGTTGCCCGCAAGGAAGGGGAGGTGACACCCTGGGGAGGCCAGTGGCGTTTTGACCTGCAGCAGATCGATGGCAGCAGTCATCCGACGGTGGCCGACCTGAGCGAATGCCTGTTTTTCTCGCCGGGCGATGGCCGGATCTGGCTGCAGGACCAGCGCATGGTCCTGATGCATGCCGAGGCGCTGGGCGCCCTGCGCCGCGAACTCATCGAGACCATGGGGCTGGACCAGGCCCGGGGCCTGCTCACGCGCATGGGCTACCTCAGCGGTGCCCGAGATGCCGCCCTGGTGCGGCGGCAGTGGCCAGAGGCCGAGCCGCCGGTGGCTGCGGTCGCCGGCACACGGCTGCACGCTCTGGAGGGGGTCGTCAAGGTGGAGGTGGTGCGTGTGAGCTATGACGCAGCCACCGGTGATTACCAGGGCGAATTCCTCTGGCACAACTCGAGCGAGGACGACGAACACATTGCCGTCTACGGGGTCAGCGGCTCACCGGCGTGCTGGATGCAGACCGGCTACGCCACCGGCTATGTGAGCACCCTGTTCGGGCGGCTGATCCTGTTCCGGGAGGTGGCCTGCCGATCCGCGGGTGACGCCCAGTGCCGTGTGATCGGGCGCTCGGTGGCCTTGTGGGAGGATCCGCAAGAGGACCTGCGCTACCTGCAGCTGGGCGATGCGCCGGTGGCTGCAGCGTCTGCCGCGCCCGTGTCCCTGGGGCAGTGGGCGGCCCGGTCCGACGAAGGCGAATCGGACCCGACCCTGGTGGGCGCCTCCTCGTCCTTCAATGCTGCCTTTCACATGGTCCGGCGGGTCGCCCCCACACCAGCGACCGTGCTGTTCACCGGCGAATCCGGTGTGGGCAAGGAAATGTTCGCGCGCAGCCTGCACCGCAACAGCGGCCGGGCCGACCGCACTTTCCTGGCGGTCAATTGCGCAGCCATCCCCGAGTCACTGATCGAGTCCGAGCTGTTCGGGGTGGAGCGGGGCGCCTTCACCGGCGCGGGCGCGTCCCGCGCGGGGCGCTTTGAGCGGGCGGACGGGGGGACCCTGTTTCTGGACGAGATCGGCACACTCAGCCTGGTGGCACAGGGCAAGCTGCTGCGTGCCTTGCAGGAGGGCGAGATCGAGCGTGTCGGGGGCTCCCGTACCTTGCGGGTCGATGTGCGGGTGGTGGCCGCCACCAACGAGAACCTGCGCGAGGCGGTCCGGCAAGGGCGCTTTCGCGAGGACCTGTTCTACCGCCTGAATGTCTTTCCCATCCACCTTCCGCCGCTGCGCGAACGCCGCGACGACATCCCGCTGCTCATGCAGCACTTCCTGACGCACTACTGCGAACGCTACCAGCGTGACGTGCCCGGCTTCACCCAGCGGGCGGTCAAGGCCCTGTTCAACTACCGCTACCCGGGCAACATCCGGGAGCTGCAGAACCTCATCGAGCGTGCAGTCATCATGGTCAGCGACGGCGAACTCATCGATGGTCACCATCTGTTTCGCGGTGGTGAAGACCTCGGGGAAGGCGTGCTGAGCCTGGGGGCCGAGCAGGAAACCGTCTCGGGCCGTCTGGTCGGTGACCTTGAGCATGGACCATTGCCGGCACAAGGGGTTGCCCCGATTGCCACGGGCCAGACCCTGGAGACCATGGAAGCGGGGCTGATGGCGGCTGCGTTGCGCAAGACGGGGGGCAATGCATCGGCCGCTGCCAGGCAACTGGGCATCACCCGGGCCACCCTCATCTACCGTGCGCGGCAGCACGGGCTGGCACTGGGGCGCAGTTACCTCGACGGCATGTCTGCCGATGTGGCCGGGGTGGGCGCCCGGTCCGGTGCTCCAAAGGCCTGAGAAGCCCGGGTCCTAGGGTTTACACCCATGCGTTTTCGGGGTTCTATGGTTATAAATGATAACCAAGCAGTTCAACACGGCTTGCCCGTCCTGAAAAGGGCGCTTGTGGTTCCCAACGTCACCGGAGACTGACATGGCTTCATGGAAATTCAAGATCGCTTCACTGGCGCTGGCCGCTTCGGCCAGCATGGGTGCCTTTGCGCAGGAGGTCACCCTGCGCTTCCACCAGTTCCTGCCCCCGCAGGGCACCGTGCCGGCCAAGGCCATCCTGCCCTGGGCCAAAAAGGTCGAAGAGGAATCGAAGGGCCGCATCAAGGTCCAGATGTTCAGCTCGATGCAGCTGGGTGGCACGCCGCCGCAGCTGTTCGATCAGGCCCGCGACGGCGTGGTCGACATCGTCTGGACGCTGCAGGGCTACACACCGGGCCGTTTCCCCAAGACCGAAGTGTTCGAGCTGCCGTTCCTGGCCGGGCTGTCGGCCGAGAAGACCTCGCGTGCGCTGTGGGACTATGTGCAGAAGAACGCCATGGACGAGTACAAGGACGTGCACGTGCTGGCCTTCCACACCCACGGTCCTGGCCTGTTCCACACCAAGCAGCCGGTGACCGGTCTGGAGAGCCTGCGCGGCATGAAAATGCGCGGCGGCACCCGCATCGTCAACAACATGCTGACCAAGCTGGGCGCCACGCCGGTGGGCATGCCGGTACCGGCGGTGACCGAAGCCCTGTCCAAGGGCGTGCTCGACGGCACCACCATCCCCTGGGAAGTGGCGCCGGCCCTGAAGGTGCAGGAACTGGTGAAGAACCACACCACCTTTGCGGGTGACCGCGCGCTGTACGTGACCACCTTCGTGGTGGCCATGAACAAGTCGGCCTACAACAAGTTGCCGCCCGACCTCAAAAAGGTCATTGACGACAACTCCGGTCCGGAAATGGGCGCCATGTTTGCCCGCACCCAGGACGAGGGCGATATCCGAGGTCGCGAACTGGCCGAAAAGGCCGGCAACAACATCGTGGCCCTGGACATGGCCGAGACGCAACGCTGGAAGCGCACCGCCGCAGCGGTCGAGTCCGACTGGATCAAGGAAATGCAGGGCAAGGGCATTGACGGCGCCAAGCTGCTGGCCGAGGCCAAGGCAATGATCGCGCAGTACGAGAAGAAGTGACCCGGGCGGATCCAGGCGTGATGTCCGGCAAGGACGTCCGCCCGGATCCTTTTGTACGGGGTGTGTCTGCGCCGGGTGAGCGGGCGCAGTTTTTTTTCGGTTTTCTGGTGAGTGAGCTTATTAATTTGCAATGATCGTGTGAAGTTCTATGCTGCTCCGGCATAGCTGAAAGTGCCCCGTGCGCCTTCTCATGGGGCTCAAAAAGTCGCACAGTTCCGATCGCCCCCACCCGCGCACAACCAACCCAGGAGACTCCCATGACATCGAATCGCATCGGACGACGCGCAATGCTGGCCCTGTCCGCCCTGTCTGCCATCGTGGTGACGGGAGCCGTCCAGGCCCAGCAGACTTACACCCTGCGCCTGCACCAGATGTTGCCTCCCCAGGCCACGATCCCGGCCAAGGCCATCACACCCTGGGCCCAGAAAGTGGAGGCTGAATCGGGTGGTCGCCTCAAGGTACAGCTGTTCCACGCCATGCAGCTGGGCGGCGCGCCGCCGCAGCTGTTCGACCAGGCCCGCGATGGCGTGGTGGACATCACCTGGACGGTGCTCGGGTACACACCCGGTCGTTTTCCGAAGACCGAGGTGTTCGAGCTGCCGTTCATGAGCGGCAACGCCGAACAGTCCTCCAAGGCCATACAGGAATACGTCGAGAAGTTTGCCGCCGACGAATTCAAGGACGTCAAGCTGCTGGCCGTGCACACCCACGGACCCGGTCTGTTTCACACCAAGCAGCCGGTGACCGGTCTGGAAAGCCTGCGCGGCATGAAGGTGCGCGGCGGCTCGCGCATCATCAACAACATGCTCACCAAGCTGGGCGCCACGCCGGTGGGCATGCCGGTGCCTGCGGTGACCGAAGCCCTGTCCAAGGGGGTGATCGACGGCACCACCATCCCGTGGGAGGTCACGCCGGCGCTCAAGGTCAGTGAGCTGGTGAAGAACCACACCACCTTTGCCGGCGAACAGGGCCTGTACACCCAGACGTTTGCCCTTTCCATGAACCGTGCCGCCTACGACAAGCTGCCCGACGACCTGAAGAAGGTCATCGACAACAACGCCGGCATCGGGACCGCCGCCCTGTTCGGTCGCGCCATGGACGAGGGCGACAAGGTGGGTCGGGACATCGCTGTCAGGGCGGGCAACAACATTGTGGCCCTGGACCTGGCCGAGACCCAGCGCTGGCGCCGCACGGCAGGCACGGTGGAGGCCGACTGGATCAAGGAAGTGGGCGGCAAGGGCATCGATGGTGCACGCCTGATCAAGGAAGCCCAGGCCCTGATCGCCAAACACGCCAAGTGAACCCCGGCCGGCTGATGATCCGCAGGATTTCTAAAGGTGAAATCGATTTAACCATGAGAAATCCTGCGCTATAGTCGCCGGTCCATCTCAGCGACAATGCAAAGACGACATCACAGGATGACCGCCCCATGATTTCCTTTATCTATCGACTGTCACGGTGGACCGCCATTGTCGGCGGCGTCCTGCTCGTGGCCTTGACCCTCATGGTGGTCGCCAGCGTGGCCGGACGGGCCATGATCGGACTGGGCCTGGGGCCCGTGCCCGGTGACTTTGAGCTGGTCGAAATCGGGGTGGGCATCGCGGTGTTCTTTTTCCTGCCCTGGTGTTATGTCAGTGGCAGCCACGCCACCGTGGACCTGCTCTACATGCACATGCCCAACTGGTTCAAGCGCGGCATCAACATCATCAGCGACCTGCTCATGCTGCTGGTGTGGCTGGTGCTGACCTGGAAACTCTGGGAAGGCATGCTGGAGAAGAAGGAGTACATGGAGACCACCTTCATCCTGCTGATGCCGATCTGGTGGGCCTATGCCATCTGCCTGGTGGGCGCCGTCATCGGCTGCCTGTGTTATCTCGCCCGGACACTCACACAGCTGGGCATCTTCGCCGAACCCGAAGGCTGGGCCGTCAACGCCAACGCGGGGCACTGATTCATGAGCAATATCGAACTGGCCCTCTGGTCCTTCCCCATCCTTCTGCTGCTCATCTTTGTCCGTATCCCGATCGGGCTGGCCATGCTGGTCTGCGGTCTGGCCGGTGCCTGGGCGGTCTACGGCAGCCATGTGCCCATCCTCAACCAGCTCAAGCAGGTCACCTACAGCACTTTCTCCAACTACTCGCTGTCGGTGATCCCGCTGTTCCTGCTGATGGGCCAGTTTGCCGCGCTGGGTGGCCTGTCCCAGGCCCTGTTCAAGGCGGCGGAGGCCTGGATCGGCCACCGCAAGGGTGGTGTGGCCATGGCGGCCGTGGGTGCCTGTGCCGGCTTCGGCGCCATCTGCGGCTCCTCGCTGGCCACCGCCGCGACCATGGGCCAGGTGGCCCTGCCCGAGCTCAAGCGCGCCGGCTACGCCGGTGGCATATCGACCGCGTGCCTGGCCGCTGGCGGCACCCTGGGCATCCTGATTCCGCCCTCGGTGGTGCTGGTGATCTATGCCATCCTGACCGAGCAGAACATCGCCAAGCTGTTCCTGGCGGCCTTCGTGCCGGGCATTCTGGCAGCGGTCGGTTACATGATCGTGATCGCCATCTACGCCCGCCTCAAACCACAGGACGTGGGCAGCATGCCCCCCATGCCGATGAAGGAACGGCTGGCCGCCACCGCCAAGGTGTGGCCGGTGCTGCTGATCTTTGTTGCGGTGGTCGGCGGCATCTACACCGGTCTGTTCACCCCGACCGAGGGGGCGGCCATCGGTGCGTTCGGCACCGGTGTGGCGGCCTGGTTCAGTGGCGGCCTCAACCGCAAGACCCTGCTGGGCGCTGTGGTCGGAACGGCCGCGGCCACCGGCATGATCTACATGATCGTGCTGGGTGCCGGTGTCTACAACACCTTCCTGGCCCTGTCGCAACTGCCTCAGGAAGCTGCCAACATCGTGGGCAGCTGGGGTGTCGACCCGGTGCTGGTGCTGGTGGCCATCCTGCTGCTGTACGTGATCCTCGGCTGCTTCATGGACTCGCTGTCCATGATCCTGCTGACGATTCCGGTGTTTTTCCCCATCGTCATGGCGCTGGATTTCGGCCTGCCGCCCGAGGAGCTGGCCATCTGGTTCGGCATCCTGGTGCTGATCGTGGTCGAGGTCGGGTTGATCACGCCACCGGTGGGCATGAACCTGTTCGTGATCAACTCACTCTCGCGCGACACGCCCATCACCCAGACCTACCGTGCGGTGATGCCCTTCGTGGCATCCGATCTGGTCCGCACCGCCATTCTGGTGATGTTCCCCGGCATCGTGCTGTTTGTGCTGCGGCTCTGAACCGGTCCGCGTCAGGTTCCAACACACTGAAGAACAGGCCTGCGCGCAATTGCAGGCCTTTTTTCTGGCAGCTACATTGTGTCCACCTTTTTTGCAGGATTGCTCCATGGACCCAGCCTTCAAGGTTTCGCGTCGTCGCGCCGTTCTGGCAGGCCTGGCCACAGTGGCTGGCGCATCGGTCTGGCCGTTGGCTGCGCTGGCACAGAGTTTCCCGAGTCGCAGCCTGCGCATCGTTGTGCCTTTTGCCGCTGGTGGGGTCGGTGACCTGACGGCGCGCGCCGTCGCGCAGCAGCTGTCAACCCAGCTGGGGCAGGCGGTGGTGATCGACAACCGGCCCGGCGCCGGCGGGGTGGCCGCGGCCGAGGCCGTGGTGCGGGCCGATCCCGACGGCCACACCCTGTTCCTGATGTCCAATGGCACGGCCGTCACTGCCGGCCTGTTCCGCAGCCTGCCGTTCGACACGGTCAAAGACTTCACGCCGATCTCGACCCTGGGCAGCTTCGACATGGCGGTGCTGGTGCCGGCCGAGTCGCCGTTCAAGACGCTGGGCGAGCTGGTGGCCCATGCCAGATCCAACCCCGGCCGGCTCAACGTGGGCAGTGTCAATGTGGGCAGCACGCAGAACCTGGCGGCGGAGCTGTTCAAGTCGAGCGCCGCGGTTCAGGTGCAGATCGTGCCTTTCAACGGCACACCGGCCCTGGTGGCCGCCCTGCGAGGCCAGCAGGTGGATGCCGCCGTCGAAATCCTGGGGCCGGCCCTGCCGCAGATCAGGGCCGGTGCCCTGCGGGCGCTGGCCGTCACCGGAGCGCGCCGCGCCACATCCTTGCCCGAGGTGCCAACCGCCACCGAACAGGGGCTGAGCGGCTTCGTGGCTTCGTCCTGGAATGCACTGGCCGCCCCGTCTCGCACACCCCCGGCCACCGTCGAACGCCTCGGCCGCGAGATCAATGCCGCGCTGGCGCAGCCCGAGGTCCGGCGCAAGCTGGCTGAACTCAATGTGGACGCCGAAGGCAGCTCACCCGGCCAGGCCGCCGAGTTGCTGAGCAGCGACATCCGGCGCTGGAGCGAGGTGATCGAGCGCGCCGGCATTGAACGCAGATGAAGGAGGGGGAGCCCATGAGCCTCGATGTGAAGAGCCTGCGGGTCGGACTGGTCGGTTATGGCGAGGTGGGTCGCATCTTTGCCGCGGCCGTCAAACCCAGGGTGGCCCATGTGGCGGCCTGGGACCTGAAGTTTGTTGACCCGGGCCTGCAGGGCGAGGCCCTGGCCCACGCCGTGCAGGCCGGCGTCAGCGCCTGCGATGGCCTGCCCAGTCTGGCCGCCGGATCGGACCTGGTGATCTCGGCCGTGACGGCGTCGAACACGCTGGCGGTGGCCGAGGCCATTGCGCCGCACCTCAAGCCCGGCAGCTTCTTCCTCGACCTCAACTCGGCGTCGCCTGGCACCAAGCAGCGGGCAGCGGCCTGCGTGGACGCCGCAGGTGGGCGTTACGTCGAAGCGGGGGTCATGACCTCGGTACCGCCTCACGGCATCCGCGTGCCCATGCTGGTCGGCGGCGCCCATGCCGACCCGTTGCTCCCCGTGCTGCAGGCGCTGGGCATGGTGGCCCAGCTGGCCAGTGAACGGCTGGGCGTGGCCTCGGCTACCAAGATGTGCCGCAGCGTCATGATCAAGGGCCTGGAGGCCCTGGTGATCGAGAGTTACACCACGGCACGCCATTACGGCGTCGAAGACGCCATGATCGCGACCCTGCAGGAGACGTTTCCAGGCATCGACTGGACGAAGCAGGGGGCTTACTTCTTCAGCCGGGTGGCCCAGCACGGCCGACGTCGCGCTGAAGAAATGCGCGAGGTGGCCAACACCGTGCGCGAGGCGGGGTTTGAGCCCTTCATGTCCACCGCCATCGCCGAGAAGCACGACTGGATGGCAGGCCAGGCGCGGGCGGGCCACTTCCGTGCACTCGGGGCTGCGCCCGCGTGGCAAGCCTATGCCGATGCCTTGCTGGCGACCCGGCCGGCGGCCAACGACCCGGCCGCCTGAGTCTGCTGCCCATGCTGGACATCCTGGCCATCACCGGCCCGATCTACCTGTGCATTGCCGTCGGCTACGGATGTGTACGCTGGGGCGTATTCAGCCGGGAGGACATGCGGGTACTGGGCAAGTTCGTCCTGCAGGTCGCGTTGCCTGCCTTGCTGTTCCATGCCCTGGCCTCGCGGCCGCTGGCCGACGTGCTGCGGCCGGGCTACCTGTTGGTCTATGCCGGCGGTTCGCTGCTGGTGCTGGCCGGCGGGCTGCTGTGGTGGTGGAAGCTGCGCGGGCGCCCGCTGACCGAGAGCGCCTACGTGGCCATGGGCATGACGTGTTCAAACAGCGGCTACATCGGTTACCCGGTGATGTTGCTGCTGTTCGGGCCGCTGGCCGGTGTCATTCTGGCGCTCAACCTGATCGTGGAGAACCTGCTCAAGCTGCCACTGCTGTTCGCGCTGGCCGATGCAGGAGCACACCAGGGTGAGCGGCCGACCCTGGCCCAGGTGCTGCGGCAGACGCTGCAGCGACTCGTGCGCAACCCCATGATCATCGGCATCATGCTGGGCTTTGTCGTGGCGCTTTCGGGCTGGTCGCTGCCGGCCACCCTGGACCGCACTGTCACGCTGTTCTCAGCCGGCGCAGGCGGGCTGGCCCTGTTCATCATCGGCGGCAATCTGGTGGGTCTGGAAGTGAAAGGCGTGCGCGGGAAGCTGGCCTTCATGGCGGCGGGCAAGCTGCTGTGGCACCCGGCGGCTGTCTGGCTGGCTGTGCTGGTCTTTGCCGCACTGGGCCTTCCGGTGCCCGAGGGCGAACTGCGCGTGGCAGCGGTGTTGTCCGCGGCCATGCCCATGCTCGGTGTCTATGCCATCCTGGCGCAGAGGCACGGTCAGGAACGCTGGGCGGCCGCGGCGCTGTTCGCCACCACCACGGCCTCCTTCTTCACCCTCAGCGCCATCCTGTGGCTGATGCGAAGAAGCCCGGGCTGGCTGGGATGACCGGGTGTCTGGTCAGGCAGGCCGGGGCCGGGACCCGATCGACAGCCAGGTCCGGCGGATCAGCTCGATGGCGCTTTGCTGGGTGAGTGTGGTCGGCCGCAGCGAACTGGTGGCGGTGCTCAGCCGGGTGCGCAGCACCGGCTCGACGACCGCGCGCGTCCGGTAGGCCGAGGGCCGCACCGAGCTCTCGACCGCGTTGCGCGGCAGCAGGGCAACCCCGACACCGTCGGCCACCAGGTCCAGAATGGCCGACACGCCATCGATCTCCAGTGCCACGCTCGGGCGCTGTCCGATGTTGGCCATCTCGGCCTCCACCAGCATGCGCACCGCGTTGGGTCGGCTGGGGATCACCAGCGGCAGTTTCGCCACCTCGGCCAGGGCCACCGGCCCGGGGGGCGGTTCTTCGGCCAGTCCGGCCGGGCGGGCCTGCACCAGCAACAGCTCCTCGTCTTCCAGCGGGGTGGCTTCGATCTCGTCACTGGGCGGGGCGTTGTAGAGCACCGCAATGTCCAGCCGACCGGTGCGCAACCAGTCGATCATGGTGACCGACAGGCCTTCGCTGATCGACAGGCTGGCCTCCGGCAGGTGCTGCCGGAAGGCCCGGGTCAGAGGCACGGTGAGCACCCGGGCCACGCTGGGGGGCAGGCCGATGGCGACCCGACCGGCGAGTGCGCCACGCACGCGGCCCAGCTCTTCCCGGGCGCGCTCGACCTGGTGCAGGATGCCACGTCCGTGCTCCAGCAGCAGCCGCCCGGCCTCGGTCGGCACCGCGCCGCGGCCGTTGCGCACCAGCAGGTTCTGGCGCAGCTCCACCTCAAGCAGGCGCACCTGCCGTGACAGGGCCGGCTGGGCCACGTCGAGGGCCAGGGCGGCGCGGGTAAAGCTGCCCAGCTCGGCCACCCGAACGAAATACTCCAGCTGCTTCAGGTCCATGTGGGCCGGGGGTCAAATATAGCAAAAACGAATGGCTAATAGTACGGTATTCCTCTTGTGAACTGAAGAGCCCTGGCGACAATGCACACATGGCACCCGATACCCCCACCGCTGCACCTTCCGGGCAGGACGCCCTGCGCGGCATTTCGTCCATGGCCACGCGCCAGCTGCTGGCCGATCTCGTCCAGGCGTGGACTGGCCGGGGCCTGCCTGTCGGCATCGAGTCGGTCGGCGGCGTCGACACCGCGCGCCGTGTCATGGCCGATGAAGCCTTCGACCTGGTGGTGCTGGCCTCTGACGCCATTGACCGGCTCATGGCCGCCGGCAAGCTCCTGCCGGGCAGCCGTGTCGACCTGGTGCATTCGGGTGTGTCCATTGCGGTGGGTGCGGGTCAGGCTTTGCCCGACATCGCGACCGAGCAAGCCCTGAGAAAGACCGTCCAGACCGTTGGACGCATCGGTTTTTCCACCGGTCCCAGCGGTGTGGCCCTGCAGCAGCTGTTCACCACCTGGGGCCTGGCCGGTGAGCTGGCCGACCGCCTGGTGCAGGCACCGGCCGGCGTGCCGGTGGCCAGCCTGGTGGCCCGCGGCGAGGTGGACCTGGGCTTCCAGCAGCTCAGCGAGTTGCTGCATATTCCAGGCATCACCATCGTCGGTCCCATGCCGCCCGAGGTGGCCATCGTGACCACCTTCAGTGCCGCGGTCTGTGCCACCTGCGCCGACCCGGTACGGCAGGCGGCCACCCGGGCCTTCATCGAATTCATGGCTTCGCCCGAGTGCAGCGCAGCCAAGCAGCGGCAGGGCATGGAGCCCGCCTGACCAACCCACACACCCCAAGCCGATCGCACACCCGCAACGGAGCCCCGCATGAGCCTGCAACAGCCCCTCATCATCGACTGCCATGGCCACTACACCACAGCCCCCAAGGCCCTGGAGAATTGGCGCAACCAGCAGATTGCCGGCATCAAGGACCCGGCGGTCATGCCCAGAGTGGCCGACCTGAAAATCAGCGACGACGAACTTCGCGAATCGATCGAGACCAACCAGCTCAGGTTGATGAAGGAGCGCGGCTCCGACATCACCATCTTCAGCCCGCGCGCCAGCTTCATGGCCCACCACATCGGCGACTTCAACGTGTCGTCCACCTGGGCGGCCATCTGCAACGAACTCTGCTACCGCGTCTCCCAGCTGTTCCCGGACCATTTCGTGCCGGCCGCCATGCTGCCTCAGAGCCCAGGCGTCGATCCGGCCACCTGCATTCCCGAGCTGGAGAAGTGCGTCAGGGAATACGGCAACGTCGGCATCAACCTGAACCCCGATCCCTCGGGCGGGCACTGGAACAGCCCGCCGCTGTACGACCGCCACTGGTACCCCATCTATGAAAAGATGGTCGAGCACGACATCCCGGCCATGATCCATGTGAGCACCAGCTGCAACGCGTGCTTCCACACCACGGGCGCACACTACATCAACGCCGACACCACGGCCATCATGCAGCTGATCCAGGGCGACCTGTTCAAGGACTTCCCGACACTCAAATTCATCATCCCGCACGGCGGCGGCGCCGCCCCCTACCACTGGGGCCGCTACCGCGGACTGGCGCAGGAGATGAAGAAACCGCTTCTGCAGGATCACCTGCTGAACAACGTGTTCTTCGACACCTGCGTGTACCACCAGCCGGGCATTGACCTGCTGACCAAGGTGATTCCGGTGGACAACATCCTGTTTGCCTCGGAAATGATCGGCGCCGTGCGTGGCATCGACCCGGAGACGGGCAACTACTACGACGACACCAAGCGCTATGTGCAGGCCACGGCCAACCTGAGCGACGAGCAGCGCTACCAGGTGTACGAAGGCAACGCCCGCCGCGTGTTCCCGCGCCTGGACGCCCGCTTGAAGAGCCAGGGTCGCTGAGCCCCACCACCTGTCATGCCCGCGCAGGCGGGCATCCATGACCGAATGACTGCCGGATGCCCATTTACGAGGGCATGACCGAAAAGGAGAAAACCATGTACGAACTGGGCGTTGTCTACCGCAACATCCACCGCGCCGACCGCGCAGCCGCCGACGGATTGGCCGCGTTGGGCTCGGCCACGGTGCACGAAGCCATGGGCCGCGTTGGCCTGATGAAACCCTACATGCGGCCGATCCAGACCGGCGTGCAGGTCAGCGGCACGGCGGTGACGGTGCTGCTGCAGCCGGGCGACAACTGGATGATGCATGTGGCGGCCGAACAGATCCAGCCGGGCGACATCGTGGTCGCGACCGTGACCGCCGAGTGCAGCGACGGCTATTTCGGCGACCTGCTGGCCACATCATTCCAGGCGCGAGGTGCCCGTGCGTTGATCATCGAAGCCGGTGTGCGCGACGTGAAGACGCTCAAGGAAATGAACTTCCCGGTCTGGAGCCGCTACATCTCATCCAAAGGCACCATCAAGGCGACGCTGGGGTCGGTCAACATCCCCATCGTCTGTGCCGGCGCCTACGTGACGCCGGGTGACGTGATCGTGGCGGACGACGATGGGGTGGTGTGTGTGCCAGCCGCGCGCGCGACCGAGACGCTGGCCGCGGCCATCAAGCGCGAGAGTTTCGAGGGTGAGAAGCGCGAGAAGCTGGCCAGCGGCGTGCTGGGGTTGGACATGTACAAGATGCGTGAGCCCCTGGCCGCCGCTGGCCTGCGTTATATCGATTGAGAGGCGTCATGAGCAAACCCACATCAGGTGACTTCACCAAGACCACCGGCTGGCTGGACTGGTATACCGGTCCTTCCAGGCCCAGGTTCCAGTTGCCCACGGGTGCGGTGGACGCGCACTGCCATGTGTTCGGACCGGGTGGGGAGTTTCCCTATGCACCCGAGCGCAAGTACACGCCTTGCGACGCCAGCAAGCATGAACTGTTTGCGTTGCGCGACCACCTGGGCTTTGCCCGCAACGTGATCGTGCAGGCCACCTGCCACGGTGCCGACAACCGCGCCATGGTCGATGCCTGCCTGGCCAGCGGCGGCAAGGCGCGGGGCGTGGCCACCGTCAGGCGCTCGGTGACCGATGAAGAGCTTCACCAGCTGCACGCGGCAGGTGTGCGCGGTGTGCGCTTCAATTTCGTCAAGCGCCTGGTCGACTTCACGCCCAAGGACGAACTGATGGATATCGCCAGCCGCATCGCCAGGCTGGGCTGGCACGTCGTCATCTACTTCGAGGCCGTGGACCTGCCCGAGCTGTGGGATTTTTTCACCGCGCTGCCGACCACGGTGGTGGTGGACCACATGGGCCGGCCCGACGTGAGCAAGCCGGTGGACGGCCCCGAGTTCCAGCTGTTCCTGAAGTTCATGCGCGAGCACCCCAACGTCTGGAGCAAGGTCAGTTGCCCCGAGCGCCTGTCGGTCACCGGCCCCAAGGCGTTGAACGGCGAGCAGGCGGCCTACCAGGATGTGGTGCCGTTCGCGCGCCATGTGGTCGAGGAATTCCCCGACCGCGTGCTCTGGGGCACCGACTGGCCACACCCCAACCTCAAGGACCACATGCCCGACGACGGCCTGCTGGTGGACTTCATCCCGCAGATCGCGCCGACCGCCGAGCTGCAGCAAAAGCTGCTGGTGACCAATCCCATGAAGCTCTATTGGCCCGAGGAATGTTGACCCCCACGCTCCGCCGCTGCGCGGGTCGCTGCTCCCCAAGGGGGAGCGAATCGCCTTGGGGCGGCCCGGCGGCGATTCATGTCTCAACAAGGAGTACCCATGGCACTCGATAAACCCTACAAGGACGTGCCCGGCACGATCATCTTTGACGCCGAGCAGTCCCGCAAAGGCTACTGGCTCAACCAGTTCTGCATGAGCCTGATGAAGGCCGAGAACCGGGACCGGTTCAAGGCCGATGAACGGGCCTACCTGGACGAATGGCCGATGACCGAAGAACAGAAGCAGGCCGTGCTGGCACGTGATCTCAACTGGTGCATGCGCACCGGCGGCAACATCTACTTCCTGGCCAAGATCGGTGCCACCGACGGCAAGAGCTTCCAGCAGATGGCCGGCTCCATGACCGGCATGACCGAACAGGAGTACCGCGACATGATGATCAAGGGCGGTCGCAGCGTCGAAGGCAACCGTTTTGTGGGCGAAGACGGCGATGCGCAAGAACAGAACCAGCCACAAGGCGCCGCAGGAAAGAAGGTCTGACCATGGCAAAGATCACCGCATCCGTTTTCACCTCGCACGTACCCGCCATCGGCGCGGCCATGGACCTGCACAAGACGCATGAGGACTACTGGAAACCCGTGTTTGCGGGTTACGAGTACTCCAAACAGTGGATGAAGGACAACAAGCCCGACGTCATCTTCCTCGTCTACAACGACCACGCCACGGCCTTCAGCCTGGAAATGATTCCGACCTTTGCCATAGGGACGGCGGCCGAGTTCATGCCGGCCGACGAAGGCTGGGGCCCCCGCCCGGTGCCCAAGGTGATCGGCCACCCCGACCTGGCCTCGCACATCGCCCAGAGTGTCATCCAGCAGGACTTCGACCTGACCATCGTCAACAAGATGGACGTGGACCACGGCCTGACCGTGCCACTGTCGCTGATGTGCGGCGAGCTCGATCCGAAGAAGGACGCCTGGCCCTGTCCGGTGATCCCGTTCGCGGTCAATGTGGTGCAGTACCCTGTGCCGTCGGGCAGGCGCTGCTTCATGCTCGGTCAGGCCATCCGCAAGGCGGTCGAGAGCTTCGACGATGACCTGAACGTGCACATCTGGGGTACGGGTGGCATGAGCCACCAGCTGCAGGGCGCGCGCGCAGGTCTGATCAACCGCGAATGGGACAACGCCTGGCTGGACAAGCTGATCAACGACCCGGTGGCCTGTGCCAGCACGCCGCACATCGACTACGTGCGCGAAGCTGGCAGCGAGGGTATCGAACTCGTGATGTGGCTCATTGCGCGTGGTGCCATGGCCGATATCAGCGACGGCAAGGTCACAGGCCCGCTGCCCACGGTCAAGCACCGCTTCTACCATGTGCCAGCGTCCAACACGGCGGTGGGACACCTTATTCTGGAGAACAACTGACATGACCATCAAAGTAGCCCTGGCCGGTGCCGGCGCCTTCGGCATCAAACACCTGGACGGCATCAAGAACATCGACGACGTTGAAGTCGTCTCGCTGATCAGCCGTGACCTGGCCAAGACCCAGGAGGTGGCCGACAAATACGGCATTCCGCACGTGACCACCGACCTGGCCGACAGCCTGGCCATCAAGGAGGTGGACGCCGTCATCCTCTGTACGCCCACGCAGATGCACGCCGCCCAGTCCAAGGCCTGTCTGGAAGCGGGCAAGCACGTGCAGGTCGAGATCCCGCTGTGCGACATCCTGTCCGAAGGTGAGGAGGTGGTGGCGCTGCAGAATCAGACCGGTCTGGTGGCCATGTGCGGCCACACGCGCCGTTTCAACCCCAGCCACCAGTTCGTCCACAAGAAGATCCAGGCCGGCGAGTTCAACATCCAGCAGATGGATGTGCAAACCTATTTCTTCCGCCGCACCAACATGAACGCCCTGGGCCAGCCGCGCAGCTGGACCGACCACCTGCTGTGGCACCACGCCGCCCACACGGTGGACCTGTTCGCCTACCAGGCCGGCAGCCCGATCGTGAAGGCCAACGCCATCCAGGGGCCGATCCATCCGAACCTGGGCATTGCCATGGACATGAGCATCCAGCTCAAGGCCGCCAACGGCGCCATCTGCACGCTCAGCCTGTCCTTCAACAACGACGGCCCGCTGGGCACCTTCTTCCGCTACATAGGCGACACCGCGACCTACATCGCGCGCTACGACGACCTGTTCAACGGCAAGGACGAAAAAATCGACGTGTCCAAGGTGGATGTGTCCATGAACGGCATCGAACTGCAGGACCGCGAGTTCTTCGCCGCCATCCGCGAAGGCCGCGAACCCAACGCCAGCGTGGCCCAGGTGCTGCCGTGCTACCAGGTGCTCAATGACCTTGAGCAGCAGCTGAACGCCTGATTGCCTATCATCCGTTGCAGCGGCCCCAAGCCACCGGCTGGGGCCTTTGTCATTTCAGGAGAGCCCGCATGCAACAACGCCACCTCGGACCCTTCAGCGTCAGCGCCATCGGCCTGGGCTGCATGAACATCTGCCACGCCTATGGTGCTCCCGCGTCAGAGGCCGAAGCCGAGCGCCTGCTGCTGGCCGCGCTGGACGCCGGCGTCACCCACTTCGACACCGCCGCCCTGTATGGCTTTGGAGTCAGCGAAACCCTGGTCGGCAAGTTCCTGTCGAAACACCGCGCGAAGTTCACCCTGGCCAGCAAGTGCGGCATGACCGGTGTGCCCAACGAGCAGGGCGTGAAGGTGCGCGTGATCGACGGCCGCCCGGCCACCCTCAAGGCCACCTGCGACGAAGCCCTGCAGCGCCTGCAGACCGAGGTCATCGACCTCTACTACCTGCACCGCTGGGACAAGCAGGTGCCCATCGAAGACAGCGTGGGCGCGCTGGCCGACCTGGTGCGCGAGGGCAAGATCCGCAGCATCGGCCTGTCCGAAGTCTCGGCCACGACCCTGCGCAAGGCGCACGCGGTGCACCCCATTGCCGCGCTGCAGACCGAGTATTCGCTCTGGACGCGCAACCCCGAGATCGCGGTGTTGCAGGCCTGCCGCGAGCTGGGCGTGAGCTTCGTCGCCTTCAGCCCGGTGGCGCGGGGTTTTCTGTGTGGCCCCATGGATGTGACCACGCTGGACGCGAAGGACATCCGCCGCACCATGCCGCGTTTCTCAACCGAGCACTATGCGAAAAACGCGGCCTTGCTGCCGGCCTACAACGCCATCGCGGCCGAGGTCGGCTGCACGCCCTCGCAGCTGGCCATTGCCTGGCTGCTGCACCAGGGCGACGACATCCTGCCCATCCCTGGCACGCGCAGCGTCGAGCACCTGCAAGACGACCTGGGCGCGGCCGGTGTGACGCTCTCGGCCGATGTGATCGCGCGCCTGAACACCCTGATCAACCAGCACACCGTGCACGGCGACCGGTACAACGACCAGGCCAACCGGGAGGTGGATACCGAGGTATTCTGATGGCTTGTGCGGGGCTGACCCTGCACCAGCGAGACTGAACCATGGCACTCGACACCTGGCTGATCTATTTCGTGGCCGCCATCGGCCTGTCACTCTCGCCCGGGCCCAACGGCCTGCTGGCGCTGACCCACGGTGCGCTGCATGGGCGCCGGCGCACGCTGTTCACCATCTTCGGCGGGGCGCTGGGTTTTGTGTCCGTCATCGCCCTGTCCATGTTCGGCATCGGCGCACTGCTCAAGACGTCCGTGCTCTGGCTGACCGTGCTCAAGTGGCTAGGTGGCGCCTACCTGGTGTGGCTGGGCGTTCAGGTCTGGCGCTCGCCGCCGGTGGGTGTGAGCCTCAACGCCGAGGCCGGGCAACGCAGCAACGCCTCGCTGTTTCGCCAGGGCCTGTTGTCGGCAGTGACCAATCCCAAGGCGCTGCTGTTCTTCGCGGCTTTCCTGCCGCAGTTCATCGACCCGTCGCGCAGCCTGTTCCAGCAGTTCGTGGTGATGGCCTTGACCTTTGCCCTGGTGGAAATCCTCACCGAATGGCTGATCGCCAGCCTGGCTTTCAAGGTCCGGCCCTGGCTACAGCGCGTTGGCAAGCGTTTCAACCAGCTCTGTGGCGGCATTTTTGTGGCCATCGGCGCCGCGCTGCCGCTGCGCGGCTGAAACATTCCGAAAAAAACCGCGACCGTCCTGCAAACACCGCAGGGCAGGGCGCCGGCACCATGACGGTCATGTTCAACCGTTTCCCGAAAGGAACACCGTCATGAAGCCCTGGATCAAGCGTACCCTGATTGCCGTCACCGGCGCCTCCCTCGTCCTGGGCGGGTTGAGCGCCTGCGGCCACCGCGGAGACCACCACCAGAGCGGCTGGAGCGAAGAGCGCGTGACCGAGATGCGTGGCAAGGCCATCGAGCGCGTGAGCAGCAAGCTCGAACTCAACGCAGAACAAAAGCAGAAGCTGGGCCTGCTGGCCGACGAGATGCTGGCGGCCCGCAAGGCCGTCAAGGGTGACAGCGCCCAACCCCGAGAAGAGCTCAAGGCCCTGATCGCCAGCGACAAGTTCGACCGCAACCGGGCCCAGCAGCTGATGGAGCAGAAGACCCAGGCGGTGCAGGGCAGCTCCCCCAGGGTCATCGAGGCCATGGCCAATTTCTACGACAGCCTGACACCGGCCCAGCAGGCGCAGGTGCGCGATTTCATGGACAAGCGCCGTGGCTGGCGCCGTGGCTGAGGTCACCGTCAGATTCACTTTCTTCTGCGAGGACACCATGCCGGCAGCTGACCCATCCACACGACTCCTGACCCAGGCGGCCCGCAGGCACGGGGCCTGCCTGCTGGGGGGCTCTGACGAACCGCACGAAGAACTGCTGGCCCTGTTGTGGGGGCCGCGCTTCGACCGTGAGCACGCGCTGGGTCTGTGGGCCATGGCCCATCGCCGGCAGCCTGTCGAAAGCCTGCCCGTGCTGCCGGATCTCCTGGCGGCTGCCGACCGGTTCGACCAGCTGCCCAAGGCCGACCAGCACCGGCTGAGGCGGCTGGTGATCAGGCACCGCGGCATGGGCTGCAGCACGCCGGTGTGACAATCCGGCCATGGCCCGAATCCTGCTCATCGACGACGACGACCAGCTTGGCCCGCCGCTGGCCACCTATTTCCGGCGCTACGAGCTGGATCTGGTGCAGGCCACCCGACCCAGCGAGGGTCTGGCGCGGCTTCGCGAGGGCGGCTTCGACGTGGCGATTCTTGATGTGATGCTGCCCGAGATGGATGGCTTCGAGCTGTGCCGCAGCATCCGCAAGGACAACGACATCCCCATCGTCATGCTCACCGCGCGCGGTGACGTGATGGACCGGGTGGTGGGGCTGGAGCTGGGCGCCGACGACTACCTGCCCAAGCCTTTCGAGCCGCGCGAGCTGGTGGCTCGTGTTCAGACCCTGCTGCGCCGGCGCAATGGCAGCGTGCGCACTGGCGTCGCTGGCGCACCGGCAGACCCGGGCTTGCTGAGCTTCGAGGGCCTGGTCATCGACCCGGCCCGGCGCAGTGTGCAGCGACAGGGCCAGGAGGTCGAGCTGACCGGCACCGAGTTTGAACTGCTGTACCTGCTGGCGCGCGAACCGGGCCGGGTGTTCAGCCGCGACGACATCCTCAACCGGCTGCGCGGCCATGAGGCCGACCTCTACACCCGTGCGGTTGACATCGTGGTCAGCCGGCTGCGCAAGAAGCTCGAGCCGCTGGACTGCATCAAGACGCTGCGCAACGCCGGCTATTCGCTGGCCCTGCGCAGGGCCCAGGCATGACGGGCAGCAAATCCGCCCCGACCGGCCTGCTGGCGCGCCTGCTGCCCGGGCGCTCCATCAAACGGCGCATGGTGCTGGTGTTTCTGCTGCTGGCGGTCGCGCTGGCCGGCGTGTTCATCGTCGGTGCACAGCGGGCCTTCACCCTGGGCTGGCGCGAGGCGGCACGCCCGGTGCTCATGGACTACGTCGACCGGCTGGCGGCCGACGTGACCGGGCAGGGCGAGGGAACGCCCAGTGTCGAGCGCGCCCAGGTGCTGGTGAAGCGCCTGCCTCTGACAGTGCGGATCGAGGGGCCTGCCATCAGCTGGTTGTCGCACCCCGATCAGCCCGGGCCTGGCTGGGCAGGGCAGCGGCGCGCACGCGACCGAGGCTGGGACCAGGAACAGTGGGGCGGGGACAAGGACTGGGAGCGCATGCTGCAGCGACGCACCGCCGACGGCCATGTGATCACCTTCGGCCTGAACGAAGCCGCATTCGAGCGCCGTCAGCGCCACTTCGGCGTGGCCCTGGTGGCCTTGCTGCTGATCACCCTGTCGGCCTATCTCTATGTTCGCCACCTGCTGCGTCCTCTGGACGACATACGTGCCGGTGCCCAGCGCTTCGGTGCTGGTGATTTTGCTCAACCGATACCGGTGCGACACCCTGGCCGCCCTGATGAGCTCGGTCAGCTGGCCGTCACGGTCAACACCATGGGCCACGACATCCACCAGATGCTGGAGGCCAAGCGGGCGCTGTTGCTGGCCATCAGCCACGAACTGCGCAGCCCCATTACCCGCGCCCGCCTGCACGCCGAGCTGTTGCCCGAGGAAGGCGAGGCCGCCGGCCAGCGCCAGGCCCTTCTGGGCGATTTGCAGGAAATGGCCACTCTGGTGAGTGATCTGCTGGAAAGCGAACGCCTGTCTGGTGGTCACGCGGTACTCAGCCGCGAGCCGGTGGACCTGCCGGGGCTGGCGCGCGATGTGGTGCAGGAGTTGGGTGCCCGTCATCCCCGGGCGGCGGAAGTGGTGGTGCGCGCCGGGGTCGACCTGGCTGCGGTCAGCGTTGACCGGGCCCGCGTGCGCCTGCTGCTGCGCAACCTGGTGGACAACGCCCTGCGACACGGCGGCGAAGCACTGCAGCCGCCCGAACTGCACCTGAGCCGAACGTCGCAGGGTGTGCGCATTGAAGTGCGCGACCATGGGCCCGGTGTTCCCGAGGCGCAGCTGGACCAGCTGGCCCAGGCTTTCTACCGCCCTGACAGCGCCCGCACCCGCGCTGCCGGTGGTGTCGGGCTGGGCCTGTACCTGTGCCGCCTGGTGGCCCAGGCCCATGGTGGCCGGCTGGTGCTGAGCAACGCCCAGCCCGGGTTGCGGGTGCAGGCGGAATTGCCGATGGCTTGACAGGCGTCAGGCCGTCCAAGGCTCTGCTGTGTCATGCTTGATAGATGAGCCACGTTTCATCTTCCTGCGCTGACCTGCCGGGGTTCGCCGCCGAACCCACCCGCTTCCTGTTCTTCACGGGCAAGGGCGGCGTGGGCAAGACGTCTTTGTCCACTGCCACCGCCATCGTCCTGGCTGATCAGGGTCTGAAGGTGTTGCTTGTCAGCACCGATGCGGCTTCCAACCTGGACGAAATGCTGGGCGTTCCGCTGTCCAACCACCCGGTGCCAGTTCCTGGTGTGCCGGGACTGGAAATGCTCAATATCGATCCCGACGAGGCGGCCGAGGCCTATCGCCAGCGTGTCCTGGCCCAGATGGAAGCCGACGCATCCGAGGACGAGCGCCAGACGGTGCGTGAGCAGCTCTCCGGCGCCTGTACCACCGAAATTGCTGCCTTCGACGAATTTGCCGCACTGCTCGCCGGCGAGGGGGACGGGGCTTCCGGACGCTACGACCATGTGGTGTTCGATACGGCGCCCACCGGACACACCCTGCGCCTGCTGAGCCTGCCCAAGGCGTGGACCGGTTTCCTGGCAGGCAACGACCGCGGTGCCTCCTGTCTGGGACCCCATTCCGGCCTGAAGATGCAGGAGGCGCGCTTCAACGCGGCACTGAGCGCGTTGGGCAATCCATCGCTCACCACCGTGGTGCTGGTCACGCGCCCCGACCCACGCCCCATGCGGGAGGCTGCGCGGACCTCCGACGAGTTGCGCCAGCTGGGCCTGGCCAACCAGCGGCTGGCCATCAACGGGGTGTTCCAAGCCCGCAGCACCAATGACCCGGTGGCCCGTGCCATCGAGGCCCTGGGTAGGCAGGCCTTGAACGAGATGCCCGACGAACTGCGCCACCTCCCCCGCGACGAGGTTCCGCTTCGGGCCTTCGATACCGTGGGCGTGCCCGCCTTGCGGGCACTATTCGGGGGAAGCCTGACCGCAGAGGCGACAGCGGAGAGAACCACCACAAATCCGACCGACCCATTGCCTGCCGAATCATTGGCCCGTCTGGTCGATGAGCTGGCGGTCGCGGGACACGGCCTGATCATGGTCATGGGCAAGGGCGGTGTGGGCAAGACCACCATCGCCGCGGCCTTGGCAGTCGGCCTGGTACAGCGAGGCCACAGCGTGCACCTGACCACCACCGACCCAGCAGCCCATGTCGCCGATACGCTCAGCGGCAGCCTGCCGGGCCTCAAGGTGGGTCGCATCGACCCCAAGGCCGAAACCGAAGCCTACATCGCCAAGATCATGGCCAGCCGCGGCAAGGACCTGGATGAGCAGGCTCGGGCCCTGCTGCTTGAAGACCTGCAGTCTCCCTGCACAGAAGAGGTGGCGGTGTTCCACGCGTTCAGCCGAGTGGTCAACGAGGCACGCACCGCCTTCGTGGTGCTGGACACCGCGCCCACCGGCCACAGCCTGCTGCTGATGGACGCCACAGGCGCCTACCACCGCCAGATGACCCGCCAGTACGAAGGCAGCGCCAGCGCCAGGCACATCATCACGCCGCTGATGCGCCTGCAGGATCCGGACATGACCAAGGTCCTGATCGTCGCCCTGCCCGAAGTCACGCCGGTGAGTCAGGCAGCGGCCCTGCAGGACGACTTGCGCCGGGCCAAGATCGAGCCATGGGCCTGGGTGATCAACAAGAGCATTGCTGCCAGTGGCACCACAGATCCTCTGTTGCAGGCCCGCCTGGCCGGTGAGCACCGGCAGATGGCCCGGATTGCCGGCGGACTGGCCAGGCGCACCTTTGTGCTGCCCTGGCTGCCCGAGCCGCCGGTGGGTGTGCAGGCCCTGGGACGGCTGGTGGCACCCTGATCAGTCCAGCGCCGCGTCCAGCGCGGCCCGGGCGCGCGCCCGCTCGCGATGCAGCATGGTCACGCCGGCCACCACGATCAGCCCGATACCGATCCAGGCCAGCAGGTTGGGCAGGTCGCCCCAGACCAGGTAGCCCAGCAGCAGCGCGAACAGCAGGCCGCTGTAGCGGAACAGGCCGATGACGCTCATGTCACCGGCACGCATGCTCAGGGTCAGCAACTGGTGGGCGCCAGCCAGGCATGCGCCGGCAGCCAGCAGCAAGATCCAGTGATGACCATCGGGTTGCACCCAGGTGCCGGTCGACCAGGTCCAACCTGCAGAAGCGACCGTGACGGTGCCGACGGTGAACAAGGTGATCAGCAGTGAGGGCACCTGCGTTGGCACCATGCGCGTCGAGAGGTCTCGGCCTGCCTGCAGCGCGGTGGCACCCAGGCACAGCAGGGCAAACGCATTGAAGCCCTCGGTGGCAGGTTGCACCACCAGCAGGACACCCACGAACCCCAGCCCGATGAGCCACCAGCGCAGCCGTTCAATCCGTTCGTTCAGCAGCATGCGCGCCATCAAGGCCAGGAACAGGGGCGATGCCAGCACGATGGCCGTGGCCAGGCCCAGCGGCAGGTGGAAGAGGGCAGTCAGGTAGGCAAAGGTGGCCACAGTGTCCAGCGCCGCCCGGGCCCAGACGGTGCGGGACCTCAGGGCCAGCATCGGGCGCCACTGCCCCATGAGCAGCGTGGCCGCCAGCAGAAGCGATGTGGTCACCAAGCCACGCAGAAAGATCAGCTGGGCGGTGGGTACCTGCGCGCTGGCCAGCTTGACGAGCGCGTCGTTGACCACAAAGAAGGCCATGGCGGCCACCATGGTCAGAATGCCGCGGCGATTGGCAGGTGTCACGGAGCAGGACCATGGTGACGGCCCCTTTCAGCGCCAGGAATGGCGAACCGGAGGGAACCGATGGGGTTGAGCAGATCGGATCGGATCCGCCATTCTGGACCCACAGCCCGCCCTGTTCAGTGCGCGGCCAGCAATATGCCCAGATCGAATGACGAATCGCCAGCCTGTTTGACTGTGGGTGACACACCGGTATCCAGCAGCTTGCGCGCCTGCAGGTGGTCCTTGGCGGCATTGATACTGTCCACCGCCAGCAGTCGTTCGCCCCGGAAGTGGTAAACGCTGAAGCTGCTGCTGGCCATGTCACCGCGCACGGCCCAGGTGTCGGCGCCCATGGACAGGCCGGCCATCTGCAGCTTGCGGTCGTACTGGTCGCTCCAGAACCACGGGGTGGCGGTGAAGGGCCGGTCCTGCCCCAGCAGTGCAGCGGCGGCGCTCTTGCCCTGTTCGGTGGCGTTCTGCACCGATTCCAGCCGCAGCAGCGAACCGTCGGCCAGTCGCCGTGCGGTGCAGTCGCCGGCCGCGACGATGGCCGGATCGCTGGTGCGCCCGCAGGCGTCCACCACGATACCGCGGTCACAGGCCAGGCCGGCATCGCGCGCCAGCTGGTCGTTGGCGACCACACCAATGCCCACCACCACCAGACCGGCCGGCAGCACGCGGCCATCGGCCAGCTTCACGCCGCTCACTCCGGCAATATCGGACGAGATGCCTGCCACCTGGGCATTGAGCACCAGCTCAACGCCATGGCCGCGGTGCAGTTCGGCGTACCAGTCGGACAGCACCGGTGCGAGCACCCGGCCCAGCAGGCGCGGAGCGGCTTCCAGCACCGTCACGCGGGCGCCTTTCTTGCGCGCGGTGGCCGCCACCTCCAGGCCGATGAAGCCGCCGCCGATCACCACGACGGGCAGGTCTTTTTCGATACAGACCGCCATGCGCTCGGCGATGGCGCTGGCGTCGGCACGGGAGCGCA
>Ga0208242_100350_pt1 | contig 37423 bp, 27 predicted proteins | sample SubbioAug_CSW13A_FD_184825 | JGI IMG/M metagenome (GOLD analysis project Ga0208242, IMG submission 184825) | Serpentinite rock and fluid subsurface biosphere microbial communities from McLaughlin Reserve, California, USA - CR12Aug_CSW13A (SPAdes) | ecosystem: Environmental > Terrestrial > Deep...
CGGCTGGACGCGGAGCGGACGAAGGCGGCGAAAGCCGTCCGGATCAGGGGTCGAGTAACCTCCCCCGTCCGCACCCGGAAGTACGGTCCCCTCGCCCAAAATCGCCGCAGTGGAGCGCCGCAAGGCGATGCGCTTTCGGAATCCCATCGCCTCGCACGCGATGCCGGAAGCGAGACGAACACAAGGTGCGCCTCGCGGCGCTCCATGCCCCTCGTTTTGAGGGCGCGAACGAGGCAGGCCTCGCGTGCGCATCAAGGGGGCAAAACCAAAGCTCACCTCGCGCGATGCGCGAGAACGATGACGCGCGCCTTTCGTTGGCGCGAATGGGGCAAGCCCCACGCGCGCCTGCTGTTTGACAATTGAATCTGGAAAATGACGATGAGCCGCTGAAGGCAGCCACACCGTCACTGTCATGGCCGGACTTGTTCCGGTCATCCCGATAACGAAGACACCGTGCTCACTTCATCGGGATCACCGGGACAAGCCCGGTGATGACAGCCGCAAATGGCGCACGCTGTCGCATCACACTCAATTGTCGTCCCCGCTTACGCGGGGACAACATGGAGAGGGATTGTAGCGTCAGCTCCCCGCCCAGACGTCCAGCACGTAACGGTTTTGCGTTCCCATGGCGTCGATCCAGCTTGCAGCAGCGGTTTCATCTGCACCCGACTTCTCGCGATAGATCGACATCAGCACGCGCTTGACGTCGGGCTCCATCTTGCCGCCATCACCGCACACGTAAATGATCGCCCCGGCTTCGATCAGCTTCCAAACCTTGTCCTTCTGGGCGGCGATCAAATCCTGCACGTAACTCTTCGGCGTGTCTGCCCGCGAGAACGCGACATGCAGTTCTGTGATGCCCTGATCCGCGAAGCCTTTCAGCTCATCGGCATAAAGGAAGTCTTGCTCGGGATGACGGCAGCCGAAGAACAGCATCGAGGGGCCGAGCGACTGTCCCTTGGCTTTCATCGCGGCGCGTTCCTGCAAGAATCCGCGGAACGGCGCGAGGCCGGTGCCGGGACCGATCATGATGATCGGCACCGATGCTTTTTCCGGCAAACGGAAACCGGCCTTGGTTTCGCGAACAGTGGCATAGACCACATCGCCCGAGCGGCGGCTGGAGAGATAGTTCGAGCAGACGCCCTTGTAGATACCGCGCCCTGAAACCGCAGGCGCATCGACCACACCGACGGTCACGCTGCATTTCGATGCCCCCGCCACCGCAGGCGACGACGAAATCGAATAGTAACGCGGCGACAGCAGCGAGAGCATTTCAAGATAAGTGTGGAACGGCAGCTCGCACGCCGGGTATTCTTCCATCAGGTTGTAAACCGACTTCCGCTTGGCGAGGATCTCCGAGCGATAGAGTTCGGTCGAGGCAGGATCGTCGCCGGTCAATGCCTCGAGCTTCGGCTTGGTCATCGGGCAGCGGGTATGCTCCGACATGATCTGGATCTGCTTGCGGGTCGCGACCTGCTGCAATTCGACGAACTCGCCCAGCAGACGGCCGACCGACACGGCATTATCGACCGGAAGCTGCGCGCGGCGGCCCGTCGCCACCTGAAGCTTGACCTGGTCCGTCGGCAGGAAGCCGAAACGCCGCGCGACCGCGTCCACAAGCTCCGGGGCATTCCGTGGAACGACACTGAGGTGATCGCCGACGCGGTACGTGATGTTCTCCGGCAGCTCCACTTCAATATGCCGTGTCGAACGGGTCGATGGATTGGCGCCGGACTGATTCTGCAACTCGTCGTTGACGATGATCTTGACGGGCAGGGCGCCGCCTGAAGCCGCGATCGTATTGGCGGCACTGTGCGCCACCGGCTCGATCTTGTAGAGCGGCTCGTCGTTGGCTTCGCGCGTGAACCCCGTCTCGATGCCGGCTTCCCTCCCGGCAAGCTCACGCACCGACTTGAACCATTTCTCGAACTGTCCATCGAGATCGTCGCGGGCATCGCCCTCTCCGCGCGGCAACCCGGCCTTCGCGCCGTGGGCGGCAAGCTGCTCGTCAATCAGGCGCGGAATCGACTGGTAAGTCGCCAGCCAGTCACTGTTGCCGCAACCGAACACGGTATAGCGGACCCCCGCGAAAGCGTCTTTCGGAAGATCGCTGTTCAGCCAGTTGACGAACTTGGTCGCATTGTCAGGCGGCGCGCCATTGTAGGACGCGCAGAAGATGATGACGTCGCCCTGATCCTTCAGGTTGCCGACATAATCGTCGAGCGGCGCGAGTTTGGTCGCGAACCCGTTGACCTCGGCGAGATCCGCGACGCGATGCGCCAGTTCCTCCGCGGTGCCGAGATTTGAACCGTACAGAACAAGCAGCGGCGTGTTGTGACCGGGACGAACGCGCGCCGGCGCGGCTGTCCCGGATGTATCGGCGACCGCTGCACCGGGGCGGTTGGCGACAATGGTGCGATCCTTGTCCGAACGCGCTCTCACCTTGATCTTGAAGCCATCGGGCTTGATCGTCAGCGTTTCCTTCAGATGCATCTGGTAGCGCGTATGGTCGAGCAGCTTGAAACGCTGAAGGATCATGCCGAGCGCCAGTGCAGCCTCATGCATCGCAAAGCCGCGGCCGATACAGGCGCGCTGACCGTTACCGAACGGCTTCCAGGCGTTAGGCGGACGCTTCGCCTCCGCCTCGCGGCTGAAATTCTCCGGATCGAACACGTCCGGGTTTGGCCCCCACACCGACGGATCGCGATGCAGCGCCATCACCAGGATCGTAACGAAGGTGCCTTTCTTTAGCTTGTACTTTCCGCCGATGGTTTCATCCTTGAGCGGCGACACGCCGTAAGCGGGCGCCGGCGGCCACATCCGCAGCGATTCCTTCAGAATCTGCGAAATGTAGTGAAGCTGCGTGACCTGCTGGAAGGTCGGCTTGGCGTTGATATCAGCGCCGAGAACGCGATCGACTTCCTCATATGCCTTCTTGAGCACTTCAGGGTGCTTGAGCATGGCATAGATCGCGCAGGACAACAGGCCGCTCGTGGTCTCGTGCCCGGCGATCAGAAAAGTGTTGATCTGATAGCGAATGTTGACGTCGTCGAGTTGCTCGCCGGTCGCCTTGTCGACACCGGTCATCATCGCATTGAGCATGTCCTTGGTGCCGGCAGCAGCTTCCGCATTCTTGCGGCGCTCGGCGACGATTTCGTCGACCATCTTGTTCATGAAGGCGACGTCGTCCGCGAGATCGGCACGCCGTGCGCGCATGAACAGCCCTTCGAGCGGAAGGCCGCGCGTCATCATGATCGTTTCAAGCGAGCGCACCAGCGCGCCGACGAACGGGTGATAATCCTCGCGGTAGAATGAATTGAACCGATAGTCGAACCCGCACAGCCCGATGGTGTCGAGCGTCAGCGCGGTCATGTCATGAACGACATCGATTTCGTCGTCGGCGTTGAGGCGCTCCCACTTCTTGACGAGTTGTTCTGCGATATCGACCATCATCGGGTGATAGGACTGCATCGCCCGGCCGCCGAACGGTGACAACAGGATGTTGTGCGCCTTGCTCCAGTTCGGCTCGGTGGTGTCCGCAGTGAACAGGCCATCTCCGCCGATGGCGCGCACGCGGCGCAGCGCTCCGCGCACCGCCTTGTCGAACCGCTTCTCGTCGCTCAACTCGTTGACAAGTTCGAAGCCCGAGACGATCACCAGCGGCTGGCCCATCATGTCGAGCCAGAAGATCGGGCCAAGCTCCTTGGTCTTGCGGACCAGATCCTGCACGGGCGCACTCGAGTCCAGCGACAGCATGTTGCCGACGACCGGCTTCTTCGGCGGATGCGGAATCGGATTCAGCTTGTTCTGGGACGCCATCGCTCGGATATCTCCTGCCCACGTGACTTATTGATGCCCGGCCTGGCCCGGAGCTTTTCTCCGAAGCTACTGTTCCGGCGCATCTTTTGCAAAGAACTTATACTGCAAGGGCTTTGGCTGGCCTCCCGGCGGCGTTACCCGAAACGCCGCTTGCGCCACTCGAGGATCTTGGCGCTGACCTCGCCGGGCTGCTCCTGCTGTGTCCAGTGGCCGCTGTCCCTGATCAGGTGTTTTTCGAGATCAGGAACAATATTCTCCATTCCATCGCAGGAGGACGGCGGAAGCACCGCATCGTTCTCGGCCATGATCATCAGCGAAGGCACGCGCACCGTGTGGTCGATGTGCCCGGATCGCTCCCAGTTGCGGGTCATGTTGCGATACCAGTTGATCCCGCCGGTGAAGCCCGAGACCTTGAATGCATTCACGAACACCTGCATTTCCTCAGGAGTCAGGATTTTCTCGCGCGGGTCGAGCTTGCCGTCGTAACCCGCAACCATCTGCGGAAAGGCCATGTTCAGCTTCGGCGACGCACCGAGACCAGCCGCTGGCGGACCCTCGCCGGCTTCTGGCGCTTTCTTCTGCGGCATCGGCTTGCGCATAAAGAAGTCGAAGGTCTGCTCGACACGGCTGTCGAATATCTTGTCAGCGCGGCGTTCGGGGTCCTGAAACTGCGCGATGTAGAGATGGTCGCCATACCGCTGGCGAAGCAGCCCGATCGGATCGCTCGGCGTGCGCGGCGTATGCGGCGTGTTGACGCCGATCACACCGGCGACCCGTGACGGATGCCGCAGCGGCATCTGCCAGACGATGAAACCACCCCAGTCGTGGCCGACAAAAATCGCCTTGTCGATGTTCAGGTGATCGAGCAGTCCCACCAGATCAGCGGTGAGGTTTTCAATATCGTAATCCTCAACCTTTTCGGGCCGGTCCGTCGCACCGTATCCGCGCTGATCGGGCGCGATGACCCGAACGCCCGCCTCGCTCAGCGCCTTGATCTGGTGCCGCCAGGAAAAGGCGATCTCGGGCCATCCATGGCACAGCACCAGAGGCGGCTTGTCTGATTTGGGACCGGCTTCGTAGAAGCCCATGCGAATGCCATTGACCTGGGCATACTGAAGCGGCGGCATTTCCATCATTGCAGGTGCCACGCTTCAACTTGCCGCGCTTGCACGGTTGCCGGGCGCGACGGCGGCGGCAAGAAGCTCGAACTCCTTGGGCAGCATATTCGCCAGCACCTCAACATGCGGAATGATGTTTGCTCCGGCGATGAAGCCGAAATCGAGCTGGTCGCGATAGCTTTGCACGGTAATGTTCAATGCGAGGCCATGGGTCGCAATCGAAACCGGGAAAATATGAAGCAACTCCGCACCCACTGCATAGAGTGTCTGCCGCGGTCCCGGCACGTTTGAGATAGTGACGTTCGCACTGGGTGGAAGTACGTCGGACAGGTTCGAGCGGCTGTAGAGCAGCGCCAGCACCTGGATCAGGATCGGCGCGCCCAGCATCGAGATGTTGGAGATCGAGGGCATGAGCGCACGCAGCGGGTGCGACATTTCCTTGGACTTGGACGATTGGGCGATGATCGCCTGAAGACGCTCCTTCGGGTCTTCGATATTGCTCGCCAGCGAGCAGATCATCCCGAACACCTGGTTGTTGGCTTCGGTGTTGCCCTCCTCGCGCAGCGAAATCGGGACAGCTGCCGTCAGCGACCGGTTGGGCAATCCGCCATGCTCGAGCAGATACCTGCGCAGCACGCCGCTCGACAGCGCCATTACCACGTCATTGAGTTTGCCGCCGGCCTGCTTCGCGATTGCCTTGGCTTCCGGCAGCGAGACCGAGACGCCGGCAAAACTGCGTTCCGATGAAATCGTCTTGTTCAGCATGGTCGATGGCGAGACCATGCTTGCCAGACTCTCCCGTGATTTCGGGTCCGACACCTTCGCGACCATGTCGCGGATGCTCTTGACGGTTTCCGGCACCCCGCCGAGCATCCTGATGCCGCTCTCGATCTGAAACATCGCGTTGTCGAACAGCACGGATCCAAGATCGCTCTTGCCGCTGCGCGGCAGATCGAAGCTCTTTGCCTTTGACGCATCGAGCGGCTGACGCCAGAGTTGCGTATAGGAATCCAGCATGTTGGCCGCGATGTCTCGCGGCTCGTTGGCTTGCTTGTTCGGAACGACCTTCGGAAACTCGCGCGGCACCGGCGTGATGTCATAGATCATGTTGGTGAGCGCGGCGCCCGCGCCACCGTCGATGCAGGCATGGTGCATCTTGGAATAAAGCCCGACCTCGTTGTTCTCCATGCCCTCGAACACGTAGAACTCCCAGAGCGGGCGCGCCCTGTTGAGCAATTTGGCGTGAATCCAGCCCACGGTGCGTTCCAGCGTTGCACGATCGTGCGGCGCTGGCAGGCCACCGCGGAATATGTGGCGATTGATGTCGAATTGATCGTCCTCGATCCAGCTCGGATTATCGATGTCGAGTGGTGCTTTTTCCAGCCGCGCCTTGAGGATTGGGGCAACATGAATCCGGTCCGCGATCATCTTCTTAAAGTCTTCGAAGAAATCACCCTGATAACCGTCCTTCAGCTTAAAGATCGCCATGCTTCCGACGTGCATCGGCATCTCGGGCGTCTCGAGATAAAGAAACGATGCGTCCATCGAGGACAGCTTCTTGGCGTGACTCATAGTACCCTCCCTTGAACAGGCGAGATCACGATGTTCCGGAAATTCGTTCCGTCCTGTATCGTGATCCGAGAGCCGCTGTCGCCTTTCAGGCGATCTCGTCCGGCAGTATTCTTTTATGCGCCCACTTTCTCCGGCCGCGCATAAGCCAGCGCGAACGGTCCTGACCGATCGAACGGATGAAACTCGCCTTCCTTCTGCGCGAGACGGTCGGCGACGGCCCACAGCGCAGCCGCGTTCACCCCAATGCCGATATGGCTCGCGAGCGTGATCTCGATGTTTTCGGCAGTGTTGGCCTCGCGCACGAGGCAAGTCCGCCAGTTCACGATTCCGTCGGTGCGGGTATAGAGCGACGACGTCGGCACCGGCAGATCGCCGGACAGCGCCTGAATGTCCTTGATGTCCGCATCCTCGATGGTTTCACCCGACACCATCTCGTACACGCGCTTGGCGTTTGTCGCAGTGATGTCGCCCGCGAACGGGCTGCCGAGCGTTACGACATAACGGACCATCTCAGGCATCCGTAACGCCAGATCACGTGCGTAGACGCCTCCGAGACTCCAGCCGACCAGGCTGACCTTGCGGCCGGTCGCGCTGTGAACGCTGGTCAGCAGCTTGCCGAGTTTGTCGCGCATGCTGTAGACGCCGCCGGTGTTCCGGCCGAACCCCCACGGATGGGTCGAAAATCCGAGCAGATCGAGATAGCGCCGCAGAATGAGCGTTGAGACATCGCTCGCCAGCAGGCCCGGCAGGACCAGCACGGGATGACCGTCGCCGCGCGGAGCCGTCAGAAGTGCGGGTGCCATCAGCAACGTGGCGTTCAGTTCGAACACCCCTCGCCCTTCGGCCAGAAACAGACCGAGATTTGGCGGACGTAGTCGGCCCTTTTCGGCGAGGTGGCTCTCGTTAACTGTCATTGCGACCTGCCCGGGCAAACAGCTTCATCACACACGCTCTTACTGCTCCGCACTGAGGCAGTCCGCACAGTCTAGAAGCATGTCGGGGTTCCTGCCAATCGGCTTTCGACCAAAAGGATGATGTGGTGAATTTTATTGCTCTGCACCATGTTCCGTAACAAGGTGCACAAGGCCACAACCCGAGGAATCGCGACATGCGACCTCTTGCCCTTGGACCGGCCCTGACGCATTTCCCGCCCGATTGCGATAGCCTGTGACGACGATGGCCCGAGACCTTTCATGAGCACGTATCGCCTCGACCACCTGTTTGCCCCGCGCTCGATCGCAATCGTCGGCGGAAGTTCGAAGCCTGCGTCGGTCGGGGGCGCAACGTTGCGCAACCTGCTTGCCGGCGGTTTCAGCGGACCGATCTACATCGTCAACCGCAAGCATTCCGAAATCGAAGGCATCAAGACGTTTCACGACATCAAGGATCTTCCCGCGATACCCGATCTCACGATCATCTCGACCCCGCCTTCCGCCATTCAGGATATTGTGAAAACAGCCGGCGCCCGGGGGCACCCGGCCGCGATGGTGCTCTCCGGCGGTCTCGGCGTCGGCACCGGATCTTACACAGAGGCGATCGCGCAAGCGGCCCGGAAAACCGGCTTGCGCCTGATCGGACCATCGCTCGGCGTTCTGGTGCCGCGGATAAAACTGAACGCCAGTTTTGGATCACGCCTGCCGCAGGCCGGCGACCTTGCGTTGATATCGCAGTCCGGTGCGATCTCGACCGCACTGGTCGAATGGGCGGCGAACCGCAATGTCGGTTTCTCGGGTATTGTCTCAACTGGCGAAAATCTCGACGTCGATTTCGGAGATTTACTCGACTATTTCGCACTGGATTCGGACACGCGTGCCATCCTGCTCTACGTGGAATCGATCAGCGACGTGCGAAAATTCATGTCGGCGGCGCGAGCTGCGGCGCGCGTCAAACCTGTGGTCGCCATCAAGTCGGGCCGGCATTCGCAAGGTGCGCGGGCCGCGGCCACGCACACCGGCGCGCTGGCGGGATCGGATGCCGTCTACGACGCCGCATTTCGCCGCGCCGGTCTGCTGCGCGTGCTGGATCTTGATGAGTTGTTCTCCGCCGCTGAAACACTGGGGCATCTGCAATCGTCCCATGGCCACCGGCTCGCGATCGTCACCAATGGCGGAGGACTTGGCGTTCTCGCGGTGGATCGGCTGATCGATCTCGGCGGTGAACTTGCGGGCCTGTCTGAAGACGTCAAGAAGAGCCTCGACAAGGTGCTGCCAGAGCGGTGGTCCGGAGCAAATCCCGTCGACATCCTGGGCGACGCCGATGGCGAACGCTATGCCAAGGCCTGCGAACTCGTCCTGGGAGACACGGCGAACAACGCGGTCCTGATCATGAATTCGCCGAACACACTGGCCTCACCGGTCGAGTCCGCGAAGGCCGTTGTCGCGGCAGTGAAAAAATTCCGTACTGAAACGTATTCCCGCAAGCCGGTGTTCGCCGCCTGGGTCGGAGATAACGGGGCCGCTTCCGCCGTGTTCGGGGAAGCAGGCATTCCTCATTTTCCAAGCGAAGCCGACGCCGTGCGCGGCTTCATGCATATCGTGCGCTATCGCGAAGGACTCGATATCGCGATGCAGACGCCGCCCAGCCTTCCGGAGGACTTCGCGCCAGACGTGGCCGCGGGACGCGCCATCATCCAGAACGCGCTGCGGGATCGCCGCAACTGGCTCAATCCGATCGAGATCAACGACCTTTTTGCAGCCTATTCGATTCCCATCGCCTCCGCGGTGCTGGCGCAGGATCCGGATCAGGCGGCTCGCGCAGCGACACCCATCCTGGCGGAAGGCAATACGGTGGTCGTCAAGATCAGCTCGCCGGACATTCTGAACAAGTCCGACGTCGGCGGCGTGCGGCTGAATCTCACCAGCGAGCGTGCGGTCCACGATGCGACCGACGATATCCTGCAACGGGCGCGCAAAATGCGGCCAAAGGCCCGCATCGACGGCGTGACGGTCCATCCGATGATCTTGCGCCCTCGTGCGCGCGAACTGATCGCCGGCCTTGCCGACGACCCGACGTTCGGTCCTGTTGTGGTGTTCGGACGCGGCGGCACCGCGGTCGAGGTCATCAACGACAAGGCGCTGTCGCTTCCGCCGCTCGATCTGAACCTGGCGAAAAGCCTGATCGCGCGCACCCGCGTCTCGCGCATCCTCAAGAGCTATCGCGACGTTCCTGCTGCGGACGAAGGCGCGGTCGCGCTGATACTGGTCAAGATCGCACAAATGGCGGCGGATCTGCCGGAGATCCGTGAACTCGACATCAATCCTCTGCTGGCCGACAAGGACGGCGTGATCGCGGTTGATGCACAGGTGTCAATCGCGCCTCTGAGCGAAGCACTTCGCGGCTCGGGTCACTACCGCTTCGCGATCCGGCCATATCCGAAAGAATGGGAACGGCACACCACGCTCAAGGACGGCCGGCAAATTTTCGTGCGGCCGGTCCGGCCCGAGGATGAACACCTTTATCCGGAGTTCTTCTCGCACGTCAGTCAGGAAGACATCCGGCTGCGGTTCTTCTCGGCGATGAAGGAACTGACGCATCCGTTTATCGCGCGTCTGACTCAGCTCGACTACGCACGCGCGATGGCTTTCATCGCTATCGAGGAAACCACCGGCAAGATGCTCGGCGTGGTCCGCCTTCACACCGAGGCGGACTTCTCCAGCGCGGAGTTCGCCGTGCTGGTCCGGTCCGACCTCAAGGGAGTGGGACTCGGCCTGCTGTTCATGAAAATGATCATCGAGTACGGAAGCGCGGAAGGCGTGCGCGCCATCCGCGGCCAGGTCCTCAGCCGGAATACCAGGATGCTGGATATGTGCCGGCGGCTCGGGTTTCAGATCGGACCAGATCCGCAGAACTCGGACATCTCGCTTGTCGTTCTGCCGTTTGCAGATGCACCCAGGTAATCTGCGTCAGGGAACGAGCACGGCGCGGCCGACCAGCTTGCCCTTCTTCAGATCGTTGAGCGCAGCATCGGCCTGCTTCAGCGGCATCCTGGTGACCGGAATTGGCGCGATCTTCTTCTCGCGCACCAGGTCGATCAACTCCTGCGTCTCGCGCAGGTTACCGACGTAGCTGCCCTGAATCGTGATCGCCTTGATCGGAATCAGCGGCAACGCCCATGGCGCGCCGCCGCCAAACAGTCCGACCATAACGAGCTTGCCGCCCTTGCTGAGACAATCGAACCCGAGTTGCGCCGTCGCCGCGTTACCGACCAGATCGATCGCGCCAAGAACAGGCCTTCCCGCCTTCGCGGCAATCTGCTGCAAGGCATCCGGTGCCGCGCCATTGACGAATCCGAGCGCGCCGGCCTCCTCGGCAGGCTTGCGCTTACTCTCATCGATATCGACAACGATGGCGCCCTTGCCACCCATGGCTTTCAGGATCGACAGAGCCATAAGGCCGAGGCCGCCCGCACCGAAGATCACGATGGGCTGGTCCAGAATCGTTTCGAGTTTCTTGATCGCGCTATATGTGGTGACGCCGGAGCACGCATAAGGAGCCGCGGTCACCGGATCGAGACCCTTGAGGTCCAGCAGATAGCGCGGATGGCGCACCGTGATGTGATCGGCATAACCGCCGTCGCAATAAACGCCGATCGAATTCGGCTTGACGATGCACATGTTCTCGTCGCCTGCCTTGCAGGTCGCACATTCGCCGCAGCCGAGCCACGGATACACCAGCCGGATATCGCCGACAGCCACGCCCTTCGCCTCAGGCCCGAATGCAACGACTTCGCCCACCGTCTCATGTCCCATGGTCAGCGGCAGCGAAACACCACGATCCTTCAGGGATAGCGGCTTGCGGCCATGGCCCAGATCATAGCCGCCTTCCCAAATGTGAAGATCGCTGTGACAGACACCCGCCGCCTTGACCTTGAGCAGGACCTGCGTGCCCTCGGGTTTCGGGGTCGCGATGTCGACTTCGGTCAAGGGTGCGTTGAAATCGGTGACCTTGAAACTCTTCATCGCGTCTCTCCCTTTTCTTATGCAGCCGCCTGACGGCGCGGATGCTGTTCGGGCGGAAGTAGAGGCGAGCCGAGGCAACCCTGTCAATATGGCGCGGCCCCTGCCCGCCTTCGCAGCCAGATGAACCTTGGCCGAAGGCCTCTTATGGATTACCCAAGGCTGGCTGGCACGATATTCAAGCCCCGCCGGCGACTATCGAGAGTAGTGATGACCGACCAGTTTGACTGGAATCTTGTTCGATCGTTCCTGGCGATCACACGCACCGGCAGCATGACGGCTGCGGCGAAGCGGCTGAAGATCGACTATTCGACGCTCAGCCGGCGTATCGCCGCGCTGGAAACATCACTTGGCTCCCAGTTATTCGACCGCCGCACCAGCGGCTCGTCGCTCACCGAAGCCGGAGAGCGGCTGCTCGAAATGGCCGAGCAGATGGACCAGCTTGCGACCTCGGCGGCGCAGTCGATCGGCGACTCAAAGGCGCAGGCCACCGGCGCAGTGCGCATCGGCACGCCCGACGGCTTTGGAACCAAATTCCTGGCACCGCGGCTCGGCAAACTCAGCGATCGCCACCCGGACCTCACCATCGAACTCGTGGCGATGCCGCGCGAGTTCAATCTCTCCCGCCGTGAAGCCGACATTGCAGTGAGCCTGACGCAGCCGACGGAAGGCAGGCTGCACGGCCGCAAGCTGACGGATTACGAACTCGGTCTCTACGCGTCCCGCGACTATCTGGCCAACAACCCGGCCGTGGAGACAACGGCAGATGTTCCGTCTCATCGATTCATTTCATACATCGACGATCTGATCTTCTCGCCCGAGCTCGAATACGCGCATTTCGTATCACCGGATTTGCGCCCGGCGATCAAGAGCTCGAACCTGATCGCGCAGCTCAACTCCACCCTCGCAGGCGCGGGCCTGTGCGTGCTGCCGTGCTTTATCGCGCTCACCGAACCGGATCTCGTGCGGGTGCTGCCGAGCTTCCGCCTGATCAGGACGTTCTGGCTTTTGCTGCACAGCGACCTGCGCAACATCGCGCGCGTCCGGGTCACGGCGGATTTCATTGCCGAACAGGCAAGCCAGGCTCAGGCGCTATTCATGCCCAACGGACAAAAGTAAATCGAACGGCATTCGCCGTCTGCGATCTACAGCTTAGTAGCAGTATCCATAACAGCCGCCCGGATTGGAATTCGGCGGCGGATTGACCTGATTGGTCTGGTTGGTCTGGTTCGACTGCGACTTGTTCTTCGCGATGGAATTGCCGCCGTCGAAGATCGAGAAATATCCGAGCGGATCAGTGCCCGGCGGCTTCGCAGGATCGGTGACGATGGTCTTGCCGAAGCCGAGCCGCGCGGCCATCTGGTCGGTGGGCAGATCGGATACGCCGCCGGTCTGGCCGGGTCCGCTGGTCAGCGCAGCCATGATCTTCTGCAGCAGGAAGTCCGGAATCGGGAACGGCTCAGGGATCGGATCGTTCGGTCCGGACACCCACGTCATGTAACCGGGGCGGACGACCACCGAACCGACATTGTTCTTGATGACCACCGAACCGACATGGCCGATGACGATCTCACCCCGCGCCTGCGCCAGCTTCGGGTCGGAACCGGCGAAGCCCGGCGGGATCGGATAAACTACTGTCGCCACGCCGCCGCGAATGCCCAGCGTCGCCACCGGAGTCTTCACCGTAACGCCCGCCGTGTGGCTGATCTGCCCGCCGACGAAACGCATGACCCCCTTCGAGACGGTCGCGACCATCTTTCCGGTCCCGGCGGCCGGATCATAAACGTATTCGTCGATGACGATGTTGCTGTTGCGGCCGACATTCAGTGTCGAGGTGTCAGGGAACATGATCTGCGTCGATCCCTGCGCCGACGTCTGCACCCGCTCCTTGTAGATGATGTTGGTGCCGATGGTGAGCGTGCGCGTTCCGGCGCCCGGCGGTGTGCCGGTTGCATCGAGATTCACGGCCCCGACGCGGCCCGAGTTCTGCGCCTCTGCCGCCGGAATAAGCGCGGTCGTCGAGAGCAGCACCGTCAGAAACGATGTGAAGTATGTCTCTTTGGAAAATAACATCTGCTGCCCTCAGAAACGAGCGGTCGGACCGAACATCACGGAGAAATTATCCAGGCGATAGTTCGGCAGCGAGGAATTGGTCTTGTCATACTGAACCGCAGCCGAGATGCCGAAGTTCTTCGTCACGGGTGCATTGAACAGCGCGCCCACCGACCACTGGTTGTCGCTGCGAGCGACCAGCGGATCGATGAACGGATTTGCGGCATCGAAGCGGGTCTCGATCCACCGCACGAACGGCGCCACGCTCCAGTTGCGTGACATCCAGACGAACGGCGGCGCGAACTCGAGCGTCAATGCGGCTTCAATCGCCCATTGGTCGAACGACTGATACACGAGAGAGGCATCGCCACGACGATACAGTCCGCGCGCGTCGAGCTTGATCTGCTGCGCGATATTCCAGCTCGCCGTAAGGCTGGTCGTATACCAGTCGCTTGAACCGAAGCCCGCGACAGGATCGACGTTCCTGAAATCCGCGCGGCGCCATTCGAAATCGGGACCGAAGGTAAATCTGTCGTTCACCGGAACTTTCACGCCAACACCGGCGCCGGCTGTTGAAAAGTACGACGATCCGCCGACCCAGGTGTTTCCGCCAACCACATAGGGCTTGATGGTGACGCCCGGCAGAAGTTCCGGCGCGAGCGCAAGCCGTGGGCCGAAGCTGACATCGACGAAGCCGACGTTCAGATCCTTCAGGCGCGATTGCTCGGTAAGATATCCAACGGCGCGCGTTTCGAGGATATCGCCGCGCTGGTTCTGCAAATCATAGTCGTGGCTCAGGCCGACCAACCCAAACCAGTTGATATCGGCCTTCCGCTGCGCGGTCGGCAGCAAAGCCAAATCCTGACCGCCGAGGCGCAGAACGCCGCCACCGGGCGCGAAGCTCGCATTGCTCTGCGAGCGAATACCAGTCTGCGCGAAACCAGAGAACCGGCTCGGCTGAAGCTGCTTTTCGGTATCAGGCAAGTAGGTCTCGATACGCTCCTTGGTGATCGCATCGATATCCGGGCTGGCCAGCGCTTCCTTGAAATAGCGCTTCGCCATCTCATAGGAGCCGAGCCGGAAATACAGCGCGCCGAGTTCGTATTTCACGCGCGTAAGCCTGGGATTGTAAAACAGCAGCCGCTCGAGCGCGCCGATTGCGGCTTCGTAGTCGCCGCGTGTCGTTGCAACCTTCACGTAAGCAAACGTGATTTCGTGATTACCGGGATTGCGGACCATCTGCTGAAACAGGTTCTGCTGTTCCGACGCATCCTGTGCGCGCGCAACGCCCGCAGGAGCGAAAAAGACAAGCGCGCAAACTACCCAGACGCTACGGGCCGATACGGCCTGCGTCCGCGAACCTGTTAAAAGAGACAATACCCGAAACCACATTTCAAAAATTCCCGTCGCCAATGACTACGGAAGAACCATAAAAGCGGTCTCCAATCAACGCTGTACGACCCGTATCCAGTGGCCGAATTGATACAGGCTGAAGAAAACACTGGCCGTCGGAACTCGGTTATCCCTGCCTCAGGCGTATGCATTCGTACATGTGCGTCATCCATCGGTTCAATTCGCGGAAAGAAATTTTCGCCGGAAAATCAGCGGCTACGCCGTATTTCTGGACTTGGCTATCGAGGAATGAGCCCTCGGGCGGCGCGAGATTATGCGGTATCCCGGCACGGCGCCATGCATCGTCGTGAAGATGCAGGAACTGAAAATCGTTGCACAATCGACTCAATTTTCCGGCGCTGTCCGGATTGAACAAATCCGGCACATCGAACCATGAGACAGGACCAAGAGACGTCCTGCCTAAAATCTTACCGTTCAGCTTGTGTCGTCCCGCGAGCGACGTAAGCAACGCCGAGCCTGATTCCTCCCAACTCTCCCATGAATGCGAAAGACGCTCGGTTTCAGCCAGCGCTTCGGTGAGCATTCCATGTCCGGCAGGGAATTTCAGAGCACCCGTCGGCACACGCCCGAAGACATCCAACTCTGCAAAGAAAACATCGCCGGCTGGAAGATCAGACTTCAGCAACAGAACGTCTGGATCGATCCACCATCCACCCAGCTTCTGAAGCAAAGCGTATCGAAAAAGATTCGCGTGAATGGCGAGCGGCCCCTCCTCGCCCAGCGGTCTCAACACAACTTCGCGCGGAAGAATTTCGGCCGCATCCCCTACCGATATCCAGCCGGGAACATTCAGGTCGCGATTGTAGGAAAACACCTCGACGCGATGCCCGCTTGCAGCAAAGCTCTTCAGGCACATCAGTTGATACGGACCGATCGTCTCGCCGTGCCAGAAGGTTCTGACGGTCTGGGGAGCGATGGCATGCGGATGGTCCTCCTGCTGCAACACCGGAGCGCTACCGAAGGAACGCTGGCCGGGCTGCCAGCCCTTGACCTGTATGGACCGCGCCAGATGATCCAGCGCATCGTAGGGCACGCTTTGGAGGGAGAGCTTCTGCTTGAGCTCTTTCATCACCCAGAACTCGCGAAACCATCCTTCAATGGCCTGAGAGGACAGACGCGCTCCCTGCGGAACATCAATTCCATACTGTCTGAACTGCGAATCCAGAAAGCTGCCTTCCGGCGGCCCCAGATTCTTCGGAATGCGCAGCGCGCGCCACAGGTCATTCCAGAGATGAACGAAATCGCTTGAGGCGAGCCGCTGACATGCAGCTTCGCATTGAGCGGGATCGAAGAACATCAGCACTTCGTTGGGATGAACCTCATAGGCGCTGGCTTTCGGACTAACCAGATGATCGATCGCATACTCGGAGGCGAGGCGCGTGATGAGCTGAGGTCCGACAATGCCGTGATCGGCTCCCGGCGCCACCGTGCCCGCCGCCGGCAGCAATCCCATCGCCTCATCCACGGCTGCCGTCATGATGGGCGACCGCGCGGGAAACTTCATCACGGCGGCATTGATGACGCCATCTTCCTGATATACGAGATAGATCTTGTCGCCGGGCAAGGCCGGTTTCATCACGACGATGTCGAGGTCCATGTACCAGCCGCCGAATTTCTGGATGGCGAGATACCGGAACAGATCGGAATGCAGGGCGAGCGAAAGATCGCCGTCCTTGTGATGGAATTGATGGAGCGGGCCGGACAGAACCTCGCGCGCGTCCACAAGCTCGACGCCGTCGGGGACGTTCAGGCTCTCGTTATACGAATAGAGCAAGACCCGGGCACCGGTCGCAACAGCGCTCCGCAGCGATAAATCCTCATAGGAGCTGAGATTGGGCCCCGTCCAAAAAGTATGCACTTCCTGACGATGCGTCACAGGAGACAATGGCTGCATGCGATGTTCGATTGCCTTTTGATGCTCACTCATTATAGCCAGTATTCCGGCCTGCGTTGTCAACGCAAAGAGAGAAGCAAGACGCCGTCATGAAGACCGTTCTTTTTGCCTGGGAGCACGGCGGCGGCTTTGGCCATATCGCGAACCTGGAACGTTTCGCTGCACAGCTGAGCCGCCACCACGTGCGCCCGGTATTCGTGCTCAAGGATCCGCAAGCCGCACGTCTGATGGGACTCAATGCGGTTGTTTTGCAGGCTCCATCATGGCCCGCCGCGCGGTCCCTGCGCTCAACAGCGACGATGCACGATCAACTGGCCTCAAACGGTTTGACTGATGAGAATGGCCTGCGGTCGCTGCTGCAATCGTGGGACGATATTTTCAGAACCGTTTTGCCGGATCTTATGGTCGCGGACTATGCACCAGCGGCAAGCCTCATGGCGCGCGGAAGGATTCCGCTGGTCGTTGTCGGCAACGGATACACGGTCCCTCCCGGCGACATGAAACGATTTCCGCTGCTGCATCGTGTTCATCCCCCGCGCTGGAGCGAGGAAGAAACACTGGGAACAGTCAATCGCGTATTGCGATCTCTGGGCCGGCCTTTCCTTGAACAGCTGCCGCAGATGTTCTCAGGCGATGCGCAGATCGTTCTCACTTTTCCGGTGCTCGATCCTTATGATCTGCAAAGACCGGAGCCACTGGCCGGCCCGATCTTCGACAGCCCGCCGCTGGAGGCTCGGACAGATGCAGACAGCATCTTTGTCTACCTGTCGCGCGGCGTGCTGTCCGCACTGCCTTTCGACATTGTTCCGACGCTGGTCCCGGTCGCTGAACGTCTCATCATTTCCGCGCCGGACATAACAGGCGAGCAATCCGAGAATCTTTCGCGCTGCGGCGCGCGGGTCTTCTCGCAACATTTACCATTGAGCGAGACACTGGCATCGGCGCGACTCGCCGTTCATTTCGGCGGGGGTGGACTGGCATCGCACGCCATAGCGGCAGGCATTCCGCAACTTGTCGTCGCGACCCACATCGAGCAGCTCCTGAATGGGCTTCAGCTTGAAAATGCCGGCCTCGGAAAAGTCATCGATAGTTTCGGGCCACAGGTCGACATCTCGAAGTCTCTGGAAGATATCCTCGCCGACGACAATATGCGGCAGCATGCGGCACAGGCCGGTCATGAACATCGCAACATGCTGAAAAGTATGAAGCCGCTTGAAACATTTGAAGCAGCTGCCCTCAATCTTCTCGGCAAATAGCCGGGCGGCGCTCGGCAACCGTGCATGCCCGCCCCGATTCCCCGGCGCAGGAAGGCCACTTGCCTCGGCAGGGAATACCTGCATAAAGTTAATCGACCAATTAACAAAAGCCAACGATCAGGGAGAGACTGCAGATGGCTGCACCTTCGCGCGCCTTGCCGGTGCCAACGCCCGAAACCCAGCATTTCTGGGACGGCACACAGTCAGGGGAACTTCGTCTGCAGCGCTGCGACGATTGCTCGAACGTCTATTTTCCGCCTCGCCCGTTCTGCCCTTCGTGCGCCTCGCGCAAGGTCAGCGTGTTCAAGGCCAGCGGCAAGGGCAAGCTCTACAGTTATGTGATCAACCACCGGCCTGCCGCTCCGGGCTTCACGCCGCCATATGCGATTGCCGTCGTCGAACTCGATGAAGGCCCGCGGATGATGAGCAATATTCTCGACTGCCCGCAGACGCCCGAGGCCCTTGTGCTCGACATGAAACTCGAAGTCGCGTTCGAGAAAGTCAGCGACAAGATCACCCTTCCCCAGTTCCGTCCGGCGAAGGGTTAAGAGCATGCGCAGAAATCAGGTTGCCGTCGTCGGCGCGGCAGAGACCACCAAGCTTGGCGTCATTCCCGACATGTCGCAGATCCAGTTGCACGCGGATGCCGCACTGAATGCGCTGGCGGACGCGGGACTGAAGCTGTCGGACATCGACGGCATCGCGACTGCAGTCGAAACGCCCCAACAGCTCGCGCACTATCTCGGCATCACGCCGACATGGGTCGACGGCACGTCGGTCGGCGGTTGTTCATTCATGCTGCATGTCCGCCACGCCGCCGCGGCGATCGAGGCCGGACTGTGCAAGACTGTGCTGATCACCCATGCCGAGAGCGGCAAGTCGATGATCGGCAAGCTGCCGCGCTCGATTCCCGCCGACAGCCTGCAGGGCCAGTTCGAGGCCCCCTTCGGCGTCTACGGTCCGCCCAGCATGTTTCCAATTCCCGTACTGCGCTATATGAAAACCTACGGCATCACCCACGAGCAGATTGCGATGGTGTCGGTGGTTCAGCGTGAATGGGCCGCGAAGAACCCGCGCGCGATGATGAAGGACCCGATCACGGTCGAGGATGTACTCAACTCGCGGATGATCGCTTACCCGTTCCGCATTCTTCAGTGCTGCCTCGTCACCGATGGCGGCGGCGCGCTGATCCTGACCGGTGCCGACCGCGCCAAGGATTTTCCGCAGAAGCCGGTTTACATCCTCGGCACCGGCGAAAGCGTCGAGACGCCGATGGTCAGCCAGATGGAAACCTTCAACTCGTCGCGCGCTTTCAAGGTGGCGGGCCCGACCGCGTTTCGCGAGGCCGGCATTGCGCACAAGGATGTCGATCACCTGATGATTTACGATGCCTTTGCGCATCTGCCGTTGTTCGGCCTCGGCGATCTCGGCTTCATGCCGCATGAGGAAACCGGCAAGTTCATTGCCGACCGAAATACTGCCATCGGCGGCAAGCTGCCGATGAACACCAACGGCGGCGGCCTCAGCTACATGCATTCCGGCATGTACGGAATGTATGCCTTGCAGGAAAGCGTGCGGCAGATGCGCGGCATCGCACCTGCACAGGTGCCAGGCGCGAAGATATCGGTGTGTCACGGTGTCGGCGGCATGTTCGCCGCCAGCGGCACCATCATTTTCACCAACGAACGCTGACAGCGAAAACAGGAGTTACAACAATGTCGAACAAGAAGTCGCTGGACGGCAAGGTCATCGTTGTCACCGGTGCGGGCCGCGGCATCGGCCGCGAGATCGCCCTGCTCGCCGCCGCCGAGGGCGCCAAGGTGGTGGTCAACGATCCCGGTGTTGCGGCCGACGGATCGGGCACCAACGCCGCCCCCGCCGAGGAGGTCGTCGAGGAGATCAAGAAGCGTGGCGGCACCGCCGTCGCCAACTTCGAAACGGTGGCGGAAGCCATTCCAGCCAGCAAGATCATCAAGCAAGCCGTCGACACCTACGGCAAGCTGGACGGCGTCGTGAACAACGCCGGCATTCTGCGCGATGCGATCTTCCATCGCATGAGCATCGAGGCATTCGAGTCGGTCATCAAGGTTCACCTGCTCGGCTCGTTCTACACCTCACACGCTGCCGCCCGCATTTTCCGTGAGCAGGAAAGCGGCGCATTCGTCCACTTCACCTCGACATCGGGACTGATCGGCAACTTCGGCCAGGCGAACTATGCCGCCGCCAAGCTTGGCATCGTCGGCCTGTCGAAGTCGATCGCGCTCGACATGGAGCGCTTCAACGTGCGCTCGAACTGCGTGTCGCCGTTCGCATGGAGCCGTCTGATCGGCACCATTCCAACCGAGACCGAGGAAGAGAAGGCCCGTGTTGCGCGCATGCAGCAGATGGGACCGGAGAAGATCGCGCCGCTATCGGTGTTCCTGCTCAGCGACGCCGCCAAGGATGTCACCGGGCAGATCTTTGCCGTGCGGATGAACGAAATCTTCCTGATGGGCCAGTCGCGTCCGCTGCGCTCGATCCATCGCGACGGCGGCTGGACGCCGCAAACCATCGCCGAGCACGGCATGCCCGCGCTGAAATCGTCATTCTACAAGCTCGATCGCTCCGCCGATATCTTCTCGTGGGATGCGATCTAGGAGAACGGGCGGCCGGCCTTACTTGAAGGACCCGTGCCGTCCGGTGCCACTGGCGAAGCGCTTGGCGCCTTCCAGCGTCTCGCCGGACGCAATGACATCGAGACCGCCCTGCATTTCATCAAGGATGGCAGACGTCTCGTCGAGATCCCATTGACGCAGCGCCGAGCGCTTGTCGTTGCGCAGGCAGGCTTGCGGAAACTTCGCCAGATCCTGCGCCAATGCAATCGCGTGCGCACGCGCTTCACCCTTCGGCACAAGGCGGTTGGCGATCCCGATATCGAATGCTTCCTTCGCGTCGACCGGCCGCCCGGTGAGGATCAAATCCATTGCGCGGGAATGGCCTATCAGCCGCGGCAGACGGATGGTGCCGAGGTCGATCAGGGGGACGCCGAAGCGGCGGCAGAAGATACCAAAGGTCGCGCCCTCGCCCACCACGCGCATGTCGGCCCACAACGCCAGTTCCATGCCGCCCGCGACCGCATGGCCCTCTACCGCCGCTATCACCGGCTTGCTCAGACGCAAGCGGCTCGGTCCCATTGGCGCGATGGTGTCGTGTCCGCCAAGCTCGCGCTTTTTCTCGCGATCGCCGATCGCAACAGCTTTCAGATCAGCACCTGCGCAGAACGCGCCGCCTGTACCCGTGAATATGGCAACGGAAGAATCCGGATCGGCATCAAAGGCGCGAAAGGCATCGAACAGGCGGCGCGCCGTGGCGCCATCGACGGCATTCTTGCGCTCCGGCCGGTTGATGGAAACGATGGTAACGGGTCCTTCGTGCTCCACAAGAATGGTGTCAGTCTCGGTCATCGATACCTCCCGTTGTTTTTATCTTAGCCGCTGTTGCGTAGCCCCGCGGAAATTCCGTTGATGGTGAGCTGAATGCCGCGCAGCACCTGCTCATCCGTGCTCTGAGCCCGGTGCGCCTGAAGCAGTTCGACCTGCACATGGTTGAGCGGATCGAGGTAAGGGAAGCGATTGCGGATCGATCGTTCGAGCAAGGAATTTCCCTGCAACAGCCGGTCATGGCCCATGATGGTCAGCAGCGTTTCGATCGAGTCATGCCACTCGGAGCGGATACGGCCAAAGATGGTGGCGCGCAGCTTTTCATCCGGGACAAGGTCCGCGTAGCGCGAGGCGATGGCGATGCTGCTCTTGGACAGCACCATGTCCATGTTGGACAGCAGCGTCTGGAAGAACGGCCACTCGCGGTACAGTTCCTGGAGGAACGCGATGCCTTTGTCCGGATGCTGCTTGACCCAGGCATCGACAGCGCTGCCGAAGCCATACCAGCCCGGCAGCATCAGGCGGCATTGCGCCCAGCTGAACACCCAGGGAATAGCACGCAAGTCCTCGATCCTGCGTGTCTTTGTGCGCGAAGCCGGTCGGCTGCCTATGTTCAGCGTCGAGATTTCCGAGATTACCGTGGAAGCCCAGAAATAATCCTCGAAGCCTTCGGTTTCATAGACGAGGTTGCGATAGGCCGCATAAGCGAGGTTGGAGAGCTCCTCCATCGCGGCGATGTATTCATCGCGCGGCGCGGAATGTTTCGGCTGCAACAGGCTCGCTTCCAGCGTTGCCGCCGCGAGAATTTCGAGGTTGTGGCGGCCAACGTCGGCATTGGAGTATTTGCTGGAGATGATTTCTCCCTGCTCGGTGATGCGGATCTGCCCGTTCACCGCTCCGCCGGGCTGCGCCAGGATTGCGTCATAGCTCGGGCCGCCGCCGCGGCCGACCGAGCCGCCGCGCCCGTGAAACAGCCGCAGGCGCACGCCGTGGCGCTCGAACACTTCGACGAGACTGATCTCGGCCTTGTATAGTTCCCAGCCCGAGGTGACGAAACCGCCGTCCTTGTTGCTGTCCGAATAGCCGAGCATAACCTCCTGAAGGCCGCCCCGGCTGTCGACGAGGCGACGATATTCCGGCAACGAGAACAGGTTGTCCATGATCTGCGCGCACTGCCGCAGATCGTCGATGGTCTCGAACAGCGGCACAATGTTGAGACGGCTGGTGCCGTCCGGCGAGACGAGACCCGCTTCCTTCAGCAGAACAGCGACCTCGAGCAGATCCGACACGCCCTCGGTCATCGAGATGATGCACTGGGGAATGACAGCGCCGCCGAATGTCGCATGGGCTTCCGCAGCCGCGCGCAGCACGGCGAGTTCCTTGATCGTCTCTTCGCCGTACGCGACGAACGGCGACGCCAGCGGACGCGCGGTCCTCAATTCGCCGGACAGCAGCGCGATACGCGCCTCTTCCGGGATCTCCTGATAATTGGTGCCCGGTGCAGCCGCTTCAAAGAGTTCAGTAATGGTCCGTTCATGCACGGCAGAGTTCTGCCGCATATCAAGCGCCGCAAGGTGGAAGCCGAAGCAGTCCACCGCACGGCGCAGATGCCGCAGCCGTCCCCGCGCGATCACCAGCGAGTTGTTGGCGACTAGCGAGGCATGCAGCACATCAAGATCGCGCGCAAGTTCGTCCGGACCGGCATAGGCCGCCGCAGCGCCCACCGGCGGCCGGCTGGTTTCAATCTTCAGCTTCAAGGCGGTTGCCGCCAGCCGGGCGTAGATGCCGGAAACCGCAAGCCGATAGGGTTCGCCGCTGCGGTGGGGCGACGGGTCGGGGGACTGCCCTGCGAGAGCGCGCAATTCAGGCGACACGTCGGCAAGATGGGCCGCGAGTGAAAGCTCCGCGCCAAGGTCGTGCAATTCGGCAAGATAAAAACGAAGAATGCGCGTAGCGTGCAGGTTAAGAGCACCGCGCATCACCTCCGCTGTCACGAACGGGTTGCCGTCGCGGTCGCCGCCGATCCAGCTTCCCATTTTCAGGAATGTCGCAAGCTCCGGGACATCGTGCGCATCGACGGCCGTGCCGCCCTCTTCGGCCAGCCGGTCCTCAAGCGAACAGTGCAGCCGGGGCACTTCGCGCAGGAACGTATAGTCATAGAACGACAGGCCGTTGGAGACTTCGTCCAGCACCGTCAACTTGGTGCGCCTCAAAAGATTGGTCTGCCACAGCGTCACCACCGCACGGCGCAACTGCTCGTCACTCGCGGCGATCTCGTCGGCAGTCATCTGCGTGCGGTCGCGTATGTTGAGTACGGAGGCGATCTCCATCTCGCGGTCGATCGTACTCTTGCGGCGGACCTCGGTCGGATGCGCGGTGAGGACCGGGCTGACCTGCGCCTTGGCAAAGAATGCCCGCAACGCATCGGCATCGATGCCTGCTTCCTGCGCGCGCGCAAGCGCCCGCGTCAGGGTGCCAGGGCGCGCAGCGGTGCCTGCCATGTCCTGCGCGCGGCGCTGGCGGATATTGTTCTGGTCTTCCGCGATATTGGCCAGATGCGAGAAATAACTGAACGCGCGAACGATGCGGACGGTGTCGGCGATCGACATGCCATCCAGAATGGCCTCAAGCTCGCGGCGGGCCGGCTTGTCGTCATCGCGGTGGAAACGGATCGAGGTCTGCCGGATGCGTTCGACCAGATCGAAGACATCCGCTCCTTCCTGGTCACGGACGGTGTCCCCAAGAATTCGACCCAGCCGCCGGATATCGGCCCGCAACAGCGCATCGTCATCGGCAGCGGCCGGATCGGTCCCGCGAAGCTTCACGTCCCGAGTATCGGACTGTTTCGCTTCGTATGACATGACGCGATCCCGTGAGAGCTGTTCCCGTCCTCTCAAGTCGCAATTTTTGCGCACCGGCGCAAGCGGCGGATACCCGTCCTGCCTTTCCGCGCAACGATCTTGCGTTCGGCTAATGATTTTTTCGTATTTTCTTCACGACAGGCGGGCCCCGGTTGAAAAGGTCTAGATCCTGCGCCCGGCCCGCTCCCAGTAGGGATCGCGCAGCCGCCGTTTGAAGATCTTTCCCGAATCCTCGCGCGGCAAACCGGTCTGAATCTCGATGTGCTTGGGCACCTTGTAACCCGCCAGCGAAATCCTGAGTTGCTCACGGATCGCCGCGACGTCGAGCACGGCTCCGGGCTGCGGCTCCACCACCGCCATCAGCGCCTCGCCGAACTCGTCATCGGGAATGCCGAACACGGCGCAGTCGTGAACACCGGAAATTCCGTGCAGCACCGCTTCGATTTCCGCCGGATAGATATTGACGCCGCCCGAGATCACCATATCGCGTTTGCGATCGCAGATGAAAACGTAGCCGTCGGCGTCGATATAGCCGACATCGCCGCTGGTGATGAAACCGTCGCGCTCGATCTCGGACCGCTTCTCGGGCCGGTTGTGATAGGTGAAGTCGGGGTTCGCGGCGATGCGCGAGTAAATCTCGCCGATCTCGCCCTGCGGCAATATCCGGCCATCCTCGCCGAGAAAGCGGAGTTCAGTTCCCGGTGAAATCTTGCCCACCGTGCCCGGTTTCTTCAACGCATCTTCCGAGCTCGCGAATGTCACCGCGCCGGATTCCGTGCTGCCGTAGAACTCAAAAATCACCGGACCGAACCATTCGATCATTGCCCGTTTCACATCCGCGGGGCACGGCGCAGCCGCGTGGATGACGTGACGCAGCGACGAGACGTCGTAGGACTTGCGGACGTGCTCCGGCAGCTTCAGAAGCCGGGTGAACATGGTCGGCACCATGAAGACGTTGTCGATCTTCTGTTGGTCGATGATGCGCAGAAACTCCTCGGCCTCGAAGCGCGGCATCAGGATCGTCACATCACCGAGCCGCCCGGCACGCAGGCCGAACGCGTTCGGCGCCGAATGATACAGCGGCCCCGGCAGCAAAGCGCGCACACCCGGCTTCAGTCCGTAGATCAGCGCGCGCATCGCTTCCATCGACGCACTCTGCTCCGGCGTCGGCGCATAACGCTTGACGCCTTTGGGATGCCCTGTGGTGCCGGACGTGTAAATCATGTTTTGCGGCTGCGGCAGTGCGGGTCCATCGTAGGGCGTCTGCTGCGCAAGCCATGTATCGAAATCGAGTGTTCCGTGCGCCGTCGCGCACAACACCGCATCAATCCGGTATGCCGCAACGATTTCCGGCGGCGGCGGCAAGCTGAGCATCGTGACGCCGACAGGAACGACGCCGTCGAGCCCGTGTAATAGATCAGCATGGCCGATCAGAACGCGCGCGCCGGAATCGCCCATGACGTAGGCGATCTCGTCCGGCCTGAAGTGCCAGTTGATCGGCACGGCGTAAGCGCCGAGCGTCATCACCGCATAGGCCGTCTCAAGAAACGCAATGTCGTTGCGCATCAGGATGCCGACGCTGTCACCTTGCCTGATGCCGAGCCGTTCGAGCCCGCCCGCGATCAGGCGTGCACGTTCATTCACCTCGTCACGGGACTTGCGGCGCCCGCCGCTGACGATGCCCGTCGCTAACCCCGACATGCCGCAGCCGTTCAATTCGAGCCGTCGGCAAACTTCGGCGCGCGCTTTTCGATATTGGCACGCACCGCCTCTGTCTGGTTGGGCGATCCCATCAGCTTCATCTGCTCGACGGATTCCGCCAGCAGCGCCGGGCCGGGATTGGCCGTTGAGAGATTGTTCAGCATCCGCTTGATGGCGCGGATGGCATCCGGACTCTTGCCGGCGATCTCGCGCGCGGTTTCCAGCGCGACCGAACGGGGATCGTCGCAAATCCGCGTGGCCAGACCGTAGCTCATCGCGTCCTGCGCGGAGAAAATCCGGCCAGTGAAAGTGAGGTCGCGCAGAATATCGTCGCGGACCAGACTGGCGAGAATCGGCGTTCCCGCCATGTCGGGCACCAGCCCCCATTTGATTTCCATGATCGACATGCGCGCGTCCGGCGCGAGAAACCGCATATCGGCGCCGAGCGCGAGCTGGAAGCCGCCGCCAAATGCAACGCCGTGCACAGCTGCAATCACCGGAACCGGCAGCTGCCGCCAGCCCCACACCGCCTGCTGCGAATGATTGGTCAGGCCGTGAGTCCGCTTGGCGAGATCGCGCAGATCGCTGGAGCCGCCGCCCATTGCGGCAAAACGCCCCATATCGAGCCCGGCGCAGAACGCCCGTCCCTCGCCGGACAGCACCACCGCGCGCAAGCCCTTCTCGGTCTTGAGCCGCGCCGCTGTATCCACCAGCGCATTGAACATCGCCGCGTCGAGCGCGTTCATCTTGTCCCCACGGACCAGACGGACGTCGGCGACCCCCTCCGACATCGAAACCGTGATGCGATCGTTTGCGGCAGTCATGGCGTTTCTCCTGTTGTTTTTGATCTCTTCTCTTTACAGGATTAGCGCATGCTGTTTTAATTAATCAACTAACTAATGAAGAAAAGCAATTCTGGGAGGATTGCACCATGTTCACAGATCGACTTCTCGCGGGCCGCAAGATTCTGGTGACCGGTGGCGGCACCGGCCTCGGTAAGGCCATGGCCGCCAGGTTCCTCAGCCTTGGCGCGGAAATCCACATTTGCGGACGCCGCAAGGGCGTTTGCGAGGAAACCGCCGCCGAACTGATGAAACTTCATGGCGGCAAGGTCACCGCTCACGGGGTGGACATTCGCGATGCCGCCGCCGTCGATGCGATGATCGAAAGCGCATTCCAGGACGGCCCGCTCACCGACCTGATCAACAATGCCGCGGGCAACTTCATTTCGCGCACCCAGGACCTGACGCCGCGCGGCTTCGACGCGGTCGCCAACATCGTGATGCACGGAACGTTCTACGTCACCCACGCTGTCGGCAAGCGCTGGATCGCCGGCGGCCATCGCGGCAATGTCGTGTCGATTACAGTGACATGGGTGCGCAACGGCAGCCCTTACGTCGTCCCCTCAGCCATGAGCAAATCCGCGATCCACGCCATGACCATGTCGCTGGCGACCGAATGGGGACGCTATGGCATTCGTCTCAACACCATCGCACCGGGCGAAATCCCGACCGAAGGCATGAGCAAGCGCATCAAGCCCGGCGACGAAGCCGGTGCGCGAACCATCGCTATGAACCCGATGGGCCGCGTCGGAACCATGGAAGAATTGCAAAACCTCGCAACGTTCCTGATTTCCGGCGGCTGTGACTGGATCAACGGCGAGACCATCGCAATGGATGGCGCGCAGGCGCTGGCGATGGGCGGCAATTTCTACCAATTGCGCGACTGGAAGGATTCCGACTGGAGCGCAGCACGCGACGCCATCATGGCGCAGAACGAAAAGGACAAGGCGAAGCGCGCGTAGCGCCTTGCCCCGTCCACAAACAAAAAAACAAACAGGGAGACCACTGAATGCGCTTGACGAAACCGCTATGCGCCGCCGTTGCCGCAGGATTTCTGATTGCCGCGACCGGGAGTGCGATGGCCCAGAAAAAATACGATACCGGCGCGACCGATACCGAAATCAAGATCGGCAATATCATTCCCTACAGCGGTCCCGCCTCGGCCTATGGCGTCGTCGGCAAGGCGATGGAAGGCTATTTCAAAAAGATCAACGACGAGGGCGGCATCAACGGCCGCAAGGTCAACTTCATTTCGTATGACGACGCCTACAGCCCGCCGAAAGCGGTGGAGCAGACCCGCAAGCTGGTCGAAAGCGACGAGGTACTGCTGGTGTTCGGCGCACTCGGCACGCCGTCGAATTCTGCAATTCAGAAATACATGAATTCGAAGAAGGTGCCGCACCTGTTCCTCGCCACCGGCGCTACCAAATGGAATGATCCGAAGGCGTTTCCATGGACCATGGGCTGGCTGCCGAGCTACCAAAGCGAGGGTCGCATCTATGCGAAATTTCTCCTGAAGGAGAAGCCCGACGCCAAGATCGCCGTGCTCTACCAGAACGACGATTTCGGCAAGGACTACCTCAAGGGTATCCAGGACGGTCTCGGCGCCAAGAAGTCCATGATCGTTATCGAGGAGAGCTACGAGCTGTCCGAACCGACCATCGACTCGCACATCGTCAAGATTAAATCCCTGAACCCGGACGTTCTCGTGATCTTCACCACGCCGAAGTTCGGCGCGCAGACGATCAAGAAGGTGGGCGAACTCGGCTGGAAACCGATGCAGATCATCACCAACGTCAGCGCCTCGACGGCAACCGTGATGAAGCCTGCCGGATTTGATAACGCGCAGGGGGTCATTTCCGCAGCCTACGCCAAGGATACATCGGACCCGCAGTGGAACGACGATCCCGGCATGAAAGAATACAAGGCCTTCCTCGCCAAGTATGTCCCGGAAGCAAACGTCGCGGACAGCTCCGCTCTTACAGGCTACAACATGGCGCAGACCATGGCCGCAGTGCTGAAGCAATGCGGCGACGATCTCACCCGCGCCAATGTCATGAAGCAGGCCGCCAGCATCAACGGCATCCAGCAAGGCGGCATGTTGCCCGGCGTCCTGATCAAGACCAGCGCGACGGACTTCTCACCCATCGAGCAGTTGCAGTTGATGCGCTTCAAGGGCGAGCGCTGGGAGCTGTTCGGCGCTGTGATCGACGGCGAAGCCGGAGGCGAGCGGTAAGCCCGCGACCATGCGCATCGCGCTGACGTGACCTGAGTTGAGCGAGGCGGATATCGCCTAATTTCGCCTCGCCATTGCGATGCCTCCCGCTATATTGGCCACCCAAGAAGCCAATGAGCGGGAGGCGATTTCGTGGGATCCAGTGAAGAACTCGTGCGGGCGACGGCCTGCGACATCGTCGAACGGCTCCGCAAGAACGAGATTACGCCCCACGATCTGCTCGATGCGCTGGAAGCTAGAATTCGCAAAGTGGACGGCGGGGTCAACGCCCTCCCCATCCTCTGCTTCGACCGCGCCCGCGACCACGCCGACAAGCTGATGAAGAAGCCGGCCGCCGAGCGCGGCCTGCTTGCCGGTATGCCGGTGCCCATCAAGGACCTGACCGATGTCGCAGGTGTGCGGACCACGCAGGGTTCGCCGATTTTCAAGGATGTCGTTGCGGCCAAGTCCAACATCGTGGTCGAGAACCTCGAAACCAACGGCGCGATCGTCTACGCCAAATCCAACACACCGGAATTCGGAGCCGGGGCGCAGACCTTCAACGACGTGTTCGGCGCGACGCTCAACCCGTGGAATCTATCCCGCTCCGCATCCGGCTCCTCGGGCGGTGCCGCGGCAGCACTTGCGAGCGGCACGGCTTGGCTCGCCCACGGCACCGACGTCGGCGGCTCGCTGCGCAATCCCGCCAGCTTCTGCGGCGTGGTCGGCATGCGCCCCAGCATCGGCCGAGTGGCGCATTCGCAAGCCGCAAAGGTCGATCGCACGCTGAGCGCTGATGGTCCGATGGCCCGGAACGTCGAGGATTTGGCGCTGATGCTCGACGCCATGTCCGGCGAGCATCCGGGCGACGCGCTGTCCCTGCCTCGATTGCCGACATCGTTTCTCTCCGCCGCGCGATCCGGCGCGAAGCCGAGGCGCATTGCCTATTCCGCCACCCTTGGCATTTCGCCCGTCGACCCCGAGGTCGCCGAGATCACGCGCAAGGCCGCGCAGCGCTTTGAAGAGGTTGGCGTCATTGTCGAGGAGGCCCATCCGGATTTCAGCGAGGCGGTCGCCTGCGCCCATGTGCTGCGCGCCTACGATTATGTCCTGACCAAAGGCAAGCTGCTCAAGTCTCACCGCGACCAGTTGAAGCCGGAAGTAATCTGGAACATCGAGGAAGGTCTCAAACTGACGCTCGCGGACATCGAACGTGCCGAGGCCCAGCGCGTCACACTGATGAACCGTGCCCTCGCCTTCTTCGAGACCTACGATTTGCTGCTCTGCCCGACCACCATCGTCGCGCCGTTCCCGGTCGAGCAGCGCTATCTCGCCGAATGCAACGGCGTGAAGTTCGACAACTACGTCGGCTGGCTCGCCATCGTGTCCGCCATCACCGTTGCCTGCTGCCCGGGTCTGTCGATTCCGTGCGGGTTCACCCGCGAGAACCTGCCGGTGGGATTGCAGGTCGTCGCGCCACCTCGCGGCGAGGCCCGGGCGCTCGCAGGCGGCAAGCTGCTGGAAAATATCCTCGGGCTTGGCGCCATCACTCCGATCGATCCCCGGCCGGGCAAGTGATCCCGAAGCGGCCTTGCAATCGACCGCCCTGCGTGAAAGATACGGCACCCGGCAACCAGAGAAGATAAATGGCAGCGCCAAAACAACCTGCGTTCGATACGCTCAGCCTGCATGCGGGCCAGCATCCTGATCCGGTCACCGGCTCGCGCGCCGTGCCCATCTATCAGACGACGTCCTACGTCTTCCAGGATGCCGATCATGCTGCCGCGCTGTTCAACCTCGAACGCGCGGGCCACATCTATACCCGCATTTCCAACCCGACCATTGCGGTGCTGGAGGAACGGCTCGCGGCGCTTGAAAACGGCGTCGGCGCGGTCTGCACCGCCAGCGGCATGGCCGCGCTGCATCTGGCGATTGCAACGCTTCTCAACGCCGGCGATCACATCGTCGCGTCCGCATCGCTCTATGGTGGAACGATCAATCTTCTCACCCATACTCTGCCGCGCTTCGGTATCACCACGACCTTCGTGAAGCCGCGCGACCTCGACGGAATCCGCGCCGCGATCAAGCCGAATACCAAGCTCGTGATCGGCGAGACCATCGGCAATCCCGGCCTCGAAGTACTGGACATTCCTGCGGTCGCAAAGATCGCGCACGACGCGGGCATTCCGCTGCTGATCGACAACACGTTTGCGACGCCCTACCTCTCTCGCCCGATCGAGCTCGGCGCAGACATCGTGATGAACTCGATCACCAAGTGGATCGGCGGACACGGCATTGCCATCGGCGGCGTCATCGTTGACGGCGGCCATTTCGACTGGGAGAAGTCCGGCAAGTTCCCAACGCTGACCACGCCCTATGCTGGCTATCACGGCATCGTCTTTAGCGAGGAGTTTGGCCCGCAGGCATTCATCATGCGTGCCCGCGCCGAAGGCCTGCGCGATTTCGGCGCGTGCCTGTCGCCGACCAACGCATTCCAGATCCTGCAAGGCGTCGAGACCCTCCACGTCCGTATGCAGCGCCATGTGGAGAATGCCGTCGCCGTTCTGGAATTTCTTAGATCGAACAAGGCCGTCGAGTGGGTGCTGCATCCCTCCCTCGACAATCATCCTGACCATGAGCTTGCCAAAAAACTGCTGCCGCGCGGCGCGGGCTCGATCATCACCTTCGGCATCAAGGGTGGGCGCGACGCAGGCCGCAAGTTCATCGAGGCGCTGAAACTCGCCAGCCATCTGGCAAACGTCGGCGATGCCAAGACGTTGGTCATTCATCCCGCCAGCACCACGCATCAGCAGATGAACGCCGAACAGTTGAAGGTCGCAGGAATCGGCGAAGAACTGATCCGCCTGTCCATCGGCATCGAAGCCGCCGAAGACATCATTGGCGACCTCGGCCAGGCACTGCGCTTTTCACAGAAGGCTTGAGACATGATTTTGACTGTGGACGGCGCCAAGGTTTTCGCGACAACGGGCGGCAAGCCATTCAATCCGGAACTTCCGCTGGTGGTCTTTCTGCACGGCGCGGGTTTCGATCATTCGATGTGGGCACTGTTCAGCCGGTGGTTCTCCCATCATGGCTACAGCGTGCTGGCGCCGGACCTTCCGGGACACGGACGCTCCGAGGGCGAGCTCATCACCTCGATTCCGGGAATGGCGGACTGGACGATCCGTCTGATCGAAGCCGCCGGTGCGAAGAAGGCCGGCCTGGTCGGCCATTCTATGGGCTCGCTGATTGCACTCGACGCGGCGGCGCGTCATCCGGACAAGGTCTCCTCTCTCTCGCTGATCGGCGTCGGCGGTGCGATGCCGGTGTCCCCTGACCTGCTCAACGCAGCGAAGGACAACAACCACGATGCCATCGACATGGTGTCGATCTGGGGTTTCGGATTCGCGGCTGGTCTGGGCGGCTCACAGGCACCGGGCCTCTGGATGATGGGCGGCGGCATGCGCGTGCTGGAGCGCGACGCACCCGGCGTGCTCCACAACGATCTCGCGGCCTGCAACGACTACAAGGCGGCAATGGAATCCGCGGCGAAGGTTACCGCCCCCACCACGCTCATCCTTGGCGAGCGCGATATGATGACGCCGCTCAAATCGGGCAAGCAGCTTGCCGCCGCCATTGCGGGATCAAAGCCTGTGGTGCTGCCGGGCGCGGGTCACATGCTGACGGCGGAGCGGCCGGATGCTGTTCTGAAGGCGCTGATCGCATCACATGCCTAGGTAGATGCGCCGCACTTCCGGGTTGGACTTGATGTCGGCCGCCGGACCGCTCATCACAACCTTCCCGGTTTGCAGCACATAGGCGCGGTCGGAGATTTCAAGACTCTCCGACAAGCGCTGCTCGACCAGCAGGATGGTCACTCCGTTATTGCGGATTTGCTGTACCGCCTGGAAAATTTCGTCGACCAGCTTGGGCATGATGCCCTGCGACGGTTCATCCAGCATCAGCAGACGCGGCCGCGTCATCAATGCGCGGGCAATCGCCAGCATCTGCTGCTCCCCACCCGACAGCGTTGCCGCACGCTGCGACAGGCGCTCTTCGAGACGCGGAAACAGCTTGAACACGAATTCCAGCGGGCTGTCGCGATCCGGGCTGCCGCGATGCAGGTAGCTGCCAAGCCGCAGATTGTCCGCCACGCTGAGCCGCGGAAACAACCGCTTGTTTTCCGGAACGAAGGCCAGCCCCCGCGCGGTGATCAGATGCGCCGGAATGGTGTCGATCCGTTCGCCAACGAAATTGACCGCCCCTGATTTCGGCTTCTCCATTCCGGCGATGGATTTCAGCAAGGTCGATTTGCCAGCTCCGTTCGCTCCCGCAACCGTGACAATCTCGCCGGAATCGACGTTGATCGAAATATCCGAAATCGCGATCAGACCGCGATAGGCCGTAGTGAGGTTTGCGACATCAAGCAACACGATGACGATCCCCCAGATAGGCCGCGATCACCTTCTCGTCGCGCACGACTTCCTTCGGCAGTCCTTCTGCCAGAACCTTGCCGAGATGCAGCACCACGGCACGGTCCACCAGCGGCATCACCACTTCCATGACATGCTCGACCATCACCACCGTGACGCCGGTCTCCCGCACCTTGCGGATCAATTCGACGCCAGCCGCCGCCTCACTCGGCGTGAGGCCCGTCAAAACTTCATCGAGCAGCAACAGCTTCGGTTCGGTCGCCAGCGCGCGCGCAACTTCAAGCCGGCGCTTCTGCGGCGGCGTGAGATCCGCCGCGGAGGCATCGGCATGGGCCGCAAGACCGACATAGTCGAGCACATCGAGCGCCTTGGCGCGGGCCTGCAATACGCCCGGATAGCGCACAAACGCACCGACGGTGACATTCTCGACCACCGACATGGAATCGAACGAGCGCGGCACCTGATACGTGCGCGCAATGCCGAGATCGCAGCGGTCGGCCGCAGGCAGCGGTGTGATGTCCCGCCCGTCGAATTCGATGACGCCGAAGGACACCGGAAACGCCCCTGCGATCAGGTTGAACAGCGTCGACTTGCCCGCACCGTTCGGACCGATCAACCCAAGGATTTCCCCGCGCTTGACGTCAAGATCGATGGAGTCGTTAGCAACAAGGCCGTCGAAACGGCGTGTCACGCTGCGGCAAGTAATCAGCGGAGCCTCGCTCATGACGCCGCCCCGCGCGCAGCCGGCGGCTTGATGATGCTGAGAATGCCCTCGGGCCGCGTCAGCGAGACGATCATGACAAGCCCGCCGTAGATAACGAGATCGAGACCCGAGCCCGACCCGCCCAGATATGAGCGTGTCAGTTCGGCCAGCGGGATCAGGATCAGCGCGCCGATCGCCGGCCCCCATAGCGAACCGACGCCGCCGAGCACGGCGGGCAGCGCCATCAGCAGCGAAAAGCGGAAATGCATCACGCTATCCGGATCGATATAGGAGACGAATGCGGCATAGAAGCCGCCGCCGACTGCGGTAAAAAATGCCGAGATCGCGGCGGCCGCCATCTTGGAGTGGAAGATCGTAACGCCAAGGCTTTCCGCCGCCTCCGCGTTGTCCTTCACGGCGCGCCACCAGTAACCCCACTTCGACTCGACGATGGCGAATGTCACCAGCCAGGTCACCGCGAACAATGCGAGGGCGAAATAGAAGTACGGCGCCTTGTCGCGCGCAAACTGCAAGGTCCACCATGAATCCGGCGTAAACGGCCACTGGATGCCGAGCGCGGCGCCTGCGTAATCCCAGTTATGAAACAGCAGCAGGCCGATCTCGGCGATGACGATGGTCGCAATCGAGAAATAGTGCCCCTTGAGCCGGAAGCACGGATAGCCGAGCGCCAGCGCGATCAGCGCGGCGATAATCCCGCCCGCGAGTAGTCCGCCCCACGGGGTGATGCCGAATTTCACATAAAGAATGCTGGTCGCGTAAGCGCCTATCCCGAAATACAGCGCATGTCCGAGCGACACCTGACCGCAGTAACCGCCGAGCAAATTCCAGCTCTGAGATAGCGCTGCGAACAGCAGCGTCAGGATCAGCACGTTCATCATGTAGACATCGGTGACCAGACGCGGCACCAGCGCAATCACCGCGAACACGGCGAGCGCCGTCAGAAGTTGCCGCCGCCGGCCAGCGACAAATGACGACATCGAGGACGTGGTGACAGCGTTCTGGGTCATCACAGCCTCCCGAACAGGCCGCTCGGCCTGATAAACAGGACCAGCAGATAGAGTGAGTAGACGCCGACCGATTTCAGCGATGCCGGAAGGATCAGCGTGGTCAGCGCCTCAACCAGCCCGACGATTACACCGGCCACGAGTGCGCCGAAGATGCTGCCGAAGCCGCCGAGCGCAACCGTGACATAGGCGATCAGCGCAAAGGTGCCGCCGACCTGCGGATGGATGTAGTAGAAAATCGCCAGCACAGCGCCGGCGATGCCGACCAGCGCGGCGCCAAGCCCCCACCCGAGCGCGAACACACGGTTGCGGTCGATGCCGACCAGCGCCACCGCCCCCTGATCCTCGCGCGTGGCTTCAAGCGCCTTGCCAAAGTCGGTGCGCGTGATCAGCCAGTAAAGACCGGCGAACACCGCCAGCGAGACCGCCCCGCCGAATATCTGCGGCCAGGGCAGAAACACGCCGCCTAGATTAAGCGTCTTGCCGCCGAGCCAGGTGTTGGCGATGTTGCGGTAGTCCGGCGTGAAAAAGTACTGCGCCAGTCCCTGGATCAGCAGAGCGAGGCCGAAGGTCGCGAAAATCTGCACCATGCCGGGGTTTGCCTTGGCGCGCATCGCGTAGCGGATGATGCCGGCGTACACCGATACCCCGAGCACGAACATCAGCGCCACCACCAGCGGCGCCAGCACGACAGGATCGAGCGCGGTCATGAGCACCAGCCCGAAGGTCGCATACATAGCGAGCATCAGGAATTCGCCGTGCGCGAAGTTGACCACATCCATCAGACCGAAGATCAGCGACAGGCCGACCGCGATCAACGCGTAGATCAGCCCCATCAGAAGGCCGCTCGCGATCACTTGAAGAAAAGCCTGTGTCGTCACCGGAAGCAATCCATCGCGGAAAGGTGCAAGGCGGCCCCGCCGCCGGGAACTACGGATCGTAGCATTCAGGAAAAAGGCGCTGCCTTGAAGACAGCGCCTTGTCGCACCTCAACCGTTCATCGGCCATTTCGGCTCGGCGATTGCCGCCTGCGCCGGATACACGGTGATGAATTTTCCGCCGAGATATTGCAGCAATACAGGGTCAGCGTCGTCGTTCTGGCCCTCAGCGGTGAACTTGATGCGCTTCCACGGCATGATGGTCTTCTCGCCGGGCGTATCGGTGGCCGCCAGTGCCGCGCGGATTTTCTCGCCGTCGGTGGACTTCGCCCGATCGATGGCATCCGCAACCACCAGCAACGCGGTCAACTGCCGCGAGGTGTTGTCGTTGAGGTCGCGGTTGGCGCGCGCCTTGAACATATCATTGACCTTTCCGACCGACGGGCGCTTGGCGGCGAGATCGAGCGAGAAGCTGGCGCGCGAGATCATGCCGTTGAGCTTGTCCCCTACCGCGTCGAAGGTCGCCTTGTCGGAAAAGCCCGCAGCCTGCGCGAGAATGTTGTTCGGCTTGTAACCGAGTTCATCCATGGTCTTCATAAGAAGAATCGTATCGGTGGTGTAACTCGACGGCAGCAGCACATCAGGATTGGCGCTCTTGATCTGCTGCACTTCGGCGGTCAGCGACGGCGAAGAGGCGCGATACTTGATGTCGACGGCTACCTTGTAGCCCCGGTCTGCGGCGAGCTTGCGCTGCACGTTAGACGAGTCGGTGCCGAAAATCGTATCCTCGAAAAACAGACCGACGCTGTCGATCTTCTTGCCCTTCTTCTTGAGCGCATCCATGAACTCGAACATCGCGAGCGAGAACATTTCGTCGTGCGCGGCGGGGCGGAAGAAGAACTTCAGGCCACGGCGATGCAGGCTCGGCGATGACGAGTCGGCGGCAACATAGGGAATGCCGTAGCGCTCGCAGGATGCACTGACCGTTGCCGACACCGACGAATGGAAGGCGCCGCAGATGGCGACCACCTTGTCCTGTGTGATCAGGCGCTCGGCTTCGGCGCGGCCCTTCTGCGGATCGCCCTGATGGTCGGCGAACACCAGCTTGATCTTGGCGCCGCCGAGACCCGCAAGGCCCGCGTTCTTGGCCATCGGAAGATCGAGATCGTGCGACCCGTTGACGATGTCCACCGCGGTCTCCAGCGCGTGGCGCGCATCGGCGCCGATCTGGGCGGTCGGCCCCGTCAGCGGCCAGATGCAGCCGATC
>Ga0208242_100351_pt1 | contig 37352 bp, 49 predicted proteins | sample SubbioAug_CSW13A_FD_184825 | JGI IMG/M metagenome (GOLD analysis project Ga0208242, IMG submission 184825) | Serpentinite rock and fluid subsurface biosphere microbial communities from McLaughlin Reserve, California, USA - CR12Aug_CSW13A (SPAdes) | ecosystem: Environmental > Terrestrial > Deep...
CCGATCTCCAGCCCACTGGCCAGCCCGAACGGAGCCCAATGATGCCCCATGACGACGACCGGCTCGTCCGGCTCGAACTCAAGACCAGCGACCTCGACGACTGGGTCGAACGCCTCAACGAGCAGCTCTACCGGCAGCAGCAGCTGATCGAGCGGTTGCAGGCCGAGGTGGCACGCTTGTCCTCCCGGCTCGACGACACCTCACCCGCCCCATTCCGCAGTCTGCTCGACGAACGTCCGCCGCATTACTGAGGTTCTGCCAGTCGCCGAGGCGATCGCGCCCCTGGAAGGCGGCCGCGACAATCGCGCAAACCACACAGGAGACACGGCGATGGACACCTCATTGCAAGGCCAGGTGGCCTGGATCACCGGCGGCGGCAGCGGCATCGGGCTGGCGGCGGCGACCGAGCTGGTACGGGCGGGCGCCCACGTCATCATCACCGGCCGTAACACGGCCACCAACGCCAGCGCGCTGTCGGTCTTGCGCACCCTGGGCAGCGCCGAAGCCATGGCGCTCGACGTCTCAGACGCCGCGGCGGTCGACCAGGTCGCCCGCGACATTGTCCAGCGCCACGGCCGCATCGACATCTTGGTGAACAGTGCGGGCACCAACGCCGCCCGCCGCAACTTCGACGTCCTGACCACCGACACCTGGGACGAGGTGGTGGCCATCAACCTCTCCGGCCTTTTCTACTGCGTGCATGCGGTGCTGCCCGTCATGCGTCGGCAACGTCAGGGGCTGATCATCAACGTGTCATCGTGGGCCGGGCTGTACGCGTCCAAACTCACCGGGCCAGCGTACAACGCCACCAAACGCGCGGTGCTCGCGCTCACCGAGTCCATCAACATGGAGGAATGCCTCCACGGCATCCGGGCCACCTCGGTGTGCCCGGGCGAGGTCGCCACCCCCATCCTCGAAAAGCGGCCGGTGCCGCCCTCGCCGGATCAGCGGGCACGGATGGTACAGCCGGAGGACATGGGACAGGCCATCGCCTTCATTGCCCGCATGCCCGCGCGCACCTGCATCAACGAACTGGTGATTTCACCCACGCACAACCGCTTCTACACCGGAGGGCTGGAGGCCCCGCCCTCGGGACAGTGAGCCCGCGCGGAGCAACAAAAAAGCCTGCTGTTTAGCAGGCTTTTTTTGCACCGGTGAACCGGCTTGTTTGGTTGCGGAGGCAAGATTTGAACTTGCGACCTTTGGGTTATGAGCCCAACGAGCTACCAGGCTGCTCCACTCCGCGTCAAGAAATGAATTATAGCACGATTTATTCGGCTGCTGCAACTTCTTGCGCCGGCGCTTCTTCGGCACGGTCCACCAGCTCGATCAGGGCCATGGGGGCGTTGTCGCCCACACGGAAGCCCATCTTCAGGATGCGGGTGTAGCCGCCCGGGCGCGCCTTGAAGCGCGGGCCCAGTTCATTGAACAGCTTCACGACCACATCGCGGTCGCGCAGGCGGTCGAAGGCCAGGCGCTTGTTGGCCAGGGTGGGTTCCTTGGCCAGGGTGATCATGGGCTCAACCACGCGGCGCAGTTCCTTGGCCTTGGGCAGCGTGGTCTTGATGACTTCGTGCGTGAGCAGCGAGTTCATCATGTTGCGCAGCATCGCCAGTCGGTGCGAGCTGGTGCGGTTGAGTTTGCGAAGTCCGTGTCCGTGACGCATGGTAGGTTCCTTTCTTTAATCACCTGCGGCCGGATCAGGTACCGCAGGGGGTCAGGGGCAATGAAAAAACGGCAGGTCAGTGCTTTTCCAGGCCGGCAGGCGGCCAGTTTTCCAGCTTCATGCCCAGCGTCAAGCCGCGCGAAGCCAGCACTTCCTTGATTTCGTTGAGCGACTTGCGACCCAGGTTCGGGGTCTTGAGCAGCTCGTTTTCGGTGCGCTGGATCAGGTCACCGATGTAGTAGATGTTCTCGGCCTTCAGACAGTTGGCCGAACGCACCGTCAGCTCGAGCTCGTCGACCGGACGCAGCAGGATCGGATCGAACTGCTGGGCACCGCGGGCCGGGGCAGCGCCGAGCTCGAAGGCGTCGGCACCTTCGAGCTGAGCGAACACCGCCAGCTGCTCCACCAGGATCTTGGCAGCGGCACGCACCGCCTCTTCCGGTCCCACAGCACCGTTGGTCTCGATGTCCATGACCAGCTTGTCCAGATCGGTGCGCTGCTCCACACGGGCGTTTTCCACCGCGTAGCTCACGCGCTTGATCGGCGAGAAGGAAGCGTCCAGCACGATGCGGCCGATGGAGCGCGTGGCCTCGTCACCGCGGCGCATGTTGCCCGGCACGTAGCCGCGGCCCTTTTCGACCTTGATCTGCATGTCCAGCTTGGCACCGGCCGCCAGCGTGGCGATGTGGTGGTCCGGGTTCAGGATCTCGACGTCGTGGGGGGTCTGGATGTCGGCAGCCGTGACCACGCCCTCGCCTTCCTTGCGCAGGCTCAGCGTGACTTCGTCGCGGTTGTGCAGCTTGAACACCACGCCCTTGAGGTTCAGGAGGATGTGCACCACATCTTCCTGCACACCGTCTATGGACGAGTACTCGTGCACCACGCCGGCGATCGTCACTTCCGTCGGGGCATGACCCACCATCGAGGACAGCAGCACACGGCGCAGGGCGTTGCCCAGGGTGTGACCGTAGCCGCGCTCGAAAGGCTCAAGCGTCACTTCGGCACGGTTGGCCGAGACGTGCTCGACTTGGATATTTTTCGGTTTGAGCAGGTTGTTCAGCATTCGGACTTCCTTCAATACCCTCGGCTCGTTACACCGATAAGGCCGATGGAGCACAAAATCCCGGAGCCCGCCACAGGCGGGATCCGGGCTCTAGACGGAGACTTGCGATCAACGCGAGTACAGTTCGACGATCAGCGATTCGTTGATGTCGGAACCGAATTCGTCGCGGTCCGGCACCTTCTTGAACGTGCCCTCGGCCTTGTCGGCAGCCACTTCCACCCAGGCGGGGAAACCGATCTGCTTGGCCAGCTCCAGCGCTTCCTTCACGCGGCCCTGGTTGCGCGACTTTTCACGCACGGCGACCACGTCGCCAGCCTTGACCAGGAAGGACGGGATGTTGACGCTCTGACCGTTGACCTGGATGGCCTTGTGCGACACCAGCTGGCGTGCTTCGGCGCGGGTGGAGGCAAAGCCCATGCGGAACACGACGTTGTCCAGGCGGGACTCCAGCAGGCTCAGCAGGTTGGAGCCGGTGTTGCCACGGCGGCGGTCGGCCTCGGCGAAATAGCGGCGGAACTGGCGCTCCAGCACACCGTAAATGCGCTTGACCTTCTGCTTTTCGCGCAGCTGCAGGCCGAAGTCGGAGGTGCGCTGACCCGAGGTGCGACCGTGCTGGCCGGGCTTGGAGTCGAACTTGGCCTTGTCGCTGATCGAACGGCGGGCGCTCTTGAGCAGCAGGTCGGTGCCTTCACGGCGGGAAAGTTTGGCCTTGGGGCCGAGGTAACGTGCCACGTGGTTTCCTTTACGCAGTCTGCCACCGGCTGGATGGCCGGTGGGAGCCGTCGCCGGTGTGCGACGGCAGTGGTCTTAACAACAATGCCACCGCAGCAAGCTGCAGTGGCGTTTTATAAAGCTTTCCAGTGTAGCACCTGGAGCCAAAAGGCGTCAAGCGCTACGGGCCAGCCTCAGATGCGGCGACGCTTCTGGGGACGGCAGCCGTTGTGGGGCACCGGGGTCACGTCGGAGATCGACGTGATGCGGATACCCAGGGCGCCCAGGGCACGAACGGAGGACTCGCGGCCAGGACCGGGGCCCTTGATCTCGACGTCCAGGTTCTTGATGCCCTGCTCCATGGCGGCGCGACCCGCCACTTCCGACGCCACCTGGGCGGCGAACGGGGTGGATTTGCGCGAGCCCTTGAAGCCCTGACCACCCGACGACGCCCAGGACAGCGCGTTGCCCTGACGGTCGGTGATGGTGATGATGGTGTTGTTGAACGACGCGTGCACGTGAGCAATGCCGTCCGCGATGTTCTTGCGGACCTTCTTGCGCACGCGGGCGGCGGCGTTGCTGGAGGGTTGCTTAGCCATAACTGTCCTTTAACCGATTACTTCTTCAGCGACTGGGCGGCCTTGCGCGGACCTTTGCGGGTACGGGCATTGGTCTTGGTGCGCTGGCCGCGGACCGGCAGGCCACGGCGGTGACGGAAACCGCGGTAGCAGCCGATGTCCATCAGGCGCTTGATGTTCATCGTCGTTTCACGACGCAGGTCGCCTTCGATGGTGAAGGTGTTGACCTGGTCACGGACCTTTTCCAGCTCAGCGTCGGACAGGTCCTTGATCTTCTTGTCGTAGGCAATGCCACACGCTTCGCAGATCTGGCGGGCGCGGGTGCGACCGATGCCAAAGATAGCCGTCAGGCCGATCTCGGCGTGCTTGTGCGGCGGAATGTTGATACCAGCAATACGTGCCATGGTGGTCCTCTAAACGTGTCAGCCTTGACGCTGCTTGTGTCGCGGGTCGGTGCAGATGACGCGCACGACACCATGGCGACGGATGATCTTACAGTTGCGGCACATTTTCTTGACCGAAGCCGAAACTCGCATGTTTCTCTCCTAGATAAATCTCAAAAACTCTTCACTTGCTGCGGAACACAATTCGGGCCCGTGTCAGGTCGTACGGCGTGAGCTCCACTTTGACCTTGTCACCGGGCAGGATGCGTATGTAGTGCATGCGCATCTTGCCGGAAATGTGGCCCAGGACCACGTGCCCGTTTTCCAGTTTCACCCGGAACGTGGCGTTGGGGAGGTTTTCAATCACCTCGCCCTGCATCTCGATGACGTCGTCCTTCGCCATACTCAAACACCTGGTGTCGCCTTGAAATTCGCTTTCTTCAGCAACGATTCGTACTGTTGCGACATCACGTAGTTCTGCACCTGGGCCCAGAAATCCATCGTGACGACCACAATGATCAGCAGCGAGGTGCCGCCGAAATAGAACGGCACGTTGTACTCGAGGATCAGGAACTCGGGCAACAGGCACACCGCGGTGATGTAGATCGCACCGGCCAGGGTGAGGCGCAGCAGGATCTTGTCGATGTGGCGGGCCGTCTGATCACCCGGGCGGATACCCGGAATGAACGCCCCGCTCTTCTTCAGGTTGTCTGCCGTTTCACGGCTGTTGAACACCAGCGCCGTGTAGAAGAAACAGAAGAAGATGATCGCGGCGGCGTAAAACGCCACATAGATCGGCTGACCAGGAGACAAGGCGGAGGCGATGTCACGCAGCCAACGTGTCGAGTCTCCCGTGCTCACCCAACTGACCAGGGTCGTGGGCAGCAGGATGATCGACGACGCAAAGATCGGCGGAATCACGCCTGCCATGTTCAGCTTGAGCGGCAGGTGCGACGACTGACCGCCGTACACCTTGTTGCCGACCTGACGGCGCGCGTAGTTCACCAGGATCTTGCGCTGCCCACGCTCGACGAACACGACGAAGTAGGTCACGACAACAACCAGGGCCACGATGAAAATGGCCACCAGGATGTTCATGGCACCCGTGCGCACCAGCTCCAACAACCCACCGACCGCGCTGGGCAACCCAGACGCAATACCGGCGAAGATCAGGATCGAAATGCCGTTGCCCAGACCACGCTCGGTGATCTGCTCACCCAGCCACATCAGGAACATGGTGCCTGCCACCAGGCTGACCACTGCCGTGAAGCGGAAACCAAAACCCGGATCGATCACCAGCCCGGCCGTGCCTTCAAGCGCCAGGGCAATGCCCAGTGCCTGGAAGATGGCCAGTGCCAACGTGCCGTAGCGCGTGTACTGGGTGATCTTGCGGCGGCCGGCCTCGCCTTCCTTCTTGAGCGCGACGAACGTGGGAACCACGTAAGTCATCAGCTGCATGATGATGGAAGCCGAGATGTACGGCATGATGCCCAACGCGAACACGGTGAAGCGCGACAGCGCCCCGCCAGAGAACATGTTGAACAGGCTCAGGATCCCGCCCTGCTGCCCCTTGAACAGCTGCTCGAGCTGCACCGGGTCGATACCAGGTACCGGGATGTGTGCGCCAATGCGGTACACCACCAATGCCAGGAGCAGGAACACAAGGCGGCGACGGAGGTCGCCGAACTTGCCGGTCTTGGCCAGGGTTGCTGCGTTAGAGGCCACGGGCGATTCCGGAGAGTTCCCGATCAGGCGAGCGAGCCGCCAGCGGCTTCGATCGCAGCCTTGGCAGCAGCGGTGGCGCCGATGTTGCTGAGCTTGACAGCGATCGTCAGGTCACCGGTCTTGATGACTTTGACTTTCTTCGCCAGCTCGGGCACCAGGCCAGCCTGCTTCAGCACCAGAACGTCGACTTCCGCCGCGCCCAGGGCTTGCAGATCGGCCAGCGTCACTTCGGCGTTGAACTTCAGGCTTTGAGACTTGAAGCCACGCTTGGGCAGACGGCGCTGCAGCGGCATCTGACCGCCTTCGAAGCCGACCTTGTGGTAGCCACCGGCACGGGACTTCTGGCCCTTGTGACCGCGACCCGCGGTCTTGCCCAGGCCAGAGCCGATGCCCCGGCCCACGCGACGCTTGGCGTGTTTGGCACCAGCGGCAGGCTTGAGAGTGTTGAGTTCCATGTCTTGACTCCGATCAGATCACTTTGACCAGGTAGCTGATCTTGTTGATCATGCCGCGCACCGCAGGGGTGTCCTGCAGTTCGCTGACACTGTTGAGCTTGCGCAGACCCAGACCGCGCACGGTGGCACGGTGGTCCACCTTGCAACCGATGGGGCTGCGAACCAGTTTCACTTTGATGGTGTTGGCTGTCGTCATGATCGTTCCAATCAACCCAGGATCTCTTCGACCGACTTGCCGCGCTTGGCAGCCACTTCGGCCGGGGTGGAGGAATGCTTCAGGGCGTCGAGCGTGGCACGCACCAGGTTGTAGGGGTTGGTCGAGCCATGGCTCTTGGCCACGACGTCGGTCACACCCAGCACCTCGAACACGGCGCGCATCGGGCCACCAGCGATGATGCCAGTACCTTTGACGGCGGGCAGCATCATCACTTTGGAAGCGCCGTGCTGACCGTGCACCTCGTGGTGCAGCGAACCGCTCTTGAGCGACACCTTGAACAGGTTGCGGCGGGCTTCGTCCATGGCCTTCTGAACGGCCACAGGCACTTCACGCGCCTTGCCCTTGCCCATGCCGACACGGCCATCGCCGTCACCGACCACGGTCAACGCTGCGAAACCCATGATGCGGCCGCCCTTGACCACTTTGGTCACGCGGTTGACCGCAATCATCTTCTCGCGCAGGCCGTCGTCGTTGGCTTCGCTCTTCACATTGGCTTGCATTTTTGCCATTTGCGTATCCCCAATCAGAACTGCAGGCCGGCTTCACGCGCGGCATCTGCCAGGGCTTTGACACGGCCGTGGTAGGCAAAGCCGGAACGGTCGAAGGCCACCTTCTCGATGCCAGCGGCTTTCGCCTTTTCGGCGATGCGCTTGCCGATCAGCTCGGCCGCGGCCTTGTTGCCACCCTTGCCGGAACCACCCAGCTGGGCACGCACTTCGGCTTCGGCGGTGGAAGCGGACACCAGCACCTTGGAGCCATCGCCAGAGATGACGTTGGCGTAGATGTGCAGGTTGGTACGGTTCACGGTCAGACGCACGGCGCCCTGCTGGGCAATGCGGATGCGGGTCTGACGGGCACGGCGCAAACGCTGTTCTTTTTTCGTCAACATGTTCGCAGTCCTTATTTCTTCTTGGTCTCTTTGATGACGACCTTCTCATCCGCGTAACGGATGCCTTTGCCCTTGTAGGGCTCGGGCGGACGCACGGCGCGGATTTCAGAAGCGATCTGGCCCACACGCTGACGGTCGGCACCCTTGACCACGATCTCGGTCGGGCTGGGGGTGGCGACGGTGATGCCTTCGGGCATCACGAAGTCGACGGGGTGGGAGTAGCCCACGGCCAGGTTCAGCTTGTTGCCGGAGGCGGCGGCTTTGTAGCCCACGCCCACGAGGCTCAGTTTCTTTTCGAAACCTTTGCTGACACCGTTGACCATGTTGTTGACCAGCTGGCGCATCGTGCCGCAGAGCGCATCGGCTTCACGGCTGTCGTTGGCGGCAGCGAACGACAGCTTGCCGTCGGCCTGGGCCACGCTCACCAGGGGGTTGATGTTCAGCGACAGTGCGCCCAGGGCGCCCTTGACGCTGACCACGTCTTGCTTGATCGCCACTTCCACACCCTGGGGGATGGCGACTGGCGCTTTACCTACACGGGACATTTCAGATACTCCTCAATGTGCGCGTTAGGCGACGTAACACAGGACTTCACCGCCGATGCCGGCAGCACGCGCTTTGCGATCGGTCATCACGCCTTTCGGGGTGGTGACGATGGCCACGCCCAGGCCGTTCATGACCTGAGGAATGGACTTGGCGCCTTTGTAAACGCGCAGGCCAGGACGGCTGACGCGCTCGATGCGCTCGATCACGGGACGACCGGCGTAGTACTTCAGGGCGATTTCGAGTTCGCTCTTGCCACCTGCGGTCTTGACTTGGTAGCCGTCGATGTAACCCTCGTCTTTCAGCACCTGCGCAATGGCGGCCTTCACTTTGGAAGAAGGCATGGCCACGGTGGCCTTGTCCACCATCTGCGCATTGCGGATGCGGGTCAGCATATCGGCGATCGGATCACTCATGCTCATTTCGTTACTCCTTCGCGGCTTACCAGCTGGCCTTGGTCACACCGGGGATTTCGCCGGCGAATGCCAGTTCACGGACCTTCATGCGGCCCAGGCCGAACTGGTTGAAGGTGCCGCGAGGACGACCGGTGATTTCGCAGCGGTTGCGCTGACGGGTCGGGTTGGCGTTGCGGGGCAGTTTCTGCAGGGCCAGGCGGGCGGCGTCGCGCTCCTCGTCGGAGCGCTGGGCATCCTTGGCGGCGGCCTTCAGTTCGTTGTATTTCTTGGCGAACTTGGCGGCGAGTTTTTCACGCTTGAGTTCACGCTGGAGCAAAGCTTGTTTAGCCACACACCACCTCAGTTCTTGAACGGGAAACGGAAACCGGCCAGCAGCGCCTTGCACTCGGCATCGCTCTTGGCAGTCGTCGTGATGCTGATGTTCAGACCACGCACGGCATCGACCTTGTCGTATTCGATTTCCGGGAAGATGATCTGCTCTTTGACGCCGATGTTGTAGTTGCCACGGCCGTCGAACGACTTGCCGGAGATACCACGGAAGTCACGCACGCGGGGCAGGGCCACGGTGACGAAACGGTCCAGGAATTCGTACATCTGGGCGCCACGCAGGGTCACCATGCAGCCGATGGGCTGCTGCTCGCGGATCTTGAAACCGGCGATGGCCTTGCGGGCCTTGGTGGTCACGGGCTTCTGGCCGGCGATCTTGGTCAGGTCGCCCACGGCGTTTTCCAGCACCTTCTTGTCGGCGACGGCTTCACCCACACCCATGTTCAGGGTGATCTTGGTGATGCGCGGCACTTCCATGACGGACTTGTAGCCGAACTGCTCTTTCAGAGCCGGAGCGATCTTGTCGCGGTAGATTTGTTGGAAGCGTGCCATAGTCATGCCACCTTGATTTCTTCGCCGCTGGACTTGTAGACGCGCACTTTCTTGCCGTCGGCCAGCACTTTCACACCCACGCGATCGGCCTTGCCGGTGGCCGCGTTGAAGATGGCCAGGTTGGACTGGTGGATGGGCATGGTTTTTTCCACGATGCCACCGATCACACCCTTCATCGGGTTCGGCTTGGTGTGCTTCTTGACGAGGTTCACACCTTCGACCACCACGCGCTCTTCGTCGGCACGCAGCACAACCTTGCCACGCTTGCCCTTGTCGCGACCAGCGATCACGATGACTTCGTCGCCTTTACGGATCTTGTTCATGACGATTCCTTACAGGACTTCGGGCGCCAGGGACACGATCTTCATGAACTTCTCGTTACGCAGTTCACGCGTGACGGGGCCGAAGATGCGGGTGCCGATGGGCTCCAGCTTGTTGTTGAGCAGCACAGCGGCGTTGCCGTCGAACTTGATCAGAGCACCATCGGGACGGCGCAGACCTTTGGCGGTACGCACCACCACCGCGTTGTAGACCTCGCCTTTTTTGACGCGGCCACGCGGAGCAGCTTCCTTGATGCTCACTTTGATGATGTCGCCCACGCTGGCATAGCGGCGCTTGGAGCCGCCCAGCACCTTGATGCACATCACGGACTTGGCACCCGTGTTGTCGGCAACATCGAGTCGAGATTGCGTTTGGATCATTTGATTTAAGTCCCAACTTGAATCCCAGCCACCACCACGGCAGCAGGCGATCAGTCTTGGGCCCGTCGTTGCCGCATCGACGGCTGCCTGGGCAGCAATACGGACGGCTTCGGTGGGCAGAAACTTCACCCATTTAGGGCGAAGCTGTGCATTGTGTCACGGCGTGCAACGCGTGTCAAGCGTCTCGCGCGACGGGATTCACCTGTCTCGCCAACACCACACGCGCCGCCTTTCGCCTGCGCGCTGCAAGCCTGCAACAATGGCGCCATGACGAACACCCCCCTCTCCACAGACACCCCACTGACCTTCATCGGCGGCGGCAACATGGCCAGCGCCATCATCGGCGGACTGCTCCGCAAGGGCTTGTCGCCGACACTGATCGACGTGGTGGAACCCCATGCCCCGCAACGCGACAAGCTCACGGCGGAATTTGGCGTGCATGTTCACGAGGCACCCGGTGCAGCGCTGAACAGGGCGGCCCTGGTGGTCTGGGCCGTCAAGCCTCAAACCTTCCGCGACGCCGCGCTCGCGGCCGCCCCCCACACGTCCGGCGCGCTGCACCTGAGCGTGGCCGCCGGCATCCGCAGCGACAGCATGGTGGGCTGGCTCGGGTCCGAACGCATCGTTCGCGCCATGCCCAACACCCCGGCGCTGGTCGGCCAGGGCATGACCGGGCTGTTCGCCCGCCCGGCGGCCAGTGCCGGTGACCGCGTCCTCGCCGAGACCGTGGTCGGCACCACCGGACGCTACGTCTGGCTGCCCCAGGAAAGCGACCTGGACGCGGTGACCGCCCTGTCCGGCTCCGGGCCGGCCTATGTGTTCTATTTCCTGGAAGCGATGCGCCGCGCCGGTACCGAAATGGGCCTGAGCCCTGAAACCGCCACGGCGCTGGCCATTGGCACGTTCACAGGCGCCTCGCAACTGGCCCAGGCCTCCAGCGAACCGCCGGAAGTGCTGCGTGAACGCGTGACGTCCAAAGGCGGCACCACGTACGCCGCACTCACGTCCATGGCGGAGAGCGGTGTGGCCGACGCGTTCGTGAAAGCGATGCACGCGGCCCGTGAGCGGGCACGCGAACTGGGCGACGAGTTCGGCCGCTGAGCGCCCCGCCGGAGCGCGCTCTCAACGCGCTCAACGCAGGGTCAGCTCAAGCGCCAGCCCGGCGAACAGGGTAAAGCCCAGCCAATGGTTGAGACGGAAGGCGCGGAAGCACCCCTCGCGGGTGCGACCGCGGATCATGGTGAAGTGCCAGGTGACCTGCACCAGCGCCAGCACCAGCGCCAGCCCGAACCAGGGGCCGCCCGCCACCGGCCAGAGCAGCCCGCCCCACAGCACCAGGTGCAGGAGGTAGAAGGCCGTCACGCCCAGCACGTCCCAACGCCCCAGCGTGATGGCCGAGGTCTTCATGCCGATGCGCAGGTCGTCGTCGCGGTCGACCATGGCGTACTCGGTGTCGTAGGCCAGCACCCAAAACAGGTTGGCCACCAGCAGCGCCCAGGCCTGCCAGGGCACCTGGTCTTGCACGGCCGCGTAGGCCATGGGAATGCCGAAGCTGAACGCCACCCCCAGCACCGCCTGCGGCATGGACACCACCCGTTTGGCGTAGGGGTAGACCAGCGCCACCGCCAGCGCCGGGAACGACCAGGCCACCGCCGTGGCGGTGGTGGTGAGCACCAGCCCGAACGCCAGCAGCGCCAGCACCGCCCCGAGCAGCAACGCCTCCTTCACAGACACCCGCCCGCTGGTGACGGGGCGCTGCGCGGTGCGCTTGACATGGCGGTCGAAATCGCGGTCGGCCACATCGTTGACGCAGCAACCGGCGCTGCGCATCAGGATGGTGCCCAGCACGAACACCGCCAGCAGGTGCCAGCCGGGCCAGCCGCCCGCCGCTACCCAGAGCGCCGACAGACTGGGCCAAAGCAGCAGCAGCCAGCCGGCCGGCCGATCCCAGCGGATCAGGTCGAGGTAGAGGACCAGTTTGTCGCTCATGGGGTCAGGCGCTTGACGCCCGACAGCTCACAGGCGTAGATGGCGTTGCGCAGGGCAGCGATCGCTTCGTAACGGGTGAAGCTGCGGCGCCAGGCCAGCACCACACGGCGCATCGGCGGCTCGCCCGCGAACGGCAGGTAGCGGACGTAGGCGCTGTCGCCCGGACCGGCGTCGGGGGACTGCTGCCGCGCCTCGGGGCCCAGCGCCCACGACGGCACACTGAGCCGGGGCACCAGCGTGATGCCCATGCCCGCTGCCACCATGTGCTTGATGGTTTCCAGCGACGAGCCCTCGAAACTCTTGCGGATGCCTTCAGCGTCGTTGGAGAAGCGGGCGAACTCGGGGCACACCTCCAGCACATGGTCGCGAAAACAGTGGCCGTTGCCCAGCAGCAGCATGGTCTCCTGCTTCAACTCCTGGGCGGTCACCTCGTCGCGCTGGGCCAGCGGGTGGGACACCGGCACCGCCGCCAGGAACGGCTCGTCATACAACGGCGCGATGGCCAGGTTGGTGTCCGGGAACGGTTCGGCCAGGATGGCGGCGTCGATCTCGCCCAGGCGCAGCTGCTCCAGCAACTTGGCCGTGAGGTTTTCCTGCAGCATCAGCGGCATCTGCGGCGTGTGCTCGATCACCTGTTTGACCAGATCGGGCAGCAGGTAGGGGCCGATGGTGTAGATCACGCCCAGCCGCAGCGGGCCGGCCAGCGGGTCCTTGCCGCGCTTGGCAATCTCCTTGATGGCCGCCGCCTGCTCCAGCACCACTTGCGCCTGGCGCACGATGTCCTCGCCCAGCGGCGTGACGGCCACTTCGCTGGCGTTGCGCTCGAACAGCTTGAGCTCCAGCTCCTCTTCCAGCTTCTTGATGGCCACACTCAGCGTGGGCTGCGATACGAAGCAGGCCTCGGCTGCCTTGCCGAAGTGCTTCTCGCGCGCCACGGCGACGATGTATTTGAGTTCGGTCAGGGTCATGGCTGCTATCGGATCAGGCTTTCAGATAGTCGGATTTTGCACCCATCCAGCGGTCGACGTGCCTTTCGGCCAGATCGGGGTGCTCGACCCACAAGTGTGGCGCCCAGGCCCGTGCCCAGTCCAGCAGGTGGGTGTCGGTGGCCAGATCGGCAAAGCGCAGCAGCGGCGACCCGGACTGGCGCGCGCCCAGAAATTCGCCGGGGCCGCGGATCTCCAGGTCGCGGCGGGCGATCTCGAAGCCGTCGTTGGTTTCGGCCATGGCCCGCAGCCGTTCGCGCGCGGTTTCGCTGACGCGGCCGTTTTCGTTGGGCGAGTACAGCAGCATGCAGACCGAGGCGGCCGTGCCCCGCCCCACCCGGCCGCGCAGCTGGTGCAGCTGGCTCAGGCCAAAGCGTTCGGCGTGCTCAATGACCATGAGCGAGGCGTTGGGCACGTCCACCCCCACCTCAATGACAGTGGTGCTGACCAGCACGCCCATCGCCCCGGCGCTGAACAGGGCCATCACCGCTTTCTTCTCGGCCGGGGGCATGCGCGAGTGCAGCAGGCCCACGAGCACGGGCGTGCCATCGGCCCCGGTGAGCCCGTGCATGGCGGCCGACAGTTCGGCGTGGGTGGCGGTGGCGTTGCTCAGGTCCAGCGCTTCGCTTTCCTCGATCAGCGGGCACACCCAATACACCTGCCGGCCTTCGGCGACTTGGCTGCGCAGGCGCTGGATCAGCTCGTCGCGCCGGCTGTCGGCCAGCACCTTGGTGACGATGGGCGTGCGGCCGGGCGGCAGTTCGTCGATGGTGGAGACGTCCAGGTCCGCGTAGTAGCTCATCGCCAGCGTGCGCGGGATGGGCGTGGCGCTCATCATCAGCAGGTGCGGCTCCAGGCCGGCGCCCTGCATTTTTTCGCGCAGGGCCAGGCGCTGGGCCACGCCAAAGCGGTGCTGCTCGTCGATGAGCGCCAGCGCCAGCCGCTGGAAACGCACCTGCTCCTGGATGACCGCGTGGGTGCCCACCACCAGGGCGGCCTCGCCACTGGCAATGGCCGCCAGCATCTCGGCACGCTCCTTCTTCTTCTGGCTGCCGGTGAGCCAGGCGACCCGCTTGCCCAGCGGCGCCAGCAGCGGCGTGAGCCAGCCCACCAGTTTGCCGAAGTGCTGCTCGGCCAGGATTTCGGTAGGGGCCATCAGGGCGCACTGCCAGCCGGCGTCGATGGCCACGGCGGCGGCCAAGGCGGCCACCACCGTCTTGCCGCTGCCCACGTCGCCCTGCAGCAGGCGGTGCATGGGCACGGCACGGGCCAGGTCCTGCGCAATCTCCTCGCCCACGCGGCGCTGGGCGGCGGTGAGCTGAAAGGGCAAGGCGGCCAGCAACTGTTCGTGCAGGCCACCGGGGCGAGTGGGTAGCGCCGGTGCGCGCAGGCCCGCTCGCTCCTGCTTCGCGCGGTGCTGGGACAGCTGCTGGGCCAGCAGCTCCTCGGCCTTCAGGCGCTGCCAGGCCGGGTGGCTGCGGTCTTCCAGGGCAGCCAGCGCCACATCGGGCGCGGGGTGGTGCAGGAAGAGCAAAGCCTCGCGCAGGCTCCATGGGCGGGTGGCCCCGGGTGGGCGCAGACCCGGGCATTCGGCCAGCGCCTCGGGCGGAATCGTGTCGGTCAGGTCGGCCCGCTGCAGCCCGGCCAGCACGGCGCGGCGCAGGTACGCCTGCGGCAGGCCGGCGCTGGTGGGGTAGACCGGTGTCAGCGCATCGGGCAGCTCACCGCCGGCGGCGTGAAAGCTGGGGTGCATCATGGTCCAGCCCAGAAATCCGCCGCGCAGCTCGCCCCGGGCGCGGACGCGGGCGCCCACGCTCAGGGTCTTCTGGTGGCTGGGGTAGAAGCTGAAAAAGCGCAGGGTACAGGTGTCGCTGCCGTCGTTGAGCGTGACCAGCAGCTGGCGGCGCGGGCGCAGGGTGATTTCGGTGCCGGTGACGACGCCCTCGATCTGCACCGACTCGCCTTCGCGCGCCTCGGCCAGGCGGGTGATGCGGGTTTCGTCCTCGTAGCGCAGCGGCAGGTGCAGCGCCAGGTCGATGGGGCGCACAAGCCCCAGCTTGCGCAATGCCTTCTGTGGCGCAGACAGGGGCTTTTTGCCAGTGACAGCGGTGGAGGTGAGCGGTACAAGACCAGCGGATGTCTGCTCGGACATGCCAGGATTGTGCCGCTTGCCCCCTGGGGCTCAGTGAATGCCGTCGGCGTGCGGTTGCCGCAGCCAGACAACGACCAGCGTGAGGATCGTCAGCGGCACCACAAAACCCAGCATGGCCGCCGAAAAAGCGGGCACGGCATCGTGCTGTTGCGCCGACAGAATGAGGTAGGCCACATACGCCACGTAGTAGCCCAAGAACACCGCGCCTTCCCAGCGAGCGATTTCCCGACCCGTAAGGAAGACAGGCAGGCAGGCCAGCGACACCGCCAGCATGACCCACAGGTCGAAATTCAGCAGCGACTGCGCCAACGTCAGGCCGTCGCTGCCTGCCACCAGGCCGCTGAGGCCCACACACCCGAGAATATTGAACGTGTTGCTGCCCACCACATTGCCCACCGCGATGTCACGCTCACCTTTGATCGCAGCGGTCAGCGACGTGGCCACTTCAGGCATCGAGGTACCGGCCGCCACGATGGTCAGGCCGATCACCAGGTCGCTCACACCGAAGGCCTTGGCAAACGCCACAGACGACGACACCAGCCAGTCGGACCCGAGGACTAGCAGCGCAAGGCCCACAAGGATCAGCGCCAGTTGCGCCGCCCAATGGGCGTCCCAGGCGCCCTGCCGGGATGGCTGAAGCTCCTCGTCGAACTCCGACGTCTGCGCCGCACTGGCACGGCGCGACTGCACCACCAGGAAGACGGTGTAAGCCACCAGCAAAGCAAGCAGGAACCCGCCCTCCCATGCCGCGATGCTGCCATCCAGGCCCATGACCAGCAGCAGCAAGGCCGCCCCGAGCATGATCGGGATTTCCTGGCGAATCAACTGCACATGCACCACAAGGGGCACGATAAGTGCACTCGCCCCCAGAATGAACAATACATTGAAGATGTTGCTACCGACGACGTTGCCGACCGCAATGTCGGTCTGGCCGTCAAGCACCGCACCGGTGGACACCGCCATTTCGGGCGCACTGGTGCCGAACGCCACAATGGTCAGTCCGACCACCAGCGGCGACAAACCCAGCGACAACGCGAGCTTGGAAGCCCCACGCACCAACGCGTTGGCACCAAAAACCAGGGCAGTCAAGCCCGCCACAAACCACAACCCCTGAATCCACAACATGGAATGTCCCTCCGGGGCCTCTCGACCCGATGTGAAATGCAATGCAATGCAACAGCAAGCACCTGCGTGCGCCAGATGGGTGACTGTAAGGCAGGCCATATCTCAGGCGAAACAGGAAAAATCTTAACCAATCTTCGGTTTAAAAAGAACTAGATCAGCTGACGTATTGCGGCTGGGCTTTGAGGAGGGGAGGCGCCGGCTTACCGCGGGCCTGCTAAGCTAACACCAAGCCCAAGCACCGCACACACCCACATGGACCCCGTCATCTATTTTTTCTTGTTCGGCCTGGTCGCCGGGCTGCTGCGCTCGGAGCTCAAGCTGCCAAGCGCTTTGTACGACTCGCTGTCCATCTTCCTGCTGCTGGCCATTGGCCTCAAGGGCGGCCAGGGGCTGGCCACGCAACCCCTGTTGCCCCTGCTGCCGCAGATCGCGGCGGTGATCGTGCTGGGCGTGGCACAGACGCTGATCGCTTACGCCGCGCTCAAAACCCTGTTCGGCTTCGACCGGCCAAACGCCGCGGCCATGTCGGCCCACTACGGCTCGGTGAGCGTGGCCACCTTCGCGGTGGCGGCGGCCTGGCTGGCCTCTCGCGAGATCGAGGTCGAGCCGCAAATGGCGATCTTGCTGGCGGTGATGGAGATCCCGGCCATCCTGATCGGCATTGTGCTGGCGCGGGGGGTGAGCCGCGACACCGACTGGAAGTCGCTCGGGCACGAAGCCTTCTTGGGCAAGGGCGTGACGCTGTTGCTCGGGGGCATGGCCATCGGTTGGGCGGCCGGGCCGGAAGGGCTCAAGCCCATCGGCGGTCTGTACTTTGACCTGTTCAAAGGCGTGCTGGCGCTGTTCCTGCTGGAAATGGGCCTGATCGTGAGCCGCCAGGTCAACGAGCTGAAGCGCCGCGGCCTGTCGCTGATCGTGTTCGGGGTGGGCATGCCGCTGCTGTCGGCCGGACTGGGGCTGGCCACCGGGCACCTGCTGGGCCTGTCGGTGGGCGGTGTCACCATGCTGACCACGCTGGCCGCCTCGGCCTCGTACATTGCGGTGCCGGCGGCCATGCGCATTGCCGTGCCCGAAGCCAACCCGGCGGTGTCGCTGGCAGGTTCGCTGGGCGTGACCTTCCCGTTCAACATCCTGCTGGGCATCCCGCTGTACCACTGGATGGCCACCCAACTCGCCGGAGCCACGCCATGAGCGCCATGCACACCGAAAAACGCACCCTGCTGACCGTGTTCACCGAGGCCAGCATCGAACAGCTGCTGGTGCGGGACATGGACCGCATGGGGGTGCGTGGCTACACCATTTCCGACGCACGCGGCAAGGGCAGCCGTGGTGTGCGCGACGCCTCCTGGGACGAGGCGCGCAACATCCGCATCGAGGTGATCTGCGCACGCCCGCAGGCCGAGGAACTGCTGGCCCACCTGCAGGCCCGCTACTACTCCAACTACGCGATGGTGGCGTACTTCTCGGAAGTGGAAGTGCTGCGGCCCGGCAAGTTCTGACCGCGGCAGGCCGTCAGGCCAGGTGCTCGTGGAGCGCCACCAGCGCCTGGGTGAGCTTGTGCTTCGGGTCCAGGTGCACCATGGGGCGCGACAGCTGGTGCGACTCCCGCACCTTCACCGACGAGGGCAGGTAAGGCGCCAGCACCGGCAGGCCTTCGTCGATCAGTTCCTGCACCAGGCGCTGCGGCAGGTTGGCACGCGGCTGGAACTGGTTCACCACAATGCCCTTGATCTCCAGCGCCGGGTTGTGGTCGGCGCGGATTTCCTGCACGTTGGCCAGCAGGGTGTACAGCGCCTGGCGCGAAAAGTCGTCGCAATCGAACGGGATGAGGCAACCGCTGGCGCCCATGAGCGCCGAACGGGTGTAGAAGTTCAGCGCAGGCGGGGTGTCGATGTAGATGCGGTCGTAGGTATCGGTCAACTGCTGCAGCGCCTCGCGCAGTTTGTAGATCTTGTGGCGCGACTCGAGCTTGGTCTGCAGCTCGTCCAGCCGTTCGCTCGCGGCCATCACGTCCAGCCCCTCGTAGGGCGTGGGCACCGCGAAGTCGCCCGCCGGCAGCGGGTTGAAGGTGAAGCTCAGCGTCTGGTCGAAGAAGCTGGCCACGGTGGGCTGGTCGGCCGCGGCCTGTGCGCCCAGCAGGTAGTGGGTGGAGTTGCCCTGCTGGTCGAGGTCGATGAGCAAAGTGCGCAAGCCCTGCGCCGCGCTGATGGCCGCGAGGTTGCACGCGATGGTGGATTTGCCCACCCCACCTTTCTGATTGAACACGACGAGGGCCATGTGAACTCCTGTTTGCTGCACTGCAACATCATACCTTCTGAGACAATCGCACCTCCCTCCACTTGGAACGGGCCCGTCCGGCCCTCAAGCTTCATGACGCTTCAAACCCCCGGTGCCGAGCGCCCCCATTCTCGGCCCTACACCCTCAGCGATTTCGATTTTTCGCTGCCCACCGAACTCATTGCCCAGCACCCGGCGGCAGAACGCAGCGCCTCCCGTCTGCTCGACGGCACCGGCGCCGCGCCGGTGGACCGCATCTTCCGCGAACTGCCTGGCCTGCTGCGCGCCGGCGACCTGCTGGTGTTCAACGACACACAGGTCATCAAGGCCCGGCTGTTTGGCGAAAAAGCCAGTGGCGGCAAGGTGGAGCTGCTGGTGGAACGCGTGCTGCCCGGCCCCGGCCACGAGGTGGTGGCCCACATGAAGGTGAGCAAGAAGCCGCCGGTGGGCGCCACGCTGCACATGTACGCGGGCGGCAGCACCCCTGGTGACACGGCCGCAGGCACCCTGCCCACCGCCTTCACCGCCACGCTGCTGGGTCGCTGGCCCAACGAGGATGGCCCGCTGTTCCGCTTTGCCTTCAGCGACGAGCCCCACGCACTGATGGCCGCCCACGGCCACGTGCCGCTGCCGCCCTACATCGAGCACGGCGACACCGCCGAGGACGAGCGCCGCTACCAGACGGTCTTCGCCAAACACCCCGGCGCTGTGGCCGCGCCCACCGCCGCCCTGCACTTCGACGAAGGCGTGCTGGCGGCGCTGGACGCGCGCGGCGTGCAGCGCGCCAGCGTCACCCTGCACGTGGGGGCCGGCACCTTCCAGCCCTGCAAGACCGAGAACATCGCCGAGCACGTGATGCACAGCGAGTGGTACGAGGTGCCCGAAGCCACGCAGCAGGCCATTCTCGACACGCAAGCGCGCGGCGGGCGCGTGGTGGCCGTAGGCACCACCAGCGTGCGCACGCTGGAAAGCTGGGCCCGCACCGGCCAGGCCAGCGGCGACACCGACATCTTCATCACCCCGGGGTTCGACTTCCAGGTGGTGGACGTGCTGATCACCAACTTCCACCTGCCCAAGAGCACGCTGATGATGCTGGTGAGCGCGTTCGCCGGTTACGGGCACATCATGGCGCTGTACCGGCACGCGATTGCACAAAAGTACCGGTTTTTCAGCTATGGTGACGCCATGTTGCTGCAGAGGACCTGAACCCGATGACCGCCCACCGCCCCGACACCGTCTTCGGTACCGAAGACATCCTGACCAGCCTGTGCAACTCCGTCACCAAGGTGCTCAACAAGGCAACTCACAGCGACATCACCTATTCGGGGATGGTGCAGCGCATCCAGAAAACCTGCCTCAAACCCGACATCGGCTGCTTCGTGCTGTTCGATGGCGGTTTTTCCGGGCTGGTGATTCTGAACTTCACCGCCCCCGCAGCCATGGAGCTCTACCAGAGCTACCTGCTCAGCATGGGCATGGCGAAGGAAGACCTGGCCAGCTCCTACACCTCGGACGAGGTGGCCAATGTGATGGGCGAGCTGATGAACCAGGTGCTGGGCGACTTCACCAGCAAGGTACGGCGCGAACTGCAGACCCACATCACCCAGAACCAGCCCAAGATGCTGGTGCTCAACAAGCAGGTGGTGCTGAGCGTGGACGCCAACCTCGACCACCCCGAGGCGCGCCGCGTGACGTTCTACACCGGCCGCAACAACATCTTCTACCTGGAGCTGGCGATCGACCGCACCGAATTCGTCAAGCTGTACGACTTCGAGCCGCAGGAAGCCCCCGACCCGGACACGCTGATGGAGCAGGCGAGCCGCACCGAGCAGGCTGCCCCGTCACCCACGGGCCCGGGCGGCCAAGACGACACCGACGCCTTGCTCAAATCCCTGGGCATGTGAAACACGCGGCGCGCCGGCGCCGCGTGCCCTCACTTGGCCTGGATGCGGCTGAGGTATTCCAGCAGCGTCAAGATGCGGGCCCGCACCACGGCCGGCGAGTCGTAGGCGCCACTCTGGGCGTCCTGCATCGAGTACTCACGGCCCCACACCGGCATGTCGCGCGAGCCATGGGCCGGCACACCCGCCCCCTCGACCACCTCGTAGAGGCGGTTCATGGGAAACACCCCCTGGTTGGCTTTGGCCAGCCGGGTCAGGTCGGGCGGGCTGACCTTGAGGAAATTCCCCATCGGGCCGTTGCCCTTGCCATCCACCCCATGGCAGCTGGCGCAGCTGCGCTCGAACTCCATCTTCCCGAAATCCACCCTTTGCTGCGCACCGGCCACGCCAGCGAACAACACCCCCATCGACAGCACGCACGCATGAACAGCCAGCGTTTTCATCACAGGTCTCCTCAGAAGTGAATGAATGCAATCAGCCCTGCCTCGCAGTTCAATGTAGCGCATAGCCACGGGGGCTGAAAAGGGGCCACGGGCTCCTTCCTGAAAAAAGCCGACGACAATCCGAACCATGCTGAAGTTCGACCTCCTGAAGACCGACCCCGCCCGCGAGGGCTACGCGGGCTCCCACGCCCGCCGTGGCACGCTCACTCTCAACCATGGCGTGGTGCAGACCCCCATCTTCATGCCCGTGGGCACCTACGGCACTGTCAAGGGCGTGATGCCGCAAAGCCTGCACGACATGGGCGCGCAGATCATCCTGGGCAACACCTTCCACCTGTGGATGCGCCCTGGGCTGGACATCATGCAAGGCTTTGGCGGCCTGCACCAGTTCGAGAAATGGGACAAGCCCATCCTGACCGACTCGGGCGGCTTCCAGGTGTGGAGCCTGGGCGCCATGCGCAAAATCACCGAGGAAGGGGTGCACTTTGCCTCACCCGTCAACGGCGACAAGCTGTTCATGTCGCCCGAGGTGAGTATGCAGATCCAAACCATCCTGAACAGCGACATCGTGATGCAGCTGGACGAGTGCACGCCGTACTGGCAGGGTGAAAAAGGCACCGGCCACATCACGACCGAGGCCGAAGCGCGCAAGAGCATGGAGATGAGCCGCCGCTGGGCGCTGCGTTCCAAGAACGAATTCGAGCGTCTGGGCAACCCCAACGCGCTGTTCGGCATCGTGCAGGGCGGGATGTTCGAGCACCTGCGCCAGGAGTCGCTGGAGGCGCTGGTGGACATGGACTTCCCCGGCTACGCCATTGGCGGCGTGAGCGTGGGCGAACCCAAGGACCTGATGCTGCAGATCATGGCGCACACGCCGCACCGCCTACCCGCCCACAAGCCGCGCTACCTCATGGGCGTGGGCACGCCGGAAGACCTGGTGGACGGCGTGGCCTGCGGGGTGGACATGTTCGACTGCGTGATGCCCACGCGCAACGCACGCAACGGCACCATCTTCACCCGTTACGGCGACCTGAAGATCCGCAACGCCCGCCACAAGGCCGACCCGCAGCCGTTGGACACCACCTGCACCTGCTACGCCTGCGCGGGCGCCAGCGGCGTGAGCTGGGACGCCGGTGGCCGCGACGGCTTTTCCCGCGCCTACCTGCACCACCTGGACCGTTGCGGCGAGATGCTGGGCCCCATGCTCACCACCATCCACAACCTGCACTACTACCTGAACCTGATGCAGGAGGTGCGCAACGCGCTGGACGCGGGCGCCTTTGGCGCATTCCGCCAGCAGTTCAAGGCCGACCGGGCGCGCGGCATCTGACCCGGCGGGGGCCCGGCGGTCAGACCTCCAGCGATCCGTCGACGAACACCGTCAGCACACCGGTGTAGCCGTACAGCCGGTGGTGGGCGATTTCTCCGCCCGCAAAAAACCCGACCAGGGGCACGTCGCCCAGCGCCCGGCGCACGATTTGCAGCTCGGCACTCGGGCCGCCAAAATGCGGGCCGCCCCGGCCACTGCAGCTCACGTACACCGCACCCACGATGCGCTGCGCCGGCGCCGGCCCCGCGGCGGCACTCCCTGCCAGGGACTGCGCCGCCTCCAGCGACAGCTCCTCCGGCTCCAGTTCCTCGCGGATCTCGGCGCAAATGCGCATCAGGTCGGCCCGGGCCGCCTGCACATGCCGCTCGCAGAACGACAGCCGCATGCCCACCTCCACCCGCTCGGCCACGGCAACGCCGCGGCGCCCGGGGTCGAGGCCGATCAGGTGGCGCACCAGCACGTCCTCGCCGAAGGCGGCTGGCACCCGGCCCGTGACCGCCGCCGGACTGGCGGACAGGCCCACCAGCGTCTGGCGCAGGCGGGCCACCGCGGCCTGCGGCTGCTCCAGCGAAATGCCCAGGTCGTCCAGCAGCACGTCCAAGGCCTCGCGCCCGTCGAGCGCAAGCACGACGTGGCCATCGGCGCGGTCCACCCGGTGGACCGGCGACACCGGCCGCACCCCCTGGGTGACACGCGACATCCAGTGCACCTCCGGGCCAAAGGCCACGCCACTGAGGCCGCCCTGGAACACCCCCGCCGCGCCTTCTCGCCCGCGCCCGGGCAAGGCTCCGCGGCTGGAGCGGGCAAACTGCACCGTCGCCCCGCGGCTGGACGACAGGCCACCGAACACGTAGCCGGACGAGGTCCGCTCGGCCACCTCGGCAATCAGCTCGGCCACTTCGGGCGTGGCGCCGTCGGCGTGCAACAGGGCCGTGTGCGCCGTGAAGCCGCCACCGCCCTGCGCCGCAGACAACGGCGCCAGACCGCTGAACACCCGGAACTGGTCGGGCTGCAGGTCGCACAGCATGACGGCCAGGGCCGGCTCGTCAAAATATTCGGCGTTGTTGGCGCAGATGCCCACCCCCACGGTGCCGGCCCAGTCGGTCACTTCGGGCAACTCGGCGCTCAGGTGGTCGAGGATCTCGGCCGCGTGGGCCAGGTAATGGTCGGTGATGTAGAGCAGCCCGAGCGCCGGCTGGCGGGCGTGGTCGGGCAAGGCCATCTGCGCCCGCAGCTGGGCCAGCACCAGGGCCGCGGCCATGGGCCACTGGGGGTGGGTCGCGTGGGCGTGGGGAAAGCGGCGCATCGTCGTTCAACCAGAAGCGCGCCCACCGCGCCGTGCGGCCGGTGGTGCCGCTGGGGCGGCAGCGCGCGGGGAGGCTTTGCGCGCACGGCCGGGGGCGGCGGGTGCCGCGTCCGCCGCGGCCCGGGGCTTGCGCCGCGGTGCCGGTGGACGGGCGGGTGCCTCGGGCGCGGCGCTGCGCTGCGCCACCGCGTCGGCGCTGGCCTGCACGGTCTGGGCGACCTGTTCGGCAGCACGCGAGGCCTGGTCGGCCATGTCGCGCACCGCCCCGGTGGCGATGGTCTGGAACTGTTCGGTCAGCGCGTTCCACCACTGCATCGGGTCCACCAGCGGCGGCGCGGTAGAAGGCGAGGCCGCGTCAGCCGTCCCCGTCCCAGAGTCGGCTGGTGCCGCTGCGGCCGCCGGCTTGGCCGCCGCTGGAGCCGCAGGGGCTGCCGCGGGCTGTTGAGCCGCCTCGGGCTTGACCGTGAAGGCCTCGGCCATTTCGGCCAGACTGACGTTCATGCCCTTGAGGGTGGCCAGCGTCATCTTCTGGACCTCGAGCGCCTGGATGGTCGCCGCGAGTGCCTTGGTGTTCTGGTCCAGCCAGAAATGCACCGCGCGCAGGTCCTGGATCCGCTTGTCGAGTTCCTCGACATCGAAGGTCGGCGCCACCCAGTGGCTCATCGACGGCATGCCCGGCACCGGGGAGGCCTCGCCCGAGCTGGCGGTGCCCGCCGCCTGGCGGGTGAGGTTGTGCAAAAACTCGAATCCGGGGATGTACTTGGCGAAGGCGTTCAGGTCGGGCGAGGTCATGGCGGGCTCCGATGGCATGGGCGTACCCTAGCATGCCACAGCTCGGCCCACTTGCCCATGGCCCAGGCCCGCCGTTGACCCAGGTCAACCACAGCCGTGCCGCGATCCGCCACAATGGGGTTCGTACATTCTTCGCCGGCCCGACCCATCTGGTCGTCCCAGGAGCCCCGCCATGACCCAGAACATTTCCGACACCTTCACCTCGCAGCTGCAACAGATGCGCACCGACCTCATCGCCCAGATCCGCGCCCAGCGCGGCGGCAAGGTTGGCCGTGCCGATGCGGCACCCGACCGCCACGAGGAGCAAAGCGGCGACTGGGCCCAGGTGGACGCCGAGCGCGACCTGGCCATGGCACTGGACGAGCGCGAAACGGCAGAGCTCAACGCCATCGACGCCGCCCTCAAGCGCATTGCCAGCGGCGACTACGGCCTGTGCCTGGACTGCGGGGTCTCGATCCCCACCGCCCGCCTGCACGCCAACCCCACGGCGATGCGCTGCGTCGCGTGCCAGGGGCGTGCCGAGCAGGCCGGCGGCGGCGCGACCCACCCCACGATGTGAGCCCAATGCGCAGCCTGTTTCACCTGGCCTTCCACGTCACCGACCTGGACGGGGCACGGCGCTTTTACGGCGGTGTGCTGGGCTGCACCGAGGGCCGCAGCACCGACACCTGGGTCGATTTCGACTTTTTCGGTCACCAGCTGTCGCTGCACCTCGGCCCACCCTTTGCCACGTCAGACACCGGGCTGGTCGGTGGCCACCGGGTACCGATGCCGCATTTCGGCCTCATCCTGACGCTGCCCGACTGGCAGGCCATGGCCGAGCGCCTGCGCGCCGCCGGCGTGGCCTTCGTGCTCGAGCCGCAGGTGCGCTTTGAGGGACAGCCGGGCGAACAGTGGACCATGTTCTTCCGCGACCCCTGCGGCAACCCGATCGAGGTCAAGGGCTTCCGCTCGCTCGACCAGGTCTACGCCACCTGAGCCGGCCCCGCCCTGCGGGCGGGCTCAGTCGAGCGGCACCACCTCCTGCTCGATGGCGCCGAACACACTCTGGCCATCGCGGCCGGTCACCTCCACCGCCACACGGTCACCGTGGCCAAGGTAGGGCGTCAGCGGCTGCCCCTGCTGTGCCGCTTCCACCGCCCGGCGTTCCGCCAGACAGCCCCAGCCTTCGCCACCGCTCACCGGGCCGGCCCCCAACAGGCTGCCGTTGCGCAGGGGCCGGGTGGCGCACAAACGGGCCAGCACAGCCCCGAAATCTGGGGCCATGCGCCCGGCATCGACACAGCCCAGCAACGCCCCGTTGACCTGGACCCGCACCGGCAGGTGCAGCAGCCCGTCACGCCAGGCGTCGCCCAGCTCATCGGGCGTGACCGCCACCGGCGCGAACGCCACCGCAGGCTGGTTGGGCGCCCTGAGCCAGCCACGGGCCTCCTCGGCAGGCTCCCAGAGCCGCAACTCCCAGGCATTGGCCAGCGTCAGCAGCCGCACACCGTCGAGCGCGCGTGCCGCGTTGGCCCCTTGCGGAATGTCGTCGGTCAGCACCGCCACCATCGGCCCCACATCGGCCTCCCAAGCGTCCTGGCCCAGCACGCAGTCGTCGTGCGGGCCCGTCAGATGGTCGCCACCCGCCAGCCGCAACGGCACCGGATCGGCAGGCACGCCGGGCCAGACCCGCTCGCGGTGCTCGGCAAAAGCCAGCGCCTGGGCCCACAGGCCAGTGCGTGGCAGCGGGGCCGCACAGCGCCGCGGCTCGAACGGGAAGGCGTGGCGCGCCTTGCCCTGGTTGAGCGTGACGTACAGGTCCTGCAGCTGGGGGGCGATGAAGTTCCAGTCGTCCAGCGCCTGCCGCAGCGTGTGGGCCATGCCCGTGGCGTAGTGGGCGGTGCAGAGGTCGCGCGACACCACCACCAGTTGTCCGTCGCGCGAGCCGTCTTTGTAAGTCGCGAGTTTCATGCGGTTACCGTCCGAAAGTTCGGCCAAGTGTACGATTGGCCATGGCCGGTTCAGAAGCATCCTCCTACGGCACAGGCACCTGGCTGGCAGTGGCCGGCGCGGTGCTGGCCGTCCACGCCGGTGTCATGACCGCGCTCTGGGACACCGGCTCGATGGTGTCCGACGCGGGCGCACGCCCCGAAGTCATCCAGGTCGCGGTGCTGGGCGGCGGGGTCGCCCCACCAGCGGGAGCCCAAGCCCCTTCGGCGCCGACATCTGCCCCGCGGGTGTCACCCGCGCTCGCCACGCAGCCCACGGCACCCATCGCCACGCCGCCCGAATCGCCTCCACAGGACAGCGCACCCACGGCGACGGCGCTGGACGCCACCGCCCCCACGGCCCCACCCGCCGAGGCCGGCACCGGCGCTGACACAGGCATCGACGCACCCACCGTGGCACAAGCGGCCACCGCATCCAGCACCCCGCCCGAGCCGAGAGACACCGACACGCCCTCCGCGACCTGGCAGCCCCCTGTGTCGGGCACCTGGACCTACGACGTCACGGGTCAGTCCAAGGGCCTGAACTACCGCGCCAGCGCCACCATGACCTGGGCCCAGGACGGCGCCCGCTACGACGCCCGCCTCGAATTGCGGGCGCTGTTCGTCGGCAGCCGGGTACAACACAGCCAGGGCCGGCTCGGCCCCGACGGGCTGGTGCCCGAACGCTTTGTCGACAAGGCCCGCAAAGAGCGGGTGCTGCAGTTCGACTGGCCCCAGGCGCAGCTGCTGAGCCAGGCCGCGCCGGCGCAACTGCCCCAGGGCACGCAAGACCGTCTCAGCCTGTTCCTGCAACTCGGGCGGACACTGGCCATGCTGCCCGAAGCCCCCACCGCGGGACGCCTGTGGACCCTTCCGGTGGCCACCACCGGCGAGGTCGAGCCCTGGACCTTCGCCTTTGCGGGCGCCGAGCGGCTGGAGCTGCCGGCCGGCCCGCATGACACCTGGAAGCTGGAACGCCAGCGACGCCAGGCCGGCGACCAGCGCGTCGAGCTCTGGTTTGCCCCGGCGTTGCACCACCTGCCGGTGCGCATCCGTTTGGTGCAGGACAACGGCGACGAGGTCGATCAGCGCCTCAGCAGCGCCGAGCGCCCCTGACGCGGCACGGCACTTGCTTCAATTCTTTCGCCGCCGGGGCTTGAGGTCGGCCGCTGCGCCACCATCTTCAAGGTGTTGCGCGGGGTCCACAGTGCGACAAGCCAACGGTCCCGACGCTTGCAGGGTTATTGCGTTTCGAGGACAGTTGAATCATGCACATGCTCTACGACTCTGATTCTTTCGCCGTGGTGCATATCTACGCCAATGCACCCGAGGCGGTGGCCGTCGGCAGCGACACGCCCGCCGGGCCGCAGATGCCGCGCCATGGCTTCGAGATCGTCGACAAACGCTCCGGCAAGGAGGTCTACCTCGACGGCTCGTGGGCCGAGCTGTTCCAGCAACAGATCCAGGCCTGGCAGCAAAACACCCCCACCCAGGAAGAGGTGGAGGACACCCTCGAAGGTTACGCCACCCTGGCCCAGACGCCGGTGGTGGTGCACTGAGCCCGCCGGCGCGGGCCCACCGTCACTCCTCCAGCAGCGAGCGCAGCATCCAGGCGGTCTGCTCGTGCACCGTCAGGCGCTGGACCAGCACATCCGCCGTCGGCTCATCGCTGGCCTTGTCCACCAACGGGAAAATGCCGCGGGCGGTGCGGGCCACCGCTTCATGGCCTTGCGCGAGGATGCGCACCATCTCCATCGCCTTGGGCGGCTGGGCCGGCGCGTCGGGCAGCGAACTCAGCTGACCGTACTGCGCGTAGGAGCCCGGCGCCACATGGCCCAAGGCACGGATGCGCTCGGCGATCGGGTCCACCGCGTTCCACAACTCGGTGTACTGCTGCATGAACATGGCGTGCAGGCTGTTGAACATCGGCCCGGTCACGTTCCAGTGGAAGTTGTGCGTCGTCAGGTACAGGGTGTAGGTGTCGGCCAGCAGGCGGCTCAGGCCCTGGGCAATGGCGGCGCGGTCCTTGTCGCTGATGCCGATGTCCATCTTGAGGGCTTTGGCGGGAACGGTGGGGCTTTTCTTGGCCATGGGCAGGATCTCCTGGGTGAACAACGTTTCACTATAGACGACACCCGACACCGTGCACCAGACCACCGCGTCTAACGTAGCATTAGGGCTGCCCTATCAACCCTCGCATGCGCCACCCCCGCCCGCTGCCCCACACCGCCCCCACCTCGTCCACACCTGCGTCGTCCACAGGCGCCGAGGGCTGTCACCGCCGTGCCGCCCTGCTCTGGCTGGCGTCGGCCTGCGCTGCGCCCACCTGGGCCATGCCGCCAAGCGCCGAAACCACCGACTTGGACGCCTTGATCGACGGTCTGCCGCCGCACGACGTGCTGGTGGTGGGGGAACAACACGACGCCGACGCGCACCATGCCTTGCATGCCCGGCTGGTGCAGTGGCTGGCGCAGCGACAGCGGCTGGGCAGCTTGGTGCTCGAGATGGCCGAGCGGGACCGCCACACGCGCAACCTGTCGCCACAGGCGGACGCCACCGCAGTCCAGGCCGCCCTGGCCTGGCACGAGGCGGGCTGGCCCTGGGTGCGCTACGGTCCGGCCGTGATGACGGCCGTGCGCTCGGGTGTGCCCGTACTGGGAGGCAACCTCCCACGTGCCGCCATGGGCGAAGCCAGCCGCGACCCGCGCTGGGACGCCCTGCTGCCCCAAGCCGACTGGCAAGCCCTGCAGAACACCATTGCCGAAGCGCACTGCGGCCTCATGCCGGCAGAACGCCTGCCTGCGATGGCCCGCATCCAGCTGGCCCGCGACGACGCCATGGCCCGCACGCTCCGCGAGGCGCACGTCCCCGGACGTGTCACGCTGCTGCTCACCGGCCAGGTCCACGCCGATCGCCGCCGCGGTGTGCCTTGGCACCTGGAGCGGCACGGCAATTCGGCCCAACGCACGCAGGTGCTGATCTGGCACAGCGGCGCCCACCCGCCCGCCGGGCTGCAGGCCGACCGCTTCGTGGCGACGCCGCCGCTGCCGCCACAGGACCACTGCGCGGGCCTGCGCGGCCGCTGACGCCCACGCGGAAGCGCGCTACTGGCCTGTCACCGGGCCGACACGCCCAGGGTGGCGGCCGCCGTAGCATGCATGCTCCCCCGTCACCACCGGAGCGACCATGCTCGACATCCCTTCCCTGCAATCGACCGTCCACCCCGACGAATGGCAACTCCGCTGCGACCTCGCCGCCTGCTACCGCCTGGTGGCGGCATACGGCTGGAGCGACCTCGTCTTCACCCACATCAGCGCCAAGTTGCCCGACAGCGTCACCGGCGGTGAACACCAGTTCCTCATCAACCCATACGGGCTGATGTTCGACGAAATCACCGCGTCCAGCCTCGTCAAGGTGGACATGGCCTGCAACAAGCTGCAGCCGTCGCCGTTCCCGGTCAACCCGGCCGGCTTCGTCATCCACAGCGCCATCCACGAGGCACGCCCCGAAGTGCAGTGCGTGCTGCACACCCACACCCGGGCGGGCGTGGCGGTCAGCGCCCAGCGCTGCGGGGTGTTGCCCATCAGCCAGCAGAGCACCTTTGTGCTGGCCTCGCTCGCCTACCACGACTACGAAGGTGTGGCCCTGCGGCCCGACGAAAAGCCGCGCCTGCAGGCCGACCTTGGACAGGCCACCCACCTGATGCTGCGCAACCACGGTTTGCTGACGGTGGGCAAGAGCGTGGCCGACGCCTTCCTGTCGATGTACACCTTCGAAAACGCCTGCCGCATCCAGATCGATGCGCAGGCCGGCGGTGCCTTGGTGGAAGTCAACCCGGCCATTCTGCAGGGCCTGGGCGAGGTGATGCGCCATGCGACGGGCGGCAAGGGGGCTCAACTGGCCTGGCCGGCCCTGTTGCGCAAGGCCGAGCGCATGGACCCGGGCTACAAGACCTGAGCGCAACCGAGTACCAAACGAAAGGCCCTTGCGTTGCACAAGGGCCCGAGACGGTGGCGCGGCTGGCGGGGATCGAACCCACGACCCTTGGCTTCGGAGGCCAATACTCTATCCACTGAGCTACAGCCGCACACTCAGCTGGCATTCTACCAGTCTCTGTCACAGCCCACGCGGGGTCCCGTGTGGGCGTAGGTATAATCTCCGATTGCTCGACACGGGGCCCACCCGGCCGGGCATTTTTGTACGTACCCGCCAACCGAGGACACCATGAGCGACAACGCCCACGACTCCCACACCGGTCCGATCAAGACACCCAAACAGCTGTTGTGGACGTCTTTCTTCTCTTTCGTGCTGCCCGTTTTCCTCATCATCGGTCTGGTGTTCTACGTCACCCGTGCCGACAAGCCGGCGGCCGGTGCCGTCAACCCCGAGCTTGCCACGGCTCAGCGCATCCAGCGCGTGGGTGCCGTCGAACTGCGTGACGCCAACCGGCCCCTGCAGGCCGGCGCCGACGTGTACAAGGCCCAGTGCGCCGCTTGCCACGACGCCGGGCTGGTGGGCGCTCCCAAGTTTGGCGCTGCAGGCGACTGGTCTGCTCGCCTGGGTCAGGGTCTGGACGCGCTGGTCCAGTCCGCCCTCAAGGGCAAAGGCGCCATGGGCGCCCAGGGTGGCGGCGCGTTCGAAGACCTCGAGATCGCCCGCGCCGTGGTGCACCTGGCCAATTCCGGTGGTGGTAAGTTCACCGAGCCGGAAGCCCCTGCCAAGCCGGCGGAATAAACCCCGCTCACGCCCTTACTCTGCAAAGCCCGGCCCCGCCGGGCTTTGTTGTTTGGGAACGGTCTTGGCCCTCAGTGGCCGCCTGCGCTGGAAGGCTCGGCCGTTGCCTGCGGGCTCAAGACAAAACCATAGCGAGCGGGCAGTTCCTGTGCCAGACAGTCTTGCGGTAGCCACCGCCCCGCGGCCACCGCGTCGCCCGCCCGGTCCATGTCCAAGGTGTGGACCACGCCCAGCCCCAGGTCGCAGGCCAGGTACAGCCGACCCGCCTCGTCAACCCAACTCGTCTCGTACTGCGCCGGCTGCCCGGTGTGCGCCACCAACTGCCCATCGGGCTCGATCCGCCACACCCAGGGCGCCACTTCCAACTCCACGAACACGCGTTGCGGCCCGTTCTGGAAGAACCAGCGGCCTTGTGCATCGGCCGCGTAATTCCGGTGGATGAAGTCGATCAGCTTGGCATGTTTCAGCTCCGCCCCGCGGCTCTGGGGCTGGGCCAATGGTCCGGCGAACGGCCCCGCGCGCTGCGCACGGTCGTCACGCATCCACCAGCGGCCGCGCGCGTCCAGGCCCAGCCAGCCATAACAATCGGGCACGTTGGGCCATTTGGCCATCGCGGCCTTGACGATGTCATCCATGTTGCACTCCTGCCGCCTCGGCCAGCCAGGCGCACACCTGCTCGGGCAAACCCCAGACGTGCCCCGGAAACCGTAGCCGGTCATCGCTCCGGCAAAAACCCACATGCCCCCCATGGGGAGGCTGCCACAATGTCACCCATCGCCCCACAGCAGCCGCACGAGGCAAACCGTCGGCAGGCACAAACGGGTCGTTCAAGGCGTTCAGCGCCAACGCCGGCACCCGCACCTCGGCCAGGCGCGGTTTGGCAGCGGCTCGGCGCCAGTAGTCGTCCGTGCCCTGAAAACCGTGCAGCGGCGCGGTGAACACGTGGTCGAACGCATACAGCGTGGTGGCACGCCGCACGGCATCCAGGTCGAACAGACGGGGGAACTGGCGCCATTTGGCTTCGGCCTTGGCCCGCATGGTCCGCAGGAACATGCGGGCATACACCCAGCGGTTGAACCCGGTGTCGATCGCGCGCCCGGCACTGGCCAGGTCGAGCGGGGACGACACCGCCGCCAGCGCTGCCACCACCGAACGGCCACTGTGTCCCGCTTCCTGCGCCCATCGCATCAAGGCATTGCCCCCAAGCGACACGCCCACCGCCAGCATGGCGGCGAGCGGGTGGCGGCTTCGCAGGCGGCCCAAGATCCAGCCCACCTCTTCGTGATCGCCCGAGTGGTAGGCCCGTGGGGCAAGGTTGATCTCGCCCGAACAACCACGGAAATGCGGCACGACACAGCGCCACCCCCGTTGTGCGGCATGGTCGGCGAACGCCCGCGCATAATGGCTGGCCGACGACCCTTCCAGGCCATGGAACAGCACCAGCACCGGCGCATCGTCGGCCGGGGGGCGCTCACTGACGTACTCGTCCACATCGACAAAATCACCATCGGGCGTGCTCCAGCGCTCGCGTCGCCATTTTGGCAACGCACCCTGGTGCGTGCGGGCGAACAGCGCCGGCCAGATGGTCTGGGCGTTGCCACCGGGCAACCACCAGGGAGGCGTCCAGGCGGTGGCATCCATCAGTGCAGCGTCTTGGAAATGACGGGCTCGGCGGGCTGCGCCGCCGCCGGTGCAGGGCTGGCATGGTGCAACACCATGCGCCACCCCTGGGGGGTCTGCGCGTAGACGTTGGTGGCCCAGACCACGGCCTCGAGTCCACCGTCGTCGGTCGCCACGCGCACCGTTTCCACCACGCTGTGCACCGCCACCCCGGGCTGCTGGAGGCGGTGCACCACCTCGGCACGGATCGGCACCCCGCCTTGCGTGAACATGGCGGCGAACGCCTCGCGCACCGCCGCCAGCCCCACCAGGCGAGCGCCGCCGGGGTGCACACACACCGCGTCGTCTTCGTCCGTCCAGCAGCTCATCATGGCAGCGAGGTCACCCCGCTGCAACGCTTCATAAAAACGCTGCTCGACGTCGTCGGGGTGCGCGGCTGGGGGCAGGGTTCTGGGCATCCCCGTATTGTGCCCATGTCAAGAAAAAACCGCCTTGCAGGAAGGCGGTATTTTCGGGGGGAGGAGACAGCGTATCAGCGCTTCTGGCGGAACTTGCGCAGCGCGGCGATCTGGGCCGCCATGACGGCCAGTTCGGACGTCGCCTTGGCCAGATCCACATCGCTCTTGGCGTTCTTGAGCGCTTCCTCGGCGGCCTTACGGGCCTCGTTCGCCTTGGCCTCATCGAGGTCGTGGCCGCGGATGGCGGTGTCGCTCAACACCGTGACCATCTTGGGCTGCACTTCCAGGATGCCACCGGCCACGAACACGAACTCTTCGTCGCCGTCGGCCTTTTCGATACGCACGGCCCCGGCCTTGATCCGGGTGATCAGCGGCACGTGACCGGGCAGGATGCCCAGCTCGCCCACTTCACCGGGCAGCGCCACAAACTTGGCCTGACCGCTGAAGATCGACTCTTCTGCGCTCACCACCTCGACTTGCATCGTGCTCATCTTTACTCCTTGTTGAATCCGACTTAAAGCGGTCAGTCGGGTGCCTGGCCAGGCGCCCGACTACAAAGCTTTACGCCAGCTTCTTGGCCTTTTCGAAGGCTTCGTCGATGGTACCGACCATGTAGAACGCCTGCTCGGGCAGGTGGTCGCACTCGCCGGCGGTGATCATCTTGAAACCACGGATGGTTTCCGACAGCGGCACGTACTTGCCGGGCGAGCCGGTGAACACCTCGGCCACGTGGAACGGCTGCGACAGGAAGCGCTGGATTTTCCGGGCGCGGGCCACGGCCAGCTTGTCTTCGGGTGCCAGTTCGTCCATGCCCAGAATGGCGATGATGTCGCGCAGTTCCTTGTAGCGCTGCAGGGTGCCCTGCACGGCACGGGCCACGTTGTAGTGCTCTTCACCCACCACCAGCGGGTCCAGCTGGCGGGAGGTGGAGTCCAGCGGGTCCACGGCGGGGTAGATACCCAGGGCAGCGATGTCACGCGACAGCACCACAGTGGAGTCCAGGTGGGCGAAGGTGGTGGCGGGCGACGGGTCGGTCAAGTCGTCGGCCGGCACGTACACGGCCTGGATGGAGGTGATCGAGCCCACCTTGGTGGAGGTGATCCGCTCTTGCAGGCGGCCCATTTCCTCGGCCAGCGTCGGCTGGTAACCCACGGCGGAAGGCATACGGCCCAGCAGCGCGGACACTTCGGTACCGGCCAGGGTGTAACGGTAGATGTTGTCCACGAAGAACAGCACGTCACGGCCTTCGTCGCGGAAGGACTCGGCGATGGTCAGACCGGTCAGGGCCACGCGCAGACGGTTGCCCGGCGGCTCGTTCATCTGGCCGTACACCATGGCCACTTTGGATTCGGCCAGGTTGTCCAGCTTCACCACGCCGGAATCGGCCATCTCGTGGTAGAAGTCGTTGCCTTCACGGGTACGCTCACCCACGCCAGCGAACACGGACAGACCGCTGTGCGCCTTGGCGATGTTGTTGATGAGCTCCATCATGTTCACGGTCTTGCCCACACCGGCGCCACCGAACAGGCCCACCTTACCGCCCTTGGCGAACGGGCACACCAAGTCGATCACCTTGATGCCGGTTTCCAGCAGTTCCTGCGAGGGCGACAGTTCGTCGTAGGCCGGGGCCTTGCGGTGGATGGAGGCGGTCAGGGTCTGGTCCACCGGGCCACGCTCGTCGATGGGCGTGCCCAGCACGTCCATGATGCGGCCCAGGGTCGCCTTGCCCACGGGCACGGTGATAGGGGCGTGGGTGTTGGTCACCACCATGCCGCGGCGCAGGCCGTCGGACGAACCCAGCGCAATCGTGCGCACCACACCGTCACCCAGCTGCTGCTGGACTTCCAGCGTCAGCGCGGAACCTTCCATTTTCAGCGCGTCGTACACGCGCGGCATCTGGTCGCGCGGGAACTCCACGTCCACCACGGCGCCGATACACTGAACAATCTTGCCTTGAGCTTGAGCCATGATTGATACCTTTTAAATCCTGTAATTCCTAGAGTCCCCGACCTCAGACGGCCGCGGCGCCTGCCACGATTTCCGACAGCTCTTTGGTGATGCCGGCCTGACGGGTCTTGTTGTAGACCAGCTTGAGCTCGTTGATCACGTTGCCGGCGTTGTCGGTCGCGGCCTTCATGGCCACCATGCGCGCCGATTGCTCCGACGCCATGTTCTCGGCCACGGCCTGGTACACCTGGGCCTCCACGTAGCGCACCAGCAGTTCGTCGATGACGGTCTGTGCGTCGGGTTCGTAGAGGTAGTCCCAATCGTGGCCCGGGGCACCGGCGTCCAGCGTGTCCGCCTTCAGCGGCAGCAGCTGCTGCACCACGGCTTCCTGCTTCATCGTGTTGATGAATTTGGTGTAGCACAGGTAGACCGCGTTGATGCGACCTTCGGTGTAAGCATCGAGCAGCACCTTCACGGGGCCGATGAGCTTGTCGAGATGCGGCGTGTCGCCCAGGCCGGTCACGTGGGACACCACCTTGGCGCCGATGCGATTCAGAAAGCCCAGGCCCTTGTTGCCAATGGCGACCGCCTCAGCGGTCTGGCCTTTGGCCTGCAGGTCCTTGAGCTGGTTCGTCACCACACGCAACACGTTCGTGTTCATACCGCCGCACAGGCCCTTGTCCGTGGTGACGACGATGACACCCGCGATCTGGGCGTCGTCGTTCGTCAGCATGAACGGGTGCTCGTACTCGGGGTTGGCACGGCTCAGGTTGGCAGCGATCTGGCGCACCTTCTCGCTGTAGGGCCGGGCCATGCGCATGCGGTCCTGTGCCTTGCGCATCTTGGAGGCGGCCACCATTTCCATGGCTTTGGTGATCTTCTTGGTGTTTTCCACCGATTTGATCTTGCCGCGTATTTCCTTGCCTGCTGCCATTGATGCTCCTTAATCGGTCGCGAACGCGCCGCTTAGTAGGTGCCAGTCTTCTTGAACTCGGCGATGGCCGTGTTCAATTCGGCTTCGGCGTCCTTGTCCATGGCCTTGGCGCTTTCCAGCTTGGCCAGCAGGGCGGCGTACTTGTCCTTCAGGTAGCCGTGCAGGCCGGCTTCGAACGCCAGCACCTTCTTGACGTCCACGTCGTCCAGGTAGCCCTTGTTGGCAGCGTACAGCGAGGCGGCCATCAGGCTGATCGGCAGCGGTGCGTACTGGCCCTGCTTGAGCAGTTCGGTCACGCGGGCGCCGCGCTCGAGCTGCTTGCGGGTGGCTTCGTCCAGGTCGGAAGCGAACTGGGCGAATGCAGCCAGTTCACGGTACTGGGCGAGGTCGGTACGGATACCACCGGACAGGCTCTTGACCAACTTGGTCTGAGCAGCACCACCCACGCGGGACACCGAGATACCCGCGTTGATCGCGGGACGGATACCGGCGTTGAACAGGTTAGTTTCCAGGAAGATCTGGCCGTCGGTGATCGAGATCACGTTGGTGGGCACGAAGGCGGACACGTCGCCGGCCTGCGTTTCAATGATCGGCAGCGCGGTCAGCGAGCCGGTCTTGCCCTTGACTTCGCCCTTGGTGAAGGCTTCGACGTAGTCGGCGTTCACGCGAGCGGCACGCTCCAGCAGGCGGCTGTGCAGGTAGAACACGTCGCCAGGGTAAGCTTCGCGGCCCGGCGGGCGGCGCAGCAGCAGCGACACCTGGCGGTAGGCCACGGCCTGCTTGGACAGGTCGTCGTACACGATCAGGGCGTCTTCACCGCGGTCGCGGAAGTACTCGCCCATGGTGCAGCCCGAGTAGGCCGACAGGTACTGCATGGCGGCGGATTCGGACGCGGAGGCGGCAACCACGATGGTGTATTCCATCGCGCCGGCTTGCTCGAGCGCGCGCACCACGTTCTTGATCGACGACGCCTTCTGGCCGATGGCGACGTACACGCACGTCACGCCCTGGCCCTTCTGGTTGATGATGGCGTCGATGGCCACGGCGGTCTTGCCGGTCTGGCGGTCGCCAATGATCAGTTCGCGCTGGCCACGGCCCACGGGCACCATGGAGTCGATACACTTCAGGCCGGACTGCAGCGGCTGATCCACGGACTGGCGGG